>Ga0209390_10002066_pt1 | contig 36531 bp, 34 predicted proteins | sample BON01_FD_187212 | JGI IMG/M metagenome (GOLD analysis project Ga0209390, IMG submission 187212) | Freshwater microbial communities from Lake Bonney liftoff mats and glacier meltwater in Antarctica - BON-01 (SPAdes) (version 2) | ecosystem: Environmental > Aquatic > Freshwater > Ice > Glacier...
ATTACAGGTAGTCAAGGAACTCAAGGTATTACAGGTAGCCAAGGTGCGATAGGTACACAGGGAACGACAGGTGCAACTGGTAGTCAAGGTACAACTGGTTCTCAAGGTACAACAGGAACAACGGGTGCAACTGGTATTCAGGGTATTCAAGGCATACAGGGTATCCAAGGAATTCAAGGTTCTACAGGAATAGCTCCAGCGGGAACAGTAAATTATGTGGCTAAATTTACAGGTACAGGTATAACAATTGGTAATTCATTAATATACGATAATGGTACTTATGTTGGTATTGGGACTACGAGTCCTCAAACTAATTTACAAGTAGATGTTTCTACAGGAAATGGACAAATTGATGTCTTAGGACATACATCAACTGCTTTTCCAGAGGGAAGAATCTTCATGAAAGCTAGTAGAGGTAGTGCAACATCACCCTCAGTATTGTCTAATGGTGATAGAGTAGGCTTTTTTGGCTATGGTGGTTATGATGGTGCTGCATATCAATTAAGAGCAAGTGTAGAAGCTATAGTGGATAATGCTGTAAGTTCGAGTAATGTACCTACATCACTCCATTTAAAAACTGGAACAACAACTAGAACAACTAGATTAGTAATACAAAGTGATGGCAATGTAGGCATCGGGACAACAGGAACCGTAAAAGCTACTCTAGAAGTTAATGGAACTATTAAAACAACAAACAACAACCTAAAATTCACAGGAAAGTCACTATATGCAGGAAACGCAGATGCATCAACAATAGCATACACTCCATCTGACGGTATAAGTTCTATCACAGATGTAACATCAATAACGTCGGATTGGGCAAGTACCGCTAAATATAATGGTCAAACATTAGAAAGATGTACAGCTGGAGAAACAATAACAAAAGGACAATTAGTACATTTATCTACCCGTGGAGAATGGTTGTTGACAGACGCTGATCAACCTAATTTAAGTACGAGTTTACTAGGAATTGCATTGGATGACGCTACTTATGGTAGTTTACTAGCAGTATTACTAGATGGTATTATAATAACTTCATACCACAGACAAAATGGATCAGCATCCCCTGGAAAACCATTATATATTCAAACAAGTGGTGCTGGTAATGCTGGAGATGTTACAGAAGTCGCTCCAACCACTGCAGGTGAAGTTGTAAGATTAATAGGACATAATATATCTGAACCTGCAGGTGGTGTAATCATAAGATTCCAACCTGATAATACTTGGTTAGAATTGTAGTTTATAATATTTATATAAAAGAAAGAAAACATGGCAATAAAATGGGGTGGAGTTGAGTTAAATACAACTAGGTTAGGAATTGAAAGTAGACTAGCTAAAGCAGATACTGCCGATAGTAAATTAAGTTCAATTCCAGTAGGAACAAACGAAAATAAAATAGTAGTAATAGATGATTCTGGTAATCTAAAATATAGAACTAACATATCATTAACTGGAGCTACTGGAGCTACAGGAAACACTGGACTTACAGGCGCTACAGGAGCTGTAGGAAATAACGGAAGTAATGGATTAGCAGGAGCTGCTGGTGTAAAGGGTGACACCGGAAATGCTGGAGCTAAGGGTTCAACGGGTGCCGCATCAACTGTAGCAGGTCCAAAAGGTGCAGCAGGTATTAATGGAAGTAATGGTAATAGCCATTTAGAAAATTTAGGAGTGGTAACTGTAAATAACCGAGGTGCTATCATAACTTTAACAATAGATGGTATTGAATATAATTTAGCTACAGTGTAAAAATAAATATAATTAAAGAAGTTATTAAATAATATTTTGTATTTAAAACAAAATTATTACTTTTGTAAGAAACCAAAAGTATGGATAATTTATGTAAAAAAGCCTTGGAAGAAGGAGGCTCAGTTAATTATTTAATGATCCCTTCAAATATAACAAAAGGATTAGGGTTAACTAATCCTTCTCTGCTTTATATAAAAGGCAAGTATTTATTAAACTTAAGACATGTTCAGTATACTTTATATCATAGCGAAAATAAACAAAAGTTTCAAACTCCTTGGGGGCCATTAGCATATCTTAATCCTGAAAATGATATTTCTTTAAGAACTACTAATTATATATGTCATTTAGATCCTAATACTTTAGCAATAGATACTTTTGAAAAAGTAGATACTGATAAGTTAGATATAAAACCTGTTTGGGAATTTATTGGTTTAGAAGATGCTAGAGTAGTACACTGGGATAACAATTTATGTTTAACAGGTGTTAGAAGAGATACTAAAACTGATGGTGAGGGTAGAATGGAAATATCTAAACTTAATGAATCTTATAAAGAAATAAAAAGAATTAGGATTGAGCCTCCAACAGCTTCTTATTGTGAAAAGAATTGGATGCCTGTTTTAGATATGCCCTATCATTATGTAAAATGGTGTTCTCCGACAGAAGTTGTTAAATGGATTCCCGGTACAAATAAATCTGAAACAGTTGCCTTAGTAGAACAATCTATAAAATTTAACAGAGACTTAAGAGGTGGTTCTCAAGTTATTTCTGTAGGTGGTTATTATATTGCTCTTACACATGAAGTAGATTTATGGCATAACGAGCAACAAAAAAAAGATGCTCAGTATTACCATAGATTTGTTATATGGGATAAAGAATGGAATATGGTAGCTCATTCAGAAGAGTTTAAATTTATGACTGCCCAAATTGAGTTTTCTTGTGGTTTAATTTTTGATGGTAATAGTTTTGTTATTCCTTTTGGCTTCCAGGATTCTACAGCTTTTATATTAAAACTTCCTGTAAGTACTTTTGAATCAATAACTAATTTTAATTTAGATTTAAAATTAGAAAATAAAACTATAACATCAACGCCTTATAAACTAGAAAATTTTATAATGAATCCTTTTAAAGATGATAATACCTTTAATCTAGGAGAGTTTTATTTTAATCAAGGTCACACAGCTTCTGCATTAGCTTTTTATCTTAGAACAGCTGAATATAGTGAAGATGATAATTTAATTTATGCATCATTACTTATGATAGCTAAATGTTTATCTATACAAGGTCAGAGAGGTACAACTGAAAAAGGATTATGGTTAAATGCTATAGCTTTTAAACCAGAGAGACCTGAAGCATATTTATTTTTAAGTGAATGGTGTGAAGCTAGAAAAGATTATCATGAAGCTTACTCTTATGCAACTATAGGAATTCAAAATGCTCATAACGCTGTTGTAATGACCTCAAATGTAGGTTATGAACATAACTATCAACTTGATTTTCAAAAAGCTGTATCAGCCTGGTGGATAGGTAAATCTCAAGAGTCAAGAGATAGCTTTATTACGCTTGTAAATAAAGGACCTGAATTAAATGAGAAATATAAAAAATTAGTACAATCTAATATAACATCATTAGGTTCAGGTCCAGATCCTTTTTTAAGATATCATAAAGGACTTTATAATTACTTAAAATATAAGTTTCCTGGAGCTGAGGGCATTGAAAAAAACTTTTCCCAAACCTATCAAGATATGTTTATTCTTACTATGTTAAATGGTAAGAAGAATGGTACATATTTTGAGATTGGGGCAGCTGATCCTTTTTATGGAAATAACACCGCCTTATTAGAACAGTTTGGTTGGACAGGTACATCATTGGAAATATTACCTAATGAAGTAGAAAAATTTAAAGCACAAAGAAAAAATAACATTGTTTTATGTGATGCTACCAAATTTGATTATTCTACACTTACAGGACATACTGATTATTTACAAGTAGACTGTGAACCTCCAGCTACAACTTTTGAAATACTCACTATGATCAATTGGGAGACTTGTACATTTGGAGTAATTACATATGAACATGACTATTATACAGATGTAACAAGATCTTTTAGAAAAAAATCCAGAGATTTTTTAATAAGTAAAGGTTATATATTAGTAGTAAGTGACATTGCTCCAAATGATACTTCTAATTATGAAGATTGGTGGGTTCATCCAAAACATGTTGATGCCAAGTTAATTAAACTAATGCTTAATACTAAAGATACTGTTAAAAATGCAGAAAAATATATGCTAGGAAAGCTGTAATTTTTTTTGTATATTATAGTTATGAAGCATTGTTTATATTTCATATTGCTTATAAGCCTGACGGCCTGTTCAATAGAAAAAAGATTAGATAAATACTGTCCTTTATGTATACAGGATAACAGTGTTGAAACTACAATAACATATAGAGATACTACTATTGTAATTCCAGGAGAGACAATTTATCTACAAGATACTCTTTATTGTGATTCTTTAGGAAATGTATTATCTAAACTTAATACTATTATCAAAGATAAGGAAGGAAGATTAATACGCTTACAAACTACTTTACAAAATAATGTATATACATCTAGAGTTCACGTAGATACTATATACAGAACCATTAAAGGTAATAATATATATCATACAAAAGTTATTACTAAAACACTAAAACCTTTAAAAATTAAATATACCCCAAGCTGGATGATTTTTTTATCATACACGGGTGGTATATTTTTATTAATACTATTAATATATGTGTTGATTAAAATACTATCAAAAAAATTAATATGAAAACTAAATTAACACTATCCACTTTGTCACTTTTATCTGTATTTGCTCCGGTTGCACTTTGTGCTATTATATTAATGTTTATGATCTTTATAGACACTTTTGTAAAACTAATATCAATAAAAAAAATTGCTTGTGTGCAAAAGAAAAGATTTAGAGATGTCTTTAAATCTAAAATCTTAAGAAAAGGTTATATATTTAAAGCAGCCGGTTATTACATTCTAGCAGGAGCAATGTTTCCTTTAGACTATTATGTTCTAACCCCTTTCACAACAGGTGTAATACATGCAATAGGCTTTACTTTTATTATAGCAAGTACAGCTATATATACTAATATTTTATTAGGTATATTTTGTTTAATGGAATTTTCATCTATTAATGAAAACTGGTTTGATATTACAGGAAATAACATACTTAAATCGGTATCTTTGATTGTAAAGAAAATAAGAGTTGGAGTAGAAAATATTTCAGATACTTATAAAAATATTAAAATGTAATACAAGCATAACGTATATTCATTATAAAATAACTATTATGAAATTTAGAAATAACTGGGGCTTAAAAAACAAACAATGGGATAAGATATCACTAAGAATTAGAATATCTTCACTAGATTTTTTAACAATTGAATTAGACATATCTAGAAACTTTTATATGTTTACTATACTTAATTTTACTCTTAAAAACAGATGATCATGATAGATGATAAAAATCAGATCATAAGATCTATGAAAAGCTATAATAATGGTGGTGCGTTTGATGTTGATAAATTTCAACTTGGAGGATGTAACTATAGTAAAGCTGCTAGAAAAAATAAAAGACAAAAAGCTTTCCGTAATTTTGGTGAAAAAGCCGGTAAAGTAGTAGGTGCCGTAGCAGGTATAGGAGCAGGTGTTGCTGCGGGAATAGGTATTAAAAAAATGTTGGATAAACAGAAAAAGGGAGGTCCTGTTAAGAAGAAAAAGTAAATTCTTTCATCAGGCCTGCATAAATCCAAATATATAATGTATTTGGATTTTTTCATTTAAATTTTTATTGTTTAAACAAAAATTGTATATTTGTTTAAACTTTAAATGTATAGTAATGAAAAAAGAAAATCAACAAGATCACTTAGAAAACTTAACAGCTGATGAATTAACAGCAAGAAAGCAAGACATGAAGCAATACTTTGAAGAGTCAATTCCTTATCTGGAAGCTCAAGTTAAGTATGAAAAATTGCTATCTGATATAGCTGAGTTTAAGTTTAAAAGATTTCAGTGGGATGCTCAGTTGTCTATGAATATGTATCAGATGCAAAATCCAGAAGAAGCCGATAGTGAAGATCCAGAAGCTCCTGTTCCTGAGAGAAAGCTTAAACAAGTGTAGTCATGGCTTTAGTAAACAGAGTTCAAAAAAGGGTAAAGATGCCTGCCTGGGATATTGTAAAGTTTCAAATACTTACTCATTGTTACATAAACAAGATTACAATGAGTGATGCAGACTTAAACTGCTTAACAATGTTAAGTTTTAGTCAACCTCTTGAACTTACAGGTTTTTGTTATGATGCATCTTCAGAAGAAGATTGGATATTTAAGTCTCCACAAACTGTAAGAAACTGTATCAATAAAGCTGAAAAAAACAAGTTAGTGGTTAGAGATAATGTGAATAAAAAAATAATCATGATTGATCCTGCTTTAAAGATTCAAACGGTTGGTACACTTTTACTAGACTATAAATTTTTAGGATATGAATCCTAAAAAAGCAAGTAAACTTTATATAGAAGTTGCTGAAGAATTAGATATTTCTAGTTCACTAGTAGAAGAAACTATAAGTTTTTATTACAATTATGTAAGGCAAATGCTGAGTAATTTAGAAGAACCCCGGATAAATATTGATGGGTTAGGTCAATTTGTTATTAAAGCAAAAATGGTTAAAAATTCTATACCTAGATTTACTAAATCTTTAGAAAATCATAACACATCAACATTTGCAGCTTATTTCAATAAGAAAGGAACAGAAACAAAATTAGAACTTCTTATTAAATTAGAAAAAAAAATTTTAGAACAGGAGTTAAGAAAAGAAGCTTTTAAAAAACTTAAGTATGGGGACAAATTTAAAAACAATCTGGAAAAATAGAAAACAAATTTTTGAAGGTATAACTAATTCAATCATTAGGGATGACTTTGTAGAAGATGTAGCAAGTCATAGAATAGAAGTGTGTGATAGATGTTCTCTTAAAGGAGACAAGTGTTCCATTCCTGGGACAGGGCCTTGTTGTAATGCCTGTGGGTGTTCTTTAACTTTTAAAACAAGATCTTTATCTTCAGAATGTCCTCATCCTGAAGGTCCTAAATGGAAAGCTATAATAACAGAAGAAGAAGAAAATAAATTAGATAATCTTAAAAACTAATATTATGAGTAAAGATATTTTAAATATGGAAGGGTTTCTTTCTGAGCAAACTCCACCAATACCTTATAAAAGTAAAGGTTTTGAATTTACTATGTTCAACAAAACATTTAAATTTTTAATATTTGATAAAAAAGTTAAAAAGAAGTCTTTATTTGTACCCGTTGAGGTTTGTAACAGCAGTCCTGTAGCAAATTGGCTTTGTAATAATAAAGGTAAAAACTATTCATCAGATATGAATGACTATCTTAAAGATATTAATACTATTTACAACTGTTCTGGTTGTAAACAAAACTTTCAAAAATCATCTATGTCTGAGTGTGAAGGAGTGTGTGCAGTATGTAGTTGGAAGTATGCTTTAGAAAAATTAAAAAAATGAGTATACTATTTAACGCAGAAGATCATAGTTATAAAAGTATTGATGATTCAGAAAAAATAGATTGGATAAGTGTGACTACTTTAGTATCTCATTTTAAAAAACCATTTGATTCTAAAGCAGTTGCTCAAAGAGTTTCTAAAAGCAAAAGATCTAAATGGTTTGGTATTGCCCCAGTTGAAATTGAAAATATATGGAAAGCTGAAGCAAACAGAGCAACTACATTAGGAAATTATTATCATAATGAAAGAGAAGATGACTTATGTTCATTAGCTTCTATGGAAAGAGAAGGTGTTACTATTCCTATATTTCCACCTCTTTCTGAAAAAGCTGGTGTTAGGCATGCTCCTAATCAAAAACTTGAACCTGGTGTTTATCCTGAACATATGGTTTACTTAAAATCTGCAGGAATTTGTGGTCAATCTGATTTAGTAGAAGTAGTGAATGGTAAAGTAAACATCATAGATTATAAAACAAATAAGGAAATAAAAAGAGAATCCTTTGTAAATTGGGAAGGTTTATCTGAAAAATTAACGGCTCCTTTATCGGGTATAGATGATTGTGACTTTAATCACTATGCCTTACAGCTCAGTATTTATATGTATATTATATTAAAGCATAACCCTACTTTAAAACCAGGAAAAATATTTATACATCATGTCAGTTTTGAAGAAGACAGTAAAAATGAGTATGGTTACCCAATTGCTAAATTAAATGATAGCGGAGATCCAATAGTTAAAGAAGTCATTTCTTTAGCAATGCCTTATTTGATTGATGAAGTACTCAGTATTATACATTACATGAGAAGTAATAAAGCTAATATAAAAAAGAAATGATAATAAGACTGTTTGATGTGCAAAATGGAGCTGTTATTCCAACAGAACATTGCTATACTTTAAAGGCATTAAAAGATATAATGGATAATTATCCAGAAGAACATTTAAAAATATACCAATATTTGTTCTATATGACGTGTCCAAACCCTGACATGAACCCTTTCTTTCATACTCCAGAAGTTGATAAAGAATCTTTAATCATAAATCAAATTGAAGGTTTTTTTTCTACTGAAGATGAAGACATATTCATGGCATTACAATTTTGTCAAAGACTATATGAAACACCTACTTCAAGAGCTTATCATGGAATAGCCAAAGCATTGGATAATATAGCAAGATATATGGGTAATACTGCTATTACTGATGGTAGAGATGGTAATATAAATCAGATCAGAGCTATTGCTAAAGATTTTGATTCAATTAGACAATCTTTTAAAGGAGCTTTTAAAGATCTTTTAGAAGAGCAATCTAGTAAAGTACGTGGAGGGATTGGTATGGCGTATGATCAATAACTATCACAAAAATAATTATATATGAGTGAGATATACCAAGACATACCTTGTTGGGATAATGGTGAATGGACTACAATTAGTTTTGATTCTAGAGAAATATTTGCTAATGCTATAAAAGATATTTTTTCTGAACCGGGTGAATATCACTTTGATGAAGTCAGTTTATTATTTAATGAGCAGGCCCAAATTTTTAGAAAGCAAAATGTGTATTGTACAGCTCCTTTTAAATCAAGAGACTTTGTAACATACTGGGATGATCAAAAAAATAAGTGTAGAAAAGGAGTTTTTTACATGAAAGATTCTAAAAAATGGTTTATCACTCGTGATTATTACATGTGGTTAAACTTTTTACCAATATTTGATAAAGAACAACAATTATTTGATTTTGCTAAAATTAGAGATGCTCAGTATCATATGGCTCTATATGAGCTTCTTGCAGAACTTAATTATCAACATGTAGCTATTTTAAAAAAGAGGCAGATAGCCAGCTCATACTTTCACATATCTAAACTACTTAATCAATTATGGTTTGAATCAGGTGTTACTCTTAAAATGGGAGCTAGCTTAAAAGATTATATAAATGAAAAAGGATCTTGGAAATTTATGTCAGAGTATGCCTCATTTTTAAATGAGCACACAGCATGGTATAGACCAATGTCTCCTGATAAAGTTTTAATGTGGCAACAAAAAATTGAAGTAAGAAAAGGTGATAGAAAAACTGAAGTAGGCCTTAAAGGTACTATGCAAGGAATGTCTTTTGAAAAAGATCCTACCAATGGTGTTGGGGGACCTGTTAAATACTTTTTTCATGAAGAAGCGGGTATTGCTCCTAAAATGGATCAGACTTATGAGTACATGCGTCCTGCTATGAAATCTGGTTTAATTACTACAGGTATGTTTATTGCTGCAGGCTCCGTTGGGGATTTGTCTCAATGCAATCCATTAAGAGAAATGATTCTCAATCCTGAATCAAAAGATATATATGCTGTTGAAACAAATCTTATAGATAAAAAAGGTACTATAAAACCATCTGGTTTATTTATTCCAGAACAATGGTCTATGCCTCCTTTTATTGATGATTATGGTAACTCGCTAGTAAAAGAAGCTTTAAAAGCTTTGGATACTCAATTTACTAAATGGAAAATTGATTTATCTCCAGAAGATTATCAATTAAGAATATCTCAGCATCCTAGAGATATAGAAGAAGCCTTTGCTCATAGAAGTGTTTCTGTATTTCCTCCACATCTTGTTGCAGCACAACAAAAAAGAATAGAAGAAAAAGAATATTCTTATGAGTTTTTAGATATTATGACAGATGAGAATGGTAAAGTCATTGTTAAAGCATCTAATAAACAACCTATTAAAGAATTCCCAATGACTAAAAAGACTGAAGATAAAACAGGTTGTTTAGTTGTATGGGAAAGGCCTATTGCAGATCCTACTTTTGGACAGTATTATGCTTCTATAGATCCAGTTTCCGAGGGCAAAGCGGAGTATATAGAAAACATGTTATACACACCAATAGGTAGAAAAAGAATAGGTGATATTAAAATAGGTGATAAAGTAATTGGTTCTAATGGACAATCTATTAACGTTATTGGTGTATATCCACAAGGAATAAAAAAATTATGTAAAATAACATTTAGTGATGGTCATAGTATAAAAGTATGTGAAGATCATTTATGGAGTGTAAAATTATATGGTGGTACAAAAGGATTTATTACATTATCTGTAAAAGACTTATTAGATACTACAAAAAAAATTACTTATAATGGTACGGGAAGAAATATAAAAAAAGAATACAGCATTCATACTTATTATAAAAATAAACAAAATAGAAGTGCTTGGTCTATACCCATTGTTGAACCTATTACTTTTCAACCTAAAACATTAGAAAAAGTTAATGACAATTTTTCAGTAAATAGACAATCAATTCACCCTTATTTATTAGGAGCTTTAATTGGAGATGGTGGATTATCACAAAAATCAATAAGATTTAGTTCAGTTGATAATGAAATTATTGAAAAAGTTAAAAATACAATTACAGAAGATTTAGAATTAAAAAAAGTAAAAGGTGATAATTGTGATTATATAATAGTTACAAAAACAGGTAATAGAAATTCATTAACTCAAAAATTAAAAGACTTAGGGTTAATGGGTTTAAAGTCAAGTCATAAATTTATACCTGATGTTTATAAGTATGCTCTTTGCGCACAAAGAATAATATTATTACAAGGATTACTAGATACAGATGGTTCTTGTACAAATCATGGTGTAGAATTTTATTCATCTTCTAAACAACTTGCTTATGATGTAGTAGAATTAGTACAATCTCTTGGTGGAATAGCTAAAATTAGAATAAAAAAAACTACTCATTTAGATGCTTATATTGTAAGAGTTAATTTACCAAGAGGGATTAGCCCTTTTATGTTATCTCGTAAAAAAGAAAAATATAAATTATCAAAAGTGTTTAGTAAATATATTACAAATATAGAATATGTTGACGATGGTGAAGCAGTGTGTATTTCTGTTGATGCACCTGATAATCTTTATGTTACTGAACATGCTATTGTTACGCATAACACAACAACCTCAGAATCACTATGTTCCATATATGTAATGAAAGCTCCTGTAGAGGTAACTCGTGTTACAGGTATAGAAACAGAAACTTACATAGAGCCTGATAAAATAGTAGCAGCTTGGTGCGGTAGATTTGATGATTTAAATAAAACACACCAAAGACTAGAATTAATTATAGAATGGTACAATGCGTGGACTGTTATTGAAAATAATATTTCATTATTTATACAACATATGATAGCAAGAAAAAAACAAAAATATCTAGTTCCTAAAAATCAAATATTATTTCTTAAGGATTTAGGTGCTAATGCTAATGTATTTCAAGAGTATGGTTGGAAAAACACAGGAACATTGTTTAAACAACATCTTCTTAATTATGCTATAGAATATACTAAAGAAGAATTGGACGTAGAAACAAAAACAGACGGTACTATTGTAAGAACTACATATGGTATTGAAAGAATCCCTGACCCTATGCTTCTTGTAGAAATGCAGGAATATGCAGCAGGAGTCAATGTAGACAGACTCGTAGCTTTTTGTGCATTAGTAGCTTTTATGAGAATTCAACAAGCTAATAGAGGTTATGCTAAAAGAGTTATTATGGATGATTCAGCTAAAAACTTGCAAAAGTCCTCAAATTTGTTTACTTTAAATAAGAGTCCTTTTAGACATATGGGAAGAGGTCAATCATCAAAAAATCAAAAATTTAAAGGATCTCCTTTTAAAAATTTAAAATAAAAAAAATATGCAAATCATAAATGCAATGCAAGCTAAGGCTGGAGCCAAAACTGATCAAAACAGAATGAGTTCTATTACACAGCCTTTACAGTTTCTTTCTAAAAAAGAAAAGAATGAAGAGTGGGCCGCTTGGAATTTAGATTGGATTGAGTGGCAAGGACTAAAACAGCTTGGTAGAAATTCTCGTAGATTAATGAAAAATTATAAGCTTGCAAAAGGTATAATTGACAAATCTGATTATATAGTAGAAACGGATAATGATTATAGAGATATTGTAGAAATACTTACTAAAGAAGATCAATCAGCTTTAGAGTTAAAGTTTTATCCAATTATCCCAAATGTTATTAATGTTTTAGTAGCTGAATTTGCTAAAAGATCAACTAAGCTTACATATCATGCTGTGGATGAATATTCATATAATGAAATGATGGAGCAAAAAAGAAGTATGGTGGAAGAAACTTTACTGTCAGATGCTCAAGTAAAACTTACAGCAGCTTTATTAGAACAAGGTTTAGATCCTGAGTCAGAAGAAGGACAACAAGCATTGTCTCCTGATAATCTTAAATCATTGCCCGAAATTGAACAGTTTTTTAAAAAAGACTATAGATCAATGATAGAAGAATGGGCTTCTCACCAACACAAAGTTGATGTTGAAAGATTCAAAATGGATGAGTTAGAAGAAAGAGGTTTTAGAGATATGCTTATTACTGATAGAGAGTTTTGGCATTTTCGGATGATGGAGGATGATTATGAAGTTGAATTGTGGAATCCAGCAATTACATTTTATCATAAATCACCTGACTCAAGATACATATCTCAATCTAATTGGGTAGGCAAGACTGATATGATGACCGCTGCTGATGTTATTGACAGATATGGATATATTATGACAGAAGAGCAGTTGGCTTCATTAGAAGCAATCTATCCTGTTAAATCTGCTGGTTATAATATTGGAGGTCTTCAGAATGATGGTTCATTCTATGACGGTACAAAATCACATGAGTGGAATACTAATATGCCTTCACTAGCATATCGTCAGTATACTTCAGCTATGGGAGGAAGTGTAATAGATAACGGAGACATTATAAGTGATATACTAATGGAAAGTGAAGATTACCAAGATCAAGGTACAGCTTTCTTATTAAGAGTATCTACAGTGTATTGGAAATCTCAAAGAAAAATAGGTCATTTAACCAGCGTTACTGAAAACGGTGAAGTAATTAATGAAATTGTATCTGAAGTTTATACTATTGTAAATAATCCTATTTATGATAATAGACTTTTTAAAAATAAAAATAAAGATAATCTTCTTTTTGGAGATCATATAGATTGGATATGGATTAATGAAGTATGGGGTGGTGTAAAAATCGGTCCAAATATTCCATCTTTTTGGGGTATGAATAATCCTGGAGGCTTTTCTCCCTTATATATTGGGGTAGATAAAAATAAAATGGGATCATTAAGATTTCAATTTAAAGGAGACTCTACATTATATGGTTGTAAACTTCCTGTAGAGGGGGCTGTGTTCTCAGATAGAAATACTAAATCTACTGCTTTATTAGATTTAATGAAACCTTTTCAAATCGGCTATAATATTGTAAATAATCAAATTGCCGATATTCTAGTAGATGAACTAGGTACCATCATCATGCTTGATCAAAATACTTTACCAAGACATTCATTAGGTGAAGATTGGGGTAAAGGCAATTTAGCTAAAGCATATGTGGCAATGAAAGATTTCCAAATGTTACCTTTAGATACTTCTATAACTAATACAGAAAATGCATTAAACTTTAACCATTTTCAAAAATTAGATCTTTCTCAAACAGAAAGACTGATGTCTAGAATTAACATTGCAAATTATTTCAAACAACAAGCTTATGAAGTAATTGGTGTTAATCCTCAAAGAATGGGACAACAGTTATCACAAATGACAGCTACTAGTGTAGAACAAGCAGCTAGTGCTTCTTATGCACAAACAGAAGTATTTTTTATACAGCATTGTGATTACCTAATGCCAAGAGTACATCAGATGAGAACAGATTTAGCTCAGTATTATAATTCTACAAAACCTTCAGCAAGACTTACATATATTACAGGGGCCGATGAAAAAGTAAATTTTGAAATAAATGGTACTGATTTGTTAATGAGAGACTTAAATATCTTTTGTACAACTACTGCTAATCACAGAGCTATATTAGAACAGCTTAAACAAATGGCTATTCAAAATAATACAACAGGAGCAAGTATTTATGATCTTGGTAAAATTGTACAATCTGATTCAATTGCTGAACTTAATAAAGTTCTTAAATCATCAGAACAAAAACAACAACAAGAACAACAACAACAACAACAACAAGCACAGCAATTACAACAAGAACAATCGGCTGCTCAACAAGAACAATTACAATTACAAATTCAAGCAGATGCTGAAAAACAAGATAAACAACTTGAAAATAATGTAGTTGTTGCTGAGATTAGAGCTGCTGGATTTGGAGCTATTGTAGATATTAATGAAAATGAAATGTCTGATTATCAAGATAGTCTGAAAGATATTAGACAAACTCAACAGTATCAAGATCAGACAAGTTTTCAAAGAGAAAAATTGTCTTCTGAAAATTTAAGAGGTTCTCAAAAAATGAATCTTGAACAACAGAAGTTACAAGTTCAGAAAGAAATAGCTGATAAACAACTTGAAATTGCTAGGGTTAACAAAAATAAATTTGATAAACCCTCAAATGATAAAAAGAAAAAGTAATTAGCTATATAGTACAAAAAATTAAATAAAGTGTTTTAAATGTACCAAGTTTAATTTGTATATTGAAGTATAAACAAAAACCAACAAAAAATGAATGAAGATACACAAGACCTTACTAAAGAGGTACAAGATTCTACAACGGTAGAACAGATTGATGTAAATATTGATGAGCTATTCGGTATGCCTGGTGCAGAAAGTATTATGCTTCCTGCTGATGGTAAATCAAGTAAACCAAATTCAGTTTTTTCTAAGGAAAATATTGATACTACGTTCCTTGACAACACTATTACTAATGAAGAAAAAGTAATAGAAAAAGAAAACAAAGCAGAAGTTGAAGAAACTATTGCTGAACTTGATGGCTTAATTGCTCAAGAAGAAGATGCTGGAAATAAAGGCAGACCGAAAGTAGATAAAAGTGGTCTTTATGAGTTAGCACAAAAAATGATTGAAGACGGAGCTTTAGTAGCTTTTGATGATGATAAGTCACTAGAAGAATATACTACTAAAGATTTTAGAGAATTGTTTGAAGCTAATTTTGAAGAAAGAGAAGCTAAGATCAAAGCAAAAGTTCCAAAAGAATTTTTCAATTCTCTTCCTGAAGAACTTCAGATTGCAGCAAAGTATGTTGCTGACGGAGGTCAAGATTTAAAAGGATTGTTTAGAACACTTGCTCAAGTAGAAGAAATGATTCAATTAGATCCTTCAAATGAGTATGATCAAGCAGAAATTGCAAGACAGTATCTTTATGCTACAAACTTCGGATCACCTGAAGAAATTGAATCTGAAGTACAAGATTGGAATGATTTAGGTAAGTTAGAACAAAAAGCAAATCAGTTCAAACCTAAGTTAGATAGAATGCAAGAAGAGATTGTTGCAAGACAATTAGCAGAGCAAGAGCATAAGAAAGAACAGCAAAATGCAGCAGCTCAAAAATATACAGATAATGTATATAATACACTTTTAACAGGAGAGTTGGGAGGAATTAAACTAGATAAAAAGATTCAGAGTCAATTGTATTCAGGATTAGTTCAGCCAAATTATTCTTCTATATCTGGTAAACCTACAAACATGCTTGGACATCTTTTAGAAAAGTATCAGTTTGTAAAACCTAGACATGATTTAATTGCTGAAGCTCTTTGGCTACTTTCAGATCCTGACGGATATAAAGGAAAAGTAAGAGAGCAAGGTAGTAAACAAGCTACTGAAAAAACAGTAAGAATGTTAAAAACAGAAGAAGCTAACAAGAATACAACAACTTCACATGATGAAGAAGAAACAAGAAGGCCTACATCTAAACCACAAAGAACAATACCTAGAAATACAGGAAATATTTTTAGAAAATTTTAATTAGTAACAAATAAAAACAAATAAATAATGGCAACTCCAGTAATGAACAATGGTATATTCCTCAGAGATACCGCTTACAATGCAAGTTCCCATGTGGATTCTTACCACTTGGTGAACATGCTGAAAGATGCAGAACCAATGGACTTAGGTCCTGTGGATTTGTGGGCAATGGCCCAAAAAGTTGAAATGCCACTTTACCAAATGTCTAGTTTTGGTGGTAAAAATGTAATCAATGTTGATAATGCTCGTGGAGAGTACAAATGGCAAACTCCGGTTTCTATTGACCTTCCCTACATTCTTGAAGACATTGAACCAGCAAATGACTTTAAAGGTATAGACGGTACTACATTCCGTATTAAATTAAACAGACGTGAATTTGGACATGGTGATATCATCAGTCATGATAAATACAACGGTGTTGAGATGTACATCACAGCAGAGGATATTTTACCTCTTGGTGATGGATTTATCTACACAGTACAATTAGTAAATAATGATAATTTCAAATATATTGATAACAAGTATTTGGCTAATGGTACTAAAGTATTCCGTAAAGGTTCCGCACGTGGTGAGTATGGAGAAAGATTCTCTGATATTCAGACAAGAACAGGTTTCCGTGAATTCTACAACTTTGTAGGTGGTGCTGAAGCTCATGTTCATTACTCTGTTTCATCTCGTGCAGACTTGATGATTAAAGGGGGGATGAATGCAGATGGTACAGTTCCTGTAACTGAAATCTGGAGAACATTTGACAAGAACATTGATCCTTCTGTATCTTCATTAGAAGACATGGTTAAAGTAATGGGTAAAGATAAAGTTAAGAAAGCATTTGATAATGGTGACTTATCTAGAACTTTCCTTACTGGAATGGAAGCAGCACATTTATCTAAAATTGCTTCTGACATTGAGACTTACTTAATGTGGGGACAAGGTGGACGTGTTAAACAAGATGGTCCAGATGATTTAAGATTGTCTGTAGGTCTTTGGAAACAGTTGGATAACTCTTTCAAAAGAATCTATAACAAGAATAACTTTACATTGGATCTATTCCGTTCAGAGATTTATAATTTCTTTAATGGAAAAGTTGAATTCCAAGGTCCAGATCCAAAACGTTCACTAGTTGTTCAAACGGGTATGGGTGGAATGCGTATGGTTAATGAAGCAATCAAAAGAGAAGCAGTATCTTCTGGTCTCTTGATTCAAGCTTCCGATATTGGTGCTATCACTGGTAAAGGTATGGACTTGAACTTTGGATTTGCTTATACATCTTATGTAATTCCTTTCTTAGCAAATGTTAAGTTTGTATTGAATCCAGCATTTGATAATGTTCATACTAATGATATTGAGAATCCTATTATTGATGGTTTCCCTTTATCTTCTTATTCATTCATTATTTTTGATATTACTGATAACACAAATGACAATATTTTCTTGTTAAAGTTATCTTGGGATAATCAATTAAAATGGTGGTATCAGAATGGTACTATGGACTACATGGGACGTACTCAAGGATTCCAGTCTTCTGGTCAATTTAATGGATACCGTGTAATGATGTCTCAAACAATGCCAGCTATCTGGGTTAAAGATCCGACTAAGGTTCTTAAGATTGTAATGAGAAATCCATTAACTGGTGGGAGCTTCTGATGCTGGATATCCGGTTGTAATAAAGTAGTTACAAGGGGGAGTAGGAAACTTCTCCCCCTTTTTTTAATAATTAACAAATAAAAACCAACAACAAAATGGAAAATTTCACAATGGTAGAAACAGGAAAAGGTTCAGTTAAGCAAACTGCAATAGCTGTTAGACCTTTTTTTGATGCTAGTGCCTCTAACATGGGGTTAGAAGATTATGGTATGTCTCTTTTTGATGGTGTTAAACATCATGAACAATTAGCATGCTTAGAAAACAATGGAGTAGTAAGATACTTAACAGGTCTTAATGAATTTGCTCCCGAGATTAAATTGCTTAATGTAGATGACAGAGAAGCAAGAATAAAAGAAATAAGAAGTTCTGTTGCAGAACTAGAAAAAGAATTAGCTGCAAATGTATTAGATGTTGAAGATCCTCTTTTTTGGAATCAAGTAAAACTACTTAAACCTGATAATGGAGATTTTTGGAATAGAATTACAATAGCTTGCGGTAATGAGCCTGTATTCTTAGACCCAAAGGATCCATATGATAGAATTAAATTACACGGTATTGAAGCTGGTGGTTTTTCTATTATATCTAAAAGTTATGATGATGCAAGATCAAGACCTGTTGCTCCTAAATTTTATTTAGATAAAACAGAAGAAACAGTAATGGCAAGAACTGAATACAAGAAAATGCGTAATAAAGCACTTTCTGAACTTCAGAAATTATTTGATAAAAACAGTACTAAATTATTTTATATTGCAAAAGTTGTAGATATAAATAGTACACAATATAAAAAATCAACACCTAATGATGTTATCTATGAAAACATGGATAATTATATTAATGGTATAGGTGGAGAAACAAATCTAGAAAGAGCTGCTAAATCATTTATTGATACAGCTAACATGGATATGGAAACTTTAAAAATTAAATCAATTGTTAGAGATTCTAGTTTCTTTAAGTATATAGTTAGTAAAGCAGATGGTTATATATATCATACAAAACTAGGAGCAATGCTTGGTAGAAATGTATCTGATGTAGTAGAGCATTTAAAAAACCCTTTAAATGAGGATATTTTAAAAGACCTGAATCAGTCTGTTGAAAAATATTGGAACTCTTAAACTTAAATTAAAAAATATCGTTATGGCAAGCACCCTGGACAAAAAAAACAAACTAGCAAGATTACAAAAAAAAGAAAGCGCTCTTGTATATAAAGGAAAAAAAGCTGTTGATGAAGGTAGAGAGAAAAAAGCTGATAGACTTTTAGGAAGAGCAGCTAAAGTTGAAAACCGTGTAATTAAAACATCTAGAAAAATGCAATCAGGAGGTGTAATCAAAACAAAGAAAAAAAAATAGTAATGGCAAAAACACCAGCTTGGACAAGATCCGAAGGCAAAAATAAAACAGGAGGTTTAAATGCAAAAGGAGTAGCTTCATATAGAGCTGCTAATCCCGGTAGTAAATTAAAAACTGCTGTTACAACAAAACCTTCTCAATTAAAAGCTGGTAGCAAAGATGCTAAAAGAAGAAAATCTTTTTGTGCTAGAATGTCTGGAGTATCTGGTCCTATGAAGGATGAAAAAGGAAAGCCAACAAGAAAAGCATTAGCTTTAAAAAAATGGAATTGTTAAAAAATAATGTAACTCTTAAAATTAAAATAAAATGAAAACACCAAAAAAAGGTACAGTTAAAAAAGGTTATGGGGCTAATCAGGTTAAGACTACTGGTTCAAACTCAAAGTTTAAACTTACAACCACTAACAGTAAAGGTAAAAGAAATTTGATAAGTACTTATGATAATAAAAATGCTAATGCAAGTAATAAAACCTATTCTGCCAGAGCTAAACCTACTTACACAACTCAAAAATATATATCTAATAAAAATCCTGATTTTAAAAAATCAATGGATACAACAGGATATGCTGCTGGAAAAAAGATATTTACTGTAAATAGTATTACTAGATCTCCTGGTAAATTAACTGCTACTAAATCAGCTAAAGTTCCTAGATCTGATGTTAATAAAACACTTGATAAATGGAAAGCATCTGCTAGTGATATGGGTGGTAAAAAAAAGAATTATTAATCTTTTAAATGATAACAAAGAAAGGATTGTATGCTAACATGCATGCAAAAAGAAAAAGAATAGCATCTGGTTCTGGGGAAACAATGAAAAAACCCGGAACTAAAGGTGCTCCTACTAAACAAAATTTTGTTAAATCTGCAAAAACTGCTAAAAAGAAATAATTATGAAAACTAAAATTCCAAAAGGTTATCATATAATGCCAGATGGTAGTATAATGAAAGATTCTGATCACAAAATGGCTAAAGGAGGAAGTACAGCTGCTTGGACTAGATCTGAGGGTAAAAGTAAAACAGGTGGTTTTCCAGATTTAAACAAAGATGGTAAAGTTACTAAAGCTGATATTTTAAAAGGTAGAGGTGTGATTAAAAAAGTTGTTAAAACTAAAAAAAAATAACAAATGCAAAACAGTGTACTTACCATAAAGATTAAACAACGGCTTAATAAACTTGACAGCCAAGATTATGATAACATAGAATGTTGGCAAATAGTAGAAGCTTTTAACAAAGCTCAAGTTGAATGGGTTAGAAGACAACTACATGGTATTAACATTGTAAAAGAAGGTGATGAGCAATCAAATAGAAGAAAAGATGATTTACAAATCTTACTTAAAGATGTTGACTTATTTATTCAAAGTAAAGAGTATTACTATAAAGCTGATATTCCTGTAGATTATTTACAGTGGAAAAGAGTAGATGCTTATGCAAAAAAAGAATGTTGTGAAAAAAGAAGAATGACTGTTTATTTAGCTGAAGAAGGAAATCTTAATCAACTTTTAAGAGATACGTCTAAGCAACCTAGTTTTGAATGGTCTGAAACTTTTGCAACACTGATTAATAACAAAGTGCATATTTACACAAACAATGAGTTTGAGTTACAAACGGCTGATCTTGTATATTATAGACAACCTGTTAAAATTCAAATAAAAGACTGTATTGATCCTTACACGGGTGACTTATCACTGATAAATGTGAATTCAGAATTTAAAGATGATATAGTAGAATTAATAATAGATGAAGCAGCAGCTGTATTAGCAGGAGACATTGAATCAGTAAATCAATTCTCAAGAGGTACCGATAGTGCAGAACGTAATAATTAACTAGATTTAAAAACCTAGAAAGTTCTTGAAATAATTTTGTTATGTCAAAAACTTTTAGTATATTATAATATATATTTATAAATTAAAACAATAAAAAAATGAGTTATTTTAATCACGCTTTTCAGAAAGCATTTTTAGCTACAGGGCCAACCGTAACAGGAGTTGCTGTAAATAAAATGGATGGAACAAGCATTGCTACAAGTACTAACGGAGGTTATGTTACTACAGATGGTGTTCCTACTTATGGGTTAAATCAATTAAAAGCCGCTGCTTCTTCACAAACAGCTAACGGCTATATTGGTATTTTTGATCCTAAAACAAACTTGACAATTACACCTAGTTCTTGTTGTAATGCATATCTTGCTGGTTCAGCAATTTTTGCAAATGACAAAATAGGGCCTTTGGCAGGTGGTTATCAAGAGACTAACAAGTCTAAAATGATTAACCCAAAGTATGTGGCTCGTTACTATTCAGTAGCTCCATGTTCTCCTCAAAATAATGTAATTCACGTAGGTGCAACTTATTGGACTTTAGGTGGTGGTGTTTTAACAGTTGATACTTTAGTAGGTGGTACTGGTTATACAGACGGAACTTCGGTTGTTTCTGTTTCAGGTGGTGCTGGTGTAGGAGCTACTGTTCAAATTACAGTTGTTTCAGGAATTGTTACAGAGGCTGTTCTTGTTAATCCAGGAAAAGAATTTGCAGTAGCAGATGTAGTAACAATAGTTGGAGGTAACAGTGATGCTACAGTAACTGTTCTTACAGTAACTGTTGCTCATACACAAGTAGGTTGTGGAACTACCAATTCTTGCTCTAAAGACTTTTTATGTGGTGAAACATATAATCTACGTCTTGATGTTAAAGGTTCCCCAGCATTACGTTTCTTAGATCACAATGCTTACTTTACTACAGATGCTTATACAGGATGTTGCCCAGAAGGAGCAATTGCACCAGTTGCAGTTGATTCTACTACAGTAATGATCAAATGGGCAAGCGGAATTACAAACAGTCCTATTGTATCCGCATTTGTACAAGTAGTTGTACAAGATGAAGCAGGAGTTCTTTGGTATGCACCAGGAACATCAGATACTTTCTTAGCTGCTCAAGGAGCTAATACTTGGGATAACTATGTATCTGCAGGACACATCGTAGATGCTACAGCTGGTTTAATCTTAAATGGTGCTTATGTTGATACTAAATTTGGTGATTGTACATTCCAATTGTCTGACTTCTATGAAGTTGAGCCGGTTAAATTGTATGCATCAGAAGTAGATCTAGCAGGTGACCCATGTACATTTGAAAGCTTATGTGTTGTAACAGAATGTCAAGGTTTACAAGTTCAAGGATTAGGAGAAACTATCTTAAGAGAATTGACTATGTCAGAGTCTTATAGACAGAATTTCTTAGCAACAGACTTACGTATCCGTGAGATTACTCAAGGTAACCAAATAGTTAGTTCAGTTAGTCGCAGTGCTTTGTATCACAGATACTCTATCTTGCATAGTGTTCCTCGCTTTAGTAATCCTTCTGGTACATTTGATAATGATCAATATTTACTAGAGGTATTCTCTCAAGATGTTTTAGCAACATTTGATACAGATGTAAGAGCTTGGTTAGGTACTTCAGGATGTTCAGTGTGTGAACTTGAAGAAATTACTTGTTCAACAATATGTGTAGTACCGGTTGCTTTTCCAGCAGTCCCTACATATAATCCTTATAATACAGTTTCTTGTAATTAATCAAGTTACTTTAATTTAAAAACATAAAGGGGAGAAGAGTTCTAAACTCCTTTCCCCTTTTTTTTATAATATATTATGGCGAATCATGTTTTAAGTTTAGAAATACCTACAGTTTTAAATACATGCGTTATGACTGTTATGGATACAAGTGTTTATACAGATTTAATACCTGTTGTTTGTGAGACTTTAGCTATTACAGTTCCTGGATTTACACATTCAGTTGAGCTACCTGTTAGTGCAGGGTTTATCAAAAACATAACAGCCTGTGATTTAGGTTTACAAAGTACAGAATGTGGTACAAGTTATAGTAATATTCCTGATGGAATATATATAGTTAAGTATAGTGTTTCTCCAAATGAACAAGTATATGTAGAGTATAATCATCTGAGAATGTCAAAAGCATTAAACAAATACAATAAAGTTTTATGTCAAACTGATGTAAATGCATGTGCTCCTCCTTTTGCAATTAAAGAAAAACTTGAAGCATTAAGAATGATTTTCATGTATCTTCAAGCAGCTAAGTCAAAAGTAGAAACGTGTCATGAACCTCAGAAAGGAATGAGTTTATATAATTATGCTTTAAAGCTTTTGAATAAAATGGAATGTATAAATTGTTAATTAATTAAAAATCAACTAATTATGTCAAAATGTGAAAATTGCGGGGTTAATATATCCTGTGGCTGTCAAAAAAGAAAAGCTTCTAATGGTACTCCAGCATGTTCATCATGTCTTAATACTTTAGAATCAAAAATTAAAATTATAAACACAGCAATAAAAAAATAAAATACTATTTATAATAAATATTAATTATGGCAATTCCAACTAGTAATATATATCAATACTATAAATTTGTAGATTGTTGCGGAGGACCTGACATATTTTTTAGTGGAACTGCCACTATTACAAATGGTGGTATTTATAATTTTATAGGGGCATCTAATTATCCAGGAAGTGGTGGAATATTAGAAATAGGTCATTGTTATACAGTTACTACATATACAAGTCAAAAACTTACTTCTTACCCTGTCATTCCTACTATGACTGTTTTATCGCCTGTTGGTACTTGCACTGATCAAAAATGTAGACCTTGTGATCCACCTCCCTGTGATTGTCCCCCAGGTTATATACTTGTTGATGGAGAATGTGGTATGTCTGTTACAACAGCAGCTACATACTCAGGAGGATTACTGACTGTTGATGCGGGTGATCAAAATCCCTCTTATTCACTTAATGGTTTAAGATTATATACTGATATTTCATCATATATTTTTCCTATTATAGGTTCAGGACCAAATGCTAGTTTTTTCTTAAAAGATAATAATGGAACTGGCTTAACAATACCTATTTTAAATAATACTGTAAAAAGTTTATTGTGGGGATCATATATATCAGGTTGTCTTACAGGTAGTACAGGGGGTAAGTTAAATACAACTGGTATTTGGGCAACTGGTTATCCTGATTCTGTAGATTTATGTTTTGATTTTTGTGTAGAACCTCTTGAAACTAAACAATATTTAATAGGTATTGCTGGCGATAATTCAGTAAAAATATATATTGATGGTGTACTTTTAATTAATTTAATAGGTAATAATGCTGATAAGGTTCCTTTTACAAGTTGGCATGTTTTTCCAATTACTTTAACAGCAGGACTACATACAATAACTTTATGTGGAGAGAATGATGGTAGTGTTAGAGCTTTTGGAGCAGAAATATATGATATAGATGTTACAACTTTTCAAGCATTGTTTACAAATCCTGCTATAGGGCCTGGTAATTGTGGTAATGTACCTTCTGATCTTGATCCTTATATATTATTTTCTACATCTACTATGATAGATCAGCAAATTGCTGATCCTAATGATCCCGGTGTATGGACTTGTCCTGATGGTTCTGTTGTTAGTTATTGTCAAGGAGCTCCTACATGTGTGATTGAAAATAAGTTTCCTCTTGAATGTCCTTGTTATTTACTAAGTCCCTGTAATGGAACGGGGGCTTCTTTTATAAGTAATACTCTATTATTATCAGCACATTTAAATCAATTTGTAAGTATTACTTATGGTGACTTTACAGGTTGTGTTTATGTTTCCTTATTAAGCACTGCTACTTGTCCAGATGCTATTGCAGTTGTAATCAATGATGTAACACCTTGTGTTTGTGATCCTATATGTTATTATATTGAAGGAGCTGACGGTATTACTTATGTTGAGTATATAGATGGGTTAGATCAATTAGTACAAATTACACCGGGCGCAACATCTCCATGGTTAACATTATGTTCTAAGATCTATCCTATTATAGGTAACACATCTTCTAATTATACAATAACTCCTTTAGGATCTTGTATAGATAATGTATGTCCTGTAAAATGCTATAAACTTATTGATTGTAATGATCCTTTAAATATATTATATAGTAATTCATATAATTTATTACCTTATGCTTTAGATTTAAGTGTAATTAAAATTGTAGGATATACAGAATGTTGGACTGTTGAAAGTACAGAAGATGCTTGTGATTGTGCTATTGATGTCATTGTAACAATAGTTACTTCAAGTTGTGCAGCATGTGAGCCTATAGTAGCTTACAAACTTACAAGTTGTAATAATACATTTCAAACTCAATATACATATGATGATTTATCAGCTTATATAAATCAAACAGTACTGACAGATTGTGGTTGTTTTATTGTTGAATTAATTAACTATGCACCCCCTTCTGTACAAACAATAGTTATAATAACTTCTTTTGAAAACTGTGAAGATTGTTTAAGACCTTATTATAAATTAACTGATTGTAATACAAGTGAAGTTGTATATACGTATACTGATGTAAGCATTCATGTTGGCAAGGTTATAAAGATTGCAAATTGTGATAATTGTTGGACTGTATCAGATGTTATTATTCCTATTAATCCTAGTATAGTAACTGTTTTAGATTCATATATTGATTGCATTACTTGTGTTACAACAGCACCTTGTGTTTGTTCAACAGTACGTAATGATAATGCAATTGATTATACATATAGTTATATAGATTGTTATGGTATAACTCAAACTGTAACTGTTGCTGTGGGAGCTACAAGTAATAAAATATGTTTAATAAAATGGTTAGAGGTTGACGGATGTGCTTGTATAATTGAAACCATAACTACTGGTTTAACACCTGTAAGTAGTCTTTGGTATAAATCATCTACTATATTAAATTATAAAAGTACATGGTATAACGGTCTTATATTATTTATTTATTATAATGGTACACAATGGATAATGAATGATGCTTTAGGAAATGATGCTTATTACTTAGCTCCTTCAAAATCTGATTGTCCATCGGGTATATGGAAAAGTTTTTCAAGTATTCCTTTGGTTACACCTGTTACAATTAAAACAACTTCTTGTCAAAGTTACTATCAATCTTTTGGAGACTGTGTCAATGGTGTTTGTCCAACTACAATATATCCTAAAAGAAGTGTAAGACCTGGTTATAATACACCAATATGTAGTGAGGATAAATATGAAACCATTACTTGTAAATCTGCACAAATTCTTTATAGAGATGTTCTTGCATTAAGATATGGTATTAGTAATTGTTGTCCAGAAGATGATGAATATTGGCTAGTTAAAAAAGAAATAATTGACTTAGCTGCATTATATAATCCGGTTTATCCTTGTGCTGTAACCGGTTGTGCATGTGGTCGTAATGCAGTAACGGATTGTTCATGTAGTCGGTAAAAGACTTGCAATTCTTAATTATAATTTGTATATTATATTAACAGTAAAAAATATGAAACCTTTAAATTTAGATAACTCACCCTGTAGTCCAACATCAAGTAACTGTGTTATTTGGCAAGGACCTGATTTAACATGCATTAAATTATGTAAAGGGGATACTGTATCTGAAGTCATAGCAAAATTGGCTACAGAACTATGTGTAATCATGGATCAACTTAATATAACTAATTATGATCTTTCATGTTTTGACTTAACAGCATGTCCTCCAACAAATTTTCAAGCACTTATTCAATTTTTAATCAATCATATTTGTGCTTTAGAAAAAGTTATTATTCCTAGTACTGTTTCTACTGTTCCTACTGTTCCTGCTGTAACAACAACAACAACTACAGATTTTACAACAGGTGGTAGATCACCTGTATCAAGTACTTGTCCTGATTGTGTAGTAACTGTAGCTTCTTGTTTTATTGTGGGAACACAAACAACTATGCAATTAGTGGATTATGTCACTTTAATTGCAGAAAAAGTGTGTGCAATCATAGATGACATTGTTGATTTACAAAATCAGATTACTAATGTATCTTTAAGAGTAACTGTATTAGAAAATACACCAGCTGTATCATACACATTACCTTCTATTTTGGTAGATTGTACATTACAAAATTCTCCTCTTATAGGAAGTGGAGGGGGAGCTACTCAAATAGATTTAGTTTTAAATGCTTTAATTAATGATCCTGTCTACGGATACTGTGCGTTAACAACAGTTTTAGGTACAACACCTTCTCTTAATACAGCAATAGGTTCGGCTTGTATATTGTCAACATCAACATCTTTAGTTTATGGAACACCTATGAGTGTTGCATATTCAACTAATTGGGTGAGTACACCATTAACATTAGCTGATTCATTTACTAATGCTTGGATTAGTATATGTGATATATTTAACTATACAGCCTCTCTTGTTGCAGTTACAGTTGTAGATGCTGGAGCAAATATTACAGTTACACCTGTTACAGTTGGAACAACAACTACATATACTGTAGCTTCAACAGGACTGAGTTATTTTGCAGCAAGCATGACCATAAATTCTAGTTACCAACCTTTAGATGGTTCAATTTTATTAAAAGATCCTGCTTTAGTTACAGGTTTACTTGATGGTCAAGTCATACACCAGTATAATTCTATAGCTTCTGATAATGTAGTAGTAACGGCTACAGCTACACCTGGTTCTTATGTTGCTAATGCTTCTGTACCAGCTTGTTCCTTTGGAACTTTTGATAATGCTACCACAGGTTCATTCACAGTTACTATAGATGGTATGTATTTAATTGAAGGTTGTGCAAATTTAAAAGCAATTGGTGATTACAGTGCTTATTGGCAATCAGGTGTATTAGGCACAGCAGCAGGATCTTTTGGAGTAGGTTTATATACTTTATCAAATAATTTATTATCAGGACAATTTCATACAATATTACCTGAAGTAAATAAAACTTTCAATGCTTCTACATCAGTATTAGCATATCTAATAAAAGATACAGTTATACACTTAGGTTTATTAAATTTAACAGATAGAAATTATAATGGTAATTCATATGGTGGTGAGTTTGCCGATTCAATTCAATTTTCAATTACAAAAATTAAATAAAAATGAGTCTTTTAAGTACATGTAGTAAATGTGGATGTCAAGATGATTTCTTAGTTACTCCTCATTCATGCCCAACTTCAGTAGGTTGTCCTACACCTGAACCTTGTTATACTGTAACAGATGCTCAATGTAGTATTTATACAGGTCCCGCGATTAAATGTGGTGATATTACTATAGTAGCTTCAAATACAGATATGTCTACAGCATTACAGGCTGTAATAGCATATTTTTGTGCACTACATCCATAAAAAAAAGTTACAGTTTGTTGGTTTCTGTGACAACAACAGCATAGCCCTTGCACTTGCGGGGGCTTTGTTTTTTTAGTATATTTGCTAGTGTCACTAATTTTTAGTATATTAATATATATATATCTAGTATGAAAGAATTTAAAAAACCTGATGTAAAAGCTCCAAGATTTAGACCTGCTATAAAGAATGTTTTAGATAAAGATTTTTTTAAATTATTTAAAAAGAAATTTATCAGGTATAAAGAAATAGATGAAACTTTAATAAGAACAATAATTAAAAAATTTAATCAAACAGTTTATCAAAATGTTATTGACAATAGAGATGGTATTCAGTTGCCTGAACAAATGGGTTGGCTTTTTATCGGAACATGTGAGCAAAGTAAAAAAGAAAATATTGATTATGCTAAATCGTTAAAGTATGGTGTAACGGTAACTAATAAAAACTGGGAATCAGATGGAAAGTTAGCTAAAATCTTTTTTTCTAATCATGCTCCAAAACATAAAATAAAGAATAGAGAATTTTGGAGTTTTGTAGCATGTAGAGAATTTAAAAGAGCTGTAGCAAAAACTTATCCTGAGAACTGGCCAATGTATGTGATAGCTGATCCAAAAACTAAATTACAATGGGCATACAGTAGATCTGTTTATAAAGAAATAAAAGCCAAAGAAACCGCAAAAGCTTTAGAAAATTATAATGAATTTGACTTATGACAACAATAGGTGAGGCAATATCAAGAGTAAGAAATACTCTAAAAGCTGTTAAAGAAGATGCATTCTTAACTGATAGAACAATTTATTATTCTTTAATAAAGTATGCACAAACATTAATTAAAAGAGAAGATAATCAATTCAGACTAATGAAAATGAGTCAAATATTTAAGGTTATGCCTTATGTTGAATTGATTGATGTAGATAAAGTTGAAGCTGGTTGTATTGGTGTATATTCAGAATGTTATTTTAAAAGATCAAAAGAAAAATTACCCAATATACTTAATGGAATGTTTGGTCCAATCATCCGTACTACATCTTCTATAGATGGAACTATTGAAATGTTTAGAACTGATCCTGGTACATGGTCTTCTATTACTAAATCAACAACTTTTAAATATAACAAAAAACAATATTTTTGGTATCTTAATGGTTATATTTATTGTCCAAATATAGATTGGGATGCTATTAGAATAGAAGCTATGTTTGATGGTCCTGTAGATACTTGCGATACAGATTCTTGTTTATTAAGACAAGATGATGATTTTGTATTACCTGAATATTTATTTTCTGAAGTAGAACAGTTTGTAATAAAAGAATTAACAATGACTTTATCTATACCTACAGATGGTCCTGATGATGGTCAAAACACATTTAGATAATGGACTTTAACTACACATTACGATACCGAACTTTTGATCAATTGTTAGAAGATGTAACTATTGATTTAAATACTTTTGCTTTAGAGAATATGATTGAGCCTCAACAGCTTATTAAGTTAGCTAAAAAGATTAACTATGATTTAGGTCTTAGACTTAATCAAACTAAAGAAGCTGCATTAGATGTTTGTCACGGTAGAGTAAAATTACCGGATGATTTCTACACCTTTAATTATGGTCTAATGTGTGGTAATTTTGTAATTTCTACAGGTTATGGTGGAGCTGTTTCTGGAACTAATATTCAAGAAGTGCCTTATGTAGAAACACCGTCTACTGTAGATTTATGCGCACCTATAACAGTTAACTGTAATACTTGCAATAGTAATCCTTGTAATCATACAGCAGCTTGTCCTTCTAATGTGGGTGTTATTACACCTGTTATACCTATTGCTCATGATCCAGCTAACCCCTATGGTAATACTTGTATTAGTCCAAGAGTGTTTATGAATTGTAAAGGTGATAACTATGAATTAATACAAGTTGTTAACTCAAGTCAAACTAGAGTGTATAAGGAACTAATTCCGTTAAGAATGAAGATTGGACAAGGAGTTGAAAAAGGATGTCCTAATCTAAGCGTAAATGCCCCTAATGAGGGTTGGATTAAAGGAGGCTTTCTCTTTACTAATTTTCAAGAAGGTACCGTATATATAAATTATCAAGGTCAAATGGAAGATGACAATGGTAATCTAATGGTTCCTGATCATGATTTACTTAATGAATATTATGAGTATGCTTTAAAACAAAGAATATTAGAAAACTTATATCTTAATGGTGAAGATGTATCTCAAAGAATGGGGCTAATAGATCAAAGACTTAGAGCTGCTAGAAATCAAGCTCTTAGTTTAGTTAATACTCCAAACTTTAAAGAATTGTATGACATATGGTGGACTAACAGAAGAGCTCAAAATTCTAAATATTATGACATGTTTAATTCAAACACACCATCTAATGCATATCCTCAGAATCCAAATATCACTAGAGTAGTTGGTTAATTATGGCAAAAATACAAAATACAACGCAAAGTTTAAATCATAGTTATACTAAAGGTTTAAGTAAAGATTCGGATCCTTCTTTTGTTCAAGATGGGATGTGGACACATGCTCGTAATGCAACAAACAATACTGTTGAAGGAGATTTGGGGACTATATCAAATGAAACTTCTAATATGTTATGTGCAACTACAGGAGCTACCATGCCTTCTTTCATAACACATAAGTATATTATTGGAGCTATACAGTTATACTCTGATAAGTGGTTAGTTTTTACAGCAGGTCATAACTTTCAGGGTGTAGCAATGAGTTCTGAAATTGGTTTATTAGAAGAAGAAAGATGTATTTATAGACCTATTGTACAGGATGTTTGTTTGGGGTTTGATAAAAGAAATTTAATATCGGGAGTATCTAGAGAAAAAGAAGATTGTACATGGCAAGGATATTTTGCAGATGGTTTAAATCCTGATAGATATATTAATATTGGTGATCCTCAAACATGGCCTCCTAATGATTATACATGGATAGGTGCTGGAGCAAATTTAAATTTTTATACAAACGGTCCAAATAAAATGCTTTGGCCAGGTGTAACTTGGAATCAAATATGTACTGATTCTGGAGGAATTGTTCAACCTGCTCCAAATGTTTGGCCTCCAGGACATCCTATTGAAGGTTGTGTTACATGTATAGATTTAAATACATTAGATTGTGATAAGTTAAGACTAGCCAGATTAATGAGCACACCTTGTCTTACTTTAAGTCCTGGGTCAACTGGTGGGCAATTAAGAAACGGAACATATTATGCTGTTATAGCCTATGCTATAAAAGGACAAAAAGTTACTGATTATTTTGCACCAAGTAATACTCAACCATTGTGGGCACCGAATGATGTATCAGGATCATTAACTATAACTGTAGATGCCGATCATGCACATTTTCAAGAATTTATATTAGTTATAGTACAAAATATAAATCAGGGTACTGTTGCAAGACAAGTTGGTCTTTATTCAACAAAGACAACAAGAATTGAATTAGATCAAATTAAAGAAGATTTAATAAGTGTACCTGTTGAGCAGTTACCTATACAAACTCCTGTATATGAAAAGTCTGATCAAATTGCTGAAGTAAATAATTATTTACTTAGAGTAGGGCCCACAAGTAAGTTTGATTTTAATTACCAACCTTTAGCAAATTTAATTAAAGCTAAGTGGGCTTCTGTTGAATATCCATCAAATTACTATGTGAAAGGTGGTTGGAAAGGTAGTTACTTAAGAGATGAGGTTTATAGTTTTTTTATACGTTGGGTGTATAATACAGGTGATAAATCTTCTTCTTATCACATACCAGGTAGGGCACCTATAAATAATTATGTAGTACCTACTACAGGAGCTGTGGTAAGTGAAACAGATCTCTTAGTGGATAAGAATTCTTTAACTGCTGATGATCAGGTGTTTGAAGTTTATAATACAGCTTCTCAAACATCTATAACAACTACAACATTACCTGATGGAGGTGTTGTGATTGCAAAAGGTCTTATGGGTTATTGGGAGTCTACTGAATACTATCCAGATAATCAACCTGAAATTTGGAATGCAAGTAATCATTGTTGGACTGGAGTACAAGCTACCCCTAGTCTTACTTATGATTTATGTGGTTTACCAATAAGACACCATAAGTTTCCAGATAATTGTTTAAGTCTTGAAACAATTCATTTTGAAAGTAATCCTGATACAGCGACTATAGGTGATCCATTAACTATAAGAATAATGGGTGTATATTTTGAAAATATACTTACTCCTAAAGATAATGATGGTAATGATATAGCTGGTATTGTAGGTTATGAAATATTAAGAGGTTCCCGAGAAAGCAATAAATCAATTATTGCTAAAGGTATGATTAATAATGTTAGAACTTATGAAATAAAAGGATCTGCCAATAGAGGAAGAACTGGTGTTTATCCTAATTATCCTTTTAATACAATAATACCTTTAGGCAATTCAGGATCAAATGGTCAAAGTAATTATGGTGTAAATGATCCTTATATTAAAATGCTTGCCACAGGAACAAGTAGTACAATTTTAAATCAGAGTGTGCCTAGAGATATTATTACGTTTCATTCTCCAGACACAATGTTTAGAAATCCTTTTTTGTCTACAAGTGAATTAAAACTTTATGGATATTTATCAGGACAGAGTACACAAAATTTTCAAGAACCCGATCAACATCCTCAGTTTAAACTAGTATCAGATCTAGTGATGATACCGATGTTTATATTAGGTGTAGCTGAAGCCATAGTATCTTTAATTGGTAAAAAAACTAATAAGTCTTTACAGTCACAAGATGCTGCAGCTACTTATAATTCAGGTGCTGTTGTTGCCGGTGTTGGTACTTTTCCGACACCTGTTCAGCTTGTTGCGGCTTCTGGTATGGCAGCCAGCGTTGGTACTTATAATATTGCTCTTTCAGCATATTATGGATCAAGTTTTGGTGAGATTGGTGATGCTATAACTTCGCTAGTTGGATTACCCACGGGACAAGAAGTAGCTGGTATTGCATTATCGTTAGCTTCCAATGCAGCAGCTGTAATTCCTGGAACAGGTGTGCTTCCAATGATGGGTACTCAAGGTTCTGTTGAAATGTCTAACTGGACTTATTTACCAGCACCTTTAAGAATAATTGGTGTTGCAGGAGGTCAGCTTTTATTTTATTTTGCTGAAGGAGCTAATGCAGCATTAGATTTAATATTAGCTTTATTGCCGTATAGGCAATATGCTTTACAATCCATTGCTCATGGTTTTTATAGTAGAATGACACCTCCTGTTTTATCAGGATCAACAAATTTTGTAAGATTTAAAACACCAGATAGTTTTTATATTAGAGATGGTATTCAAGAAGTTCCTAGATATCTAGATACTAGTATTAATGCTTATAGATCTTATGTAATTAATAATTTAAAAAGATCTGATACAGTTACAATAAGAACTCTTAATGGAAATAACAATAGTTTTGGTCCCCCTCAGCTTAATATAGATAAATCATTAGTTACGATAGGAACCCTAAATAGTTTATCTTCACTTGCTGGAAAACCAGATTTTAAAACAACTGATTCAGTTTTTAGTTTACCTATTGCTAGTCACTATGGTGGTTTAAAAGTAAGACTTAGAAATCAATACGGTCAGTTACAAGGAATTAAACAAATACCCATTGTTCCTTGTGAACAAACTATAGGCACAGAAGATAATGTTTTTTATGATGTTATCACAAGTACTGTTTGTCCAACTATTACAACTACACCAGGTAGTGTTTTAATTCAAAAAACACTATCTAAAACACCAATATTTTTTGGAGGAGATACTTTTATAAATAGATATACTGAAAAAAACAGTATGTTCTTTTTTTATGACTGGTTATATGAAGAACCTGATGGATTTGAATATAACTATTTTATTCATACCATGATACCATCACCAAAATTTGCAATTAATAGTATTAAATATGATATAAGTGATATAACATCAGCTTTTAACTTAACGAATCTTTCAGGTCAAACACCCAGTGTTCCTGGTACAGGAGCTTTACCTAGTAGATTTTATAACTTAGATAATGCTTTATATAATTATGCTAATAATACAACTTCTGAATATGCGGGGGTGTTTGGTGTAAAAGAAGCTTTTTTCTATTTATCTAATTCTGCAGTAAGAGACTTTTTTGTAGAATCTGATGTACTTGTTGATTTTAGAGAACAAAGTCTTGACGTAGGAGCAAAGCATTATGATCCATATAGATATACAGATTATCCTGCATTATTTAATATAAAACCTGAAATTATTACAAGAGGTAATATATATAGATATGATTATTCATTAAGTATATCTAAAGCTTTTACTCAATATTTTTCACAAGGTTCTTTACAAAGTAGATTTTATGATCCCAATGTAGCTAAGTTATGTTATACTTATAATCCAGATAGAATTTATTATTCTTTACAACAACAAAACGAATCATTTAAAGATAGCTGGTTTATCTTTTTACCTAATAACTATACAGAATTTAAATCTCAAATCAGTGGAGTAAAATCTATAAACAAGAGTGGTTTATTTATTACATTTAAAAATGATAGCCCGTTAATGTTTCAAGGAGTTGACACATTACAAACAGATTTAAATACTAAAATTACTATCGGTGATGGTGGCTTATTTAGTCAACCAGGTCAAGCAGTCAGTAATGCTGATAAACCTTATGAATATGGTTCTTCTCAAAGTAGACTAGCTGTAATATCCACACCTGCCGGTTTATTTTATATGTCAGAAAATCAAGGTAAAATATTTAGCTATGGTGAGGGACTAAAAGAAATTTCCCAAAGTGGTTTAAAATGGTGGTTTAACTTATTTTTACCTTATAAATTAACGGAAGATTTTCCTGATTATCCTTATCAAGATAATCCTGTATCAGGTATTGGTTGTCAAGCTTTATATGATAATACAGATGCTATAATTTATTTTACTAAAAAAGATTATAAATTAAAAGCTAATCGTATAGGTAATGTAACCTATGTTCCTTTAATTAAAATTGGTCCGCAAAAAGGTCAAGGAGATTATTTTTTATTAAATACAGGTGGTCAATATTTACTTGGAGATCCTATGCTGTTTGAAGATGCTTCATGGACATTGAGTTATGACCCTAAAAATAGTTTTTGGATTAGTTATCATGACTGGCACCCAAGCTTATCTATGGGTACTAAGACAAACTTTATGACTACTAAAGATAATACTATATGGAAACATAATTTTGTTTGTAATAGTTATTGTAATTTTTATGGTCAAGATTATCCCTTTGAAATTGAAATTCCTATTGTAACAGGAGAAAGTGTAACTACTGTAAAATCTATGCAGTATGTTCTTGAATGTTATAAAAGAAATGTAGGTAGCTGTGTAGATCAATTCCAGGTATTAGACTATAACTTTGATAAAGCTGTTATATATAACATGGAACAAGTATCAGGATATTTAAATTTAAATATATTTCCTAAAAACAATGTATCTCTAAGCTTAGAGTATCCGAAGCCTTTACCAGCTCAACTTATTGAACCTAACGTAGCACCTTTACCAGGATTTGATATTTTATTTTCAAAAGAAGAGAATAAATATAGATTTAATCAATTTTGGGATATAACAAAAAACAGAGGAGAATTTCCTACTGCTTCCAATTATCCTCCAACGGGTCCATTAATACCAGGTACAACAGAATTATTAGGTAATCATACTCAAGAAAATCTTTGGATTACACAATCCAATGGTTATATTAAAACTTTAAATCCAGCAAATATGGATATCAATAAACCTTTCCTACAAAGAAAGAAGTTTAGACATTACTTAAACTTTTTAAATTTAAGAAAAGATGTATCCGGAGATGTTAATATGATATTAAAATTAACCACTAGTAAGAATCAGTTATCCCAAAGGTAATGAGCAATAAAAAAGTATTATCCAAAATAGATCTAGGTAAGTACAAAAAGCCTAATCCCTACAAGGGAGATATTATTTATGATCCTATGGGCATGTGGAATCCTGATAATAGAAAGAGTCCTGTAAAAATACCCGGTAACTCAATGGCTACACATGGTTATGGTAATATTCCTTTATGGGTAGTACCAGATAATGATCCGGCAAGAATGGTTTACCCTAATACAGGTAATCACACATTTGAAAACTCTAATAGCTTTACTGAATATCCACAAATGGAAGATGGCGGAGACTTTATTGAACTAGAACTAGATGAAGATGAAATAGAAGAGTATAGAAAAGGGGGGTTTATAATAGAAGATATTGAAGATTCTGATTTAATTAAAGCTCAA
>Ga0209390_10002069_pt1 | contig 36509 bp, 28 predicted proteins | sample BON01_FD_187212 | JGI IMG/M metagenome (GOLD analysis project Ga0209390, IMG submission 187212) | Freshwater microbial communities from Lake Bonney liftoff mats and glacier meltwater in Antarctica - BON-01 (SPAdes) (version 2) | ecosystem: Environmental > Aquatic > Freshwater > Ice > Glacier...
AAGCGTTCCGCTAACCAAATGCTACTTGCTCCCTTCTTGCTTGTAGCTATATCATAAGCCATTTCAAAACCATTTTCGATACCAAACTTAATTTTATGAAACAACGTGTGAGCTGTTGGTGATTCGTCATGTCCGCAACGAGAACAACGCCTATTGTGTTCCTTTTTTCCGGAGCCAAATCGTCCGTTATTACACTTTCTACAATTGTAACTCTCGACCCATTTCGTCTTAGATAAATAGGCTAAACATAGAGCCTCCGACCCAAATTTTGCCCTAAATTCTTTTCTCGATAATTCTTTAAGCATTTTCATCTGTGCTATTTTTACACAAATAAACAGATCCAGAATATAAACTATTTACGTTCTGCTACCTAAAGGGGTCACTCTAATTAATTATTTAAAAGCATAGAACATTAAATTCAAATCACACCAGTTTTAAGTCTATTGTCAAGTCTCGTAGTTGAGCTCATTCAATTGAATATAAAACTTGTGCGAGCCGAGACATGGCTTTTAATTACATTTCTTTATAAGTTGAAAAGGGCGCTACGATAGCACACAGAATTAAGTAAAATATTGACCCAAATTTAGTTAAAACGAAAACAATTTACTTTGTAAACAGTTAACATTGTAAATTATTAATAAGATATGATTCAAACAGAGTGGCCTCTTGGCAGGACATTTGGATTTTTAACAAAACAATATATAGGGCAGTTAGCGCTTCGCATGGCAGGAACACCTATTGAACGGTACTACTTCCCTTTATATATTATTGGAAAAAATTCAGGCAAAATTAGTCAGCAAGAATTGGCAAATCAAGTCTTAACCGATAAAGTAAGTTTGGTGCGTATTTTAGATATTCTAACAGAAGATGGTTGGATAGAACGAACTAAAAACCCTGCTGATCGCCGACAACATTTATTGAGTATTACGGAAAAAGCACAACCATGGATTCAAGAAATTGAGGATGGCTTGAGAGAAACGAATGACTACTTTTTTGAATTTATTCCTGAAGAAAAGCGAATAGATTTCAGAGAAATGTTGTCACTAATGATTTGTAAAACACAAAATTTAGCAATCGAAGACATCGAAATTTTTTACAACCGACCAAATAAAATATAACATGAAGGGTAAAATAAGTGTGGCCATTTTAGGGCTTAGCTATCTGCTATTTTCTTGCGGAAGCGACAATAAGGATATTAAATCGCCAGCAAATGGCAACATGAAAGCAACCGTCGAGGTCGTTGAAATTCAACCTGGCGATGTCGCCAGAAAGATATCTATTCCCGGAACAATTCTTCCCAATGAAGAAGTGCAAGTGTTAAGTGAGGTTTCTGGCCGTATTCAAACCATAAATTTTCAGGAAGGCCAAATGGTAAGTAAAGGAGCTGTTTTATTAGTTGTAGACACAGATATTTTGAAAGCCCAACGCGCTAAATTAAAAGTAGAATCAGATTTCGCGCAAAAAGATGAAGCGCGCAAAAAAGCTTTGCTCGATGCCAAAGGTATAAGTTTGGAAGAATATGAGAAATCAGCTTCTCAATTGGCCAATATACAAGCGCAAATAGATTTGGTGAACGTTCAAATATCAAAAGCAACCTTGCGGGCGCCTTTTTCTGGTCGTATTGGTTTGAGAAGAGTGAGCGAAGGAGCATTCATTTCGCCTACAACAGCTGTCACAACTATCGTTCAAGAAAACCCTATAAAAATTGAATTTTCCATCTCGGAAAATTATGCAAGTATTGTGGAAATTGGTCAAACTATTTATTATCACCCCGACAAATCAAACGAAAAATATTCTGCTGACGTATACGCGTACGAGCCGCAAATAGATGTCGAAACACGCATGCTTACTATTCGTGCAAAAGCGAAAAATAGAGGCAAGTTGATGGCTGGAACTTTTGTTTCTATCGATTATGATCTTGGAAAAGAGCAAAATGCCTTTATGGTTCCTACAGAAAGTATTATTCCTATTCTCAAAGGACAAAAAATATTTGTCGTTCGCAATGGAATGGTAGCTGAAGTTCCAGTTGAAATTGGATTGCGAACAGCGGAAAAGGTGCAAATCATCGGAGAGGTAAAAGCGGGAGAAAAAGTTCTTGTTACAGGTCTATTAGCAGTTCGAGCAGGTGTTTCTATAAACGTAAAAATTGTAAAAAAATGAACATAGCTTCACTAAGTATTAAGCGTCCGGTATTGGCGACTGTGATGTCTATTGTTGTCGTTATTTTCGGACTTATTGGTTTTTCTTATTTGGGAATTCGAGAATTTCCTTCGGTCGATCCACCAATTATTACGGTAACCACCAACTATAACGGCGCAAATCCTGATGTCATAGAATCACAAATTACAGAACCGTTAGAAGAGTCAATCAATGGTGTTGCCGGAATTCAAACTTTGAGTTCAATCAGCTCTGATGGAAGAAGCACTGTAACGGTTGAATTTGATTTGAGTGTAGATTTGGACGACGCAGCAAATGATGTGCGCGATAAAGTTTCAGCGGCAATTAAGAAACTACCTGAAGACGCAGATCCACCAATCGTCACAAAATCAGACGCCAACTCAGATGCCATTTTTTCATTAACAGTTCAGTCTGATCGCAAAACGCTGTTAGAGTTGACAGAACTGGGCAATAATGTCTTCAAAGAACGTTTACAAACCATTAAAGGAGTTAGTGAAATTAGAATTTGGGGAGAGAAGAAATTCGCCATGAAATTCAATTTAGATCCGGAGAAAATGGCAGCATACAATCTGACTGTTGTAGAGGTGAACCAAGCATTATTAGCCCAAAATGTGGAATTGCCCTCTGGTCGTATTGAAGGGAATGATGTGGAATTAACTATTCGAACATTCGGACGCTTGACAACAGAAGAAGAATTTAACAATCTAATTATTTCAAAAGAAGGGATTGATATAATTCGTCTTAAAGATATTGGACGTGCCGTTTTATCGCCTGAAAACGAACGAACGCTATTGCGAGGAAATCACGGAACTCCAATGATAGGAATCGCTGTGAATCCACAGCCAGGTGCAAACTACATTGAAATTGTAGATGAAATCTATAAAAAGGTTGATCAAATAAAAAAGGAACTTCCAAGTGATGTCACCTTAGGTATTGCGTTAGATGCCACACAAAATATTCGAAAATCTATTTCAGAGGTGGAGGAAACTATTTTGATAGCCTTCGGATTAGTGGTATTAATAATTTTCCTTTTCCTTCGCGATTGGAGAACAACCTTGATTCCAATAATTGCCATTCCTATTTCCTTGATTGGTACATTTTTCATCATGTATATTTCAGATTTCTCGATAAATCTATTGACATTGTTGGGAATTGTCCTCGCCACCGGCTTAGTCGTCGATGACGCAATTGTGGTCATGGAAAATATTTATGCGCGGGTTGAAAAAGGTGAAGATCCGAAAGAAGCCGCACACAAGGGCTCACAAGAAATTCTGTTTGCCATTATTTCTACAACAATTACGCTAATTGCCGTATTCTTACCTGTTATTTTCTTGCAAGGATTAACGGGTCGATTGTTTCGTGAATTTGGCGTCGTTGTAGCTGGTTCAGTCGTTATATCAGCCTTTATTTCATTAACTCTGACTCCTATGATGAGTTCGCGCTTATTGAAAAAGAAAGAAAGACATTCGCGCTTCTATCGCATTTCGGGAAAATTTCTCGATGGTCTTTTAAACGGTTATCGCAACTCTTTAACTTCATTTATGAAACGACCGTGGGTTGCGCTAATTTTGATGTTGGTTTGTATACTTACCATTTTCTTAAGTGGGAAAAGTTTACAGTCCGAATTAGCTCCGATGGAAGATAAGAGTCGATTTTTAATCCTATCGAATACACCTGAAGGAACGTCTTACGAACGCATGGATGAGTACCAAATGGATTTGATCAATTTGGTAGATACGATGGCGGAGAAAGATAATTTACTGGCTGTTACATCTCCAGGATTTGGAGCATCTATCTCTGTAAATAAAGGATTTATTCGTCTCAATTTGGTGCCAGGAAAAGATAGAAAACGCTCGCAAGCGGAAATCGTGGCAGATTTGTCTCCGAAAATTGCGAATTACAATTTTGCTCGTTCATTTATCATTCAGGAGCAAACCATTGGTGGCGGCCGACAATCAGGACTTCCTGTACAATATGTTCTTCAAGCTCCGAGCTTCAAACAAATGAAAGAAGTTTTACCGAAATTCATGAAAGCAGCAAGTTCCGATCCTGCCTTTGCAATTGTCGACGTTGATTTGAAGTTCAACAAACCAGAATTACAAGTAGATATTAACAGGGACAAAGCAGCAAGTATGGGGATATCTGTTCAAGATATTGCCAAAACTTTACAACTGTATTTTTCAGGTCAACGATTTGGTTATTTCATTAAAAATGGAAAACAATACCAAGTTATCGGACAAGCTATGAAAGAAAAACGCGATGATCCTTCCGACTTGAAAGCTATTCAAGTGCGCAGCGAATCAGGACAAATGGTGCCTTTAGATAATTTAGTTACTGTTAGAAATGAATCGAGTCCTCCACAACTTTTTCGCTATAACCGTTATGTTTCTGCAACTATTTCCGCTCAACCGAGTAAAGGTTTAACGATTGGTGATGGCATTGAAGCGATGGACAAAATTTCAGAAAAAGTCCTGCCTCAAACCTTTTCGCATAGTTTGGCAGGAACATCTAAGGAATTCGCCGAAAGTGGAGGAAGTTTGGTATTTGCCTTTTTACTCGCCTTAATCTTAGTTTATTTGGTTTTGGCAGCTCAGTTTGAAAGCTTCAGAGATCCACTGATTATTATGTTTACTGTTCCTCTGGCTTTGGCTGGAGCTATGCTTTCCTTATGGTTAACTGGTCAAACCTTGAATATTTTCTCGGAAATCGGAATCATCGTTTTGATAGGTTTAGTGACGAAAAATGGTATTCTGATTGTTGAATTTGCCAACCAAAGAAAAGCCGATGGACTTTCAATCAAAGAGGCAATCATAGATTCAGCAGCAAAACGTTTCAGGCCAATTTTAATGACGACACTGGCGACCATTCTAGGAGCGTTGCCTATTGCTTTGGCTTTAGGCGACGCTTCCACAAGTCGCGTGCCAATGGGGATTTCAATCGTAGGAGGATTGGCATTCTCGCTTTTGTTGACGCTCTACGTTATTCCTGGCTTATACATTTATGTTACTTCAAAACAGAAAAAATGAAAATTTATATATCATTGATCCTTCTTTTTATCTCATCCTTTGGTTTTTCACAAGGCAGATTGACTTACGAAGAAGTAATTCAAAAATCTTTGGCTCATAATTTTGACATACAAATCGTACGTAATTCCGCTGAGCAAGTTGCTAATTTAAACAACATTGGAAATGCGGGTTATTTACCGAAAGTTGCTGTAAATGCTGACCAAAACTTTGGAGTGGCGAATACTCGTCAAGAGTTTATTTCAGGTCAAATTAACGACGTAAATGGCGCAAAAAGCAATTCTTTGAATGCAAACGTTCGGCTAGATTGGACCTTCTTCGATGGTTTTACAATGTTTGCAACAGATAACCGTCTTCAACTGCAGGAGGACGCTTCAACTTTAGTTGTAAGCGCTCAAGTGGAGATGACTTTGTATCAAGTGTCGGTTTTGTTTCATTCTATTGCTTTGCAAAATCAAATGACTGCTGTTTATGAAGAAGGTCTGGCACTAACTCTTCAGCGGTATAAATTGATTTCACTTAAACGCAAAAATGGTGCAGCTAGTGAATTGGCATTTTTACAGGGCAAAATGGATGTTGCAAACGATAGTTCGAATTTGATCTCACATTTAAAATCTATACGTGAAATGAAGTTGAATTTGGCATTGTTAATGGGAAATGCGCGAGAAGTAAATTTTGAACTCATTGCTAACGCAAAACCTATTGTTGAAATCAATCGAGAGGCGATGACAAAAATGGCTTTCGAACAGAACACTGCTCTGTTGGTCGAAAAATCAAATGTTGCAATTAAAGACATGCAACGAAAAGAACTTCAAGGGCGCTATTTTCCGCAATTAAATTTATACGGACAATACGCCTTTGGAACGTCCCAAAGTCAGGCTGGATTTTTGGTGTCAAATCGAAGTGCCGGCCCAAGTTTTGGATTAAGTTTGAGATGGAATATTTTAGATAGGCTCTCCACTTTTACAGATTTAAAAAACAATAGTTTACAGCAAGATGTGGCAGACTTGTATGTGGAGAAAAAAACACAAATGATAGCCAACGAATTACAAGCTGCTTTTGATAATTACGATTATGCAAAGCAATTGTATGATTTGGATCAAGGTTCACTGATAAATGCCGAAGAAATTTATGCCATTGCACAGAAATCTTATGAGAATGGGTCGATTACCGATCTAGAATTGCGGGAAATTCAGTTTTCAGTTATTCAAACTAAAAATCGACAACTGTCTTCGTCATTAGCTTTGCAAACTTCTATCTTGGATTTATCATTGTTGAGTGGTGATTTTAAAAAGATAATGTAAATCACCGTTGTTTGATGTAACCTGTTTCATTCTCTTTCAATAGTAAAATCCAATCGTAGTAGCCGATAAAATGGGAGTCGAAAAAACCCTTTTTATTGTACCTGTTTTCAGGAATAAAAGCTCTATTTCGATACGAAAGTCCTTTAACTGATGATTGAGGAGCAATACCATCTTGCAAGCATGGCGCGTCTGACATGGCCAGATTAAATCGACTTCCATATTGCCAGACTTGCTCCCATTCTTCAGATTTTATCGCGCCACTTTTCGCATTTTCTGGAGCAATGATATAAAATCCGCCAAAATTAATTTTGTTGCGCAATACTTCAATCATTCCCAGAGCGTAAGCATAACCCATACTATGTGCAACGATAAAAAGAGTGTCATTTTCAGACATATTCGGCAAGGGATTAAGTTCTTGTAAAAGATTCATCCCAGCTATTTTTCCTTTCATTTTTCTAAACGCAAACCCTTTTTTATTTGGCGGCATTTTTAATAATTTTTCCGTTTTGGAAGTTGGCAAAATAAAGCGTGTAAACTCATTATTTTTCACCGTCCGACAGGTGTGCTTTTTAGGATTTTTACAGCGAGAAGGATACAGTTGAGATATGCGCGTAAAATTCAAAAGAGATAGATAATCCGACGTTGAAACAGAGAAATGTCCATCGGCATAAAACGTTACTGATGGATTAATTCTATTTTGAAACTGTTGGTTGATTGCACCCCAAGGTTGCCAATAATCATAACGGTCGAAATTATAAATATAATTTGTAGAATTTGGAAACTCAAAACCTTTCGCTTGTATGCCTTTAAAGTTTTCCCCGAATGTTTGTCCCGTTGAGGTTGGTCGATACCCGTTTGCAAATACTAAAACACGTTTGGCAATATCCAGGTTGTTTTTAAAACCCTTTACTTTTTGCCCATCATAAGTATAGACTTCTTGTCGCAAACGTTCGCCTTTACTATTCAAATAGGAAAAAACAGAATAATGCGTTCTTGCAAAAGCGTTTATAGAATCTAAAGGTAAAATTAATCTATCGCTAGTATTTGTTAAGCGCAAAGTTGGGCTTTCATTTGTATCGCTTTCTTGCACGTCAAAATATAAAACGTGGCCTCTTTTTTTTACTTCCCAAGCACCTTTTTTACGTACTAATATTTCAGAATATAAATTAGCTTCTCCTTGTTTGCGAATTTCTGGATCAGTAAAAAGTACTTGTCGCACATCTCGATAAGTCAAATCTAATAAAGCTGGTATTGGTCCGGATACTTTTTTGAACTGATCTAAAATAGAATTACCCCATTCAAAACTAAATTGAACGAGAAAAATAGCGCCAACAAAACTTAGCCAAAAAAGGAGTTTTCTCCAGAAATTTCTCAAATTTCTATTTCCCCAAAACGTTTTTACTTTTTTGCGGAGCAGATAAATAACGAGTGCTATCGCAAAGATAAATATGAAATTCAGCAGAGAAATATAGTATTTTCCTAAGCGAAAGAAAGGTCGCATTAAAAAATACTTCACGTCAAATCTATAAGCGATAAAGTTTTTTTTGAAGGGTTGTTTCAACGCTTTAATTGGGTTTTTATCATCCATTAAAATCACCCCATTTTCGTCCTCTTCCCAAAAATAATACGCAATTGTTCCGTTACCCGTTTTTATATTTTCATAAGAATCAATTCGTGCGTAAATAGAAATATCACGTTGCAATTCCGTTATTTGAAAATGCGTTAATGTGATACCGTTATTTGTATCCATTAAATTATTTATAATTGTTGGGTTTGTTTTTAACCACAAATCATCCAACGCTCCTATGCCTATTGCGAGGGTTCGAGCAATTTGTATCCCAAATTTCTTTTGATCTTTTTGAAAAGGCACGAAACCAATTGATTTATCATATACCATATAGCCAAGTTTTCGCGCATTAGAAAAATTTGGAATTATAAATAAATAATAGGCATTTCTGTCTGCATTCGGATTTTGAGTAAAATACTGATCTCGTAACAAACGCATTTGACCAGTATATCTCGTCTTTAGGGTGTCGGGAGGTGTGAAAATTGTATTGGAATTAAATACTTTAGATTGAAAAGGCGTTTCAAAAGTTACTTCTAATTCTATATTCGCTTGCCGGTATATCCAATCTAATTCTTTTTTTAAAATTTGGAGGTTTAACGAATTTCTTACGATCGGAATAATTACTACTTTTCTTTTCTTGCCGGTATAAACCATCGTCTTTAATTGACCGATAAGAACGCCTTTGCGATACACTAATACATCGTTTGATTTCTCTGAGTTTTTTAGCAAAAGAAACGCATTCCTCTCATTTATAATTCCAGGTTTAATTAATTCTTTTCCAAAATAAAATTCTAGATCTGACCATTGAACGGAAGAATCACCGTGAAGTTTAACGTTGACAACGTCAGACTTTCCGTAAGCAAGAATTTTATAGGAGGACTGCCGATTTTGCCCATTTTCAAGCTGAAATAAAGGATAATAATTCGTGCCCGTGATTTTTTTGGCTGAATCAAAACCTAAATTCTGGTTCGATGAGGGATGAAAAGAAACCCAAATTGTGCTGTCTTGTGCGAAAACAGACAAAGAGAATATTAGGAAAAATAAGTAGAGGCTAAACTTCACTTTTTTTGAATAAAGATAACTGGAATACACCAGTAGATTTTCGAATTTCGTTTCTGAAGCAAAAGCGCTTAACTATTTATTACTAAAAATCACAATGCACGCGTATCGGTTAAAATAGAAATTCGTTAATGCATCACTTTGAAACATAGATTTATTCTGATTTGGAATTTAATTGATCTTGGGAACTTTTAAGCATTTAAAATTATATCAACTTTCAATGCACCATTATCAAGAAATTCCTTTTCATGTGTTTATTTATATTATTTGATTTCAAGACTCTGAAAATGTATTTTCAAACCGTAGACACAATAAGTTTTTGAACCGCAATTTGATTTATTTTCAGCCTTAAAATATTTAAAATGAGGTAAATACTCTCTTCAACAACCAATAAACGACTAATACAATAGCTATCGGAATAGGTCGATTTGGCATTCTTTCTAGAAAAAATACGGGCTCTTGGCCTGAACTTTCGGTAAGAATTTCTTTAAGTCTTGTTCGTCTTTTTGAGAAATAATCATCAAGTTTCCGTCGGCTTCGATAATGATTTGATTTTCTAAACCCTGAATCATGACTAATTTGTCGTCCGGAACATTGACAATGCAATTTTTAGAATCGATCATTGTAACGTGATTACCAACAACAGCATTTCCGTTTTCGTCTTGAGGCATGTGCGTATATAACGAGCCCCAAGTTCCTAAATCCGACCAGTCGAAAGTTGCGATAACAACGTCAACATTTTTAGCCTGTTCCATTACAGCAAAATCGATAGAAATATCTTCACAATCGGCGAAACATTTGTTGACCATTTTTTGCTCTTCTCCCGTGTTGTAAAGCGCCATTTCCTTGGTGAAAATGTCGTAAAGTTCTGGCTGAAAATCGTGCAATGCTTTTAAAATAGTTTCCGTTTTCCAGATGAAAATTCCAGAATTCCAGAAGAAGTTTCCACTTGCTAAGAAAGATTCAGCAGTTACCAAATCTGGTTTTTCACGAAATTGAATAACTTCTGTTGCTTGTCCTGTTTGAATATTTTTCGTTGCATCAACTTCTATGTACCCATATCCAGTGTCTGGGCGAGAAGGCTGAATACCTAAAGTCACTAGTTTCCCTTTATCTGCTCGGGAAATAGCCGAATTTATTGTCGCAAGGAATAAATCATCTTTTAAAATCAAATGATCGGAAGGCGCAACAATTAAGTTTGCATTCGGATTCAAATCTTGAATTTTCGCAGCTGCATAAGCGATACAAGGCGCAGTGTTTTTTCGCATCGGTTCAGCTAAAATCTGCTCCAGAGCCATTTCAGGAATTTGTTCGGCAACTAAACCAACATAATTGGCATTCGTTACAACATAAATATTCTCTTTCGGTGCCACGTGTTTTAAACGATCATACGTCAATTGAAGAAGAGATTTTCCCATTCCTAAAACATCTAAAAACTGTTTTGGTCTTTCAGGAGTAGACATTGGCCAGAATCTGCTTCCGATTCCACCAGCCATTATTACGCAATAATTATCTTTCATTATCTTTTAGTTTTACTTCAGCCAAGGCAGAAACCAAGTAGTTTTTACGCGTACTTAATTCGCAGCAAAGGTATCTTTTTCTTCTCAACTTTCCCTTTGCAAACCATTTTCCATTCAACTCAAAATGCGTATTTTCTTCAAGATCTTCAAGATAAAGCATTTCGTTCACATTTGAATCATACGCACGCAATACACGCATGAGATTCAAATCTGTACAAGACGACGCCTTGACATTCACAAGTGATTTCAAAAGGGCATCTTCAATATCTTTTGGTAAATGTCCACTTTCAATAGTTGGATAAATTAGATTCTGATATGTTTTTTGCCATTCCTTGCCGTGGGCTTTTATTCGTCCACCATATTCCAAATGAGCAAAATAATGGGCTAATTCATGCAAGGTTGTTATCAGAAATGAGTACGGATTTAAGTTTCCGTTGATTGTGATTTTTGGTCGTTTTAAACTTGGCCCATATCTGAAATCTCCAAGCTTAGTAGACCTTGGAGCTACAATCAAAAATTCTAAAGGGTTTTTTAATATTAATTCGACAACGGCATCTACAAACTTCAAAGGCAAATACTTTTGTAAGATTCGCTGATGTTGTTCAAATGCTGTTGAATTGTTCATGTGGTAAAATTAATTCTTCTTTCGAAGATAGTTACTAGTTATTCAATTAGAAATTCATCTGATAAATACTTAGCAACGTTAAACTTTTAATAAAACTTAACCTATTCCCTTCGTCTAAACGGAAATATCGATTAATTTAGCGGTTCAGTGAATATATTATTTAACATAGGGAAATATTTTCAAATGCTTTGGGTCGTTTTTTCAAAGCCTGAAAAAATGAAAATATTTCGGGTTCGATTATTTGACGAAATTCAAAGTATAGGTATTAATTCTATTCCTTTGGTTGCTTTACTATCTGCCTTTATGGGCGCAGTTATTGCATTGCAAACAGCATCTAATATGGATTCTCCTTGGTTGCCCGCATATACAATTGGCTATATTACTAGATCAAGCACAATTCTTGAGTTTTCTCCGACTATTATTTCATTGATTATGGCAGGGAAAATTGGTTCTAATGTCGCTTCTGAAATTGGCACTATGCGCGTTACCGAACAAATTGACGCTTTGGAAATCATGGGCGTTAACTCCTTGTCATTCTTGGTTCTTCCAAAAATTACCGCAGCAGTACTTTTCTTTCCATTCCTAATTATCATGTCCATTGGATTGAGTTTAATTGGTGGATGGGCCTCTCTGATATTGGCGGATTTATCTTCAACGGACACTTATATTTTTGGCTTGCGGACATACTTTAAATTGAGTGATATCTGGTATGCTTTAATAAAATCGGTTGTATTCGCTTTTGTAATTGTATCTGTTTCCTCTTTTTACGGCTATTATACTAAAGGTGGCGCGTTGGACGTTGGACGTTCATCTACACAAGCCGTTGTAAGCAGTAGCATTGTTATTCTCATTTGTAATTTCATTCTTACCCAAATGTTGTTGTTGTAATGATTGAAGCAAAACATTTAGAAAAATCATTTGGAGATCGTCAAATTTTATTTGACATCAATGCCCAGTTTCTGCCGGGAAAAGTCAATTTAATTATTGGACAATCTGGTCAAGGAAAATCGGTTTTAACCAAATGCATTGTTGGTTTGCACGAGCCTGACAAAGGCGACGTTATTTTTGATGGCCGGAACTTTACGACTATGAATCGCCACGACAGGAAAGAAATACGGAAAGAAATTGGAATGCTTTTCCAAGCTTCTGCACTGTTTGATTCCATGAATGTGGAACAAAATATTATGTTCCCTTTAACCATGTTTGGCACGCAAACCAAGAAAGAGATGCTCAATCGTGTTAACTTCTGTTTGGAACGTGTAAATCTCGAAGGACAAAATCATTTACTACCTGCTGAACTTAGCGGAGGAATGAAAAAACGAGTTGCAATTGCTCGAGCGATTGCAATGAATCCAAAATATTTATTTTGTGATGAGCCCAACTCAGGTTTAGATCCTCAAACCTCAATTATAATTGATAATTTGATTCGTGAAATAACTTATGAATCGAACATGACAACTGTTGTGATTACTCACGATATGAATTCAGTCATTGAAATTGGGGATAATATTATTTTTATTCACGAAGGCAAAAAATGGTGGGAAGGTGATAGAAAGTCAATCATTTCCACTGATAATAAAGAAATTATTGATTTTGTTTACGCTTCAGAATTTATGAAAGAAATCAAAGGCTCAATGCAAAATAGTTAATACGCATTTTCCTCTTTAATCCAACCATTTTCCCAATTAAGCGTCGCAGATTGCCAAATTTGCCGATAATTATAGCTTCTTTCGAGAACATAATCGTTCTTGTGTATTCCCAAGGGATTTCGCTCAAATGTGAATTGCATCGCGTTCAATTCAGTAAAGCCGTAAATCCAAACTTCGCCGCGTATGTCATTTTGAATACGATCCGGTCTGCCTAATAAGATAAACATCATGCCTCTATCTGTTTTCCATCCGGACTTGTAACTACTATAATTATTATCTGCATATTCCACTCTCTTGTTAAATTCCTTAATCAATCTTTCCGCTTTTATCGGCTCATTATTTGAAACTCTTGACCAAAATTTTATCCAAGTATTGATATCAACAGCGTTTATGTTATTATCACTTAACAGGTAGATAAGTGGTGCGATGTTATAATCAAAAGGATGAGATTGAATTGTAAACTCAAAATTTTCGTTTGTCCTTTTTTCATTTGACAATTTAGCAGGACTTATCGTACAGTATGCCTCAACGAAGTCATTGACTACTTTTTCTATCTCTTCTATAGAACCATTGCTACTTTTTGTGGGTTTCAAGTTCATCAAAAATTCATTTTTTCCAATGTCAAACATCTTCAGGGCAGGTTTAAATATATTTTCATAAACTTCCAATTTAAAGTCATTTGATTGTTCCTTATTCACTCTTAATTTTGCTTTACCGGGAGAGATGAAGCTTCCCTGTGCCATGCAGTTACAAGCATCATCCCACAAACTTAAATCTTCCGAAATAAATTCAAAATCACGTTCCCAGTAGGAAGTGAAATTTTGAAAAATATGTTTGTGCTGGTCGTAAACCATAAGCTCAATAAATACATCTTTGCGCTCAGGTAACAGAAAAGTGATACTATCCGAAATTACCTGCTTATCAAAAACAAGCGTATCCTTTACTACTCCAATTAACGTTGATCTGGTTATTTGATTGGACTTTATTTTTAGTTCAACCGCCATAGAAACAGACCACAATCCAGATGAATCGCGCATGGAGAGAAAGTTTTTCGGATCTAGCGCATAATAAAGTTTACACCGCTCCGCTCCCACTCTGAAAAATTGATATCGGACTGGTAAATTGTCAACGGCCTTCGATTTGACTTCCTTTTCAGGCATCAACTCGGAATAACCTGCATCCTTTTGAGTCGAACAAGAAAATAATGCAAGAAATACAAATAGGCTAATCCTACTCATCAAGTTCTTCCTCTCGTAAGTTATAATTGTCTAGTTTCTTTTTCGTTTTCACACCAAGCTTCTTCAATTTCTCAGCTGAAATCATCAGATTCCCACTTCCGGTTTTTAATTTATTCATTGCTTTATCATAAGCCTCATTTGCCTCCAACTGTTTCTTTCCGATTTTTTCCAAATCATCGACAAATGAAGCAAACTTATCGTACAATCTTCCTGCTTGTTCTGCAATGGCAACGGCATTCTTGTTCGTACGCTCATGTTTCCAGATAGAGTCAACCGTTTTTAAAGTGGCCAAAAGAGTCGAAGGTGTCACCAAAACAATTTTCTGTCTCATGGCCAGTTCATAGAGCTCGGGTTCCTCCCTTACCGCTAGTGCGAATGAGGATTCCAAAGGGATAAAAAGCAAGACAAACTCTGGAGAGTTAACATCTGATAAATGAGAATAATCCTTTTCGCCCAATTGTTTAATGTGCGACTTTAATGAAAGCAAGTGATTTTTTAGTGCTTCTTTCTTTAGCGTGGCGTCCTCTTCGTTTATATATCGCTCAAATGCGCGCAAAGAGACTTTAGAATCAATTATTATTTTCTTGTTTTCGGGCAATAGAATAATTACGTCAGGCCTTTGAAGGTTTCCATCGTTATCTCTGAAGGAACTTTGGGTTTCATATTCCTGACCTTTTATTAAACCGGAAGTTTCTAAAATCCGCTCCAAAGCCATTTCACCCCAGTCTCCTTGAACTTTATTTTCACCTCGTAAAGCATCAACCAAATTTTGAGCTGTGTTCTTCATTTTATCGTGCTGCTCGGAGAGTGTTTTCACCACAGCCGACATGTTCGAATATTGCTCAATATCGCGCTTGTGATTCTCTCGAACTTCTCTTTCAAAAAGCGCTAATTTTTCTTTAAAAGGATGCAGTAGTTCATTTAATTTTTGGTGACTTTCAGTTTTCAAGGCTTTACTTCCTTGCTCAACTAAATCTTTTCCCATTAACTGCAATTGTTGACTAAGGAATTCCTTTTGCTCTATAAAACTTGCTTTTTCATCTGCCAATTGTTTTTGATACAATACATTTTCAGCATTGGAACGAATATAACTCGTTTGGATTTCTTCTTTTCCTTTTGTGGCAATTTGAAGTTTTGCTTCTATTTGCTGAAAATCTTGTTTCAACTTATCTGCTTCGCGATAAAACCAAAAAACAGCCAATAGACTAATCAATACAATTGCAACTAAAAAATATTCTATGAGCATGGTGGAAAGATTTTACTCCTAAAAATAGGCAATATATCCGAAATGTATCTTCCCATTTTTAAAAAGAATTGGATTTCCCTGTTGACTTCCCAGAGCATATTGCAATGAGAAAATTCCAATATTGGTGCCAAATGACATACCTGCACCAAAACCAAAAGGTTGATCTTTTCTATACTGCAAACTTATATTTTCGTATAAACTCTGATCGTAAAAAACGAAAATGCGTGAATTCTTATCCAATAAAAACCGATATTCTAAACTAAAGATAGACAAGGTTGATGCAAAAATTTCATCTTCATTAAAACCGCGTTGTGACAATAGACCACCAAATCGAATCAACTCATTTTGAAAAATCTCTGGAGCCGAAATCAAGTACGTTTGATTCGCAAATCGGATAACATTTCGTTGTGTTATAGGAATAAAATACTCTATACTGCTTTCTACTTTAAACAGAAGATTATTGACAATTAAGCTTGTATCCGTTGCTCTACTTTGTCTTTGGCCAACAGAGAAAGCAGATAAAATGTTTATCCCTTGTGTTGGATTTGGAAAATAATCCACTTTTCGGCGTGAAATTGAAACTCCATAATTATTGCTTCTTACGTTCGCCAAATTACTGAAACTAGTGTTATTCGCAGCTCCGCCGAGCAAGGACGAATTGTTTCGTTCAAAGTAGAAAGAGACAAAGTTTCCACCTTTTAAGTAATACTGAATGGCTATTTTTGATTTTATATCAAGAAAAGTACTGTCTCGTTTGTACAACTTAAATTGCGCATCAACTCCAAAGGAGGATTTAAATAAAAAAGGGTAGTTTATTCTTGCTTTTAATTGTTGAGTTTGCGCTTGAATATTTCTCCAGTTGATGTCTAATAATTCTCCGCGTTTAATAATATTCACCAATTTTAAGCTAAGTTCGCCAGTCAGGAAATATTTATTCTGAATAGGGTCTGGTTGCAAGCCTAAAAAACCATTGATTGAACTCAAAGGTTTGCTGTTTATATATAAATATAAATCCACTCCATCCCGCGTAAACAGAAGTTCATGCGGTTTTATTTCTGTCAAGAAAGAAACTTGATTTATTCTATTCGTAATAAATTGCAGTTGAGACTCATCGTATAATTTACCAGGTTTTATTTGAAGTAAATTGTACAAATAAACCGATGAAATTGCTGTATCGCCTTTCACAATAAGCTTATGCCATTTCAATTGATTGAATTTTTCAACTCTAACTTGAGCTAAACTCTGAGCTTCCCCAACTTGAATATCTGTCAATGAAATTTTGGCAAATGGATAGCCATTCGACAGCAAACAATTGTGTAAATCTCGTATTGTTTTGGCAACTTCTTTGGGACGAAATTCCTGCTTCGTCAAAAATTTTTCAGAAATACGCATGTATTTTTTGAAAAAATCTAAGTCTTCAGAACTCATATTTAAGCCAATTTTACTGAATTTTGGACCTAAATAAAAGTCAGCATAATACGTTTTTTCGAGTGAATATGAACTGTCAAGAGATGCTGTTAAATACCCATTTTCTATTGCAGAATACTGAAGCTCTTGAACATACTTTATAGGCCCTATGCTATCCTTAAAATATTTTTCAGGATTCTTTTTAAAACTTTTATAGTCTTCGTTCGTAAAGGTTAACTGGAATGATTTTTGACTCAAACCAACCATTGGAAATAAGCAAAAAAAGAAAAGAACAGCTTTTGAAATCCGCATGCTACATTTGAACGTAAATATGAGCGTTATTATTAGAACAAAGAACGAATCCCGTGCAATAAAAGTATGAAATTAACGTAATTAGTAATAACTTTGCACTATATAGAATGATATTAACGAATAAAACCAAAAACATGAAAAGAGTAGCAATTTTGACAATATTAACATTGGTATTAACAGCTGGTTTATTTGCTTGCGGAGGTTCTCAAGGCAGACACTGCGATGCATATGGCAGCATTGATAATGTAGAAAACGTTGATTTAGCATCGAAATAAACTACAGAATAAAATATCAAAGAGTGAGGTTGTTGGTCTAAGACTTGCAGCCTTTTTTTGTGACCAAACTGTATATATCTATTTCCGTCTCAAGACAAATTTTTGACCTAGATACACTTTTCTCACTTGCTCATCAGCAGCTAGTTCTTCCGCAGTTCCAGACTTCAGAATACTTCCTTCGAACAACAGATAAGCCCTGTCAGTAATATTGAGTGTTTCTTGAACGTTATGATCGGTTATTAAAATTCCTATACCTTTTTCTTTGAGTTGAGAAACAATGGCTTGAATATCTTCAACTGCGATTGGGTCAACGCCAGCGAATGGTTCATCGAGAAGAAGAAATTTGGGGTTTGTTGCTAATGCACGTGCTATTTCAGTTCGTCTTTTTTCTCCCCCAGACAAGCGATTACCTAAAGTTTTTCGAACATGTGTCAAACTGAATTCATTTAGCAATTCTTCCAAACGATTCTTTCTATCCTCCTTATTCATATCCGTCATTTCCAATATCGCCATGATATTGTCTTCAACACTCAACTTACGAAAAACAGAAACCTCCTGCGGCAAATAGCCAATCCCCATTTGGGAACGACGATACATGGCGTGCTTTGTAATATCAACATCGTCGAGGAAAACACTTCCTGCATCTGGACTCACTAATCCAACAATCATGTAGAAGGAGGTAGTTTTTCCGGCACCATTTGGACCAAGAAGACCAACTATTTCCCCTTCATTCACCTCAATGGTCACTCCTTTAACGACATGACGACCTTTATAGGATTTTTTAATATTGTTGGTATATAGTTTCACGTGGCAAAGTTAAAAATTAAAGGATATCCTTCCCCGCACACCTAAAGGATTTTCTCCTGGTATGCGATGTGTTAATCTCCAAACCAAATCTACTCGTCCAAATTTAAAAATATTCTCAATACCAAGATTAGCTTCAACGTAGGGTACATTATTAAACTTTTTGACAAAACTAGGCACTTGAATATTTCCGCTAGATGTACTCGACAAAGAGCCAATAGTTGCTCGTGTGCCACTAACTAATCTCCATTTTAATTTTTTAATCAATGGGATCCGATCTAAAAAGAAACCATCCCAATGCTGTTCAAGATATGCCGTAGCATATTGATCTGAAATAAACTCAAAGAAATTCAATTTATTAAAAGTAGAAGTCAAAAGCCAATATGATTGACTTCCCTCATGTATTTTCAAAAAAGGATAAGCTGCAGAACCAAAAATTTTACCAACATTAGCACCGTATCGTATTTGTCCAAATATGCCTAATGTTTTCGTATGGTCAACAAATAAATCGAATTTCTGATATTCATAATTACTTCCAAATAAACCCTTAACCCCAAAAGTTGCTTGAAACATTATTACCGGATACTTTGAACGCAGGCTCGTTCTATCAAAAGCTGCTGAAATAAACTCTTCTCCTTTAGCCCAGCGAATACTTGCCGTAAATTCTGATGTAGTCAATCTTGAGACTGTATCTGGAATACCCAAAAGAGTATTCGTTCGAACATAATTTGCCCTACCCAATGCTTCTAATTCTCTCCATTCAAATCCACCTTTGACAATAATATCCTTTTTAATGTCTCTTTCGATGCTCGTGCCAACTCGGGAAATAAAAGTCAATTTATCAAGAATTCCAGTTCGAAATGCCGTTCCAAAGGTGCTGCCTACTGTGGATGCCGTTGCAGACTGACCAAGTTGCTCAATGTCATAATTATAATAACATTTAAGAAGTGTTCGTTTCTTTTGACTCAAATTGGCCCGAAACGTTAACAAATATTTGAATCGTTGATCTAAAAAACCATAGGCTAGTCGACCTCCGAACTCAACTTTACGTGAAAAAGAGTTCGATGTTCTTATCGAAACCGCCAAACGCAGTTGTTCTACAGGATTTGTGCTAACAAGATTGAATACACTGCCTAACTCGACTTTTCCCAAAGGATAATAACCCGTTGTGGCCAAAAAAGTAATATTTTTCAACATTTTGAAATAGGTATTATTATTCAGTGAATCCACCATTTCATCAATTCTTTCTTCCTGCTTCGATAGCGGTTTATGCCTTTTTTCAGCCCAATATGCATCACTTCTTGCACTTGCTCCGTCCACTGTTAAGACAGCACCATCCGCTTTGTAAAATTCCTCCGGTTTTTGTTCGTTAATTGTAAAATTCCTTCTCGAAGCATATTTTCTTCCATAGAGTCCATACAATTTAGAATTCTGCGTAATGTTTACGTCAGCAATCATTTTTTCTTCAGTTAGCATCCAAACTTCAGGTGCCACCATATCAAAAGTATGCTCGAAATACATATCCGTAATAAAGTTCAAGTTAGCATCTGGGGAAATGTTGGCGTTGAATTGTTTTATCGCATAGGTAGTGTCGTGAATCCACATTTCTCCTGTAAAAGTTAAATCACCTGATCGTTTTGGAACGAAACTTAATAGATAACACCAATGATTATCGATAAAACTTGAATCATTCAAATAAAAACGATAAAAAGATTTCGCGAAATTTGCAGTCGGGGAAACAAAAGATTTACCAAACATATTAATATAGTTGTCATAGATATTAATGTCCAAATACATATCGCCCAAAAACTGATTAAAAGAAAGTTCTTCCGTCCCTGAAACGCGATAAGCCTGCATTACCTCCACTTTTTTCTTCGGGTTATTCTTGTAGTAAAAATCAGAAACGGATTCCGTCAGAAGCACGGGTAAATAGGTCTTTTCGTTTTCTGATGAATCTAGGTAATCCATCACAAAATCAAGCTGTTTTAACAGTTTTCGATCTGTGAATTTATCTCCCATATTATTCAAATCGAGTTGAAGCTTGTTGTACAACTCGTATTCGTAGGCATTGAGTTTTTCTTTGTCGTTGATTTCTTTATTGGCTACCATTTTCCGATGAAGGATAGTCGACGGAAACTCATCCGGAGGCCGAACTATTACTTCGTTTATTTCCGTAACTTGAATTGCCAATTTCACATCCAATATTTGTATCCCGTCTTTCTTTACGAAAAGAATTTGTTTCTTATAACCTGCGAAAGAAAAAATCAAAGAGTCAGATGCATAATATGTTTCAAAATAGTAATGCCCTATTGAATCTGTAAGCATCCCAATTTTTGTATTCTGAAACTGCACTTTTACGAATGGCATTGCTTCGCCATTCGCTTGGTCCGTTACTTTACCTTGTAAAATTGTTTTTTGGCCCCAAGAGGCCACAGAGAAAGTTAATAGTATAAAAATCAGAATTTTGATTTTCATTAATTGTCTATAGTTATTGGTTTAGTTGTTGCTTTTTTTCAGCTCGAGCTGCAACAAATATACCCACTTCATATAAGAATGCAATAGGAATCGCTACAATAACTTGTGAAATTAAATCTGGAGGAGTAATAACAGCCGCTAGAATTAAAACACCAACGAGGGAGTGCTTTCTGTATTTGCGCAAAAAAGCCGCATTGATAATTCCTAATTGCGTCAATAAAAAACTTACCACTGGCAACAAAAACAATAATCCGGAATAAAAAACAGTAGAAATAATCATTGACAGCAATGAATTTACTGTAAAACTATTATGGATTTGATCTGACAGCGTAAATCCCCCAAAAAATTGAACACAGAGAGGAGCAACAATAAAATAGCCGAAAAGTATACCAAAAAAGAAAAGTAAGCTTACCCAAAAAATAATTCCTTTGGCTACTTTCCTTTCATTTTGTTTTAAACCGGGTTTAACAAATGACCACAGTTGATAGAAGATGTAAGGAAAAGCTACCACAACTCCGCCAACAATTGATATCATCAAGGCATAAGAAAACTGTCCCGACATTTCAATACTTTGCATATCGAAATTTATTTCTTCCGTACAAACGCCAAACCATTGGCACATCATTCGGTACGTAACGAAGTCTGGTGAACGAAGAATAAGTAAAACGTTTTCCATTATCCACGTTTTAAATATCCAAAGGCAAATCCCCACAATTAAAATAGCAATAGCCGAACGAACCAATCTCCATCTCAATTCTTCGAGATGATCCAAAAACGACATTTCTTTTTCTTCTTCCATAGAGAGCTCAAAAATAAACAATCAGCCTGAGGTAAGCCGTAATTTCTACTGCCCATTTTTATTTTTTTTCAACTTAAAAAAGACGTATTTTCTATTTTTTATGATGGTAAATATATATTGTTTGCCTATATTCGTCTGCTAGGCTCTTTTCCTAAACCCTTTTTAATTTTTTACTATAAATGGCAGATGATAATCTAAAAATTGCATTGCGCAAGTTTTTTGGTTTTGACAAATTCAAAGGAAGTCAAGAAAGTATAATCACCAATATCTTAAATCGTAAAAATACGTTTGTGATTATGCCAACTGGCGGCGGAAAGTCGCTATGTTACCAATTACCAGCTTTGCTCTCAGAGGGAACTGCGATTATCGTTTCCCCATTAATTGCTTTGATGAAAAACCAAGTCGACGCAATAAGAGGCGTAAGCGAAGAGGAAGGTATTGCACACGTGTTAAATTCATCTTTGACAAAAACTGAAATTACAAGAGTCAAAGCTGATATCGTTTCGGGAATTACCAAAATGCTCTTTGTCGCGCCGGAATCACTAACTAAACAGGAAAATATTGATTTTCTTACATCGGTAAATGTTTCTTTTTTCGCTATTGACGAAGCACATTGTATTTCAGAGTGGGGACATGATTTCCGACCTGAATACCGCAGATTAAGAGAAATATTTGAAAAAATTTCAGATGTTCCAATCATAGCGCTGACAGCCACGGCAACTCCAAAAGTTCAACATGACATTCAGAAAAACTTGAATATGTTGGATGCCACGGTTTTCAAATCTTCATTCAATCGCGATAACTTGTATTACGAAATACGCCAAAAGCGCAACGTTGAAAAAGAAATTATTCGCTACATAAGAGGCATGGAAGGCAAAAGTGGTATTATCTATTGCCTGAGCCGGAAAAAAGTAGAAGAGATTGCAGAATTACTGCAAGTAAACGGAATTTCAGCTTTGCCTTATCATGCTGGATTAGATGCGACAACACGTGGCAGGCATCAAGATATGTTCTTGATGGAAGATGTTAACGTAATTGTTGCAACAATAGCATTCGGAATGGGAATTGACAAACCCGATGTGCGCTTTGTGATTCACCACGATATTCCAAAATCAATAGAAAGCTATTACCAAGAAACTGGGCGCGCTGGACGTGATGGAGGCGAAGGAGAATGTTTGGCTTTTTACACTTACAAAGATATTGAAAAATTAGAGAAATTTCTTCAGGGCAAACCTGTAGCTGAACTAGAAATTGGTCGACAGTTGCTACACGAAATTGTATCGTATGCCGAGACTTCTGTTTGTCGACGCAAATTCATACTCCACTATTTTGGAGAAGAATTCAACGAAAAAAAATGTGAAGCAAATTGCGACAATTGTCGACATCCTAAAGATAAAATTGAAGGAAAAGACTTTATAATTGCTTTACTAGAAACGGTAGTAGAATTACAAGAACAGCAAAAACCAAAATATGTTTGTGCGTTTTTAGCTGGTAATGTTACCTCAGATATAAAAAATTACAGACATGATCTTTCTCCAAATTTCGGCAGAGGGAAAGATACGAATGAAAATTTATGGAATGCTTGTATTCGCCAAGCCGTTGTGTCGGGTTTACTTTCTAAAGATATTGAGAGCTACGGAATTTTAAAAATGACTGAAGCAGGAAAGAAATTCCTAGAAAAACCAACATCATTCAAGCTCATCACAGAAAACAATTACAATGTTTCCGATGAGGATGACATTTTAGTAGCTGGGAAAGGTGCAGCATTCGATGAAAATTTATACCGAATGCTCGTCGAATTGCGAAAAACTACAGCAAAAAAGAGCAAAGTGCCACCATTTGTGGTGTTTCAAGAACCTTCTTTGAAGGATATGTGCTTTCAATATCCAATTACTTTAGATGAGCTGACAAACATACAAGGAGTCGGCCAAGGAAAGGCGGCACGTTACGGTCGTCCATTTATTGAATTAATAAAAGATTATGTTGATTCCAATGATATTGAACGGCCAAACGATATGGTCGTAAAATCATTGGTTAATAAATCTGGTTTAAAAGTTCAGTTGATTCAAAATATAGACCGTAAATTACCCTTAGAAGATATTGGTCGTTCGCAAGGGAAAACCCTAGTTGAAGTGATAGATGAAATTGAAGCTATTGTTTCTTCTGGAACGCGTGTCAATATAAATTATTACATAGACGATATTTTGGATTCAGATAATCAGGAAGAGATTTTCGATTATTTCATTGAGTCTGAAACGGACGATTTGATGGAAGCTTATAATGAGTTTGATGGAGATTACTCGGAGGATGAGCTTCGATTAATGCGAATTAAGTTCATGAATGAATACGCCAATTAATTTATAATCTTGTTACTTTAGAAGAGAATTTTACTTTTTCTTCATGATGTAAATCCCTTTTCTGTTTGGATCAAGTCCACCCTGTAAATTCAAATCTGTTTTGAATATTCGATTGATATCGAAAAGGTAAATGGAGTCATTCATTTTAAGTTCAAGTGTATCGATTGCTCGCCGCGAATAGACACCTGAAACATTCCTATCAATAGTATCTGAACTTGCAACAGCGTAAAGAGTGAGACTAAAGTTCGCTTCAGCTTTTCCATTTAAATTATCAAAATGAGCCGATCCTGAAAGCAAACTAAATTTATTCGTAGTACCGTCAAAAATAATTTCTGAATAATTTCTAATCTCCCAATCACCCGCAAGAAGTCGGTTATTGTGTTTTTCTTTATTGCAAGAAAAAAGTAGGAGAAAAATAGAAAAAAGAATACGTTTTTTCATCGTAAACAAGCAATTTGACGTGGACAACTTCGAAATTATTGATACTATAATTTTTATATATTTTCTACTGTTCGATAGTAAAATCAAAGGACAAAAGACGTAATATTTCATATTAAAAAGCCGTAGAGACCATAATTTGCATGCCCATTTTTAATGCATTTTTATCGATGTCAAAATTAGGATGATGCACTCCATTAACAATTCCTTTCGCTTCATTTCTGACTCCTAAACGGAAAAAACAAGCGGGTACCAATCGCGTATAAAAAGAAAAATCTTCCGCCGTCATGCGCAAGGGCAAATCTTCCACATTCTCAGTTCCCAGAAATTCTTGAGCTTTTCGCTTTAATTCAACGGTTGTTTCACTGTCATTTTCCAAGAATGGATAGCCTTTCACAATTTCAAATTCAATTGTCGTGCCGGTTTCTTTAGCAATTTGCGCAATTTTAACTTTCATTAAATCCAGCGCTTCTTGTCTCCATTCCTCATTCATCGTTCTGAAAGTCCCTTTTAAAATGGCCGTCTCAGGAATAACATTTGTAGCTCCAATTGCCTCAAAATGCCCGATACTGATAATACATGGAGTTTTTGGATCGCACTGCGCTTTAATGTCATTTGACAAACTAGCGACCACCTTTGCACCAGCGGAAATCGGATCTATACAATTTTCGGGAAGTGCGGCATGTCCTCCTTTTCCAATAATCTTTAGATGCAATTCATCGCATGACGCCATATATAGACCCTCTCGAAAACCAACTTTTCCTACTTCCATTTCTGGAAAAACATGTAAAGCATAGATTGCTTTTATTGGATTCATCTTTAAAGCGCCAGCTGCAATCATCAGAGATGCGCCACCCGGGGCTTTCTCTTCTCCTGGCTGAAATAATAGCTGTACAGGAAAAGAAAGTTCATTCTCCATTAATTTTAGAATTTTTGCGGTTCCAAGTAACACAGAAGTATGCACATCATGACCGCAAGCATGCATAACTCCATCCACTTTGGATTTATAAGGCACATCATTTCGCTCCAGAATTGGCAAAGCATCGAGGTCAGCTCGCAAGACCACATGTTCTGTATCTTCTGAAAATCTACCTCTAATATGCGCTATAATTCCTGTCCCGGCAACACCGGTTTGATGTGGGATATTCCATTCCCTTAGACGTTCTGAAACAAAGCGCATGGTATTCACTTCTTGAAACGACAATTCCGGGTTACTATGTAGGTATTCTCGGATTTCATTCACTTCAGAGAAAAAGTCTTCTGAAAGTTGTTTGATTTGTTTTATGTGCTCACTTTTCATGGCTTAAACCTTGGTAACCAGAATACATCAATTTAGCGGAAATTATCACCATGATAATACCAAATATCAAACGCACTAAATTCGGCGACATTTTCAAAGCAAATTTACTTCCAAAGTAACCACCAACAACAAAAGCCAATGAAACAACTAAACCGTACGACCAATTAATTTGACCGGCTTTCCAGTAATTCATTACCGCTAAAATACCAATGGGAAGCAAAAGGACAAACAAGCTTGTTCCTTGTGCATTCAGTTGGTTCATTCCCAAAAGAAAAATTAGTGCCGGGACAATAATTATTCCGCCACCAACTCCTACAAATCCGCTTAATATTCCCGAGGCAATCCCGATAAACACAAGTACTACAATAGTCTGAAAAGTCATATTTTTAAATATCATGTGACAAGGATAAAAACAATTTCGATTTTTTATTGAAGGAGCCATTTTCAATCCCCCAACCTAAATCTCCTCTTACAAAGTAACCAAATATTTTGCTTCTAAGCCCAAAACCTAGTGCTGCAATTAATGGTTCCCTGTTATTGTTTATTTTTATTACGGTCGGTTTATCAATAATAGTCTCTTCATTAAAGTAGTTATTCTTCGAAAATGGGCTCGATCCAGTCCAAGCTGTCCCTAAATCAAAAAACCCAATTAATTGAAAAGTTCGAAGCGGTTCATTTCTGACCGTTGTGTTACTAAACATTACAAAAACTGGAATACGAATCTCAGAATTAAATACGGCAAAACTATTTCCATTTCTTTGATTCTGAATAAATCCACGCATAGGTGTTGCTAATGTTTGGTATGCGAACTGTCCTTTTGGATCTACTGGAATCTCATTGTTGAAATTAACTTTTGGTCGAAGCAACCAATTGTCAACTCCGCCCATATAGTAAAGTAATCGACTGTTACCAAGGGATGTTCCAAAAGCAACTCGGTTTACCCAAACCATCTCTTTCAGCAATTTTATCGAATGTCGCAAATCAAAACCTAGATTTATCATTCCTGTCGAGTTGCTTTCAACATTTTGTAAATATTCCGCAAAAACTTTGGCTTTTGTGCCAGACCAAGCGTTTTCCGACCATTGCCTTGCATTGTCAAACACCAGCGAAGTTTTTAGACCACCTTGATAGGAATAATTTGTTTTTCTCAACAAAGAAGGCGTATCAATTGCCAAGGGACGTGCAATATCGGTACGGGATAAAATGGTACTTCTCCAGGAAAAAACCTCAGAAAAAGGATAATTAAAATTCAACTGAACTTCGTGAGTTATCAATTTATCGAGTTCTTTTCCTCTGTCATTTTCATAGCTTCTTCGGTAGTAAAACAATTGTTTATCCAGTCGTTTTTTTCGCATATCCACTGCTGTATAAAATTCACTTGAATTTCTTGAAGTTGGTATTCGCATTCCACCAGAAAGCACATAGTCTTCCATGACATCGCTAAAACTTATTCGAAGCAGACCACTAAGCGAAGGATTTAGATAGACGCTGCCTGGACCTGTAAATAATTGATAGGATTGACTCAAAAAAGAATTGTCGATTTTAGCACTTATATAATCTTTAGCGAAATTTAAACGATAAGGTTTTCGCAAAGGTTCTCCAAATACTAAACTGTTGTCTTGAACAATAATTTGGTCGTGGTATTCCTCTGTACTTTGGTACAATACTAAGGTTTCTTTTTCATAACGACCATCCTCTGAAATTTGAATTTTAACTGGAATTGAATCTTTGACATGCTCAGAAACCTCCATATTATCCCCCTCTGTGCTCGGCCCCTGTTTTTGATTGCGTTTATTTAAAAAATAAACTTTATTCGACTCCTTCTCCCCTTCGAACAGCGCCTGACGAATAAGATAGTCGCTTTTGTTTTGGCGAATCTGCGTGATAACTTCTGTAGTAGAAATGACCTCGAAATCGAGAATACCTGTATTCAAATTTGAAACTGGCGACATTCTATTGTCGTAACGATAGTGAATCAGTGTATCTATAAAGCTAATCACACTATCCTTTTCCAATTTCCATCGGTTGCGCAAACCATTTTGGTCGTTCAAGTAAAAAAACACATCCTCTTTAACTTCAATGGGTTTCGTTTCGTTCTCTTCGGATGTACTAGTCAATCTTTTTAGAATGATTTTATTTTTATCCTTGTTCTTGTATTCGAAAGTGAACAAGTCAAAAAGATTCTCACTCGGCAAGATTTCTTCGCTTTTTTTCAACGTATCGCTTGATCTATTTGATGAGAAAATAATTTCCTTGTTGTCGAGTGACCAAGTCGGATCAAGGTCGTCCCACAAATCGTCTGTGAGCTGATCTAAGGAATTTCCACTGATTTTATAGTTGTAAAGATCAGTTTGTCCATTTTTAACACCGCTTATTACAAGGTTTTGTCCATCGGCAGAATAATCAGCTGAAAGGACTTTCTCCAAACTCGGCATTTCTTTTCGTGTAGTGCTGCGCTCCTCGATATCGTAGACACAAAATAAAAGCTTACCTTTTCTTTCCGTGAAATAGGCGAGAAACTTTCCATTTGGGTGAAAGGTTAAAACTGGAAAACTTAAATCTTGAATGCGCGGTAATTTCGGCTCAAGCGCGACTATTTTTTTTGCACGTTTCTGTCCTTCCTCTTTTAAAAGAATCCTATATCGACCTTCTTTATTCGTGACATAAGCTAAATTTTTCGCCTCTTTGGAAGCGGAAAAACGAACTAATTTTTCATTTTTACGCAAACGAAACTTTAATTCTTGTCCCGAAATATCCTCCTGATACTTCAAATCTGCCAAAAATCGTTTTTTGAAATAATTGCCAAAACTCGGTAATAAAGTTTTCAAATCCGAACCTAAAACATACTCGAGAGACCGGTCAATATGTCCTGTCATTTTGGTAATAAAAAGCAAATTTATTAATTGACTTTTACCGTAAGTATCCTCAATAAAGAACCAAAATGCATGTCCTGCCCTTCTACTTTGTTCATCGTTTAACCGAGAAAAATCATTGTATAAACCCGTTAAAAACCCATCTTTTATCGCCGCTTCAAAATCGGCATCCCAAGGTTGTGCCAGATAATCTACGAAGCCTTTTGTAAACCAAAATGGATGTTTATTGGGATAATTCGCAACGAGGACATCTGACCATTGTGAACCAAATAATATATTTCGCATCACCGTTTCAGCAATAACTCCACGAATTTGACTTTGAAAATCGGCATGATTACCTTGATAATAAATAAATAATTTTGAACCGACAATCTGACTTTGACCACCGTACTGAGCTTCATTCTCTGTGGTTAAACCAATATTACTTTGTCGTAAATCTGTTAACGTTTTAAAGACCAATATTTCCAAATGTTCTTTGATAGAATAGTTGAGATATTCTTCCATTTCGAGCAATTCTCGTTGGATCGTTTTGGCGGCATATTCAGCCATATTTTCTTCACCTCGATAAAAGTATACCTTGAAACGCTCATAATTTTGATAGCGCCAATCGAACTCATAGTATTGGACACGATTTTTACCAAAATCCTGCTGACTGCCATTGTAGAACTGAGCTTGAGCAGTAAATGAGCAAAAGAAAAGAAATATGAAAAGTGTACGCACTATGAACCTCTACTTTGGGAACTAAAGGTAGTGTTTTCATTGATTTTAGCGAAAAACTACTCGTAATTATTCCACCAATAAATTACATCCTCGAATATCCGCATGGTCGAAGCGACCCATTAGTCGCAGTTTATTGTTTTCAATTCGGCCTAAATCTTGCGTTGCAATGAAGCTACAACTGTACACATTAGCCAGATCAATAATATTAATACCGCCTGTTTTATCTTTGGATAAGTTTGAAAGTGGGTCATTTGTTTCACGCAATTGCACGCGCATCCATTTTGGAATACTAAACAAGCCGTCTTTCTCCGAATATGCTTGTGAGAGTAATTCAGTCATTCCATATTCTGACGAAATATAATCAACATCGAATCCATTTTTCAAAACTTGATGGAGTTCTTCTTTGCTCATTTCTTCTCGTCGTCCTTTCATGCCGCCCGTTTCAATTATCGTCGCTTCAGAAAGATTCATTCCCTTTTCGGCTAAATCGAGCAATGCATATGAAACACCAAAAATAACCACTTTCTTGTTACTTTCAACTGCTTTTCGATAACGCTCAGCTATGCTGTTCAAATCAGAAAGCAAGAATCCGGACAAATCATTTTCAGTTCGTTTCACCAAGTCATCGACCATGAAAACCAAACTTGATTCGCCTTGCTCAAGATAATTAGGTAGAAGAGCCAAAATCACGTGGTCTTTTGGATTACCAATCTGTTCAATATACGTTCGACGAAAAGATTCACGGTACATTTCAGTGGACTGAATAAAATGCTGACTTCGGTCCATTCCGGTTGTTCCACTACTTTTGAATATCGTTTCTATCGACAATTCATCATGGCAAACCTTGTGAGATTTAAAAAAAGAAATAGGTAAAAAAGGAATTTCATGGATTGAATTTGCCTTGGTTCTGTTCAACATTTGACAAAACTCACGGTAAACAGCACAATGTATTTGCTGAAAATCAAATGCCTTTAAGGCCCAACTTTCGAATTCTGCATCAGATTGAATAGAAAAAATACCCTTCCATGGATTCATAGTCCAAAATTAACCGCTTCCAATGAAAGAAATGGTATTTTTGAAAGGTATTTCCTAAATTAGGGTATGAAAAGACTATTTCTCGGTATTGTGGTTGTGCTATTAGTGGCAAGTTGTTTTAAAAAAAACAAGTTTCCCTCCACACCCAAAATCGAATTTGAATCATTTGCTATAACAGGTGATTCAGCGAAACTTGTTTTTTCTTTCGAAGATGGAGAAGGCGATATTGGCCTGAGTAACGACGATGTGGCTTCCCCTTTTGATATAGGATCTTTTTATTACTACAATCTTTATCTGGTTTATTACGAAAAGAAAGACATTGGCGGCTGGCAACCCGGCACCGATTTGAATGGCGACAGTATCGTTTTAGCGAATCGGTTAAAGCCAATTTACGACGGAAAGCGTAAAAGTATTTCCGGAACCGTTGAGTATACGATAGAACCTATTTTTTACAATTTAGTATCCACCGATAGCGATACAATTAAATATCGTATTCTGCTCATTGATCGAGCGCTTAATAAAAGCAACTGGATCGAAACACAAGAGATTTATCCATAAAAAAGGCAACCCGTCGGGTTGCCTTTTTTAGTTTTTTGATTGGGTTCGTCGTTAGGATGAGTAATAACTCAACCTAACGACTTAACCTTGGGTTATGCTGTTATCTCTGCGCTTGATGTTTGAAAAGCTCGATCCACTTTCTTAAACAAACCTTGCAATACTTTTCCTGGACCAACTTCTACAACTTCTGAACAACCGTCGGCGATCATTTGGTTCATTGTTTGTGTCCATTTAACTGGCGCTGTCAATTGTGCTATTAAATTCTTTTGAATTTCAATTGGATCATTAACTGCAGATGCTGTTACGTTTTGATAAACGGGGCAAGTTGGTTGATTGAAAGTTGTTGCTTCAATTGCTGCAGCTAATTCTTCACGAGCTGGTTCCATCAAAGGCGAGTGAAATGCTCCACCTACGGGCAACATTAATGCTCTTTTCGCTCCTGCTTCAGTCAACAATTCACATGCTTTTTCCACTGCCGGGAAAGAACCTGAAATCACCAATTGTCCTGGGCTATTGTAATTTGCTGGTACAACAACTCCATCAATAATAGCGCAAATTCGTTCGATATCTGCATCTTCCATTCCAATAATTGCCGCCATAGTTGAAGGTTCAACTTCACATGCTTTTTGCATTGCTAGAGCTCGTTTGTAAACCAATTGCAATCCGTCTTCAAAAGACAAGGTTTTGTTGGCTACGAGAGAGGATAATTCTCCTAAAGAGTGACCTGCAACCATATCTGGTTTAAAACTATCGCCTAGACATGCTGCCAAAATTGTTGAATGTAAAAACACGGCTGGTTGTGTAACTTTCGTTTCTTTCAATTCTTCATCCGTCCCTTCGAACATGATTTTTGTAATGTCAAAACCAAGAATTTCATTGGCTTTGTGGAACATTTCTTTGGCTAAATCTGACGAGTCGTACAAATCTTTCCCCATTCCTGAGAATTGGGCACCTTGACCTGGAAATACGTGTGCTTTCATAGTTCTTTCTATTGTTTGGGGTCAAAATTAGAAAAATCAATGAATTAGAATACTATCCCTCTATAAGGAATCCAAAGCTCACTCATTTTTTGTTCGCTTCCCAAAACCTAATTCTAAGCCTAAACCTATCCAGGCATAACGGCTGAATTGATCCCATTTGGAATAGAGGTTGGTTCCGGCGCTAATGCGAATGCCCAAACTGAATTTATTTGCCAATTGAAAGGTGTTTAGGTAATAAAAAGACAACGTGGAAAGGCTCGGTTTTAGAAAATTCCGCTCTTTTGCATTTAGCGGGGTTAACGGCATGTAAGATGAGTATTCATTTGGAAAAGGTGCACCACTTACATCAATTGTCCCAAAAATATATTCCGATTTAAAGTATTCCACTAAATAAAGTTCTGAATTTACTCCAGCACTTCCTTTGTAATTACCTTTATCTACTATCATTCTATTGTAATCCAAATGCAATCCAAAATAATTAGAACGGCTTATTAAATCCGCCTGTCCTGGATAATTTCCTACAAAGGAATACTGATTGCTTCCAATTTTATAAACGGGAATATATAGAACCCTGTTATTTACATTGTGGTCTATCCGCTTATAGTTTAAACCAACCCGAAAAGTGCTTTTGTCTGTTTTCAAAATTGGATACGAAGCAAACAATGACTGTTTACTGCTTTCTACGTCTTTGTTCAGTTTTATGTAGTCTTGCGCCAAAGACGTATAAGGTTTATATACGTCAAGATTATACTGATAAGAAACTACCAATTGCCCAAACAAACCGAAAGGGAAAAAGAAAGCAAACAAAGCAAAGCCAAAAATAATTTTCATATGCTTTATTTTATGCGAAGTAAGATGTTAACCTTGTGATTTTTTAGAAAGGTAAAATCATCAACGTAGTCGCCGGTTTTCAACTTAATTGAATCGATATTTCCATTGTATGCAACTTCCAAAAACGGATTTTGCTTTTTCTTGTTGCCATATATAGTAATCCCATGCCAATTAGAATCTACATAATTTGTCCATAACTGACAACTGGTGCCTCTCAATATTTTTCTGCGTTGAATAGAAGATTGTATCTCAATTTTTCCATTCTTAAAAAATTCCACTTGAACTTTATCATCACCGATTTGATTGCCCCATTTCCCAATGAAATGATTGTACTCTGGACACAGAGTATCAGAATTCTTCTTACACGACAAGATTATAAAAAATGAAAAAAATATTATTATAAACGGTTTGTGATTCATATATTTTTAATTTATTGTTCTTTTACCAACAAACGAGTATCAAAGAATATTGGTTGAAAAATGAGGGAATTAATAAATTTCCCTCATTTACATTTTTATAAATTTTTTCTGCCCGACTTTTGTGTTTTTTATAATGAAATTTACCATGTAAGTGCCACTTTCAAACGAATCAAGTGAAAAGGTCTTTTGCTGACTTTTCATATCTTCCGTTTTTATTAAACGACCATCCATATTTGTAAATTCTATTTTTAAACCTTCAACAAGTTGAGTAGTTTCTATTACTATTTCGTGCCGAGCCGGAATCGGGAAAACTAAGAAATTTAAAGACTTTTCACCATTTGTTTGCTCAATACTTAAGTTTAGGTATTCATCACTCTCTTCACTTAATTCATGTGGTTCACTATTTACAACTGTTGAACCTCTGTTTGGATCCCCTTTTGTCCAATAAGGTTCGTCATACTGAACCCATTTCCAATCAGCATTCTTTTTCCTTGCCATAAATAAAACAAACTGTTCACCCTCTATGGGATAAGCAGGAAAAACATGTTCGATATTTACCTGAGGCCCTATATTATTTGAGGTATGAATTAAAGAGAAAACGTCATTCGTCGGAAAATAATTCACATGATAATTCGAAGCGTCCATACCGCTTAATTTTAACCCCTCACTATCTGTATCCACTGAGCCTAAAGTTGTAGGTAAATTAATGTTCATACAACTAGAGGTAGACTGAATATTATAAGTTTTGTTAGTTATCAAACCAATTGCAAAATTTTCACCTAACGACCTTAAATATATCAAATCTGTTCTGTCCTTAACCATATCACCTTCATAATTATCTTCATGATCCCAATATCCATTTGTATATTTAAAAGACCCCGGTACCCATTGATTTTCTCCTAATTTAAACTGTGTCATAAAGTCATTCATCTGTCTAAAAATCAGATATGAATTTACATCTTTTTCAAAATCCCAACTCAATGCACCTGCCCACCCTGAGAATAAACCTTGCCACATAGTCCTTTTTAACTCTAAAAAATTGTAATTACAAAACATTGCTCCTGTACCGCTTTTGTAAGGGTCTGTTTCAGAGGATATTATTGGTTTAATATTATTATTATCATCAGTATAATCTCTATTATTTTTTACCGATTTTATCCAATGTAACGCTCCATTCGGATTACCGGAAAAATCATACCAATTACTCGTCATTACGTCTATATTAGGATCTTCAAATATATCATCATTTATTGCTTTAGATCCTGCATAGCTAGCCGTTAATAAATGAATTTGACCATTATATTGACTTTTAATATATGCTGCCATCTCCTTTTGCCAGGTCAAACTTGGCTCTGGGTCATCTTCACTAGTGTAGCCAGTCCCATTTATCTCGCTAAACAACTCAAAAACAGCAATATGCGTTGAATACCCCCATCATGCAAGAATGTAACGTAATCTTTGTTTGTAATATTCCTTCGCATCTTCATTTGTAAAGAAATCTAATTTGTTTTGACCGACTAAATTTCTATAGCAATATTTTTGTGGTGAGGGGTCATTTGGCCATCCCCAATTCCAATTAGTATGAGTTCCAGCATCATCAAATGAAAAATGATTTTGCAAATTCCAATGGATTTTTAAATTTAGCCACTCAGACCAATTTACAATATTATCCATTTCTTGCGCCATGTGGAGTCGATCCGTATAATCACCTAGTTTCTCAAACTCAATTTCAGTTGCATGAGGTATCAATATTGTCCTATAATAGTTTGCGCCAGACTCAGCAAGTAGCTCCAATTGATCAATGAACTTATTATATACTCTTGGTGCGGCATAATTGTCTCTGAATAGTTCAGGTTCATGATATTGATTAGTAACTGTTGATGGAGTTAGTTTTTCCCATAAATCATGATCAATCCAACTTTTGGTTTCTGGCCATCTCAAATTACAACCTACAGGAACAAAAGTTCGGTCATTATGCCACAGATATCTTTTGTTCGGGCTAACAGAAACAAAACCTTTATTGCCAACATCTACTACATTGAAATTAAAAGGTGTACTTTCAATTATTTCTTCTCCATCATTAATATTTATCGTAATTGTTGCTGTCCATTTTCCTAATTGAGGAGGGGCAAATCGAATTCGAAAGTTGTAAATTGAAGGTATTTCATCCCAATGGCCAAGAGCCTGATATTCGGCTTGCGAATAAACATTATTAGGACTAACAGGAAGTGGATTACTTAAATCAACTTGCGCGAAATCTTTTGTAAAATACCCATCAACAAATATTGGTGCACCAGAAAATAAAGGTTCAAATTTGGCTGTCACTTTTATTCCTGATTCGGTATTGGCTAAAATGTTTCTCTCCAAATACGGATTTAACTTTTCAGTCATTGGAACGGATAAATCATTGACAAAGTTGTCTACTTTTTCTTGAATGTATCGCGGTAATTGAACACCTAATTCAAATTTATCAAATTTCACAACTCCGTTTAGATCTGAATAATTCATAACTGCAACATCAAAAGCCGAAGATTGAATATTCATCCACATTCCTCCCGAGGTATAGCTCCCCGAATGAAAACCGGACTGAATATTAATAGTAGAAGCAGAAGTAACTTTCTTGTTACTCGCTCCATTAAAAAAATAGCTCTGACTTGACGTAAAGTCTATACATGGACGAACAATTTCATATGGGCCCGCATCAACGGATGCCTGTGTCATTGAGTTGTTTGAGTTGGAATAACAGTCATAAACACTAACCTGAGCAAAAGCAAAATTAGAAATACAACAAAAAATAAAAATTAAATTTTTCATGACAAATACTGTTAAAATGAATACTAATTTTTGTTGATTTCTCTTTTTTCTATAACCCAAGTTTTCAATTCATCTATTTGTTTTTGCAGTGCAATCATTCTGTATTCCTGTTCTATACTATACAAAGTCAACTCTTCAACTTTCTCCAATAAAATACGATTCATTTCACCAAGCGGAATTCCATCTTCTTCAATTTCTTTCGCGGATAAAACACCAGGTAAATGACCATTTAGATCTATGAATTCTTTAATCTCAGAAAGCGGTTTTAATACATAATTTTTAGAAAAAACATAATCTGGCCAATTGGTTGCCAAATCTACTTTTATTTCGCGTGCGCGAACTAAACCATTATTTTCAATTTGAAAGAGTTTTCTGTCTAAATTTTCAATAAGAAAAACCGTTCGAACAACAGATGATTGCAGGGTAGGAGTAATCCTAACTTTTCCTGTATAATCAATTTCAAACATTTTACCTAGATTGTTCTCAATTCTGAATAAATTGTTATCTGCAAAAGTTGTTGAGGTGGAAGTCAAATACAAACTTGGACTTTTCATAAAAAACATTGTTGCTCCGTTCGATGTTAAAACTGTACTTGCATCAATATTTGATCCAAGCAAAAATCGATTTATTCTTGCAGTGCCATTGACATCCAAATTAAAACTGGGTAAATTAGTATTTATCCCAACATTAAAACATTGATTAT
>Ga0209390_10002073_pt1 | contig 36475 bp, 14 predicted proteins | sample BON01_FD_187212 | JGI IMG/M metagenome (GOLD analysis project Ga0209390, IMG submission 187212) | Freshwater microbial communities from Lake Bonney liftoff mats and glacier meltwater in Antarctica - BON-01 (SPAdes) (version 2) | ecosystem: Environmental > Aquatic > Freshwater > Ice > Glacier...
TGCCTGGACGACCGACACAAACGCACCCCGCGCAGGAAGGCGCGCATCGAGCGCGTCAACGAGCAGCTGCGCGAGTTCGTCGGCCCCTTGCTCGCCACCGTGGCCACGTCCCACTCGGCGTGGGCGGCGATGGTCGCGCAGACGGGCCTGGGCGCCCAACAGTTTGCCGCGCGCGTGGCCGCCGACCCCTCTGGCGACGAGGCGGCCGCCTACCGCGCCTGGATGACCTCGGTGCTGCAGCCGCTCAACGAAAAGGGTCAGTGGAGCGTCTCTTTGGTGTCGTGGTGGTGACTAGGGGGGGGCAGGGAGAGAGGAGGAGGCGGCACGAAAAAAGCCGGGAGCCGCCGTCCTAAGCCAAAACGCGCTGCCGCCCCCGCGCCCCGCCCTGCCCGCGTCACACTCTCACACCCGTCACCCCGTTGACAATAAACAAATGAAAAAGCAGCCGCCAAGCTCGTCTTCGAGCGCATCGACCTCCTGGACGACCTCAGCGCCGTGCCCGAGCTCATGCAGCTGGTGGCGCACGCGTGCACGGAGCGCGTGGTGCTGGCGCGGTGGGAGGAGGGGGACCTGGCGGCGCGCTCGCGGGTGTCCTACCCGGACGGCCTGCTGGCGTGGGCGCGGCGCGAGTTCTTGCGGGCGAAAGGGCACCAGGCGTCGCTGCTGGGTACGGGGGGTAAGGCGGCCGAGGCGGCGGGCAAGGCCGCCGCGGGCGGCGGCGGCGGCTCGGGCGCGGGCGGCCGAGGGGCGCGGGCCGAGGCGGCGGCGCTTGCGCTGGCGGTCCCCACCCAGCCGCAGCACCTGCGGTCGCGCCTGTGATTTGCCGCTGTCGTCGAGCGCCGCCGCTTTGTGTAAGCCACAGAACCAGGGCCGCCACCGGCGGGAGAAGAGGGACAGGGGGCGAGAGAGTCTCCCCCGCCCCCCCCGGGAGACAAAAAGAGGCGGCGCCGGCGGGAGCCGACCGCGCGGTTTCGAGGACGGCGGCGGCGGCGAGCCGACCATGCGCGGCCGGAAACCGCGAGAGAAGAACTCGCCCCCCCTCTCGCCCCCTCGCCTTCCACTGCTTCGAGACCCCAATCACCGAGTCGCAATCTCCGACACTCAATCGCATCCATTCACCGCGCGCGCGCCGCACCATCGCGGCCATAGGCACACGTGGCGTTTCGTGAAAAGAGAGGAAGAGGAAAAAGAGAGGAGCGGCTGGTTCCGAGGCACTCGGCTTCCCGCGACGCGACGCGCCCTCCCCCCGCCTTTTCCTCAATAGCCTCTCTCTGGTCGCCCGGTCGCGCGCCTGTCACACGAGCCCCCGCGTCGGTACCCTCGCGCGCCCCGGTGACCTGAGAAAGCGCCAACCCCGGGCCCACCCTCAAAAAAATGATGAGCTTTTTCAGCGGCGGCGTGGGCGTCGGCGGCGGCGGCGGAGCGGCCTCGGCGGCGGCGGCGGCGGCCCCGGCGCCCGCTGCGGCCGCGCCCGACGCCCCGCCCTCCCGCCCGCGCCACGACCAGGACGGCGGCTGCTGCCCCGCAGGCCGCCACTCGGACCCCGCGGGCTCCGAGCACGGCTCGCACGACTCGTCGGCCGTACCGTGCTGGATCTGCCTCGAGGCGGGCGCGGACGACGGGGGCGAGATGCTGCTGCCGTGCAAGTGCCCCCGCCCTGTGCACCCAAAGTGCCTCGCGCGGTGGCAGCTGCAGAGCGCGGGCAAGACCGGTGAGTTTTCTTCAGGGGCCGTACCTTTGTCGCGCGCGCGTCCCTTCCATCGCGCCGGCGCGCGCCCTCGGTTGGCGCGGAGGAGAGGGAGGGAGGCGCGGATCGGGAAAAAACAAACACGGGGCCTCCATCCGCCCTGGTTGTTGTTTTCCGCAGGTCCTCTCTCCCGTTTCGTCGCCCTCCCTCTCTCTCTCTCCTTCTCTCTCCCCTTTTCGGCGCGCGCCGGTGGGCATGCCGCGTCCTTGACCCGAACCTCGGGAGCGCCGAGCCCGGTGGCCCCAGGCGGGCGCGACCCTTCGCCGAGAAACTACGAGGCGAGCACCGGCCGAGGTGGCGGCGGCGGCGGCGGCGGCTGGGCGAGCGGGAGGCTCGCCGCCCCCTCTCCTTGCCCGTCGTCGGCTTGCCGCCCTGGTCTCTTTGCCCACGAGCGGCGACCACCCCCTATGCCCGAGCGGCTGCACGCGCGCGGTGTGTGCGTTCTTCTTCCGCGTGCCTCGGCATGCAGGCGCGCGATCCCAAAGACCGCAAGGACGCGCGCGCGCAAGCACAACACAACCCCGTGTGCCCTCCCTCAGCCGCCCCCCGCTCACCCGCCCCTCGTCCTCCTGCCGCCGCAAAAAGAACAAACATCATAAAAACACGCAAAACAACAAAAACGAAATCAACAGAGGAGACCCGCTGCCGCTTCTGCCAGGAAGTCCTGCCCGACTGGCGCGGCGCCTTCACCACGCCCGACCTCGCCCCGGCCGTGCCCGTCATGTCGATCCACTTCAACGACTCGACCTACTGGCTGCAGGTGCATCCGGGCGCGGAGGGGTTGGAGCGATTCAAGGGGGACGTGCGCAAACTCTTAGGTTTGACAGACGACCAGGCGTTTGACATCACGTTCGAGTGCAAGGTCCCGGGCAGCGGGTCGCGCATGGAGCTGCGCGGTCTGTCGGCGTTTGACGCGGCGGTGTACTGCGCGTCGATCACGGCGGCGGAGCGGGTCAAGACCAAGCCGGCGGCGGCGGCCAAGGGCGCGGCGGGCGCGGGCGCGGGCGGCGGGCGCGGCGCGTCGGCCGGCGGCGGCGGCGGCGGACCCGCCGGCGCGCTCCTGGGGCCGGCGCTCAGCTCCCTGCCGAGCACGGCCATCGGCGTGGGCATGTACGACCGGAGCGGGTCGGGCACCGAGGACGAGAACGAGGGCTCCCTGCAGCAGCACAACGGCCTGGGTGGGAGCGGCAGCGGCAGCGGCAGCGGCAGCGAGCTGGCCGCCGCGCCCGCCGACGGCGAGGACGAGGACGCGGCGGGCGGCGACGGGGACAGCGGCGGCGGCCTGGCGGCCGACGACGACGACGACGACGGCGGCGGGGCGTTGCCGCCGCCGCCGCCGTCGGCCGAAGCCCAGCAGGAGGAGCAGCAGCAGCAGCAGCAGCAGCAGCAGCAGCAGCAGCAGCAGCAGCAGCGCGGCGGCCGCTCGTCCTCCTGGTCGTCCGGCCCCGACGGCGCGAGCGCGTCGGCGGAGGCGGCCCCGGCGCCCGCCGCGCCGGCGCCGCGCCCCTCGGTGACGGACAAGCTGCTGGCGCCCGTGCGCTCGTGGGCGCTGCGGATGGCGCGGCCGATGTGAGGACGAGAGGAAAGCGGACGGGCGGGCGGGCGTCGCTCTGGTTGTTCTCTTCTACTGCCTCGGCGCGCGCGAACGCCGCCTGCCCCCCCCTTGCCCACCCCCCACCCCCCACCCCTGGTCCTTCACGGAAACACGAATAAACGGCACACACACACACTTGCTCCCGCCCCGCCAGTCTTCCCGACTGGGAAGCAGCATCACACGCGAACAAATTGCGCGCCGCGCGCCCGCCCCTTGCGCGCCGCCCGCCGCCGCCAGTGGCGCCACCACGCCTTGCTCCCTCTTTCGTCCATTTGAATCATCAGTTTTATTCGCGCGGCGTGGAATTTTGCTTCTTTCAGCTGCGGTGTTTTTGCCCGCCTCCGCACCATCAAACAGCAGCATGCAGCACTCACCGCCCCCTGTGGGCCGCCGGACCCTTCAATTCATTTTGGACCGCAAAAAAGACGAGAGGTGCGCGCGCGTCCGAGCGCGCCCGCCCTCGGCCCCACCTTTGCCCCCCCCCAACCTAAATCCACCCCCGCGCGAACGAAGCAAGCCACCCGAGTCCGACCACGGGCAAAGTGTTGCTCTTCTCTCCCTTGTGAAAGAAAACACAGAATTTCGACTCCCTCTTGCCCGCCCGCACGCCGCCACCACCGTCGCTGCTGCTGCGTGCGCCCCGCCTCTCTCCGCCGAGTTTTTGGTTACCTCGCGGGTGATCGGGCCGTGGGGGAGGAGGCCCACAAGTTGCGCGCTGGCACTGCGTGCGCGCGACACAAAGGGACGAGGCATCGACGCCGCCCCCTTCGGGGGCCTTGTGAAAAGTTAAAAAGCGAGATCCAAAATCACAGCCCCCCGTGGGCGCCTCGGCCGACTGAAAAGCGACGGCGAGAAAAACACGCCGGAACGAAGGGAGTTGCTCTTCAGAAGCGTGCGCGGCAAAAAGGGACATGACTTTTGCGGGCGCTCGCCCCCTCTGATGTGTATCTCTGTCTGTGTCCACATCCAGCCGCTGCCGGTGATGTTATTCACGGCTCGCCCGCCGTCCGCGCGCGCTTGCCGTTGGCGCCCTCCCCCGCGGCCGCCGTTGCCGCCCCCCCGCGCGTCGCCGCCCCCCCGCCTGCGCGCGCCCGCGTCGCCTCGTACACCGCCGCAAAGTCGCTGTCCCCGAGGCCCCGCGCCCGCGCCGCCTTGAACACCTCGTTGGCCGCCGCCGCCACGGGCAGGGGCTGCGCCACGGCGTCCCCCAGCGCCAGCGCCAGCCTCAGGTCCTTCTGCTGGTGCTTGAGAGGAAAGGCCGGCGGCAGGAAAGAGCGCTCGCGGACGCTCGCCGCTTTCAGGGCAAACATTGGGCAGGCCATGGCTCCCAGGCCCAGGACCTCGGACAGGTCGGCCTGGCTCAGGCCCGCGGCGTCGGCCAAGGCCATGCCCTCGCAGAAGGCGGCCATCATGGTGCCCATGACGCCGTTGACCTGTTTGGGATCGTCGTCGTGTTTTGTGTCTTTGTCGTGGTGTGTTTTTGGTTTTCGTGAGCGGGGGCCAAACCTCCTGTCGCCGCCGCCCTTTTTTGTCGGGGAGGCGGGGCCAACGCGCGATCTCGTCGCAACCTCGTCCTTGGCCCCCCTCGAACATGCATTGGGAAGCGCCCCGGTCCCGGGACACCAGAAGGTGCGAAACCAAGATAACGAACAAGAGTCCAGACAAAACGAAGACACCGCCGACGCCGAAACGAAAACGAAACCGCAAAAACGAAAACGAAAACGAAAACGAAAACGAAAACGAAAACGAAAACAAAAACGAAAACGAAAACGAAAACGAAAACGAAAACGAAAACGAAGAGAACGGAAAACGGGGGCGGGACCCACCACCAGTTTCATGCGCGCGCCCGCGCCGACCTCGTCCGACAGGTGCAGCGCGCGCCGCCCCATGACGTCAAAGTAGGGAGTGGCCGCGTCGAACGCCGCGCGCGCGCCCGCCGCCAGGATGACCAGCTGCCCCTGCTGCGCGGGCCCTCGGGAGCCTGAGACGGGCGCCTCGAGGAAGACGCCGCCCGCGGCCCCGACCGCCGCGCCCACCGCCGCGCTCGTCTCGGCGTCCACGGTCGACATGTCCACGTAGATCTTTTTCGCAGCTGCTTTACCGGCGGCGCGCAGGCCGCCGGCCACGCTCGCGTCGCCCATGCCCGTGGCGGCGGCGAGGGCGGCGGGCGGGTCGGCCAGCATGCCAAAGACGAGCGAGGCGCGGGCGACGACCTCGGCAGGCGAGGCGGCGGGCTCGGCGCCCAGGGCGACGAGCGGGGCGCACTGTTTTGTTGTTGTTTGTCGTTCCGTTGTTGTTGTTTGGCTTTTGTGGGTTGTGGTCTTGTTGGTGGCGGTGTGAGAGATCGAAGCCACGCGGCTGGCGTGACAATGAGGCACGGGCACCAAGAGGAGCGCGCGAAACGAGGAGCGCGCGGCAGGTGGGGCCCAGCGGCGTCCGCCATCCTCGTCGTCCTCGTCGTCGCCGCCATCGTCGTTCTCCCTCGTCGACGCACCTTGGACGCCGTCCTGTTCCAGACGACCACTTTGTGGCCCGCGTTCAGGAGGCGCGTGCACATGGCCTCGCCCATGATTCCGACCCCGAGCCAGCCGATCACGGTCTCGTCCCCCATTGGCGTTTTGAGTTTGAGAAAAAACGTGAGACAAGGGCGCCGAGGATGCTGTGCAAGGGAGAGAGGCGATCGCGAGTGATAACCGAGGTGCTGGACGATCTTTCTGTGTGCGCTTGTGTAATTGAGCAGGAACAGAGCGTGATCACATGGTGTTGGAAGACCACGGCGTGTTTCGACACAAAAATTTTCTGATCAACTCTCCTCCTCTCTCTCCCACTCTCTCTCCCCGAAATACCGGTTCCCCCCTCTCACCCTCCCCCACATCGACAGAGCCCTCCATCACGGACCGACAAAGCACGACACAGATTGTACCATCGATACCATCGTCAAACAGCAGCCCTTGAAAACGAAACAGAGCGGGTCGATCGACCCGACGGCGCCTCACCCGCCCCCTCCCTCTGCCTTGCCCGAGATGACGAAACGCGGCTGACCGATACGCGCGTCCATCGATCTTCCCGCACAACTGCGCGCGCGCACGCCTGGTCGTCGTCGTCGTCCACAGCAGCGACCAACGCGATGCTCGGCAGCGGCGTCGGCGGCGGCGCGCGCCCGCCGTCGGCGGCGACGGCGCGGCCGACGACGGCGGCGACCGCAGCGGCGTCGGCACCCGCGCCCCCCCGCCTCTCCTCGTCCTCCTCCGCGCGGCGAGGAGCCCGGCGCGCCGTCCTGCTGCTGCGGCGGGCCCAGGGGCGTGCCACCCGGCCCCTGCCTGCCTTGCGCGCGACCGGCGAGAGGGCGTCGAGCAGCGGCGGCGGGACGAGCAGCAGCAGCGGCACGGCCGACGACGAGGCGGCGACGGCAGCGGTTGTGACGTTGCGGCGGGAGCAGCAGCGGGAGCAGCAGCAGCAGCGGGAGCAGCAGCAGCAGCGGGAGCAGGCGACCGAGAGGCGAGCGCAGGTCGAGCGGCAGCAACAGCAGCAGCAGCAACGGCAGCAGCAGCAGCAGCAAGCAGCAGCGGCGGCGAAAGCCAAGGCCGAAGCAGCGACCGCCGCTGCCCCCAAAGCGACGGCGGCAGGAGCAACAGCAGCAGCGGCGGCAGCAGCAGCAGTCGTGCCCACTGACGGCGCCCTCACTTCGCCGCCCGACCTCTCATCGCTGGCAACGACGCGGGCCAAGCAGCAGCAGGCCGCAACAGCCGAGCGCAAGAGCAGCAGCAGCAGCAGCAGCGCGCGGCCGCCCCCCGCCGCCCGCCCCGCCGCCCCCGTCGCCTCCTCCCTCCCGCCCGCCTCGGCGGCGCCCTGGCCCCTCTCCCTCCTCCAGCAGCACCAGCAGCAGCAGCCCAAGCGCCCCGACCCTTTACCGTACCCCGCCCCGCCCCCCCCCCGCCGCCGCGCCGCCCCCCCGCTGCTGCCCGAGCTCGACCACAGCGGCGCGCTGCGCGGCGGCCGCTACCCATTCTCTTTCGACCCCGTCTACGGTCTGCCCGTGGTGCGCGACGTGCTCCCGCACGCGGCCCTGCTGCGCGACGTGCGCACGGGCGCGGTCGAGGCGCTCTACTTTTTCGGGGGCGGCGGGTCGAGCGGCGCGCCCGGCGGGCCGCTGGCGCCCGAGCTGGCGGGCCCTGTTGGGTCTGGCTTGCCGAGCGCGGCTGCGTCGGGCCGCTGCCTGGTGCGCTACAAGGACGGGCGCGTGGCGCAGGCCGTCGTCCCCCCCGAGGACACGCGCACGCAGTACGCCCTCGCCGCGCACGGCGTGCGCAGCGTGCCGCTGCCGCCCGAGCCGAGGCACGTCCCGGCCGTGGCTGCCGCCGACACCGGCCTCCGCTCGGGCGCCGGCCGCGACGTCGGGCTCGCCCCCTTTGAGCGGCTGTGGCGCCGCCTCGTCGGGTACCAGGAGGCGGAGGAGGGCGCCGCCCGGCGCGGGCCGCGTCTGGGCCCGACCAAGGGCGAGGTGCTGCTTGGCACGGGCGGCGAGCGCGGCGACCTGCTGCGGCGCGAGGCCGCCGACGCGGCCATCGGCGCGCTGCGCGACTTTATGGGGGCGGCCGACCGCCTGCCGACCGAGGACTGGGAGGCGGACCAGCTGAGGGCGGCGCGCGAGGCGGCCGGGATCGCGGACGTCAAGGTGCGCGGCGGCGGCGGCGGCGGCGGCGGCGGCCGCCGCTTTGCCGACGGCGACGGCGACGCAGACGCGGCAGACGCGGCAGACGGCGGCGCCGCCGCCGCCGGCCGCGGCCGCAGCCCCGTCTCGACCGCCACCGCGTCCGCTTCCGCGACCGCCGGCAGGGGTGAGGCCCGCCTCAGCGCCCGCGAGATTGAGGACGCCGCCCTCGCCGCCGCCGAGGCCGCCAGGCTCGCCAGGGGCAAGTCGTGGGCCGAGCGCGTCGTCGTGTCGCAGGAGGCGCAGGCGGCGCTCGCCCGCTACGTCCCTGTGGTCGGCCCGCTGGTCGGATCGGCCTTCATCGTGGCCCTGTACCTGATCGCCCGCCTCCTGCGCGGCGACCTGACCGACCGCCTCCGCATGATGGACGCCGAGGAGGAGAAGCGCCGGCGCACGGCCCTGCGCGAGGCGCGCGTCGCATTCCTGGAGGAGGAGCTGCCGGCGCTGGTGGCGGGGGGCGCGACGCCGGAGCAGCTGGAGGCGCGGCTCGCAGAGGTGAACAAACGCCTCGGCGAGAAGTTTGAGATCGCGGCGCTCGAGATGCAGGGCACGGTCGACGCGGTTGCCGTGATCCTGGCCGAGGGCGGCATGGACCGCGCCGCCCTGGGCGCGGGCGCGGGCGCGGCCGAGCGCCTGCTCCAGCTGGAGGAGGCGACGCAGGCCAAGCAGCAGCAGCAGCAGTCTGGAGGCGGCGGCGAGGGCGGCGGCGGCGCGCCCGCGGCGCCCGGCGCCGACGGCGAGCAAGGGGACGCGCAGGCCGACCCCATGGCCGACATGGCCAAGCTCCAGACCGCGCGCGTGCGCAAGGCCATCGACCCGCGCGTGCTCGACGTGAAGAAGCGCGTGCGCGCCGCGCGCCGCTCGCTCAAGCGCGAGTCCAAGGTGCAGCTGTCGGACGAGATCATCTTCTTCGACGACGTGGCCGGCAACGACGAGGCAAAGGTCGCCCTCATGGAGATCGTCGACTTTTTCCGGCGGCCTGACCGATTCCGCGCGTCCGGCGCGAAGGTGCCAAAGGGCGTGCTGCTGGTCGGCCCGCCGGGCAACGGCAAGACGCTCATGGCGCGCGCCGTGGCGGGCGAGGCCGGCGTCGCCTTCATCAGCAGCTCGGCGTCCGAGTTCATCGAGATGTACATGGGCCTGGGCGCCGCGCGCGTGCGCGACCTGTTCGCCACCGCCCGCAGCCTCGCGCCGTGCATCATCTTCGTCGACGAGGTGGACGCCGTCGGCCGCGCGCGCCGCGGCGGCGCCGCCTCGGGCGGCGGCGGCAACGGCGGCGGCGGCGGCAACGACGAGCGCGACAACACGGTCAACCAGCTGCTCACGGAGCTCGACGGCTTCGAGGCCGAGCGCGCGGGCATCGTGGTCATGGCCGCGACCAACCGCAAGGACGTGCTGGATGCGGCGCTCACGAGGCCAGGGCGCTTCGACCGCTCCATCGAGGTCAAGCGGCCCGATTTTCGCGGGCGCATGGAGGGCATCGCCGTGCACCTGCGCGACCGCCCCCTGGCGGACGACATGGACATGATCAAGCTGTCCCTGCTCACAGGGGGCCTGTCGGGCGCGCAGCTCGCGGGCGTGTGCAACACGGCGTGCTTCCTGGCGTCGCGCGAGGGGCGCCGAGAGGTGCGGCAGGCGGACGTGGTGCGGGCCTGCGAGATGTCCCGCGACGGCACGGGCGCGCACGACGCCGCGCGCGTGGTGGCGCCCGCGCGCCTGGCCCGCCTGGCCACGGTCGAGGCGGGCGTGTGCGTCGCGGCCACGCTGCTGCCCGCCATCGAGCCGGTCGAGAAGGCGACGGCCAAGCCGTCGGCGCGCTCGCCGGTCGGGCGCACGGTGCTGGCGCCGTCGCTCGCCCGGCACACCACGGGCGTCTGGACGCGCCGCTACCTGCGCGAGCAGCTGGTCCTGTCCCTGTGCGGCCGCGCCGCCGAGGAGATGGTGTACGGCGTCGACGAGATGAGCACGCTGCACCAGTCGAAGATCATGCTCGCCCGCCAGATCGCGACAAAGATGCTCAACTCCGGTTTCTCGGATCACCCGGACTTCGCGCACCTGAGATCTCTCGGCCCCGTGTACTACGACCCTGGCCCCGACCCCCACACGTGGGACCGCACCATCGTCATCGCGGACGAGCACATGACGTCCGACGAGGCGGTCGACGTGGACATGGAGCTCGAGGCGCTGCTGAACGGGAGCTACGCCGAGGCGCTCGCGCTCGTGCGGCGGAACCGGGCGGCGGTCGAGGCGCTGAGCGTCGCGCTGCGGGACGCCGAGGAGCTCCCCGGGCGCGAGGTGCGCGCGATCGTGGAGCGCGAGGCGGACCGGGGAGACCTGGCGCGGCGGGCGGAGGCGCTGGCGGCGCTCGGGGCTGAGGCGGACGAGGCGCGGGCGGTCCTGCCAGGGAAAATGGTGGGGAGCGGGCTGCTTTGAGAACAACAGGGGAAAGAGGAGGAGGACGAGGAGGAATGATCGATTTGTCATCATGTTTTGTCATCGCGTGTTTTCTTTTAGATGCGTCTGGTTTCTAATTTTTCTGGACATGCTTCCTCTATCGTCTCCGGCGCGCCAGGGGCGGGGCCCAGGCCGCGACGCCGGCGGCAAGTGCGGGAACGGCGGCGGCAGCGGCGGCGGCCGGGCGCCGAGGGCGAGGAGGCGCCTCTCGGGCGTTCGCCTCCCGCGACCGCTTGCTGGCGCGCGCGGCCTCGAGCGCCGCCGCCACGGACCCCCCGCCGGCCGCCGCCCCCGCCCGCGCAAAAATCGGCTGCGACAAGATGCGACGCCGCCGCGCCTCCTCCTCCTCCTCCTCCACGCCGCCGCCGGCGCCGCCGGCTCGCAGCCGCTGCCGCGCCGCCGCGAGCGCCTCCGCCGCCGCCGCCCCGTCGGCCGCAGTCAGCGGAAGCAGCCGCACCGACGCCGACACGCCCATCCGCCGCCGCGCCCCCTCGAGCGCCCACTCCTCGCCACGGACCGCCCGCATGCGGTCCCGCAGCGCCCGGTTGAGCGCCAGGCCGCGGCCGGAGGCGTGGCGCGCCGCGCTGCTGTCCTCCAGAGCCTCGAGCCGCGACCGGCGCTCGGCCGCCCGGCGCTCGGCCATATGCCCCCGCTCAAGCGCCGCCATGGGTCCCGCCGCCGCCGCCGCCGCCGCTGCTGCTGATGGCGGCGCCCTCCCGACAACGTGGTCCCGCGGCACCGCATCCGACGGCCCGGCGCCCAGCAGCTCCTCCTCCAGCCGCAGCAGGCGCGCCTCTGCCGCCGACGCCGCGCCGCCGCCGCCCGCGCCGCGCCCGTCGTCGTCGTCGCCCTCGCCTTGGCCGCCCCCGCCGCCCTCGCCCGGCGCCGCCCGCCTCCGCGCGCCCGACACGACCGCGTAGTCCGCCCTCGCCGGGTCGGTCTGGACCACGATCACGCTGCCGCAGTGGTGGCTCATCGTGAAGCTCCAGATCGCGGTCGAGTGGTAGTTTCCAGCCCGCCGTTTGGCGGCGTTGAAACGGACGCCCTTTGCGATCGCCTCGCCGCAGCGGCCGCAGGCGAGCGAGAACGGCACCTCGAACCGCACGACGAGCGCCCCGTCGGGGAGCGCCCGCTCGCGCAGCGCGTGCTGGCCATGGTAGCGGTTGAGTGTGCGGTGCGTGCTCGGGTCAAAGTCCTCGGGGAAGTAAAAGTTGTCCGCCTTCGCGGCGGCCAGGGACGACATTTTGTCGTTCGCGCGCGGCGGCGGCCGAGCGACGGCGACGCCGACGACGCCGACCGGGCGCCGCCCCCGGCTCGCTGCTCGTTTGCACGACGAGGCGAGAATGAGCGCAAGTGTTTGTTCGCCGCTCGAGGTCGCTGCTGGTACTTTGCTGTTGCGAGCGGGCGGCGACGAGGGGTCAGGGCGCGTTCGCGTGATGCGGTTGCGTTCGAAGAGGAGGGAGGAGGAGGAGTTTCGTGGGCTGCTTTGCGTGCGTACGGGTGCTCGTTGATGGTGCCGCTGATGTGTCGTGAGCTGCAAGCGCAGAGGGCGCATTGGTCGGGACTGGGCTGAGGCCGGAGCGCGCTTCATATGGCTCGACGGCGCGCGTTCGCGCGTTCGCGCTTCGCCGGCGCCTGCGCGGACAGCGCGCTTGGGCACCAACACGCCTGTCCGCCCGCTCCCCGCGCCCAGCCCACAACGTCGCACAGCTGTCGAGCACCACCACCACTCGAAAACTCTGTCACACATCAGAAAACCAACCCAGCATGGGTCTCCAGGTGCGCGCGCTTGAGCAAGACACCTGTCGCGTGTTGTCGTCCCGTTCAACTATCGCACGCAAACGCATCCGCGCGGCAAGCATGCGTTTCAGCGTTCGGGTCGACTCGAGCCGCGTGCATCGCGGGCAGCCACCGGCGCGTTCACAAAGGCACACAAAGTGCGTGCGCATGAAAAAAACAGGTCCAACCGCCCTCCCTCCGCCCCCTTGGCTTTCATACGCCCGCCCCAACAACACAGGAGGACTTTGACGCGGCCGCCGCCGAGGTCACCAAGTACGCGATTCCCAACCCGACGGAGCTGCTCGAGGTGTACGCGCTGTTTAAGCAGGCGACGATCGGCGACGTGAACGAGGGCGAGTCTTTTATTTTTTTTGGGAGCGGGCTCGGAAACCAAACGCAAAAACGACCCGAAAAAAAAACGCCAACGCCCTCCCCTTACCAATAAAACACACACACACGCGCGCGCGCGAGGGACGCTCGCTCTCTGTGACCGCGCGCCGCCCGCTCGCGCAAACCCCTCCTCGTCGCGGCTCACCTCCTTTGCCTCCCCCCACGAATCACAAATCTCAACACACACAGGCCGCCCCAACATCCTCAACCTCAAGGGGCGCGCCAAGTGGGACGCCTGGGACAAGAAGAAGGGTGAGGCGTTCCCTGTCGTCGCATGTTTCCCCCGGCACCCCGTGCCGGCCCGCGGTCGCAGAGTCGCGCGTCTCTCGCGCGCTCTCTCTTAAAAAAAAGACCCGCCCTCGTTCACGTCGCCGATCGTCGCCTGCTTGAACAGCGCGTACACCTCGAGCAGCTCCGTCGGGTTGGGGATCGCGTACTTGGTGACCTCGGCGGCGGCCGCGTCGAAGTCTGCCGCTCATTCGCCGCTCGCAACCAAATCCAAAACCGAAACCAAAACATAACAGGCATGAGCAAGGAGGACGCCATGAAGGCCTACGTCGCCCTGGTCACCGAGATCAAGGGCAAGTGCAAGCTGGTCGCGGGCAAGTAGACACCAAAGGCAGCGGAGGGCCGCCCGCCCCAAAATAACGCTCTCTCTGCTTCCGCCCTCCTCTCCCTTTTTCCATCCGGAGAAAAAAGAGAAGAAAAGAGGCGCCTGCGCCGCGGAGAAAAAAAAAACCCGCGAGTTGATCGCTCCCCTTTTTTCCCCAAAACACTACCACTCCCCTTGTCTGCCCTCGGTCGTGACGCGAGCGCGCGCGCTGTGTCTTGGAGAGACAAACCAACAGAACGCCCGCCCCGAACCCCCCTCTTCGTCCTGCGTGTTGTGTAACAAACCCGCAAAATTAACACGCGACAAGGAAAAAGAGGGAAGGAACGAACAACACGAACACATCCCCCTTTCTCTCTCAGCGCTTGTACCACGCCCGCTTGAAGTTGAACCACAGGTGCAGGATCCCGCGCTCGAACGTGCAACGGAACCCGCGCCGCTGCGCCACCTCCCACTCCTTGTTGACCACGCGGAACGCGACGTCCTCGTAAGGCGGCCCCGCGCAGAAGCGGAGGATGCAAGTGTTGTTGGCGGCGCCGGCCTCGGGGTCGCGCTCGACCTTGTAGGCGGGCGCCTTTGTTCGGTCCACCAAGTCGGGGTAGAAGATGTTGAACTTGTACCCCTGCACGACCTTGGGCGGGGGGTTGTCCCGGTCGTAGTGCGTGCGGTTGTAGCGGTTCCAGTCGTAGCCGGTGGTCACGCGGTTGAAGTAGCGCGGGCGGCGGCGCTGCAGGCGCGCGGCCAGCAGCGCGCCGCCGGCGCCGGCCATGGCGGCAGAGGCGGCGGCGGCGGCGCGCCCCCCTCCCCCTCCTCCTCCTCCCCCGAGCTCGACCTCCCCGACAAAGTCGGCCGCGGCCTCGCCGTCCAGCAGCGCGGCGCCCGCCTCGCCGTCCCCACCCGCCGCCGCCGCCGCCGAGCGCATGGCGCGCTGCGCCAGCAGCCTTAAGCGGCGCGTCTCGTCGTCGAGCCGCTGCGCGTCGTCCGAGCGCGGCGCCTGGCGCGCGAGGCGGAAGCGGGAAAAGGCGTCGCCCGAGACGACGCCGCCGATGCCCATGCCCGGGACGACGGGGGCGCGGGCGCCGCGGGACAGGAGGTTGAGGGGGTCGGGCGCGCCGCCGCCGCCCGGGGCCGAGGGCGCGGCGGCCCCGGCCTCGGCCCCGGCGGCGGCGGCGGCGGCGGCGGCGGCCAGGGCGGCGGCCGAGCCCGGCGGCGGCGCCAGCGCCGCGTCCAGCGCCGCGCGCTCCGCGGCCGCCAGGCGCACGCGCTCGCGCGCGGCGACCTCGGCGCGCAGGGCGCGCGTCTCGGCGGCGTCGTCGCGCGCGTCGACGACGCGCGCGCCGGGGCCCAGGCGCGAGACGTCGACGGGCCGCGGGCTGAAGCGGCCGTCCGACTGGGCGAGCGCGTCGGGCCCGCGGCGGTCGGCGCGGACGCCGTGGCGGCGGTCGGCCGGCGCGCGGCGCGGCGGCCGCCACTCTGCCTCGTCGCTGTCCTCCTCCTCCCTGGCGGCGCGCCCGGCCGCCGCCGCTGCTGCTGTTGCGGGGCCGCCCTCGTCGTCGTCGTCGTCGTCGTCGTCGTACGCGTCGTCGGCGTCGTCGTCGGCCGCGTCCGGCTCGGCCGTCGGACCTGCAGAGGGGCCGATGATGGGGGCGGCGGTCTCGGCAGGGGCGGCGGCGGCGGCGGCCAGCGCGGCGCCTCCGACCGCTGCCGCCCCCTTGTCCGCCCCGTCGTCGTCGTCGTCCCCCCAGTCGTCGCCGATGTCGATCTCGGCCTCGTCCTTGGCGGGGGCCACGACCACGACCGCGACGCCTTCCATGCCCAAGGCGCCGCCCCCGGCCTCGTCCTCCTCGTCCGGGCCCTCGATCCCGAGCGCCGCCGCCGCAACCGCCGCCGCCGCCGCCTCGACCTCCTCGCGGCGCCGCGCCGCCTCCTCGGCCTCTTCCTCCTCGCCTTGTCCGGCGGCGGTGGCGGCGGCGGCGGCAGGCTGCTGCTGCTGCTCCCCTGGCGCCTCCTCCTGGCCGGCGGCCTGTCCGCCCGCCGACGCCTCTGCCGCCGCCGCCACCACGGCCTCCGCCGCCGCCGCCTCGTCCTCCTCTCGCCGCGCCGTCCCGTGCGCGCGCGCCGCCGCCGCCGCCGCCGCCGCGTCGCGCCCGGCCGCGCGCCGCGCGCGCACCTCGGCCGCCGCCTCGACGAGCTCGGCGCGCGCGGCGGCCACGGCCAGCCGCTCCAGCACGGCCGACCAGTAGTCCGGGTCGCCCTCGCCCGCGCGCAGCTGGGCCTCGATCCCGGCGCGCAGCTGCGCCAGCTCGGCGGCGCCCTGCCCGCCCAGGAGCGCCTCGACGTCCCGGTCCACCTGCGCGTGCACGGCAGCGGGGGCGGCGGCCGCGTGGGCGGCGGCCTTTGCGGCGGCGGCGTTTGCGGCGGCGGCGGCGTTTGCCGCGGCGGCGGCCCCTCCAAGCGCCCCCCCTTGACGGCCCCGGCCCTGGCCGATCTGGCCGCGGCGCTGCGCGTCGGGGTGCTGCGCCGCGCGGCGCGCCTCGGCGCGCGCGACGGCCGCGTCGGCGACCACGCACACGGCGCGCCAGTAGCGACAATGCAGCGGGTCGCGCGAGTCGAGCTCGCGCGCCTCGCGCGCGTCCTCCGCGGCCTCGCGCAGCTCGGCCAGGGTGCCGAGGCGCTCGACCGCGAGGTGGGGCTGGCGCGCGAGGGCGGCGGACGAGGGCGCGCCGTCGCCGGGGTCGTCCCCGCCTTGGCCGCCGTGGCCGCCGCCGTAACCGCCGCCGCCGCCGCCGCCGCCGCCGCCGCCGCGCCGCATGGCCTTTTGCCGCCGGCGCGCGTCCGCCCGCCGCTGGTGCTCCGGGTAGTAGTGGCGCTCGCCGCGGCGGGCGGCGCCCGCGCCGTCCCCTCCCTCGCCGCCGCCGTTGGCCCCCGTGCCGCCGCCGCCGTCGTCCTCGTCGTCCTCCTCGTCGTCGCCGGCGTCGCCGCCCGCGCCGTCGGCGCCGGCCCAAAAGTCGCCGCCGCCTGCCGCTCCCCCGTCGCCGCCCAGCCCCCTGTAGAGCTCGCGAAACAGCAGGTCCACCGCGCGCGCCCGGCCCTGCGAGATGCGCCTGCTCGCGCGCACGAGCGCCTGCTGCAGGTGGAACTCGTCCTCCTTGGCGTCGAGCCCGACGGCCTCGGCTGCCGCGCGCTGCCGCTGGAGCTCGGCCGCTTCCTTCTCGCCGGCCTCGCGCTCGGCCTCCTTCTCGGCGCGGCGCTGCTGCACCCGGGCGATCTCCTCGAGGCGGCCGCGGTGGCGCTCCTCCTCGGCCTCGGCGGCGAAGTCGCGCACGGACTTGGCGCGGCCCTCGGCGAGGTCGCGCTCGACTTTTTTTACCCACACGAACTTGTGCGGCACGAGCGCCGAGCGGGGGCCGTTGCGGGCCGTGAGCAGCGCGGGGTCGCCGCCACCGCCGTCACCGTCGCCATCGCCGCCGCCGTCGCCGCCGGGTCCGCCGCCGCCGCCCGGGCGCGCGCCGCGCTCCCAGTACTCCTGCACCTTGCGCGCCCCGCGCTCGGCCCGGCGGCGCTTGCGCTCGCCGTCGCTGTCGTTGCCGTTGCCGGGGCCAGCACCGCCGCCGCTGTCCGAGGACGGCGAGCGCGAGCGGGAGGAGCGACGACGGTGACGCTTGCTGCCCGCTTCCTCCCTCCGCGTGCTGCGATCGCGCGACCTGGACCGCGACCTGGGCCGGCGGCGGTGCTCGCTGCCGCGGTGGTGGTGGTTGCCCGGCCGGCTGCTGCTGCGGTGGCGGTGGCGGTCGCGATCGCGATCCTCTTCACGAGACGACGCCTTGACTTTGGCCGTCGTCGTCCCCCCCCCGCGCTCTTCCTCTCCGCCTGGGGCCTCCTCGCTCCGCCGGCGCCGCATGCTGCGCTCGTCGTCGTCTCCCGCCATGCGGTTGTCGTAGTTGGATTGGTTCGAGTTTTTCTGTGAGTGTGAGCGATGTCAACGTCGCGCGCGACCCGTCTTCAATCGCCGCCGGCGCGAGCAACGGCCCCCTCGGACGCCGCTGACGCCGGTGGCTCGCTCGCTGATTAAAGTGGCCGATTCGCTCGAGCTCGACCCCGGTCTCCTCACGCACTCAATAGCCATCACAACACACAACGTCGCCTTCACAGACGTTGGACCTTAAGTACACACTCTTCAAACAAGACACGCCGCAAAGCAAGAAACGCCCACACTCATCCTCTCCAGACGCCCTCTTCTCTCTACGAGCCGACCTCCGCCCGCCCCCACTGCTACTAACCGAACGATCGACCTGCGACACAGCTAGGTGCCCGCGGCCGTTGCAAGCCCCAAGCAGCGGCTGGACGATGGTGCGTTCTTAGGAGGAGGCGTGAAGGCGCCCTCCACGCCCGCCCGCCCTCCACGCGCCTCCCGCCTCGACACGCCATCGGTCGGCGCGATGCTCTCACGACAATCCTCACATTTGCCTCCCCCCCGCTCACCACCAATCCAACGACGCAAACAGGCGTCGCGCGTGCTCGCGCAGCTGCTGGTCGCCGGCGCGACGACGCTCGCGCGCGCGGCGACGCAGGCGTGGATGCAGGCGCTGCAGAGTGAGTGGTATTTGTATTCAAGACCAGCAGCGGCAGCAGCAGCAGCGGCAGCAGCATTCCCCGTTGCTTTTTGTCGGTCGCGCGATCTCTTGCGCCCGCCGTACGTTGGCTCACGATCACCCTCCCGAACCAACAAAAAACGAAAAAAAACCAGACGCGCACAAGACGGGCGTCGCGCAAGAGGCGGCGCAGGCGGCGTCCTCGGCGGGCGCGGCCGGCGCCAAGGCGGCCGGCCGCGCGGGCGACATGGCCCTCGACGAGGCGCGCAAGATCCTCGGGGTGGGACCCGGGGCCGCCTGGGACGAGGTCTACCGGCGCTGCGCCCACCTGTACGCGCGCAACGACAAGGACGGGTCGTTTTATCTAGTGAGCAAGGTGTTCCGCGCGGGCGAGGCGCTCGAGCGCGCCTACGACGGCGAGGGGCGGCGGCCGCCCGGGGCGCCGGCGGTGTCGCAGGTGTGGCAGCCGGAGCAGGGGCAGCAGGGGGGGCAGGCGGGCAAGCCGGAGCAGGGGCTGCAGCAGCAGCTCGGCGGGCGGGGGGACGGGCAGGGGCAGCAGCGGGGAGGAGGCGGCGGCGGGGACGGCGGAGCGGGCGGCGGCGGCGGCGGCGGCGGCGGCGACGGACGATGACCGCCCGGTTTTCTTCTTTCTCACGATTCGCATCCCTAGCCAGCGGAACGAACGAATCTTGTTACGATTGGTGACGACGTCGACCTTGCTGGCGTGGGACAGAGGGTTTTGAGGGAGGGAGGCTTTGCTTTGCCGGCTTCTTTGCGATCGGGGCAGGCGGCGGCGGCGGCGGCGATCGTTGACACCAGAAACTCCCCCCCCCTCCACAAAAGCCGCCGTCTCTCTTTTTTGACCAGCGGCCAACTCTACCAACAAACACGCGAGCGCACGGCGCGGCGCGCATTCTCCGACCAGGACGCGCGCGCGCGCGCGCGAGCACGCCGCGATGCCGCTGTACGAGCTGCTCGCGCTCGGCGTGCCGCGCCTGCCTCGCGAGGAGGTCGCGCGCATCATCCAGCGGCTCGGGCGCGCCGTCTACGAGCGCGGCGGCGTCGTCACGGGCGTCAAGTCCTACGGCGAGCAGCCGCTGGCGTACAAAGTCCGCGGCACGTCGGGCAAGTACGATCAGGTGCGTTTCATTCATCATCCATTGTTAAAAAGAAAGGAGGCGCCGCCTCGATTTCGCGCCCCGCGCCCTCCATCTCCGATCGCTCTACCCGTACACACACACACGCACACACACACACACACACACACACGCCCAACACAGGCTCACATCTGGCAGCTCGACTTTGCCGCCGCGCCCGAGGCGCTCGACGAGCTGCGCCACGAGCTCCGCGTCGACGAGCGCTTGCTCCGCTGGGCCGTCGTCCGCCGGCGGCGCGGCGGCAGCGCGGGCAGCGTTGGCGCGCCGCCGCGGCTGCCGGCGCCGCGCGACATGTTTCACCGCGACCCCTCGTTCGGGCCCGTGCTGAGACCGGCCCGGCACGTGAGCGAGCGGGCCTTACCGGACGTGTCGGCGCTGTTTGCCGAGACGGCGGCGGCGGCGAGGAGGTGACCGCACGAATCGAAACAGACAAACAAAAACGCGTCTGCTTCGACCGATCGACCGGACTGCAAAACAAATCTTGTGCGCCCGCCCCCCCGCCGCCCTCTAAACTCCGACCCCCTCTTTGGGTCACCACCCTTCCCCCCCTGCTTTTCTCGGAGCGCTGGCGCCCGTCGGCTCGACGATCTACTGGTGAGTTGGCTCTGGGCTTGGCTTGATGCCTTGGCGCAGCCTCATTTATCTGTCGTCCTTTCCTTGCCCTTTTTCGCGTTTTTTTGCGCTCTTGCCCCCCGAGGCCCCCGACCCCAAACCCAAACAAAGAGAAAGAAAGAAGCGAGAGGCCGCGAATGAGGAGATTCTTTTTTTCAAGTTATCCCTGTCTGAGTCATCAAGGCCGATGTTCATTGAGGAGACAACACAAGTATTAGCTCTAGCTGACGCACCCCCCCTCGCTTCTTTCTCTTGCTTTGGTTTTTGGGCTCGGTGTTTGGCCTCGGGGCGGCGCGCCAAACGCGCTCTTCTTCTTTTTTGCTTTTTTTTTGCTTTTTGCGTTCGGCGTTCTCTCTCTCTCTCTCGCTCTCGCGCCCGCCCCGATCGCGCGCGCGAGCGCAGTGGGTGCCTTGATGATCCTGGAAAAATATCAAGCTCAACAGATCTGCAGGCCCCTCTCACGAGCGGGGCCGTTGATGAGCCTTTACTTTCTCCGCTGTACTGAGCACCGCAATCGCACCACACGCGCTGTTTTTCCTTCTCTTCTTTTTCTTCCGGGGGGCGAGAGTGCGGCGGGCGGCGGCGGCGGCAAGAGGGGGGCGCGAGGGCGTGGAGGACGAGAACGCTTCTCTTCTTTAGTCGGATTCCCACTGATTATCCACTGATGCACACCAAGCACCCGACCGGCGCGCCTCGGCGCGTCGGGCTGACACGCCCCTTGCCCTCCCCGCCCCCCCGGCCGCCCCCCCCCCCGCCCCCCGCTTTTTCGTGTGCCGCCGCCGCCCCTGCCGCCCAACCTTTTTTTACTGACGCGCCGCCCCGTCCCCCTTTTCTCCCCCTCCCAACCCAACAAGCTACGCAGGCCGGCCTCCTCGCTGCGGCGCCCACGGCCCCCGTGTCAGGTCCCGTCGCTCGCGCGGGCTGGCTGCAAAAATCCGTCGCAATCTTACCTAGTGTAAAATACGAATCGAACTGTGTCGCCGACGACGAGAAGCAGAAGACAACGCCGACGAGAATCAAAAGCGCCCTCAAAAAGAGACGCGAGCGGGGGGGGGGGGGGGGGTAGCAAAACAAAGCCTCTGCGCAATCGTGTGGTCTCCTTCCGTCGCGGCTGCTGCTGCTTCGCTGATGGGGGGGATTGCGGCCGCCGCCCGTCGCTCGGTTTTGTTTGGCGCGGGGGGGTTGGTTCGCTGCTTTGGCTGGCGGTTGCGGGAGGGTCTTGCGACGGCGCCGCAGAGGGACGACGGGGCAGAGGGCCCTCTCTCATCTTCCGCCTCTTGCTGCTGCCGCCGCCGCTGCCGCCGCCCCTCCCGCTCCTCCTCCTGCTGCTGCTGCTGCCCCCGCTGCCAGCGACGGCTGCGGCGGCGGCTGCTGCTGCCGAAGCCGCCGCCGCCGCCACCAGGCCCGCCGCCCCGCGGCCTGCAACGCCGCCGCCGCCGCCGCGCTCTCCGCCGCCGCTTGGCTCGCCGCCGCCCCGCGCGCCGCCAGCGCCGCCGCCGCCCCGTCGCCCTCCGCCAACCCCACGCCCGCCGGCCCCGCCGCGGCCGCCGCCGCCGCCGCCAGCGCCTGCGCCGCCCCGTCCTGCTCCTCCTGCGCCGCCACCGCCTGCGCATGCGCCTGCCCCTGCCCCTGCTCCTCCCGCCCCGTCCCTGCCCACGTCCCCGCCGCCCCCTCCTCCCCGCCCCCCCCGGGCAACGCCCCCTGCTCCTGCTGCCCCTGCAGCTCCTGCATCTGCTCCAGCTGCTGCCGCCGCGCCCCGCGCAGGAATCGCGCGATCAGCTCGAACGAGGTGAAAGTCAGAGCGGCGGCGGGCGTCGTGCGCAGCAGGTTAGTCAGGCACCCCCTGTAAAAGCCGCGCACGCCGTCCTCGCGCCAGATGGTCCGGCACGTGGGCGCCAGCCCCTTGAGCGGGCCGCTGCCGGTCACGTGCATGTAGGACCGGATGACCTCGTGCGGGTAGGTCGCCGTCGACGCGACCATCTTGCTGGCCGCCGACGCCGCCACCAGCTCGGGCGCGTCCAGCGCGTCGGGGTCGGCGCCGCGGCGCGCGGCGGCGTACTGCTTCGCGGCTTCGTAGAGGGGGAACTGGATGGCCACGTGGCACACGCCGGCCATCGAGGGCGCGAGGCCCGAGTAGAGGCCGCGCAGCCCCTCCTCGCGGGCGATGCGGCCGAGCGCGTCGCGCGTGCCTAGGTAGGGCAGGCGGGCGGCGGCGCGCGCGCCTCCCGCGCCGCCCAGGGTCAGCGACAGGTTCTGCGTCTGCATGCGCGTCTTGACCACCCATAGGGGGTTGGTGACGGTCAGCGTCGCGACGCCGGCGCCCGCGGCCGCGGCCATGTGCACGTAGGCCGAGGCGCCGTGCATCGGCGGCGGCGGCAGGCCCTCGGCCTCGCACCGCGCGACGGCCCGCGCCGCCAGCGTCTCCTTGAGGCGCCCGTACACGGTGAAGTAGACGGCCCAGTTGGGCAGCAGGGCCACGAGCGTGGGGCCCAGGCCCCGGTAGAGGCCCGCGGGCCCCTCGGCGCGGACGATGCCGGCGAGGCCCCCCGCGATGCCGACGCGCTCGCCGCTCCCTATCCGCTGGACCTGCAGGCGCGTCTTGAGCACGTCGAGCGGGCAGACAAAGGTAGCGGTGAGGGCGCCTGATGTTGTTGTTGATGTGTTGTGTCGTGATTGAGAAAGGGGTTGAGGGATGGGGGTTGGTGGGCTCGTCGGCGCGTGGGGAGCGCGCATCGTAGGCTCGTCGACGGCGTCGGTTGCCGCTGTTGCCGCGCGCGCGCCGCGGCACGAAGCGACGTCGCCGTGCCGCCGCACTCCTCCCGCCTCACCTGCGAGCGCGCCAGAGACGGCGTTGATGATTTCCGTCTCATTCTTTTGAAGCTGCGTGTGGATTGACGAGTGGGGGGGCCAAGGGAGGAGGCGTGAGCAAAAGGGTTTTTCTGGTTCCGCCGAGAGCTTTCAGATGGATGCAGCGGTCTTCCTGCTCTCACCATCGTCTTATTAGGGGGCGGGCGCGCGCCACCCGGCGGCGGGCCACCTGTCTGTCAGTGCCCCGCGCCAAGGCCTCGTGTTGTGCGCGCCGAGTAAGGGGCAAAAGGCCCTCGTTGGAGGAGAGATGGCAGCGTTCCGTCTGTGTCGCGCGCGCGTGTCGATGGGCGGAAAGGGTGTTGGGATCGAGATGTAGCAAAGGTGTGACAGCGCGCTAGGTGTTTGTGTGAATCGAGCGACGAATGAGTGTCGGCGAAGGAGACCCGTCGAGAGGACGACGTTTCGCGCGCGACCTAAACGCGGCGTCCCGCCGCTGCGCCCGGCTCTCCCACAATTCTCTCTCTGCTGCTTGCCCTCTCGGACCCACCTCGTGAATCCCAACTCGCCTAGGCATCCCCGATCACCGAGCCCTGTCCCCTTGTCCTCAGCCTCACCTCGCGCGCGCCGCGCCCAATCCTTAAATCACAACGGACCCCAATCCGTGTCAATGGGTGCGCCACACCAGCACACGTGCCTGGGCCTGCTGATTGTCGAGGCGCGCAAGCACGCGGCCGAGGGCCGAGCGCCTGACTTGCTGTGGCGCCGATATGCCACCTGCTACGGCTATAACGAGGCAGCGGCGGCAGCGGCGGTGGTGGTGCCGGCGCCGGGCGCGACCGGCGCCGGCGTCGGCGTCAGCGGCGGAGGAGGAGCGGCAGCAGCAGCGGCAGCGGCGGCGGCGGGAGGCGACGGCCCGGCCCTCGACCTGCTCGCGCACCACCTCGCGTCGCGGAAGGACGCGCGCCCGGACGACATCGCGGTCATGTCGGCGTGCCTCGGTCGGGCCGTCTACGAGGTCGAGCCGGTCTTCCGCGACGAGCAAGAGGACGCGGGCGGCGGCGGCGGCGGCGGCGGCGGCGGCGGCGGCGGCGGCGGCGGCGGCGGCGGCAGCGGCCCGCGGCGCCGGCGCTATGCCCCGCCCCCCGCGTGCGCGGGCGTCGAGCTTCTGCGAGTGCTGCGTGCGTCGGCTGCGGCCGCGGCGGCGGACGGAGAACAAGCCGACGGCGACGCGCCGCCGCCAGCGCCCGGCAATCGCCGCGCAGAACTCGGCCGCCCCGCCGCCGCCGCCGCCGCCGCCGCCGCCGCCGCCGCCGGCCCCTCGCGCGAGCGCGAGCTCGCCGCGTTTGCGTTTGCGGCGCGCTTCTCTGAGCGCGCGGACAAAAACATCGCGGCGATGCGCAAGCTGCTTTCGGACATCGGCACGGGCCTGGTGCGATCGCGCGACTGACTTAGATCGCGTGTTTGTTTTCGTGCCATCTGTCAAAAAAACAACGGCGCCCCCCTCCCCCCCGTGGCGCCCGTCGCGAGATCCCCCCGTGCTTGCCGCTCCTCTTTCCCGAGAAGAATTATTTATTTTTACCCACGTGCGCTTGCAATGTGCGCTTTTTTCTTACTTGAAAAGAAGTGCAATCGTGCACCCCACCCTAATCACTCGGTATCCTCGTCGCCATAGTCGTAAGGAGCAGCGGCGCCGCCGCCGCCGCCCTCCCCCTCGCCGCCGCCCGCCGCCTCGCCCCCTCCCTCCTGCTCCTCCTCCTCGTCGCTCTCAGTCGTCTCGCCCGTCGCCGGCCCCTTCTTCTTCTTGCGCTTGCGGCCGGCCATGCGGCCCCACGCGCCGCCTTCGTCGGCGGCGCCAGAGGCAGGGGCGCGGCCGCGGCCCGAGGCCGGCACCGTCGGGGCCCGCGGCGGTCGCCCGGAAGCCGCCGCGCCGCTGCCTGCCGCCCCGCGCCCGCCTCCTCCTCCTCCTCCCCCTCCGCTCTCGGGCCCAAAGCTGAGCCGAAAGTCGCGGTTGACGTTCCGCCGCGCGCCGCGCATGAGGCTGTAGCCCGCCGCCCGCCCCGTCGCGACCAGCTGGCGCTCGAACGCCTCGATCTGGTACACGAGCTGCGGCACGGCGCGCGCGGCGCGCTCGGCGCGCGCGGCCGCGGCCGTCGCCGCGCGCGACGCCGCCCGCTGCTGGCCGCCGCCACCGCCGCCGACCTCGTCGCCGTCGCTGTCGTCGTCGTCAGCCGCCGCCGCCGTCGCCGCCGCGCCCCTGCCCCCGCGCCCGCCTCTGCCCGCCGCCGCCTGCTGCGCGGCGTCCACGCCCGAGCGCTCGAGGTGCAGCAGAAAGTTGTACGCGGCGGGCGTGAGGCCCCGGTGCACGGCGCCCACGAGCGCGCGGAACTCGCGCGACAGCAGGGCCGAGGCCGCGGCGCACTTGGCGGCCGCGGCGGACACGCCCGTCGGCAGCGCGGCGGCGCCGGCCGAGGCGGCAGAGGCCGCGGCCGCAGAGGCGGCGGCGGCCGCGGCGGCGGCGCGCTTTGGCCCGAGCGTGTGAAGCTTGGTCGCGGACGTGAGCAGGCGGTAGAGGTGCGTGAGGGCGCGCACGAGGGCGTCCATGACCGCCTGGGCGCGCGTGAAGTTGGACTCGGACAGCACGGCAAGCGCGGCGCTGGCCTGCTGCGCGCGGAGGCACAGGGCGCGGCGCAGGGCGGCGCCGTGCGCCTCGTCTCCGCCGCCGCCCGCACCCGCGCCCGCGCGCGCTCCACCGTTGCCACCGCCGTCGTCGCCCGCGGCCGCGTCGTCCGCCGCCCCGCCGCCGTCCTCCTCTGCCTTGAGCGCGGCCGCCACCCGCTCGGCGTCTGCGATGCCCTCCTCGGCCAGCGCCACCAGCGCCGACGCGAGCGAGACGAGGCAGCGCTGGCCGCCGCCGCCGCCGCCGCCGCCGCCGCCGCTGTCGCTGCCGGCTCCGGCGAGGGCGCCGAGCGCAGCGGCCGCGCGGCCCAAGGGCGCCGACGCTGGCACGCCGAGCAGGCCTCGGTCGCCCGAGCGCAGCAGAGCCGCGTGGAGGGACCCAGAGTCGTCGCCGTCCTCGTCGGTGCCGTCCGGGCGGCGCGGCGCCTCGTTCTCCTCGTTGCCGCCGCCGGCGCCGACAACGCCGCCGCCGCCGCCGTCGCCGCTGCTGGGCGGCCCAGCAGCGGGCCGCGGCGCCTTGCCCGTCCGCGGGAGCAGCCCCGCCACAGCCTGCACGGCGCGCGAGGCCTGGACGAGGGTGGCGAGGTCGTGCGGCGCGGAGAGGCGCACGAGCAGGTCCGTGACCAGGGAGCGCGCGAGGGGAACGTGCGTGATCGTGGCGGCGGCGGCCGCAGCGGAAGGGGCGGCGGCGGCGCCGATGCCGCCGCCGCTGCCGCCGGGGCCGCCGCCCGCCGCCGCAGCGCACCGGGCGGCCGCCCAGCGCGCCGTGGCCGCTGCGCCGGCCGGGCCCGCGTGCCTGGCCGCGAGCGCGAGGCACTCGACCATGACGGCGGCCTCGCGCTGCAGGTTGGCGCGCAGCAGCTTCTCGGCCGCGCGCTGCAGCGCGGGGAGCCGCGCCGCCATGCGGGCGGCGGTCGACGAGGCCGCGGCGGCGGCGGCAGCGGCGGCGGCGGCGCCACCGGGGGCGGCGGCAGCCTCCGCGGCAGCGGCAGCCGCAGCAGCAGCAGCGGCAGCGGGAGCGGCCCCAGGAGCGGGCCAGCGCGCCAGGAGCGCGTCCATGCGCTGCGTGGAGTCGGCTAGCTGCAGCAGGCGCAGCAGGGCCCGCGCCGCCAGCAGCTCGATCGTCTCGCCCCCGTCGGCGGCGGCGGCGGCGGTCGACGACGGCGCCCCGGCGGCCCCGCCGCCGCCGCCCGCGCCGCCGCCCGTGCCGCCGCCGCCATTTGTGCGCCGCCCGCCCACCGTGGCCGAGTCGAAGAGCACCTGCGTGAGCGCCAGCAGCGGGCCCGCCAGGCCGGACGCCCACGCGTCCTCCTCCCCCGCGCGAGCCCCGCCCCCGGCCGACGAAAAAGACGGCGACGACGACAGCGCCAGCAGGGCCTGAGCGGGGCCCGCCGAGCGGCGCGCGGCCAGCGCGGCGGCGCACGCGCGAAGCACAAACGCTCGGAAGCGGCCGTCGGCGGCGAGCTGCCCGTGCGCGCACGATGCGCTCGTGACGCGTTCGTCGTCCCAGGGCAGGCCGGCCGCGACGCCCATGCCGTTGGACGCGACGGCGGCGCAGAGCACGCCCAGGCAGGCCTCGGTCAGGCGCGGCACGCGCTGCTCCAAGGGGACAAAGTCGCCGCCGCCGCCGCCGCCGCCGCCGCCGCCGCCGCCACTACCGCCGCGGGCTGGGCCGCCGCCGTCTTGAACGGTTGAGCTGCCGCCGTTGCTGCCGCCTGCCCCCGCGCCTCCGCCGCGCCCGCCACCGCCACCGCCACCTCCACCCGCGCCAGCGGGTGCGGACGCCGTCGCCCCCGCCCGCGCGAGCTCCCACACGCGGTTGTGCAGCGCAAACACCCGCCGCAGCTCGCCGCCGATGCGCGCCGCGCGGTCGAGCGCCGCGTCGGCCTCGGGCGCCGGTGCCGGCCCGCCGCCGCCCGCCGCCGCCGCCCTGCCCAGCTCGCGCCTGCAGTCCCACACGGCCGCCTCGACCGCCGCCTCGATCAATCCCAGCAGGTTGGCCACGCTCACCTGGTTCAGGCGTCCGTGCAGCGACGCGGGCCGCAGGTCCAGCCCGCCGTCCACGCCAAAGCTCTCGGCCTCGCTGCGCCGCAGGCGCTTTCGGACGTCGGCGAGCCGATCGCGCAGCAGCGCGCGCGCGCTTCCCGCGGGGGGCGGGGGCGGGGGGGCGGGGGCGGACGCGGGCGCGGCGACGGACGACTGAGGGGGGCAGCCGGCGTTGGCGGCGCTCGGGGCGCCGCACACGAGCCACGCGCAGGCAAAGAGCTCGGGCAGGGGCTCGACGAGGCAGGCGTCGAGGCCTCCGCCGCCGCCGCCGCCGTTTACGCCGGGCGGGCCGGCGGAGACTGGCATGAGCGCGGCGCAGCGCTCGAGCGCCATTCCGGGGCCCGCCGCGCCGTTGCCGCCCGCGCCCGCATCGCCGCCGCCGCCGCCGCCGCCGTCCCGCTGCTGGATCTCGTGGGCCGTTGGGGCGTACTGCGCGAGGTGGGGCAGGAGCATCTCGGCCAGCAGCTCGCGCGCCGCGGCGCCGGGGGAGGGCGCATCACCGCCGCCGCCGCCGCCGGTGTCGCCGCCGCCGCCGTCGCCCCCGTCGCTCCCCCCCCTCGCGCCGTCGCTGCCGCAGGCGTCGGCGGCAGCCACCACCTGCGCCATGCCCGCGTAGAGGGCCGCGCGCACGGAGGCCTGCTGCTGCAGCGCCTTGGTCAGCGGGCCCGAGGACAGCTCCTGCAGGAGCGCCAGGCCGCCGCCGCCGTTGCCGACGCCGCCGCCGCCGCTGCCACTGCCGCCAGACGCCGGCCGACGCGTCCCCTCTTCGCCCCGCGCCGCCTCTGCCTCCCCGCGGTACTGCGACACGACCATGGACAAAAAGCCGCGCACCGCCACGATGCGGCTGGCCGCGTCCCGCCCGAACGTCACCTTGCGCAGCAGCAGCACCACGTGGTCGTGCAGGTCGCGGCTCGCCGCGCAGAGCGGCGCCAGCGCCAGAAGCAGCGCCAGCGCGCCGTCCGGCGGCAGCAACGGCAGCGCGGCCAGGCAGTCGCGCGCGCGCCCGGCGTGCGCGCCCGAGGCCAGCAGCAGGCCGCGGTCGGCGCGCGCGAGGCCGCCCAGGAGGAGGACGTAGGGCAGGGCCGCGGCCGCGCGCTGGGCGGGGGCGGCGGCGCCCGCCGACGCCAGGCGGGAGGCGCACAGCCGCAGCACGGCAGCGCGGGCCTCCTCCTCGTGCGAGGCAAAGAGCTCGGCCAGCAGGCGGACGCCCAGGCGGGCGGCGCGGGCGCCCGCGGGGGCGGTGGCAGGCAGGGGCGCGGCGCCCGGCTGGCAGGCCAGGGCGAGCTGCAGGGGGAGGGAGCTGCCGACATTGGCGCTGCTGCTGCCGTGGCCGCCGCCGCCGCCGCCGTTGGACGACGCAAAGCCGCCAGAGCCTGAACCAGAAGACGCGAGCTGCACGAGCGCCTCGGCGAGGTCGGCCACTCCGGGCGCGACCAGCTCGCTGGCAAAGGCGCCCGTGCGGATGGCCGCCAAGAAGGCCTCCTCCATCTCAGCGGCGCCGAGCCCGTCGCCGCCGCCGCCGCCGCCGCCCCCGGCCGATGATCCCTCTCCGGCCGCCGCCGCCGCCGCCGCCTGCACCGCCCACGAGGTCGCCGCGCCGCTGGCCGCCCGGCGCTCCGCCTCGTAGACGCCCAGGACGGCGCGCCGCAGCGCCGCGAGCGCCTGCTGCCCGACCCGCGGGGCGCGCACCAGCAGGAGGACAACCTGCGCCCCAAAGGCGCCGCCGCCGGCCGGCAGCGCGCGGCCGCGCCGCAGCGCCCCCCCCAGGCATTCCGCCCCCAGGCGCTGCGCGTCGTAGCGCAGGGCGGCGGCCACGTGCGCGAGGGCGGTGGCGCGAACGCCGCCGACCAGAGCGGCGGCGGCGGCGGGCGAGGAGGAGAAGGACGGGACGGAGAGCGGCGGAGGGGCGGCCGCGGCCCAGGAGGAGGACGACGGGCCCGCGCCCGCGCCCGCGCCCGAGGCCGCGCGCGCCTCCTGCAGCCCCCTCGCGTCCAGCCGCGCGGCCCGCGACTCGAGGCCGTCCAGCATCGCGCCGACCATGCGCAGGCCGTGCATGCGCTCGCGCCCCGCGGCCGCCAGCAGCATGGCCTGGTAGACGGCCGGCGCGATTGCCTGCAGCGACGCGCGCGCGGCCGCGGGGGTCGTGGTCGCGCGCTGCTGCCGCCCCCGGGGCGCGGCGGCGGCGGCGGCGGCCCCTGCCGTCGCCCCTCCCTCGCCGCCTCCGCCCGCGTACCCCCTGTCGGCGCCCGTCAGCACCGCCAGCGCGGCGTTGCCCATCTCGCGGCACAGGCGCGTGGCCTTGCCGACGGCCTGGCGCACCACGTCGCGCGGCTGCAGCAGCAGCATCGCGCCCATTTGCCCCGCCGCCGCCCCCGCCCCCGCGCCCGCGCCCGGCCCCGCCCCTTGCCCCGCCGGCAGGAGCAGCAGCGGAAGCAGGTCGCGCACGACCGCCAGCACCTGCGCCACGGACGCGTCGCGCGGCCACTCGGCGTGCAGCAGCCGGTGCGCGGCCGTGGCGCGCTGCGCGGCCGCGGCGCCGGCGCCCCCCCGGTGGTGCTGCTGCCACGGCCGCCGGCCGCCGCCGCCTCCCTCTTCGTCCTCCCCCTCGCCGCCGTCGTCGCTGGCGGCCCCGCCCCCTCCCCCGTCGTCCCCCTGGTCCCCCCCCGCCGCCCACGGAAAGCCGCCGTCGCCCCCGGGCCCGTCGAGCGCCAGCGCCGCCGGCACCAGGTCCAGCAGCACGGGCGCGTGCCGCAGGCCCGCCTCGAGCGCCGAAAGCGCCCCGCCCGCCAGCGCCACCCGCTCGGCCGGCGCCGCCGCCGACAGCTCCGACAACAGCACCAGCCCTGCCTCTCGCACCAGGGGCTCGGCGTCGGGCCCCAGGTCGGCCAGCCACCCGGGCAGCCCCCGCGCCAGGGACGCGCGCAGGGACGCGGCGCGCCGCCGGCCCCGGCCCGACCCCTCCTCGTCGTCGTCGTCGTCGTCGTCGTCGTCGTCGGTCGCGCCGTCCGCGGCGCCGTCGGCGGCGAGCAGCGCGGCAAACTCTTCCTCTTCCTCTTCGCCGTCCTCGCCGTCGCCGTCGCCGTCGGCGGCGCGCTGGCGCTTGCGGCGGCGGCGGCGGCGGCGGCGCGCGGCGGCGGCGGCCGCGTCGTCGGCGCCGTGGCGGGCGTGGGCGGGCAAGGGGCGCGTGGCCTCGAGGATGAGCTTGAGGGCGTCCTGTGACGAGGATGATGATGAGGTGGGTTTTTCTCGTATGTGAGAAGAGGATGGATGAGTGGGGGGTGCGGGGGTCATTGGCGTTTGGCGGCGCGGCGGCCGCTGGTCCCCCATCCCAAGCCGCGGAACCAAACCCACCTTTGCCATGGTCGTCTCGAGCTGCGCGCGCAGCTCCGCGACCACCTCGTCCGGCTCGCGCTCGGCCAGGACCGCGCGCACGGCCGAGGCCGCCACGGAGGCGTCCGTGTGGCGGCGCGCGGCCGCCAGCACAGCCGCGAGCGCCGACGAGGACGAGGCCGGCGGCGGCGGCGCGGCGGCCACGGCGGCCGGCGACAGCAGCATCGGCGCCGCCGCCGTCGTTCCGCCGCGTTCTGTTCCTCCTTCTTCGTCGTCGACCAGCATGGCGCTCATGGTGGCTCTGGGTCAGGCGGTCGTCATCATCATTGGGTGGTTGTTGTCGCGTGTGTCGGGGCGAGAGAGAGCGAGCGTTCGCCTGTGAAGCGAATGATGTACAGGCAGCCTCTGGTGCGTGTTTGGCGTCGGGCGAACGTGCCAAGAGCTCACGACAGGACGAGCAGAGAGGAAAGTGAAAGGATTGCTAAGAGCGCGATGCACTCTGTGAGTGTCCTGCGGTGCTGGGCCACGTCGTCGTCGCGGCGGCAAAGCGCCCGTTCCCCGAGGCGCCGCGCCCTCCGCCGCATCTGTCGCTTTGAAAAGAGACGTGCATTTCGTTTATCTTCTCGCTTTCAAGAGGTCTTTTTTGATTGAGCCCTACAAAACACAAACTACAATCCTAATCAAAGTCCGAGCTCTCGTCCGCGTCGTTCCCCCCGCCGCCGCCGCGCAGTAGCCGCGCCGTCCCCGTGGCCCCGCCGCCCCGGCGCACCGCGCCGCTGCCGCCGAGCTTGGCGCCCTTGGCCGCCCGCCCGCCCGCCTCTGCGGCCGCCCGGGCCGCCAGCGCGTCCTTGCCCCCCTCGTCCTCGTCGTCCAGGTCCCCGCCCTCCTCCCCGGCCCGCCGCGGGTCGACCACCGCCCCGCACGCCCGCATCGACCGCTCCAGCGCCGCCGTCGAGAAGTCGTCCCGCCCGCCGAGCCCGTCGAACCCGACCACCCGGCCGACGGCCACGCCGCCGCGGAAGAACACCACGCACGGCAGCACCTTGACGCCGAGCTTGACCGTGAAGAAGGGCGCGTCGGGCGCCGACACCTTGATGAAGCGGGTGTCGGGGAACCGGCGCGCCAGCGGCGGCATGTGGGCGTCGACGATCTTGCAGCGCTCGAAGTCGCGGTGGAAAAAGTGCGCGACCACGCGCTCGGACCGCGTGACCGCCTCTAAAAAGTCGCCCTCGGACACCTCCTCGTAGCGGCCGTGGCCGCGGCGCCCGAGCGCCGCGCGGCGCTCGGCCTCGGCCCGCAGCTTGGCCAGGCGCTCCTCGTGCAGCGCCTGGAGCTCGGGGTCGTCGAGCAGCTGCTCGACGTCGAAGGCGCCGACGGCGTTGGCGGCGCGGTCGCGGGCGGCCTGCTCCTGCTCGCTCTCCTTCATGTAGTCGCGCACGGCGGCGACCATGGCCTGGCCGTGGGCGATGGTCGTGAGGGCGGACCCGACCTGCTTGGTGTCCTGTGTTTTTGTTCGTGTGACGGGGTCGGTCGGTGCGGGGGGAGGGAGGGCGCGTGGGGGAGGGGAGGCCTCTCTTCTTGTGTTTTTTCAAACTGGAGTGAGGGGAGACCGTCTCTTTTTGCGTCCGTCGTCGCCCTGCGTGTGGCTCTTCGGGCGGCAGCCACACTGTCGACACTCTGGCACGCCCCGGCCTCGGCCGCCACGCACCATCGCCATCTTGGGCCCGGGTTTGCGCACGATGATGGATCCTTCCCCCTCTCTCGTTCTTCTTCTGTCGCGCTCGTCCGTCAATTGAAATCGTTGCTTTTGCTTGCGTGCAGCGTGTGGAGGTGGGCGGTGATTGGGTGTGACGCTGACGGAGTAGGAGTCGGTGGGTCGCGAGTAGAGGTGATGCGGTCTGTGGCGCTTTGGAGCAGCAGCGGCTTGCTTTCTGTCGTCGGCGTCGTCGTCGGGCGGCGTCCGCGGTCGGCGTCGGCCGGCGGCGTCGGCCTCGTCGCTCCTCAGCCTCATCGGGAACGGTATCTGCCTCGTGTGCACGCACTCGCCCGCCCTCTGACCGCTCCCCATTCGCTGCCTCTTTCAGCACTAGCCGCCTAGTTAGCATCTGAGCGTTGATAGGACCCCCCTGACCTGTCGCGTTCTCCTGCGCACTCCCCTCTTTTGCCCTCCCCTTTTTCTGGGGTTCCGCTCAATCGCGCCATCCCCAATCACGCCATCCGCAAACCAAACCCCCCCGAAAAGGCCGCGACATGCAGCGCTAGCCCCCGCTCGAGGAGCCCCCCAGTACTCACTGGGCTTATGCCGGCCAACGGCGATCGCGAGCAGGCGGGGGGGCGCCGGCGGCGGATGAAGGAGGACGGCGCGGCGCGAGCCGCCGCGCGGCTGCCGCGGTCGCCGCCGCCGCCGCACCAGCACCACCGGCACCAGCCGCCCTCGTCGTCGTTCGACCCCCCAAGAGCGCGCGCCGAGCACCAGCACCAGCGCGACTGGACGTCCGTGTCCTGGAGCCCCGCGCACCTGCTCCTCGACCCCAACCTCCTCGGCTCGGTCCCCGCGTTCAGCTGGGCCGCGCAGTTCTCCCTGCCGAGCTGCGACGAGGCGCTGCTCGCCCACTTCAACTGCGCCGACATTGGCCACGGCCAAAAGCGGGGCGGCGGCCACGCCGCGGCGGCGCCGCTGCTGCAGGGCCAGCTGTTTGTGTTCGAGGCGCACCTGGTGTTCTCGGCCAGCGTGATCGGCTGCCTCTCGTACAAGGTCGTGCGCATGCGGGACATCGTGCGGGCGCGCCGGCGCACGCTGCTGAAGCTGCCAAACACGATCGTGGTCGTGAGCAGAAAGGCGCGGGCGGCCGTCGGCGGCGGCGGCGGCGGCGGCGAGGACGACGACGACGAGGAGGAGGAGGACGAGGCGCAAGGGGAGGAGGAGGCGGTCGAGGACGTCTTCACGTCGTTCTTCTTCGCGTCGCGCGAGCGATGCTTCGAGCTGATCATGCGGCGGTGGCAGGAGGCAGCGCCGCGCAGGTTTGCGCGGGCGTCGGCGGCGCCCCCGGCAGCCGCTGGGGGAGGAGGAGGAGGAGGAGCAGCAGAGCCGCCGCCGTCGTCGTCGGGCGGCGGCTTGGCGACGGCAGGAGGAGCAGCAGCCTCCGTCGCGCTGGCCCGATCGTCGGCGGGCGGCGGCGGCGGCGGCGGCGCGAGCCTGCCGCAGCTGGCGCGCGTGTCGCGCAGCGCGAGGCACAGGCGCCAGAGCAGCGGCGGCGGCGGGGTTGGCGGCGGCGGCGGCGGCGGCAGCCCGGCCGTGCCCGCGTTTGGCCTGCCGGGCGGCGCGGGCGGCGGCGGCCACCGCCGCGGCTCGCTCGAGTTGCCGCAACACCACCGGCGCCTGGCCGTCGCGATGCCGTCGCCCCCGCCCGCGCCGCCGCTGCCACCGACCCCGCTGTTCCCGGCGCCGCGCCCGCTGGCCTGGGCCGAGGCGGCCGCGCGCGGCCCGCCGCCCCCGCCGGACAAGCCGTCCGCCGCCGACCCCTCGAGCGCGATTGGCGCGTCCGAGGCCGGGCGCCTGCGCCTGGTCTCGGACGTCGTGCTGCCCGGCCTGGCGCCGCGCGAGCTCGCCGGCGTGCTGCTCGCGGACGGCTCGGGGTTCCAGGCCTCGGTGTCGCAGCGGGAGGGGTCGGCGCCGCTGCGCATGTCCGACTGGCGCCCGCCCGACTTTGACAGCGGCGGCGGCGGCGGCGGCGGCGGCGGGGTCCGAGGCGGCGGCGGCGGCGGCGGCGACGGCGACGGCAACGGTGGCAGCTGCGGGGGCGTGTGCGCGGGCGGCGGCGGGCGCGAGCGCGTGTTCGAGTTCCGCTACCGCGCGCGCGGCGGCATCAACACGCTCTGCACGCAGAGGCAGCGGTACGCGGTGTTCAGCGCGCGGCCGGCGGCGGGCGCGGGAGGCGCGGGAGAGGCGGCGCGGGCGGCGGCGGCGGACGAGGCGGCGGCGGCGGGGGGGGCCGCGGCGGCCGCCGCGTCGACGGCGGCGCCGGCCGGGGACGGCGGCGCGATGCTCATCTACGAGTCGGAGCAGATCCTCCTCGACCTGCCCGCGCGCGTCGGGCGCTGCTTTCACGTGTATACGCGGTGGGTGCTCGAGCCCGCGTACGGCCGGGAGGCGGCGGCGCCCGAGGCCGCATCGGCCGCCGCCGCCGCCGCCGCCGCCGCCTCTCCGTTCTCGTCGGTGGCGTCGTCCTCGTCGGCTGCGCAGGGAGGCGCAGGCGCCGGCGCCGGCGAGGAGGGGGCCTTTGACGTGTCGACGCCGCCGCAAAAGGCGGGCGCGGCGGTTACCGCGCCCCTGTCGCCGCCGGAGACATCCAGCCCCGTCGCAGCGGCTGCGCAGGCGCAGGCGACGCAGGCGGCGGCAGAGCCGCCGCCGCCTGCCGCGGCCGCCGCCAAGGCCAACGGCGGCAGCAGCAGCAGCAGCGGCGGCGGCAGCGGCAGCGTGCTCGACCGCCTCGGCGCGTTGCTGATGCGCCGGCGCCTGGCGTCCGCCGCGAGCGCGCCGGCGGGCGGCTGCCTGCCCCGCCTTGCTTCAACCGCGGCCGCCCCGCTGGGCCCCGCCGCCTCGACCCCTCTGCCTTTGGCGCCGCCGCGGCCGGCGGCTCTTCTCCCGCCCGCCTTTTCGGCGCCTGTTCTGGAAGAGCCGCGCACGCCGCTGCCGCTGCCGCTGACGCCGGCGCCCAGCGCCGAGGGCGCCCTTTTTGTCGCCGCCGCCGCCGCCGAGGAACAGCGGGCTGGCCCCGCGCCCTCGCCGCCCGCCGCCGCCGCCGCCGCCCCGGCCATCACAGGCACCCGCTGGCGCCTCTACTTCGCGGTCGTCTTCACCAAGCCGCACATGCTGCGCTCGCGCGTCGAGGCAGGCACGGTCGAGACGACGCTGCCGCTGCTGCACACGCTCGTGCGCGAGGGCGAGCGCTGGGCGCGCGAGCCCGAGGCCAGGCTCGACCTGGCTCAGGTGCTGCCGGCGCCGCCGGGCGGGCACCGCCAACACCACCCCTCGCACCACCACGGGGCCGCGGCGCACGCCAGCAAGCAAGAGCAAGGGCAGCAGCAGCAGCAGCACCCGCACCCGCCGCCGCAGCTGACGCGGCGCACTGTCGTCATCCGGCGCGAGTCCGCCGCCCCGCGGCCGCGCGGGCCCGGCGGCGGCGGCCCCGACAGCCCTGCCGCTGCTGGCGGCGGGACGGAGGCGGGTGCTGGTGGGACGGCGTTTTCGGGCGGCCGGTCTTCGGCTGCCCGGCAGACAGCACGGATCGCGCAACTGTTCTCAAATCTGCTGGCGGCCGGCCGCGCTGCGCTCGTCCTCGCATGGGCTCTGGCCCGCGTCCTCGGCGCGGCCGCGCGCGCCCTCATGCCCTACGTCCTGGCCGCCCTGATCGCGATGCAGCTCCTGCAGTCGCAGCGCCTCGCGCGCGAGCACGCCGCCGCGCTGGCGTCGCTCTCGGCGATCCTCGCGCGCGAGCCCGCCGCCGCCGCCGCCGCCTCCGCCGCCGCCGCCTCCGCCGCCGTCGTCCCGGGCCTGCTGGAGCGCCTCGCGCGCCTCGAGGAGGAGGCGCGGCGCGCCTCGGCCGCGGCATCGGCGTCGGCGGCCGCGCTCTCCCGGGTGGCCGCGGCCGCGAGCGGGGGCGCGTGCGACTGCGGCGTTGGCGGCGGCGGTGGCGCCTTCTGACGGTGCTGCCGCGCCCTTGGCGCGTGTGGAAACGGATCCACTTGCGCTTTGAAAACAGAAAACGCTATGAATAAACTCGGAGCTCTGGGGACTTTGTCAGACATAAAGACTTTTTTCAAAACACAGTGGCGATGCCGCTTGCGTAGCGCCTTGAGCTAGCACAAACACAAGAACGAGTTTACTCAGCGTTGCTCGAAATCGTCGCCGCCGTCGCCCCCCCCCCCCCCCCCCCCCCCCCCCCCCCCCCCCCCCCCCCCCCCCCCCC
>Ga0209390_10002075_pt1 | contig 36470 bp, 34 predicted proteins | sample BON01_FD_187212 | JGI IMG/M metagenome (GOLD analysis project Ga0209390, IMG submission 187212) | Freshwater microbial communities from Lake Bonney liftoff mats and glacier meltwater in Antarctica - BON-01 (SPAdes) (version 2) | ecosystem: Environmental > Aquatic > Freshwater > Ice > Glacier...
CGGTGGGGGCGGTGTAGATCGGCTTGAGGGCCGCCACGACAGCCCGGCGATCCTTCCAGGAGCAGAACCGGATCGAGTTGCGGATGAGGTGCACGACACAGGTCTGCACGACCGCTTGAGGCCAGACTGGAAGTACCCCGGTCTGACGGACGGGGTGGGTGTGGGGATCATGCCGCGTTGGTGGTCTCGTAGTCGAGGGGGCTGAGGCCGTCGTTGTAGCTGTGGCGACGGTGGGGGTTGTACTTATGCGGGTGATCCCGTCAAGGACTTCTTCACGAGGCGTCGTGTTCGAGGCGGTCGAGTAGCCCGTCGAAGATCTTGGTGCGACCGATCTGGCCTTTGGCGGCGGCGTCCTCGCGTTGCTTGCGGAGGGTCGGCCGGAACTCGATGGTGGTGACGAAGAAGGTGCAGCCTTCGCAGATCGACTCGAAGTGGCAGTCCATCTCGACGGGCCTCGCGCAGTAGCCGTTGCCGAGCATGCGGCGGTGCATCTCGCCGCGGAGCTTGCGCATCTCGGCGCCTTCGTCGTCGCTGGGGAGCTGGCGGGGTTGGTCGTAGAGGGCTTCGACCTTCTCGGTGACAGCGAAGTACTCGTCGGCGACGGTCTTGTCGGCGATGCGGGCGTAGATCATCGTCATGGCGAGGGTCTTGTGGCCGAGCAGTGCAGCGATGGCGTCGAGGCTCATGCCCCGGTTGATCGCCTGGGTGGCCAGGGTGTGGCGGAGCTGGTGGGCGGTGACGTGACCGATCCCGGCTTGGTGGCTGAGACGGCTCAGCGCGGTGGTGACCCGCAGCGAGGTGACGGGCCGGTTGCGTTCGAGGAGGAGGCGGTCAGAGCGCAGCCCGGTGGGCCGGTGGTTAGCAATCCAGTCGTCGAGCATCTCCTTGAGCTGGGGGTGCAGCGGGATGTAGCGGTCGTTATGGAGTTTGCCGACGGGGATCCGTAGCCAGAACGCGGAGCCGATCTGGACGACGGCGTCGACGGTGAGGCCGAGCAGTTCGCTCTTGCGGATCCCGGTGCGGGCCAGCAGCTCGACGATGAGTCGCGACAGCGGGTCAGCATCGGCGCGTGAGGTGCGCATGAGCTTGGTGGCCGCCGCGTCGTCGAGGAAGCGTGGCAGGGGCTTGTCGACGATGGGGAGGTCGCCGGTGAAGATGAGCGGTCGTTGCGGCGGGTGCGGGTAGCCCCATTCGGTGATCCGGTCGAAAAAGCAGTGCAGGTTGATCAGCCGGTTCTTGACGCTGATCCGGCTCAACGGCTTGGCGGTGTAGCGCCCGTGCTTGGTCGACACCCAGGTCTTGTAGTCCTCGATGTGGTGGCGTTCGAGGTCGGCGCAGCTGGCTACGTCAGGATGGGTCTCGGCGAGCCAGGTGCCGAACTCGCGCAGGTCGGACTCGATGTGTTTGGTGGTGTTCGGACGCAGACTCAACTCCACTTGGGCGACGTAGCGCCGAGCGCTGTCGGCGAACCCGGGCGCGACGACCGCCCATCCGGTGACCGACACCGGGGGCTTCGATGCTGGCCGCCGGTGGGTGTCGAGCTGACCGGCGTGGAACAAGGTCAACTGGAGGCGGTGGAAGATCGACGCGATGTTCCTTCCCGCGGCGGGAGTGCCACGGCGTTCGAACGCGTCGATGAACTGGGCGCGGGCCGATTCGAAGTCGGGGGCGGTGACGGCCTCGGCGGCCGCACCCGTGACGGCCGTGATCTTGGCCAGCGTGGACCACTGCAACGCAACGTCCTCGATGGCCAGGCGCAGCGGTGTGCACGCCTCGACGAACCAGGCGTGCCCAGCCGGGTTCCAGCGACGCGCCGCGATCCCCAGCCGCAGATCAGCGCCGACGATCACCGCCGCGTTGGCCTGCAGACGTCCGGTGGTGAGGAGCCAGGCAACGAACCGAGGTGCCCGCCGTGTCGCCTCCAGCTGTTCGTCGAAATTCATCGAGTCCCAGCCGCCACCACGATCGATACGTCCGCAGCAGGTCTTCGCCGACCGGACCGTCGAGGGCCACGGCCTCATGGTGGCCGCGTGGTGGGCCTCGATGAAGCAGGCGACGCGGTCCTCGGCGACCGGGCTGAGTTTCCGGGCGGCGGGCATCAGTGCGCCGCCAGCGCTTGCGCGTCGATCGCCTCGGACGCCCGCCGATACTCGCCCGCGAGCCAGTCGTTGGCGAGATGCAGATAGATCCGCGTTGACTCGATCGAGCGGTGCCCGGCCTGGGCTTGGATCGCTTCGAGGGCCATGCCTGCTTCGCGGAGCCGGGTGAAGCACGTGTGACGGAGCTGATGGCAGGTCAACCGTTTGAGACCGGCACGAGCACGGGCGCCAGAGACGATCTCATCCAGCCCCGACGCGCTCAGCGGCTGCCCCCGGCGCGGGCCCTTCAACACAACGAAAACACGGTCCGAGCTCGACGTCGAGGGCCGTTCGGTCTCGAGGTAATCGGCGACGGTGGCGAAGAACCGCTTCGACACCGGGATGATCCGCTGGTGCCCTCCTTTGCCCTCGGCGACGAACAGGCGGTGCTCACCCGGCCTCACGTCCTCGAGCCGCAAGCCCAGGACCTCGCAACGCCGCAGCCCACCGAACAGCATCGCTTCGACCATGGCCCGGTCCCGGCGAGTACGCAGCGACGCCATGAACACGTCGACCTCGTCAGGGTCGATCACCCGGGGCAAGGTGCGGGGCGCCCGGATGAGGGGCACCCCACGAACCGCGCGCTGGCCAGGGCGCCGGACCGCCAAGCCACGAGGCACCGGGTTGCGTGTCACGCCGGCGTCGCCACGGATGATCTGCTACTCGTAGAGACCGGCGATGGTCGCCAGTCGACGCTTGATCGTGCGAGCCGACAGGCCCGCCTCGCCGTCCTCGATCCGCACCACCGTCGCGCCGTGGCGCGGCTGGCGTTGCGCTTTGATGAACGCGAGCACGTCGGCGGTCTCTACCTCGACCGGATCCTTGTCGATGACCGAGAAGAACACCTTCAGATCGAACGCGGTGGCCAGCACCGTGTTCCACCGGGCCCGAGCGGTCACCAACTCGATATAGGCGTCGAGCAGTGGATGACCAACGCGGATCACCTCACCGCCAGCAGCCCCCTGGGCGCGGACCAAGCACGGCATGAACGACACAGCGGTCTCCGATCGAGCGGGTGACCCCACCCTGACCGACCCCAACGGCCGGCAGGTGGATCACCCGCATATCGTGACCAGGTTTCGATCCAGTCGAAGATCGCCAGGGCGAGCTGCTCGCGGGTGGCCCAGTGGTGCTGGTCGAGGAGCTCGCGTTGCAGTCCGGAGAAGAACGCCTCGGCGACGGAGTTGTCGTAGCAGTCGCCGACTGTGCCCATCGATCCGAGGAGTCCGGCTGTTCTTAGCCGGGTTCCGAATAGCCAGGATGTGTAGTTCCCGCCGTGGTCGGAATGGGCGATGACCTGATCTCGGGGTGGCTGGCGTCGCCAGGTGGCCATCTGCACGGCGTCGGCGACGAGCTCGGCTCGCATGTGATCAGCGATCGACCACCCGACGACCCGCCGGGACCAGGCGTCGAGGACCACCGCGAGGTACACCTTGCCGGTTCCGGTGCGGTGCTCGGTGACGTCCATGACCCACAGACGGTCGGGTCCTTCTGGGTCGAAGGCCCGGTTGACCAGATCGTCGCTGATGTCGCCGTCACCGGGTCGGGTGCAGCCACCACGTTTCTTGTAGTGGATCCCCACCGCGCCGCACACGCGCATGAGCCGGGCGGTCGTGGTTCGTGAGCAGCCCTCGCGTCGACCGAGGCGCAGCTCGTCACGCACCCTCGGCATGCCGTAGGAATGCCGGCTCATCTTCCAGATGTCGAACACCGTGTTGGCCCGCTGCGCCTCAGCGAGCTCGGCGTCGGTGACCGGCTCGGCCCGACGTTGGTAGAAGCCTGAGGTCGACACCTTCATCACCCGGCAGCACACCGAGACAGGCAGGTCCGAGCAGTGCTCGGCGATGAAGGTGTAGATCATTTTGGGAGGACGTTCTCCGCGGCGAAGTACGCGGCCGCGCGCTTGAGGATCTCGACCTCGAGCTTCGCCACCCGCAGCTCCCGGCGCAGCTTCACCAACTCGTCGCGATCCGCGCGGGTCAACCCGTCGGTGCGGCGACCCTCGTCGAGGTCGGCCCGGCGCATCCAGTTCCGAAGGCAGCTATCGGAGATCCCGAGGTCCTCGGCGATCCGAGCGACCGGTTTCTCGCCCATCCGGGCCAACTCAACAGCACGCTGACGGAACTCGGGCGGATGTGGTCTGGGCATCTGGACTTCCTTTCCGAGACGACCACGGTCGCCTCAGGTCGAATGTCCGTCAACCCGGGGTACTTCCAAAGCCCCGGAACCCATCGAAGTGGGTGGGCGAGAACCAGGCGACCTCCGACGGCGCCTGAGTCCACGAGCTGATTCAGAAAGGATTCGAGGTTGTCTCCGTCGCCGACGTAGTAGAGGAAGTCCGCCACCACAACCAGGCCCGTGCGGGGGAGGTCGGCTCGAGGCCGCACACCGAGGCGATGGCTGCTCGCCTCAGGTCTGCCTCCTGTCGATGGCGATATCCGCAGGGATCCGGACGGAGGTACTTCAGCTCGAACAACGCGTGGGCAAGACCGCGGCGCGTTGCTCGCGGGAGGCTCCCGACTGAGGCGAAGAAGCGCTGGCGCAACTGGTCCGAGGGGAGCAGGCGATCGTGACGACGCTGCGGCTGTTCGGGAGGGCTGAGCAGGCTGATTCGCATCGGGTCGTCTTACTACGACACTCTGTAGCAGTGACGTGGGCCGACCGCGTCCTACCGCGCTGCTGTCTCCCGTTCCACCATGTCTACGGGCACTTCGAAAACGATCGCGAGGTGTCCCTTTTCGGTGGCCGGGGTCATGAGTTGTCCTTTCTCGGGTAGGGGATGCCTCCGAGGCTCGGACAACCGGCGACCTGCAGCATGCCGCCGGCTCGAGCTGATCGACAACAAGCACGAGGAGTTGACCCGTGGCCGGTCTCGCCATCATCACCGAAGCTTGCATCGACGTGAAGGATCGGGCCTGCGTCGACGTCTGCCCTGTGCAGTGCATCTATGAGTTCGATTCGCAGAAGGCGGTTCTGTTCTCCGAGGAAGAAGCGGGGAGCGGGTCCATCGCCACCACGCACACTCCGAACCCGGGCGTTATCGGGGTGTTCGGCGACGGCATCCTGTACGTGAACCTCGAGGAGTGCACATCCTGCACCGCGTGCTACCAGCCCGACGTCTGTCCCGTGGGTGCGATCTACTCCGAAGAGCACCTCCCGGACGGATCGGCAACGAGCGCGAAGTACAACAAGGAAGATCCCAACAAGGGACACGACCACACGTTCTTCGTCCAGCACAGCCGCGACGTGTTCGCGGACTAGACGTTGGACCAGACCAGCCGGCAGCAGACACGGTGCCGGGCCGGTGGACGCCTTCGATGCCGGTGTCCTGATCTATGCGGCGGTACCCGGGCATCTGCTGGGTGAGCGTGTCCGCGCCCTCTTCCCCGCGGCGGCGCCTACGACGACCGGCACGGTCGCCGGCATCGGGTCGGTGCTCCTGATCCCAGCGCTGCTCACCAAGCCGATGCGCGACGGTGCCGAGTCCGAGATCGAGGCTCTTGCCGTCCTGCTCGGGCGCCTCGACCTTCGACCGGTCGACGAAGCCGTCGCCGAACTGGCCGCAGCACTCGGAGCGGCCCACGGCCTGCGTGCCGCCGATGCCGTGCACCTCGCAACGGCCGTCGCCGCGGGCGCCGACCGGTTCATCACGAACAACTCCTCGGACTTCTCGAAGAACATCACCGAGGCCGAGGTGATCCACCCCGACGAACTCCCCGAACCCTGACCCTCGAGCCGAAGCTTCTCCGAATGTCACGCGGCCACGAGCAGCGGGGGTACTGCCGTTGCGGGAGGCGCGAGGGCGCTGGTGACCGCCCGCTGCACTGGGCGCCCGTCCGGTCCACTGTTGAAGCTGACGAGGAGCGGCGCCGTCAGGTGCTCATTCTATGGGGCCCGATCAGGGGCTCGTATCCCTTCCCGCGTCGCGCCCGCCTTCTCCCCTTGCCTGGCGGCCGCCGGCGCTCTTCGAACTCTCAGTTCAGGAACGGTCGCCTATCGAATGAGGAGACGATCCGTGGGCGCGGCTGCGCAGATCGTCGTCATCGAGCGCTCGACGGCCTCCTGGCAGAGGTGGAGGATCGCCTGGTACCCGTCGCTCGCGAGCATGTCGAGCAGCGCCTCCTTTGAGGGATACCGCCCGTAGAAGATGAGATCGGCGTCGATGTCGCCTTCCCATGCCTCGAGCCAGGGTTCCATCGGTCCACGCAACCCTTGGGCTCGAGTCATCTCACCTGGGAGTAGCGGGCAGCAGGACCGTTGCGTGGCGGCGCTGGTCGGGTGGCGCGAGCATCGGTCGGTGCGACGCTCCCAGGATCAGCGAGGCGATGGAACTTTGAGCGGCGCCCAGACGGCGCCGTCGGAGCCGGCGAGGGCGGAGGCGAGTCGGTCGCCGAGGTCGGGCCGGTCGGCATGACCGACGCCGACTCGCAGCCACTGACCCGATGCTGCGTCACGGACGTGGGCAGCCATGCGATCGATGGCATCACCGAGGTCGGTTGCGGTGGTGTGCTCAGCCTTCCGCATCTTGTTGGCCCCAACGTGAGGATCGCCGTCGGTGACGAGACGTCGGTCGATCCGACACGGCCACCGCGGCGGGCGAGCTCGGGGACGCCGACCACGAAGATGCTGTCGACCACCGCGGCCGTCGAGGCGGCCTCGGCCGCCGTCGAGGCCAGATCGCCTCCGGTCGCTCGTTCGCCGCACGCCGCGGCGACGCACAGCGCGACGGGGAACGACGCAGTGGCGGTGTCGACCATCGCCACCTCGACATTCACCTCGCGGGCGGCGATGCGGGCGGCGTCTAGCACCGCGGAGTAGTTCGATCCGGTGTGGATCGACACGATTCCCGTCGCCCCGCGTCCACCGCCTCCAGGTAGTTGGTGAGCAGGTCTCCGGGCGACGGTGTCGACGTCGAGACCTCGGCGCCGCTGGCGAGACGGCGATAGAACTCGGCGGTCGTGATCTCGACCCCTTCGCGGTAGGGGGTGCCGTCGACCAGGATGGTCATCGGCGCGACGTGGACCCTGAACCGGTCCCGCCACGCCGGTGGCAGCATCGCCGCGGAGTCCGTCACGATGGCGATCATGCCGCCGACCTCCGCCGAGCGGCCCGGAACTTGGCCAGGATCATCGCGGAGGACGCGGCGGCGAACAGCGGGAGCCCTGGTCCGGCGGGCGGTCCCCACGCGTTGGGCAGACCGCGCCGCCACCACACGACTGCCGCCGCGATCCACACGGCGCTCGACACCTGGATCGACCGTTCGGCCTGCTGGGACGCGGCCGCACTGGTGGCGGCAACGGCGGCGTCGATGGGGAAGTAGGCGGGGAACACCGCCAGGCACGCCCCTGCGGAGGTGGCGACCCCCTTACCGCCACGAAAGCCGTTCCACACCGGTGCGATGTGCCCGGCGATCGAACCGGTCGCCGCCGCATAGGCCCCGGCGTCTCCGGCGAGGGCCCGTCCCGCGAGGCCGGCGGAGGGAAACGTGCCGGCGAAGTAGCCCATCGCGAACGCAACGCCCAGCCGGGCCCCGGTGCGCGTGGTCACGTCGGCCGCACGAAGCCATCGCCGAACTGGCCGACGTCGACCTCGACGCCGGCGGCGTCGGCGGCCTGCGCTTCGCCGAGCACGACGAACGTCGCCGAGCTCGCGGCGCACCGGCGGTCCTCGTGGTCGGTGATCTCGGCGGTTGCGCTCAGCGTGGAGGTGTCGTCGGTGACCGGTGCGGTGATGCGGGCGGTGACCGTGTAGGTCCGGCCGACCCGCACCGGATGCTCGAAGCGGGTGGTCGTCTCGCCGGTGACGGCCCACCGGTGCGCCAACGCGATGGTGGCCCAGGCCATGGCCTCGTCGAGCAAGGCCAGCAGCACGCCGCCGTGGAGGTGGCTCGGCGCGCCCGAGAACCGATCGTCGAGCGTGAAGGTGGCGGTGACGGTCCCCGACGTCTCGTCGTGGAAGAACGGGATCCGCAGGCCGGCGTCGTTGCGAGGCTCGCACACGAAGCAGTTCGACATGAACCCCCACCGCTCGTTCGTCAACGCTTCCAACATGGTCCTCCGAACCTCGACCGCGAACCTGGTGGCCACGGAACCCGTCGAGGCGGCCGCAACTTCCGCGGGGGGAAGGCACGGGCACGCCCGTGGGTTCCCCTTGATCATGGCTCGGCCAGGCCGCCGTCAACATGCTCGTCGACGCGGCCGAGTGATGGGCGCCGAACGGGGTATCCGACGCAGTCACCTCGTCGTTGCCGGGGTTGTCGTCAACGCGCTCTTGGCTGGGGCACTCATCTCGGCGATCGGCCGAACGGATCCGGGCAGCGAGCCGACGACGACGGAGACTTCCTCGGTCGTGCGCCCGGCCGCGCCACCAGATTCCGCTGGCCCCACGGCCGAGGTGTCAGGCGTGCCCGTTGGGTTCGCACGTGACGAGGAAGCAGCTGTAGCGGCGTCGACCGCCTACACCACCGCGCCGCAGCACTGGCTCCTGTTCACCGACGAGGAGATCAATGCGGCGGTCCAGGAGGATCGCGCCACCCGTCGGCGCCGGATAGCCGGCCGCCGCTGGGGTCAGAGCTCGTGGATGGTGAGTCGGTCGGCGGCCATCACCTCGGCGGCCTGGGCGGCGACCTGGGTGTGATGGGTGAACAGAAGCACCTGGGTGGTGTCGGCCAGGTGGTCGAGCACACCGAGGCCGGCCTTCGTGCGCTCGTCGTCGAAGTGGACGAACAGGTCGTCGAGCACGAGGGGGAGGGGACCCCGGCGGCCCATGAACTGTTCGAGGGCCGCTAGGCGCAGGGCCAGGTAGAGCTGGTCCCTCGTGCCCGTGCTGAGGGAGCTGATCTCGAGGAGTCGGTCGTTGGCCTTGCGGGCCAGGAGGAACGGGTTGCCCTTGTCGTCGGTGTCGGTGTCGAGGCCGGTGTAGCGGCCCAGGGTCAGGTCTCCGAAGAGCCCCCGGGCCCGCTCCAGCAGCGGCCCCTGGTTTTCATCCCGGTAGCGCTCCACCTGCTCCTCCAGTAGGCGCTTGGCCAGGACGGTGCGGACGTACTCCTCGGCGTAGTCGACCACTTCGGCCAGGCTCTGTTGGGCCCGGGTCATCTGGTTGGCAGCCGCACCAGATGAATCGATCTGAGCCCGCTGGTTCTTCAACTCGCCGACGTTGATCTGCCTCTCTTTGAGAGACTGGTCGATTACCCCCAACTCGATGTCGAGTTGTTCGATCTCGGGCTCGATCTCGACTCCGTCAAGTTCGGCGGCCTCGGCCTCGATCTGGGTTACTGGCTTGCCGGCCTGGTTCTGGAGGCTTTCCTCCGCGTTGCGAATCTGGTCGACCAGATTCGCGAGGTCTTCGCTGCGGGTGATGGCAGTTGCGAGCGCCGCCTCGTCGGTCAGTCCGGCTGAAGCGACCAGTTCACCGATCACCGTCTCGGCGTCGGCCACCTTCTGGCCGGCCTCGGCGGCGGCTTTCTCCTGGGTCTCTCGTTCTTCAGTGGTGGTGGCGTGCTTGGTGGCCTGGGCCTGGGCCGAGGCCACCCGGCGTCCCAGCATCTTTACTGCCGAGGCGGGGTCGGCGTCAGCCAGGTCGGCGTCGGGATCCAACGCCTCTCGAACCGCGGTCACCCCGTCGGTGAACTGTTTGCTGCGTTCGTTGATACCGAAGATCCGGCGTTCGAGGTCCTCGTGCTCCTTGCCCTTGGCGTCGATCGTTGTCAGGGCGTCGAGGACGGCGTTGGCCTCGGTGGGCGAGGCCTTGGCGGTGAGGCCGATGGCCGTGACGGCACCGGCCCATTCGGCCGTCCAGCCATCGAGTGCGGTTTTGGTGTCGGTGAGCGTGGCGCTGCGTCGGGTGGCCAGGGCCTCCGTCTCGCTGACGGCAGTGGTGGCGGTGCGGAGTTGCTGGGCGGACGTCGTGGCGTCGATGGCGAGCTGGTCGGCGTGGTCGAGCAGGCCCTGGAGTGAGAGCGCCGCATCGGCGGTAGCGCCGGTGGTGGTCAGCGATGTCGTGAGGTCGGTCCGGTGGCGGGTGATGGTGGCGTCGAGGTCGGCGATCTGGCCATCGAGACGCCGGGCCTCCTCGCTTTGCTGGGCGCACGCCCGGAAGTCGTCATGCCAGGTCTCCATCTCGGCCGGGTCGCCCGCCGTGACCCCGTGGGGCTCCCAGAGAGCGGCCCACTCGACCGCGGCTGAATCGCGCTCGGCCACCAAGGTCTCGCGTTCGGTTCGGCGTTCGGCAACCTCGGCTTCGAGTACAGCGATTTTTGCTTCGAGCGACGCCCGCCGTTCGACGGCCTCGGCCTCGCGGCGGAGGCGGTCAGCGACCTCGTCGGCATCGACCACTGCGGCTTCGTAGGCATCGGGGAGGGGCCGACCTGCGCTCCAGGCGTTGGTGGCCTCTTCCTCCTGCGCGTCATCGAGCCAGGCGCCTCGGATGAGGTGCCACCCTTTGTCTCGGTGGGCCCGGGAATCGGCCAGGTCGTCTGTTGTGGGGGGCTCCTCGCTGCGCAACAGTTGGGCCAGTTGCTCGGTGATGGCGACCAGCTGGGTGTCGCCGGAGTCGATCTTCTTGTCGAGGCTGGTGATCGAGGCGCTGCGGGCATCGGCGTCGGCGCGGGTGTGACGGATGAGATCAAGCGAGGGGACGGCGAGAGCATCGACAGCCCGGGAATCGGTCTCGGTGAGTCCGAGGGTGGCCAGCCCGCCGGTCAGCTCGGCATCGAGGTCGGTCAGTTGGCGGGCGGTCTCGGTGCGGGTGGCCTCGAGGTCGCCAGCCTTACGGATGCGGGCGGTGACCTTCACGAGTGCGGCCACGTCGGCCGGTTCGTCGAGCTCGGCCAGTTCGGCTCGCTGAGCGGCGAGAGTCGTTGCCGTCTCGCCCGACGCCTCGGCGGCGTGCTTGTGGTCGGAGGCGAGCGTGGTGCAGGCGGCGGCCAGATCGCCGATGCGCTTTTCCTGGTCGACGGTGAGTGCCGATCGGCCGTTGTCGTCGAGCGGACAGCCCGCTGGCAGCTTCTTGCGGAGTTGTTCCAGCTCGCGTTCGAGGGTGGCCGCCTTCGTCTTGAGACCGGGTAGGTCCTCCTCGTTCTGGTCGTAGCCGCCGGTTTGGCGGGTGAGCTTCTCGATCTTGTCCTCCTGGTCGAGCAGCACGGTGTCGACCTTCAGATCGGCCAGCTTCTGGTTCAGCCGTTTGACAGTGGCCTCCGCCGCCCGTCGCGCCGAGTCGCCCTCCTGCTGGCGGGCCTTGGCCTCCTCGAGTTGGGACCGCATCTCCAGGTCGACGAGGGGACCCTCTGTCTCCATCTGGGTCTGGGTGGCTATGTCGTTGGCCCGGGCTACGAGAAGCGGGCGAGCGGCCCGAGTTTGTTGGAGCAGGGTCCTCCGGACGGCCAGGGCGCGGCGCTCGCCTGCCGTGGTGTCGTGATCGTCCTGGGCGGCGGCCAGATCCTTGTCGAGGGCCAGCACCTCGGAGGCGCTCATCGAGAGGGTCTTGGCCTCGGAGGTGGCGTCTTTGTAGTCCTTCACGGCGGCGTTGAGCAGTGGCTTTGCCGCCGAGCTCTTGAACAGTTCGCCGGCGCGCTCATCGAGTCGGCGCAGCACCGCGGTGAGGTCGGTGGTACCCCTGCTGGCGCTGAACAGCGCTCGTCCCACCTCGCCGTCGCTGTCGAGGAGGGCTTCGCCGCCGGCGACGATCTCCTCGTGGCCGATGGTGAACAGACTGGTGAAGACCTCCTCGGCCACGTCATGGAGGAGCTTTGCCAGCGTGGCCTCCTCGATCGTGTCGCCGCCGGGACCTTGGAGGGTGTTGGACTGCTTCTTCACCCGGACGATCTCGAGGGTCTCGCCCTCATCGTCGGCCAGCAGGGCCCCGAGGCGTAGGTCGCGCATCTCGTGGAGGAACGCGTGGTTTGTGCGTACGGGGATGCCGTAGAGCAGTTGCTCGACGGCGGCCATCGCCGTGGTCTTGCCGGCCTCGTTGTGGCCCACCACCAGGTGGGTGCCGGGTGCCGAAAGGTCGAGACTGACGTCGGTGAAGAGTCCGAAGCGGGTGAGGTCGAGGCGGCGGATTCTCATGCCCGCTCCTCGGCCAGCAGCGCCACCACGAGTTCGAGGCTGCCGTCGAGTTGTTCGGCCAGTTGTTCGGCGGTGCCGATCCTCGTGGGATCGACGGGCGCCCCCTCGGCCGTGCGGGCATCGGCGCCCAGCTTCTTGGTCAGATCAGCGAAGGCGCCTTCGTAGGCCGCCATGGCGTCGGGGTCATCGCGCAGGCTGTTGATGCGCTGGGCCAGGGCACCGATGGCGCCGTCGTCGCGGGCGGCGGCCAGGTCGACGGGTCGGGTGGTGGAGACTTTCACCTTCTCCACCCAGAGCCGGCCACCGGCGTTGGCCAGCGAGCGTATGTCGGCCTCGAAGCCGCGGCGGTTGGCCCAGAGCCCCTCATGTGCCGGGCTCGCTCCGGTGATCTCCACCCGCATGGCGGCCAGGCGGCCGTCCGCATCGCCGGCGACCGCTGAGAAGCGCTCAGCCACGGCCGAACGAACATCGTCGGCCGAGGCGCAGCGGGTGGCGTCGATGGCGCAGAGATCCCAGCGGACGTCGTCGAGTACCAGGTGCTCTACAGCGTCCACCGCACCCCCCTCGACGGTGAGCAATGTGGCCCCCTTGGCGCCGGTCTCGCGGGCGTGGCGTCCCTGGGTGTTGCCGGGGAACACGATCCACGGGTCCTCAAGGACGATCTCTCGCGTGTGGACGTGTCCGAGTGCCCAGTACTGGTAGCTCTTGGCCCGCAGCGCCTCCACGGAGGATGGGGCGTAGTTGGCGTGGCCCGGACGGCCGTTGAGACCGGTGTGGAGCAGGCCGATGGAGAACAGGTTGGGATCACCGTCGGGGTAGGCCTCGGTGAGGTCGACGCTCACATCTCGGGTGGCGTAGCCCTGGCCGATCACCTCCACCTCGAGGTCATCGAAGGTGACGGTCTGGGGCTTGGAGGTGGACAGCTGGGTGACGTTGGGCGGCAACTGGAGATTTCGGCTGATCTGGGACTGGGCATCGTGGTTGCCGGCCACGCTCACTACGAGGATGCCAGCGTCGTGAAGCCGTCCCAGCTGTTCGTTCCAGAACAGGCCGGTGCCGTAGTCGGGCCAGTCGCCGTCGAAGATGTCGCCGGCCAACACGACGAGGGATACCTCGTGGTCGAGGGCGGCTTGGATGAGGTTCTCGGTGGCTCGACGGGTAGCCCCGCGGATCTCCTCCGCGGGAGCGCCCTCGTAGGCGGTGAGCCCGCCGAGGGGGCTGTCGATGTGCAGATCGGCGGCGTGCAGGATCTTCACGGCGTGGCTCCATCTCGGTATTCGGACTTCATCACTTGCCGGGTCGTCGATTTCCCAGCGACGAGCGAGAGTACCGGTGTGGTGTGACAGCCATGATGAACATGCCCGGTCCGGACGGGCGGAAGGGACTCCCGAAGGTGGTCGCGCGGTGTCGGGTCCGACCCTTGGTGTGACCGGTCTCGCCTACTGATGCCACAACCGGGCCTGGAGACCCGAGGCCCGAGTGACCGGGCTGGTGATCGCCGTGCGCAGCGCGGCCTCTGTAGCGAGGAGGGTGACCCGCTCCTTGCCCCGGGTGATGCCGGTGTAGAGGAGCTCCCGGGTGAGGACCCGGGAGTGCTCGTCGGGAAGGGACACGACGGCGTGGGCAAACTCGGAGCCCTGGCTCTTGTGGATAGTCATGGCCCACCAGGTCTCCACGGCGTCGAGTTGGGACGGGAGGACCAGACGGATGCCGTCGGGGCCGGGCATGGCCACGACCGTGCGGTCGTCGTCTCGTACGACGATGCCGGTATCGCCGTTGAACACGCCGGTGATGTAGTCGTTGCGGGTGATGATGACCGGCCGACCGACGTAGTAGCCCCGGTCGGTTGAGAGACCCTGGACAAGCTTCGGGAGTTGACGTTCGAGGTGGTCGCGCCAGGCGTACGAGCCCAGTGGGCCGAAGCGCGTACCGCAGAGGACCTTGAGATCTACAGCCCGATCGAGGGCATCGCCGGCCTCGCCTTTGCGGGCGGCCCGGGCCACCTCGGCGGCGCCGGAGACGACCATGCGGCGCAGTTGGCCGAGGGCCTCACGGTCGGCGGGGTCGATCCATCGGACGTCGTCGGAGCCACTGTCGCTGAGGACCCCGATGGCTCGGTGGGCGTCGCCCGAGCGCACAGCGTCGGCCAGGGCGGCGATGGCGGAATCGGCGGCGAAGCGGTGGACCCGTTGGAGGACCACGATGTTGTCGGCCAGCGGACCATCGGGAGTGGCGTCGAGATCGATGGCGGGACCCACGATGTCGCCCAGCACCGCGCCGGCCTCGACGCTGGCGAGCTGGAACGGGTCGCCCACGAGGACGAGCCGGGCGTCGGGGCGCAGAGCATCGAGGAGTCGAGCCATGAGGGGCAGGGCCACCATCGACGTCTCGTCGATCACCACGACGTCGTGGGGGAGCGGGTTGTTGCGGTCGTGGCGGAACGAGATTCCGTCGCGATAGCCCAGGAGGCGGTGGATGGTGCCGGCCTCATAGGCCAACAGCGTTTGGGCCGACGCGTCGGGCATGTCGGCGCCGGCCACGGCCTGATGGACAGCCTCGGTCATACGGGCTGCGGCCTTGCCCGTTGGGGCGGCCAGGGCCACCTGGAGGGGCCGACCGTCGTTGAGGGCCAGTTGGTGGAGGGCCGCGAGGAGCCGGGCGACGGTGTGGGTCTTGCCGGTGCCAGGACCGCCGGCCAGCACGGTGATCCGGCGGGTGAGCGCCACCCGGGCACCGAGCCGTTGGAGGTCGGGCCGGTCCGGATCCTCGGGGCCGAAGAACTGATCGAGCACGGCGTCGACGGCCGTTTCGTCGGCCTCGGTGGGGTTGGGGTGTGCGGCCGAGCCGTTGGAGTGCCCGTCGGAATGATTGAGGAGGAGATCGCCCACCTGGCGCTCGTAGCGCCAGTAGCGCTCGAGGTAGACCCGCTCACCGTCGAAGACGAGCGGTCGGATCACGCCATCGTCGACGGGGCCGGTGGCATCGCCCGAATCGGGATCGCGGACCGTGACGGCGTCGGAGCTCCGAATGGCCTTGGCCCAGCCGGCCGGATCGGGCCAGGGCAGGTCGTCGATCTCCGCCGTTGGTTCGGCGTCGTCATCGGGACCCGTCTGGTCGCCTTGGGCCTCGATGGCGACGGTGCCGGCCACCTCGTTGAGCACGACACAAACGTGGCCGAGCTGGAGGGCCCGTACGCAAAGGGCGGTCGCCAACAACACCTCCTCGCTTGTGCCTGGCACGGTGCGGGCCACGGCCCCGGCCACCTGGATGTCGGCCTCGTGGAGGATGCCAGCCTCGACGAACGGCGCCAGCACGGCGGTACCGGCGGGGAAAACGGGTGTGGCGGTGCCGCTGGGCCTCATGGCGCTCCCGCCCCGGCAGAGCCGTCCAGGAGATCGGACAGGTGAACGACGAGCTCGGCCGCGGGCCGCCAATCGAAGACGCCGTTGGGCACGCCGTCGGTGGTGGGGGTGTCGGGGCCGACCATGCCGCGCACGAAGAGGTAGGCGGTGCCGCCAAGGTGCACGGCCGGGTCGTAGCCGGGGAGGCGCCATCGGAGATAGCGGTGAAGGGCCACCGAGTACAGCAATGCCTGGAGTGGGTAGTGATGCTCGGCCATGGCGGCGGGGAGCTGGTCAGGCCGGAAATGGGTCGCCGTTGGGGTGACGCCGCGGGTGGCCAGACGGTTGGTCTTGTAATCGGACACCACGAAGCGTTCGACGCCGTCGTCGTGGCGGATGCGGGCCACGAGGTCGATCGAGCCGGTGAGGTGGCCGGCCAGCACCGCGGAGAACGGGCCGTCGGCGAGCGAGGCGGCCCATCGACTCAGCGGGTCGCTGGCTGGGAGGTGGTCGAGGAGAAGGCGGCCGATGTCGGCGTCGGTGGCCCGGGTGCCACCTTCGCCCAGAGTGAGATCGAAGTTCATCTCGTTGAGGCGGTCGGCGGGGGCCAGATCGACCAGGGCCCGCCCGGCGAACATGGGACCGAGTGGGGTGCGGACGACGGCTTCGAGGCCGGCGACGAGGCGGTGCTCGTCGACCGGCCAGGGGTTCCAGGCCAGACGGTCGGCAACGGCCTGGGCGATCTCGGTGGTGAGGTCAGCGACGGTGAAGTCGATGATCTCCAACACCTCGTGCACCAGCGTGCCGAATCCAGCACCGCCGATGATGTCGCCCAGGGGAAGCGGAGCATCGGCTGGGTCCGTGGCGCCGGTCGATTCTTCGTCGCCCATCAGATCGGCCGCGCCTGACGACCAGGCCTCGGTTGGGCCTTCGTCGGCGTCGTCGGCGTCGCTGGCCGTGTCGTCGAAGGGGTCGATGGCGCGGCGGTCGTCGTGGGCCCGGGCGGTGATGGCCGTGAACGACCAGCGGCTGCGTCCACGGTCGAGGGGATGGTCGAGGGTGGCGACGGCCAACTCGACATGGTCGGAGGTCGCGGCGCCCGTCCACGGCTCGGCCGAATCGCCCGGGTCGTCGACGACGATCACCTCGAGCTCACCGCCGGAGGCATCGACGAGGGGTTGCAGCCGAGCCAGGGACTCATCGACGTCGATGTGGTCGAGTTCGGCGCAGGTGAACAAGTCGAGATCGACGGTTCCTGTCCGGTCTCGGGCGAACAGGACCCGGGCCAGGCCCGTCTTCCAGTCGACCTTGGTGGGCAGCCACCACACGGCGGTGTGGTGACGGGCGCGGGTGAGCGCGACGTAGAGCACCCGCAGATGGGAGCCCACGGCCTCCTGGTCGGCCAACAGCTCGCGTTCGGCCCGCTCGTCGTCGGGACCCCACTTCTCATCGGTTGCCACGTCGATGGTGCGCTTCTTCGTGGCCGTGTCCCACCAGATGTTGTCCTTCGTCTTGGCCCCGCTGGGGAACCACAGCGAGGTGCAGCACACGACCGGGAATTCGAGGCCCTTGGCCACGAAGGTGGTCATGATCTGTACGGCCCGGGACTCCGACTCGACTCGGCGGGCGGCCAGGTCGGCTTCGGGGTTGCCGTCGTCGCTGCCGCCCGACAGGGCCTCGAAAGTGGTGAGCAGCGTGGTGGGGCTGGCCTGCCGGCCACCGGACAGCGACAACAGCTCGGCGATGTGGTCGAGGTCGGTCATGGCCCGGTCGCCGTCGGGGAGCGCCAGCACCAGGGAGGCCACCGACGTCTCGGCCCAGACCTGGCCGACGAACGCCGCGACGCCTCGGTGCGAGAGCGTCTCACCCCATGAGTGGAGCCGTACCTGCACCACACTCAGGTCGGCATCGGTAGCCGCAGCCACGCGTCCGGCATCCCAGCCGAAGAACCACGAGAGCCCGGCGGCCCGGGCCCGGCGGGCGTCGGCCGGGCGGGCGACCGCTGCGAGGAGTCGGTGGAAATGGGTGGAGGCCTCGGATTCGAGGACGTTGTCACCACGGGCGATCACCGCCGGGATGCCCAGGGCCGTCAGGGCGTCACGGATGACCGGACCTTCGCGGTTGGCCGCGATCAGCACGGCCACATCGTCGGGCCGCAGCGCACGTGTCTCGCTCGTGTGGTCCTCGTCGGGGATTACCGCGGTCTCCAGGAGATCGCGGATGTGGGTGGCCAACTCCCGGTGGATGGCGCCCTCGCCGTTGGCGGCAGTGCTGAGGTGGCTGTGCTTCTTGTCCCGGGCCACGTTGGGACCGATGGTGAGGCGCACGGAGAGCGCCGGAATGGGGGTGCCGTCGGTGGTGGTGAACCTGCGGTCTTCGTGGTCGCTGGGTGCGGTGACGGGCTGGAATCGGATGTTGTCGGAGCCGAAGGTGACGCCCGAGAGCAGTATCTGGGTGGCCCGGAGCACGGCTGGGTCGGAGCGCCAGTTGACCCCCAGGCCGGTGAGGTGGGTGTCGGGGGCGTGGGCGGCCTGGATGTAGGTGTGAACGTTGGCGCCCCGGAAGGCGTAGATGGCCTGTTTGGGATCGCCGACCAGCACCAGCGTGGTGGCCGTGACGTCGTCGCCTTCCGCGGCATCGAGCTGGCGCGCGGCCTGGCCGAAGACGGTGTCGAAGATGGCCCATTGGACGGGATCGGTGTCCTGGAACTCGTCGATGAGGGCGATCCGGTAGCGCTGTCGTAGTGCCTCGCGGGCACTGCGGCCCGCCAGTTCGTCGTGGAGGGCGTCGCGGAGTCGGGAGAGGAGGTCGTCGAAGGAGAGCGTCCCGGCCGCTTTGCGACGGCGGTCAACCTCGGCGCTGATCTCGTCGACCAGGACGCGCAGACGCGCCGCCCGGGGACTTGACTCGTCGGGATCGGGGCCGGGCAGGAGCGCCGAATCGGCGTTGTTGAGGGCCAGTCGGGACGAGCGGCGGAGATCGGTCAGTGACGGTATCTCCTCCGCCGGGTGGGCCTCGTGGACGGCTTCCGCGACCAACAGGTCGGTGGCAACCTGTCGACCTATCGCCTCGGTGTCGTCGACGAGCACGGCATCGGGGTCGGTGAGCACGGTGGATCCGAGGGTGCCGATCACCTGCTGGGCGAACCCATGGATGGTCGTGATGGTCGCCGCGTCGAATTCGGTGATGGCCGTGCGGACCCGCTCGAGTCGGATCTGGCGGTCCTCGCCCCAGATCTGGGCGAGCAGCACATCGTCGGGCTCGGTGGCCGATTCGAGCGCGTCGGCGAATTCGACCAGACGGACCCGGACCCGATCCTTCAGCTCGGCGGCCGCCGCCCGGGTGAATGTGACGACGAGCAGCTCGCTGATGGGGACGCCGTCCTCGGCCACGTACCGGGCCGCCAGGGTGGAGAGCGTGAACGTCTTGCCCGTGCCGGCACTGGCCTCGATGGCCAGTCGGCCGTGGGGGAGCGGCCCGGCCAGGTCGAAGGTTTCAATGTCCGTCACGAGGAGGTCTCCTCGTCGTCGGCCAGGGACGACGCCATGGCCCCCCAGAGGTGGTGGGCGTAGCGGCGGGTCCGATCGGACCCAGGGCCGTCGGGGTCGACCGGCTTGAGCGGCAGGGAGGTGATGTGCTCGACGGTGGCGTGGTCGAAGGCCACCTGAACCCATTCGTCGCTGCTGTCGCCAGTGCTGAACGAGCTGGAGCTCCAGGCCGCGGAGGCACTGGTGCCGTTGAACAGTGCCGGGGAGAGCCTCGGGAAGATCGGCAGGGGCTCACATGAGCCTCGGCGGAACAGATCGACCACCAGGCTGAGGGCGGCGACGGCCCGCTCGTGGCGACGGTCCGGCTCGGCGAGGGGGATCTCCAGTACCCGCTCCTGATAGCCCTTGGCTGTCTTCGAGCTCGGTCGGTTGAGGAGTACCGAGGTCCAGTGGGGGTCGGGGTCGTGGGCGGTGAGGGCCATGAGATCGAGCCAGGGAGCGAGGCGTTGCCTGTCGGAGGCCGTGGACACGCTGGCGGCGACCGGGCCGACGTGATCGCCGGCATGGTCGGCCACCGTCCCGACGAGGCGCGTGCCGTTGGGGAGGGTGACGTCGATCGGTCGATGTTCCGCCGACAGTTCGCGGGCGCCGAGTTCGCCGAGGGCTCCCATCAGAGCGTCGATCAGGTTCTCAGCCTCGGACAGTTCGGCCTCGGCCAGACGGCCGGGTGGGAGCAGTTCGGCCGCACGCTCGCGCCGCAGGAACGATTGGGCGTCGCCACCGGATCGGCGGTGGGCGAGAAATCGGTCGCGTACTCCCCAGGCCTCGAGGGGATCGAGGGCAAGGACGAGATCTCGTCCCTCTGCCGCCCGGGCAAGGCCGCTGGCCCCGGTGGTGGGAGCGACCAGTTTGCCCGCGCTGCGGGACGGGTTGTCGGGCAGGCTGACCTCGAGAATGGCGCGCAGAAACCACCGGGGTGGGTGGACGAGGAACTCGCGCAGGTCGGCCAAGGCGATCACCGCCGGGGTGGAGTCGGCGAGGGGTGCGGCCAGGAAGGGCCGTGCCTCGCCCGACGACAGGCGCGAGACCGCCCCGGCACGGGCCAGGGGATCGAAGCTCCACGGTCCGTCGAGGCCGGCGTCGACCGACGGCGAGCCGACCGTCTGGAAGTTGCGCTCGTCGAAACTCTGGCGGGGGTGGGTGATGGTGAGCCGGGAAACGGCCGATCGACGCACTGCAGGATCGACGGTGTCCGCGATCACGTCGACCAGTTCGGCCACTACCACGGCGGCGGGGACCGGCTGGTTGGTCACCACGCTCCGTCCGGTCCGGATCACCACCAGGTGTTCCCGGGCGGCCAGCACGGTCTCGAGCAGGGACTGGCGGGTGTCAGCCCGGCGGTCGCGGTCGCCTAAGTGGGGGTCGGCGGCGGTGAGATCGTCGCCGTTGGGGGATCCGGCGGCGAAGGCCGACTCGTCCATGCCGAGCAGGCACACCACCCGGTAGGGGATGCCGCGCAGCGGTGTTGGCGAAGAGATGGTGACCCCACCGCGGAAGAAGTCGGCCCGGCCGGCGGTGCCCTGGAGGTGACCGCCCAGGAGATGGCGGACATCGGTCAACGTGAGGTCGACGCCGCATGGTTCGGATCCGATGACGGCCTGGGAGGCGAGGTCCTCCAACACGTTGGCGAGCCGAGTCTGTTGCCAGGCCAACTCGGGGTCGACAGCGAACAGCGTGGCGGCAGCGTCCTGGAGTAGCCGCACCCACTCTCGAGCCGGGCGGGTGCCCTGGACGGCCGCGGTCAGATCGCCCAGTCGGGCGAGGAGGCCGGCCAGCCGACCGGCGACGGCGATGTTGGAGCCCTCGACGCCGATGGGGAGGATGTGGCCCACAGCGAGGGCGTCGGGATCGTCGGAAACGGTGATGCCGAGTAGCAGCCGGTCGATCGCCGATCGCCACGAGCCGGCTTCGTAGGAGGCCGGGATGCCCCATCTCACCCGGTGGGTACCGTCGAGGCCCCACCGGGTGTTGGCCTTGTCGACCCAGTCGGCCAGAGTTGTGAGGTGCTCGTCGTCGAGCCCGAATCGCTCCCGGACTGGACCGAGGTTGGCGAAATCCAGTACGGCGGCGTCCGAGAAGCGGCTGTCGAGCAGTTCCACCAGGGCGCCGAGCGCGCCAAGGAGGGGATAGGTGGCCCGGAGGGACCGGTCGGTGAGCCGATAGTAGAGGGTGGGGGCGCCGGGCAAGGTGGCGTCGTCGGTGGGACCGCCCGAGCTCCCGGGCGGGCCCAGCACCGATTCGATGAGAGGCGCGAACTCGTCGAGCGCCGGACAGAACACCACGATGTCGTCTTCGGTGAGGGTGGGGTCGTCGGCCAGTAGGTGCAGGATCTGATCTCGCAGCACCTCGACCTGACGGGTGGCGCCGTGGCACGTGTGGATCAGTACCGACCGGTCGACGGGGTCGGGTGAGAAGTCGCCCGCGGGGGCGGTGTCGGTCCGGAGGTCGTGTTGGAGCCGCTCCAACAACGTCGTCGGTTCAGCCCCCGCGTCCGGTTCGTCGGCCGCGGATCCGATGAGGTGGTCGGCCAACAGAACCAGGCTCTCGCGCGCCGGGCGAGCCCAGGACACGAGCAACGGATGAGATACGAGCTCTCCTGAACGGTCGTGGATGCGATGCCGGGCCCGATGTTGAGCCGTGGAGGCGGAGGTGACCACGGCCCGGGTCATGGCCGGCGAGGGCTGGTGGGCCAGGAGGTGGACATCGCGTTGGGTGCCGAGCGCTTCGAGCAGCTCGAGAAACGGCCCGCCACCGGGCAGGGTGGACAGCGCGAACAGCGACACCCGCGCGGGGACGTCGGCGGGGCAGTCACCGGCCCGGATCTCGGCCAGGCGCCCAGCGTGGCGTTCGGCCGGGCTGGGCACCCCGATGCGGGCGTGGACGAGCCGCCACAAGTGGGGCTGCCAGGCTGCCCGGTCCGACAGCGGCGTGTCGGCGCCGTCGACGTCGTGGCCGGCCGCCCACCGGGCCAGCATGGACGGACGGTGCAGGAGGTAGCGGTCGAACAGGTCGGCCAGTCGTCGTGCCCGGCCCCACCGCGTGGCGCCGGGCGCCAGCCGGTTGAGTGGTCCGAGACGCGTGTCGGCGGCCGTCGCGCTGCTCTCGAGCACATCGAGGACCACCCAGGCCACTCGGTCGAGGTGCCAGGGGTCGTTCGCCCGGTCAGTGTCGGGAGAGAGCACACGCCTGGCGAGGGTGCCGGGGAAGACCATGTCCAGGTTGGCAGCCACACCATCGGAGCGGTCGGCGCCGGAGCTGCCCAGTCGGCGGGCCAGCTCGAGGCCTAGCCAGCGCTGCACGCCGGCGGTGGTGACGACGATCCACTCCGACGCCATCGGGTCGGGCATCGGGTCGGACAAGACCTGCGCGAGGTGCGCGGCCAACTGTTGGGCGTCGCCGCCGCTCGTCACCCGGAGCATGTGGCCAACCTATCGAAGGGTGCCGACAGCGGATCACCTGCCGGTTCATAAAGGAACCCGCTGAGCGCGCTGAGCGTGCCGCCGAGGGATACGCCATCGCCCTGCCGAAAGTGACCCCGCTGTCATCGCATTCACCATTGGTGTGGTTGCGCAGGCCGTGACGCCGTTCCTCGGGACGATGTGGACGACATGATCAGCCCAGCTGGCCACCTCGGACCGGGTGCAGTGTCAGCGCTGGGGGCATCCGGTGCTGTTGGTCGAGACCTTCGCCGACCCGTCTCGCCATGTCGGCTGTCGATACTGCCGGCCTGCGTGGATGAGCCCCCTCGTAGGACGAACACACCCGGAACAGGGCGCGTGGGCAGCACTACGTATGTAAGATACGTACATGCCGAACAAGACGATCAGCGTTCCGGATGACGTTGTCGCCGTCATCGACAGTCTCGGCGTTCCGTTCTCGACCTGGGTTACCGACCAGCTCCGCCGCCACGCAGCGACGCAGACCGGGCTGAGCCTCGGGCAGCAGTTGCTCGCCGACGCGGCGCTTGCGGGCACCGAACCCCCGACCGAGGAGGAGTCCCGAGCTGCGATGGACCGAATGGAGCGGTCTGCACCGTGGTAGCGCGTGGAGGTGTGTATTGGATCGACCTGGACAAGCGGCGACCGTGCGTCGTCGTTTCCTCCGACGACGTCCTCGGTATCGAGGTGTGGCAGACCCACGTCGTGCCGCTCACCTCCAATCTCCAGAGAGCGGGTACCGCAGGCAACGTGTTGCTCCGCTCGACCGTGACGGGTCTGACCAAGGACTCGGTTGCCGTGCCGCTTGGGCTCGAACTGATCGATCGCTCGCTGCTAGCCGAGCAGTCGGGTCGCGTGCCTGGGGTCATCCTCGGTGACATCGACGATGGTCTTCGGGGCGTGCTGGGTCTCTAGTCACCGCCCCCGCCACCATCTGAAGTTCGAAAGCCCAGTTCACAGGCTTGGGCTTTCGTAGATGTCGGGGGCGTTCCGCCGTGTTGGGTTCGGCCGGTACCGCTGATGGTGCGAGGGGAGGTGGTCGAGGAGATGTCGGTTGACGCCGGTGCTCTGAAGCCGCGGGTGGAGGTAGCGGAGTATCTGATCGGGCCCGGTCGGCGGGGGTGCCCGTCGATGCTTCGCGGCGCGACGCCATCCGCGTGAGATGCGGCGAAGGACGAGCAGGAAGGCGAGGTGCACGACGACGACCGTGACCGGTATCGGTCCGCTGCTGCGAGCGACTTCCTGCTGCCAGCGACCGACCGTGGCGTCTACGCGCAGGCGATCGGCGCGCTGGTGATCTATGGCATCGCCCTGTGGTTCGTGCGCTCGATCGATCGGAACGCTCGCAACATGGTGTCCTGCACCAGGTCTTCGGCGTCCGGTGGGTTCCTGGTGATCGACAGGGCGACGCGGCACAGGACGTCCACCTCGGGTGGTACATGACGAGCGAACGCAGCCTCGGCGCCGTTCGTTGCGGACACGCTGCTCTCCTTCACCGCTCGGGAACCCGGTGGGCGCCGGGCCGATTCCCCGACCCTGCGGAATCCGCCGGGCCGCTCAGAACCGGGCAGAGCTCCGCTACCGTGACCTTTGTCGTCGAATGATGCTCTCCGCCAACCGGAACCTCACCAAGGGGTCGCGATGCCCGCTCCTCACATCCCCGAATCTGCTGTGGTGACAGGCACACGCGACTGATGGCGAGAGTGGAGCTCATCACCGAGGCCACGGCGCCCTTGCTGGCTCGCGACTACTTCGCCGACGGTGACCCGGGGCCGATCGCCGCTGCACTCGCCCAGGTACCCGAGCTGCTCGACGTGGCCATGCCGTTCCTGGGAGCGGCGCTGGGACCGACCTCGATCCCGCTGCGGCCCAAGGAACTGGTCATCCTGCGGACGTCGGCGCTGATGCAGTGCCGCTACTGCGTTGCCGCCCACACCCCGGTAGCGACCGATGCCGGTCTCGACCACGACGAGGTCGCCGCCCTGCGCGACGAGATGGACATCGAGGCCGCGTTCACCGACCCGGCCGAGCTGGCCCTGCTGCGCTGGGTCGATGCCGTGGCGACCGGCAAGGGACGGGTCGATGACGCCGTGGCCGAGGGGATCGCCGCGCACTGGCCCGAGCACAACATCGTCGAGCTCACGGTGCTGGTGGGCGCCACGATGCTGCTCAACCGGTTCTGCAGCGCGCTCGAGCTCCCGTCGTCGGACGAGACCCTCCAGCGTCTGGCCCGAGACGGGTTCGCTTGAGCGCCGTCTCCGAGGCCATCGAGGCCGGCGACCTCCCCGGCCGGGTGTGGATGTACGCCAACTACAACTGCAACCTGGCGTGCACCTACTGCCTCACGGAGTCTGCCCCGGGAGTTCCCAAGCGAGGGCTGTCGGCCGACGAGATGATCCGCATCGCCACCGAGGCCGCCGAGCTCGGGTTCACCGACATCGGAGTCACCGGCGGCGAGCCCTTCCTGCTCGCTCACCTGCCGACCACGCTGGCGACCATCGCGGAGATCCTCCCGACCTTCTGCCTGAGCAACGCCACGTTGTTCAACGACAAGCGACTCGACACCCTCGACGTCCTCGCCGGTAAGGACTTCGCGATCCAGATCTCGCTGGACTCGCCCGACCCTGACGTCAACGACGAGATGCGGGGCCCCGAGAACTTCGCCAAGGTCGTCGAGGCCATCCCCAAGCTGATCGACCGGGGTATCCGGGTCCGCATCGCCACCACCACCGAGCCGGGCCGGTTGGACGCCGACGACCACGTCCGACTGTGCGCTCTGCACCGCTCGCTCGGGATCTCCGACGACGACCATCTCGTCCGGCCCATCGTGAATCGGGGCCGGGCCGTCGACTTCGGTCTCGGCACGACTTTCACACCCGAGGAGATCCCCGCCGAGCTGTGCATCACTGCCGACGGCGCCTTCTGGAGCCCCTTCGGCCCGACGGTCCTGAACGGCCGGGTCTACACCGACCTGCTCGTGTCACGCCAGACGGCGCCGCTGAGCGTTCCCGCCGAACTGTTGCGACGGGCGGTGATGGGCCGACCGCATGGCGATGACGTCAAGATCGGTATCAGGTGAGCGTGATCTCACGCCGGTCCGGTCGGGCCGACTCCCACAACCGCACCTCGCGTCGACGCCGCCATCGGCGCCGAACGCTCCTTTGCCGTCTGTGACACCAATATCGATGATGGTCCAAGCGCCGGATCGATCGGCCGTGTCCAGGAGATCTCAGGGGCCCAAGCGGGTGTTCGGGCCATGCCGTCGATGTTCGTCGAACCTGACAGCGTATGGAGTTTCGCATGGCCACCATGCAGGATCAACGCCAGGACCGAAGTGTTGGAGATCGCGTTTCTGCGATCACCAGCACGGTCGACCGGATCGCCGGGGCCTACGGGCCGGCGATGGTGCGGTGGTTCCTCGGGCTCATGTGGCTCTCCAACGTGAACTGGAAGGTTCCACCCGACTTCGGTGGTCTCAAGAACTATGTGCAGGCTGGGATCGACCACCCGGTCCTGCCGGGTTCCGCGTGGATGTTCGAGCACATCGTGCTCCCCAACATCATGCCGTTCGGCTACATGACGCTGTTCGTCGAGGTCGGGTTGGCCGCTCTGCTGCTGTCGGGCCGGTTCCTTCGGGTGGCAGCCGTGATCAGCGTCCTCCAGGCGTTCGCCATCGGTCTCTCCGTGGCCAACGCGCCCGATGAGTGGTACTGGGCGTACCTGCTCATGATCAGTCTGAGCATCGCCGTACTCGTGCAGGCACCACGCAGCCGTCCCACGGCGCCGCGGACGATGGGCGTGGTCGTCGCCCTCGTAGGCGTCGTCACCGCCATCACCACCATCAAGGGTGGGTTCGGGGGCGACAACAGCGTCACCCGGTCCCTCTTCACCGGCCGCAACGACATCCCCGACGAGTTCGGTAACGCCATCTTCATCGGCTCGATTGCCCTGGGCCTGGTCCTCATCGCCCTCGGCGTCGGCACGTGGGCGCTGGCCCACGCTCGGGCCGAGGTCCGACGAGGGGCGGGAATCGCCATGATCGTTGTTGCGGCGCTGCTCCTGCTCACCTACAGCGACTCGCCCGACACCCTGATCATCGGGCTCGGTTCGAAAGCGGTGCACTGCGGGATCCTCGCCACCGTCGGGCTGTGCCTCCTGCCGTGGCGTGATCCAGCACCCGAACCGGTCACTGGTCGCTCCGGAACCGAGAGCTGAGAACGCGAGGTCCAGGCAAGGTTCCGAAGGATCAGCCCGAGGTCCCGGTCTCGGCCGGGACGTGGGTCTCGGGGGACGATCGACCAGTGGCCAGTGCCCGCACCGCGGCATGCACTGCGACCGCGGCGGCCACCGCGAGCACGGGGTCAAGCGTCAGCCGGGCCTGCTGGTTGCCGTAGGAGACGACGGCGGTCAGGGCGACGGCCCCGACGAGGGCGACGAGCGGCGTCAACTCCGCCCGCCGGCCCCGGCGGTCCGTCGACGGTGGGCTCACGGGACGAAGAGCTCCCGCACGGCTGGTTTGGTGACCTTGCCCATGGCGTTGCGGGGTAGTTCGTCGACGAAGAGATAGCGAGTCGGCACCTTGGCCGGGGCCAAGCGTTCCTTGCCCCATCGGCGCAGCATGGGTCCGTCGATGGTGGTGCCGGCTCGGGTGACGACGGCCGCGACGACCCGCTCACCCCACTCGTCGTCGGGCAGACCGACCACCGCGCAGTCGACGACATAGCGATGCGTGCGCAGCATCTCCTCGATCTCGAGCGCTGACACCTTCTCGCCGCCGGTCTTGAGGATGTCGACCGACTCCCGACCGAGGAGGCGGTACCCGTCGGGGGTGGCGACGGCGACGTCCCCGGTGCGGAACCAGCCGTCGGTGAACGCGTTCGCGGTCTCGTCCGGCTGATTCCAATAGCCGGCGAACAATTGCGGGCCGCGCAGCAACAGCTCCCCCGGCTCGCCGTCGGCCACGTCGGAGCCGACGTCGTCGACGATCCGCACCTCGACCCCTGGGAAGGGCCCGCCCACGTGGCCGGGCACCCGGTGGGCGAGGGTATTGCCCAGGGCCATGCCGACCTCGGTCATGCCGTAGCGCTCGAGCAGCAGTTGCCCGGTGATTCGTCGCCACTCGTCGAGCACCGTCACCGGAAGAGCCGCCGATCCCGACACCATGAGGCGCAGCCTCTCGGCCCCAGTGCTCCAGTGGGCTCGCGCCGCTTCGTCGGCGTCGGCCCAGGTGGCGAGCAGCCGGGCGTAGATGGTGGGCACGGCCATGAAGATGGTGAGGCGGCCGGACGCCAACCGCTCCCATGTCTCGACCGGGTCGAAACCGCCGGGGGCCTCGGCCGTGGCGCCCACCCACAGCGGACACAACGTGACATTCACGATGCCGTGGACGTGGTTGAGGGGCAAGACGAGCAGGATGCGGTCGTCAGGTGACCAGGCCCACGCCTCGACCATCCCCTCGATCTGGGCCTGGAGGCTGGCGTGGGTGTGCACCACCCCTTTGGGCCGACCGGTGGTGCCGCTCGTGTGGATCATGAGCGCAGGGTCGGCCGGATCGGGTGGTGTGAGGGCGACAGGGGGTGTCAGCGGTGGGCGCCCCTCGTCACTCGTGTCGGGGGCAACAGTGACGACGGGGAGGTAGCGGGGCTGGCCCAACGCTTCGGCGGCGTCGGCGTGCTCGTCGGAGGTGATCAGGAACCCGGCGGCGGCGGCGTCGAGCACGTAGCCCAGTTCGGCGGCCGGGTGGGCGGGGTGCAACGGTACGGCCATGGCGCCAGCCCACCAGGTGGCGAGAACGGCGATCACGAAGTCCCGTCCCGGTCGGCACAGCAACGCCACCCGATCGTTGCGACCGACACCGGCGGCGCCGAGGTCCTCGGCGAGGCCGCAGGCCCGGCGGTGGAGGTCGCGATAGGAGATGATGCCCTCGGTGTCGACGATGGCCGGGCGGGACCCGAACGTGGCAACACGTTCGACCAACGACACGGCAGCGGGGTCGGGCACACCATCGTTCTAGTGGCACAGAGGCGGGTCAGTGGGTCCAAGTGTCCGTTCGGAGTCGCGGTGGGGAACGGCCGGTGACGATTCGAGGCGCGCGAGGGGAAATCTCGTCACCCGGTCCCCTGAACGGCGAATCTCCTGGATACGGTCCGATGCGTGAACGCAACGGTTGCCGACGCGTCAGCGAAGGGAACCACTGCTCCTCCGGTTCAGACCGAAACTGTGACCGGCGTCATGGCGAAACGTTCCCGGCTCTCGGTCTGGGTGCCCCGGGCGCTCTTCGCTGTGCTGGCCTGTGCGCTCGTGATCGCGGTCGTGCGGATGCACAGCACCATCGGCCGGGCCTTCCAGGCCTTGTTGGCGCTCCCCGGAGTGACCGTCGCCGCCGTCCTCGGCGTGTTCGCGGCCATGGTGCTGTCGCGGGCCCTGCTGTACCGGTGGTCGTTGCCTCGCTCGACCCTGGCCCGTGGCGTGCTGCTCGACCAGGTCAAGCTGGCGGTGGGGAACTCGGTGCCGGGTGGTGGCGTGGTCGGGGGGGCCCTGTGCTTCCGGATCGGGCGGAGCTTCCGGCACACGCCCGACGAGATCGCCGTGAGCTTGCTGGCCGTCGGCGAGGCCATGTCGATCGCCCGATGGACCCTGGTCGTGGTGATCCTCGGCGCCAGTGTGGCTTTCGGGGCGGGCAGCGGGTTCGACGTGGCCGTACTCGGTTACGCGGCGGCGACCGTCGTCAGCAGCGCCGTTCTTTGGTGGGCCATCTCGCGAGACACCCGGGGCACCCGGTGGGCGATGTGCCGCGCCCAAGCCGTGATCGACCGGGTGGCCCGGCGTGTTCCCAGGCTCGGGCCCGTGGCGGTCGAACCGTTCGTGCTCGGGATGCGGTCCGGTGCGTCCTGGGTCCTGTCGGCTCGGGCCGGTCGTCTGCTTCTGGCCGCGACCGCCGCGACTCTCGGAGGCGCGGCGATCGTGGTGCTCGTCACTCAGGCCGTCGGCGGCGATCAGGCCCCGCCCGCGTTCGACGTCATCCGGGTGTACCTGCTGGCCCGGTTCGCCGCCGGGTTCTCGCCGACCCCGGGCGGGGTGGGGGTGATCGAGGGCGCTCTGGGGGGAGGTCTCGTCGCCGCTGGCGCCGATCCCGCTTCCGCCGTGGCCGCGATCCTCGTCTACCGGGGGCTCACCTTCGCTCTGCCCATCGCCACCGGCTCGGCGGCTTTCCTGCTCTGGCGGCGTTGGGACAGCCGCCGTCAGGGGCACGAAATGGCGGTGGGCGGGCACCCCTCCTCTCGTTCTCTCGTTTTCCCGAGCCTCGATCCGGGCGCCGCCGGTCCGGCCCTCGCCGTCGTGTCGGCGGGGTCGATCGGGCAGACTGCCGCCTATGGAGCCGGTGCTGGCCGTAGGTGACGCCGTCGAAGACTGGACCGGCGACGCCCGTTACTTCGAGTACACCCGGGCCGCCAACCCGGTCGGCTCGGGTCACGTGCCGGCCGTTCCGATGGGCCGGTTCGCCGCCTCCGCTCACCAAGAGGTGCGCACCGGGATCGTGCCGTTCGACCTCTCGTCGTCGTTGCGCATCGCCGCTGGTCCCGCCACCTCACCGGCGTTGCTGGCGTCATTCGTGCGCATCGCGGCGGGGGACCAGCTCGTCACCGACCCCGTCGCCGCCTCCGAGCTGTACCACGTGCTGGCCGGCTCGGGTTCGTCGTCGATCGACGGCGGCACGATCGAGTGGGGAGAGGGTGACTTCGTCGTGCTCCCGGGGGGCGGGCCGAGTACGCACCGCGCCACCGACGACGCGCTCCTCTACTGGGTGACCGATGAGCCGCTGCTGCGGTACCTGGGTGCCGCTCCCACTCACGCCCGTTTCGCCCCAACTCGTTTCCCGGCCAATGATGTTCGGGCCGAGCTCGATCGCATCGTGGCGTCGCCGCGGGCCACCGACCGCAACCGCCTGGCGGTGCTGCTGAACACGGCTCCCAACGACCTCACCCAGACCGTCACCCCTGTGTTGTGGGCGATGTACGGCCTGCTTCCCGTCGACGTCGTGCAGAGGCCTCATCGCCACCAGTCGGTGGCGCTCGACCTGGTCGCCGAGTGCGAGCCAGGGTGCTATTCGCTGGTCGGCCGGTCCCTCGACGAGCACGGTGAGATCGTCGATCCGGTTCGGGTCGACTGGGAGCCCCACGGGGCCTTCGTCACTCCGCCCGGCCTCTGGCACGCCCATCACAACGAGTCGGGAGCACCAGCCATCATCGTGCCCATCCAGGATGCGGGTCTCCACACGTATCTCCGTTCGCTCGACATCCGCTTCGCGCCGCCCGACCGCTGACCCGGGTCCGTGTGCCAGCATCGGCCGATGCGAGCAGTGACGATCGTCGACGGCCGGCTCGAGTGGCGGGAGCACCCGGACCCGAGTCCGGGGACCGGCGAGGTGCTGGTGCGGGTGCGCGCCGCCGGCCTCAACGGGGCCGACCGGCTCCAGGTCGCCGGGCTCTACCCGCCGCCGCCGGGAGCACCCGCCGACATCCCCGGTCTCGAGTTGGCCGGTGAGGTCGCGGTCCTGGGCGCCGGGGTGATTGCGTTCTCCGTGGGTGATCGCGTGATGGCCGTGGTGGCCGGCGGTGGTCAAGCCGAGATGGCCGTCGTGCACGAACGCCACCTGCTGCGCGTGCCCGACGACGTGGCCTGGGCCGAGGCCGGGGGCTTCGCCGAGGTGTTCACCACCGCTCACGACGCCCTGTTCACCCAGTGCGGTCTCACCATCGGCGAGCGGGTCTGCGTCCACGGGGCCGCCGAGGCCGCATCCACGGGTCGACGCTGCGGGCCCGGTCACTCGAAGCCAAGGCCGACGCCGCCCGGCGGGTGGAAGCCCAGGTCCTTCCGCTGCTGGCCGCCGGGCGCGTGAGGGTCCCGGTGGCGGCGACGTTCCCGATGGCCGACGCCGGTGCGGCCTACGAGCGGTTCGCGGCGGGGTCGAAGCTGGGCAAGGTCGTGCTGGTCTGACCGGCCGCCCGGGCCGAAGGTGGACGCGGCCCGGGTGGTCCGATGGGCCCGCACGGTCCCGGCGGCCCGGGTGGGCGTGCCGACGACGACGGTTCCGGTGGGGGTCGTGTCGCGTCGGCCTGGCGTTCACCTTCACCCGGTAGGGTCGCTCGTATGGCTCGGTTCCTGGTGACCAACGACGATGGCATCCACGGGCCCGGGCTCCATGCTCTGGCGCGCGCCCTCGATGCCGCCGGCCACGACGTCGTGGTGGTCGCCCCGGACTTCGACGCCAGTGGCACCTCGGCCTCGCTCGGGCGGGTCAACCTTCGTGAGGACCTCCCGGTGCGTCGGGCGGAACTGCCGGGGGCGCCCGGGGTGGAGGCATGGGCGTTGGCGGGGCCGCCGGCCATGTGCGTGCTGGCCGCGACGCTCGGCGGGTTCGGCGACGACGAGATCGACGGCGTGGTGTCGGGCATCAACGCCGGCGCCAACACCGGCCGGGCCATCCTGCACTCGGGCACGGTCGGGGCGGCGCTGACCGCGCAGAACTTCGGCTACCGGGGCCTGGCCGTCAGTCTGGCCGAGCACGACGACGACTATCGCTGGGAGACCGCGGCCCGTATGGCGGCCGAAGTGGCGGGTCGCCTGCTCGAGGCGCCACCGCGCACCACACTCAACCTCAACGTGCCTGCTCTGCCCGATGGGGTCACGCCGCCGTTGCGGTGGGCCCGGCTGGCGTCGTTCGGCACGGTCCGGTCTTCGATGTCGGGGGCGGAGAAGGGGGCGTTGCAGTTCGAGCTCGTGGCTGTCGACCAGGAACTGCGCGCCGACACCGACACTGCCATGATCCGCGAAGGCGTGGCCACCCTCACCGCCCTCGGAGGGGTGGCCGAGGTGTGGGCGGGGCTGCCCGACGGTCCGGCCGACCCGGCCGACGCGTCCGACGGTGGTGTGACCGGGCCCACGGGTGGGCTACTGGTCGCGGCCCACCCGGTGCCGGGTGACGAACTGTCGCCGGCGCACCTCTTTCCGGATCCCGAGGTCGCGGCGCACCTGCACCCCCGTCGCTTCGACTGAGCTCTCGGTTCGATCCGACCGGTGTCGGGTCGCTCGGGCGCTATCGTTGGCCGGCCGGGCGGCGTGGCCGAGTGGCTTAGGCAAGGGCCTGCAAAGCCCTGTACGGCGGTTCGATTCCGCCCGCCGCCTCCCGAAAGGGCCTGACTCGATCCCGGGTCAGGCCCTGTCGCGTCGGGCGGATCATCCCGCGGCGACGAGTCTGTGCGTCGTAGCCTCGCGCTTTCGAGATCGAGCTGCGGGAGGACCCAGTCATGTCGATGAACCCACCGTTTGAACCCGGTGACGCCACCGAAGCGGTCGACGTGACCCCGCCGACCGAAGCGATGCCGGTGGTGCCGCCGTCGGGGCCGCCGCCCGGCGAACCGCCGCCCGGCGAACCCCCGGCATCGGGTGGTGGCAGCAACAAGGCGCTCTGGATCGTCGTTGCCGTGCTGGGCTTCGTGGTCGTGGCCGCGATCGCGCTGGCCGTCGGGATCGCCGTCGGCCGGGACGATTCGCCCACGACCACCACCACTTCCTCCACCACGTCGAGCACGGCGTCGACGACGACCACGCGCCCGTCCACCACCACGACCATCCGCCCGGCCACGACCACCACGGCGGCGCCGACAACGACCACTGTGGCCCCGCCAACGACCACGACGACGGCGCCGGCCACCACGACCACCGCCGGCCCCTGACTCCCCTTGGGCTCGAATCGCGGTGGTGGCGGGGCCGCGATTACGACAGGTAGTTCTCCAACCGGGCGATCCGGAAGCCGTTGGCATCGGCCAGACGCCTGATCTCGGTGAGGTTGGCCACCGTGTCGGGGCGGAAGTGCATGAGATAGATGTCGCCCGCCCGCATGGCCGGCCCCTGGAGCTTCAGCCCCCCGTTCTGCAGCTCGCCGGCCCACATCACCACGGCGGTGATCCCGCAGGTGGCGGCCTGCTCCCGGGTGATGGCGTTGAAGCTGCCGTAGGGCGGGCGCATGAGTGACCCGACCGACCCCAACTTCTCGGCGATGAGATCCTTCATGCCGCAGATCTCCGTGCGCTGCCCCTCCGCGGTGAGGTTCGGGAGCTTGGCGTGGCTCAGGGTGTGGGTGTGGGCCACGTTGCCGAGCGCCGTGATCGAGGCGAAGTAGGCCGGGTTGGCGTTGAGGTACTGGGCATTCAGGAACATCGACACGGGTATGCCGGTGGCCTTGAGGTAGTCGACGATGGCCGGGTCGCGATTGGTGCCGTCGTCCATGGTCACGAAGATCACCGGGTCGGTGGTGGTGATACGGCCGGTGACGGGGACGAGGCCGTCGGTCGGTGCCGGCAGGGGCGCGGCCGGGGGCGGCGCGATGGTGGTCGGCGCCACGCTCGTGGTCGTGGTCGGCGGCTCGGTGACCATCGTGGTTTCGGCCACGGTGTCGGTGATCGTGTCGCCTGGTCCCTGCGGCGCGGCCTCGGACGCGCACGCCGACAGCAGCACCGTGGCCGCCAGGGCGATGATGATGCTCAGGAGGCGGGTCGAGGGGCCGGCGGGGGAGCGAGGCTTGGTCAGCGGTCAGTCCAGTTCGGAGGCGGCCACGGCCCCGAGGGCGGCGGCGGTGGTGGCGGAGGCGATCGTGAGGGCGGCCCGGGCGGGGCCGAGGGTGGGCCAGGCGAGGGCGGCTCCTGCCGCGTCGACCGCATCGCCGAACGCCGCCAGAGTCACCCACGAGCGCACCGGTGTGCCCTGGTCGAGTGCCCTCAGCGTACCGATGGCGAGGGCCAGGTCCCGGGCACCCAGGCTGCGCACGACGAGGCGAGCCCGCCGGTCGAGCTTTTCACCGCCGAGCCAACGCCCGCCGAGGAGCCCTGGGGCGACGAGGAGGGCGGCGCCGATCACGACACGGGCGGAGGCGAGGGTGCGGGCGATCTGGCGGTGATCCATGGGGTTGGTTCTATCGGGCGGTCGATCGGATCAGCCGGTCCGGAGCTCTCGGCGGCGCTTCCGGGGTCGACCGCATGGCGAGTACGGACGCAGCGTGACTGCGGACGCGGTTGGACGTGACTGCGGACGCGGTTGGACGTGACTGCTATCGTCATCGCTGTTGTCCGACCGGTTCACCGGTCGGGTACGCGGACCCGTAGCTCAGTTGGCTAGAGCGCTTCCTCGACACGGAAGAGGTCGCTGGTTCGAGTCCAGTCGGGTCCACTCTCGAGGTAGGAGTTCGAGGCGGGCGACGAGGATCTCGCCGGATCGTGCTCGTCACTAAGGTGGGCGTCTGAGCTGAGGTCCATCGAGGGCCTCTCCCGGCGGAGCCATCGCTGACGCTCGCTCGACTTCCTGGGGGAACCATGCTGACGCCGTTCGACGACTTCCCGATCCACCAGACCGGCGACCCGATCGCCCACACGGCAACGGGTGACCCGAACCAGTACGACCGGTACTTCTTCAACGGGTTCGACCGCGACGGGCGGTTCATGATCGGTGCAGCCATGGGCCACTACCCGAATCGGGCGGTCATCGACGCCGCCTTCAGTGTGGTCATCGACGGGGTCGAGCACTCGGTGTTCGCCAGCGGCATCATGCCCACCGGGCGTGAAACGACCATCGGGCCCATCACCCTCGAGGTGCTCGAGCCGCTCCGGGCCATCCGTCTGGTCGTGACCCCCAACGACCACGGGCCGAGCTGCGACCTCGTGTTCCGGGCCCGCACCGCGGCCATCGAGGAGCCGAAGCAGAAGATCGTTCGTGATGGCCGTCTGGTGATGGACTACACCCGCCTCACCCAGTGGGGGACGTGGGAGGGCACCTTCACCGTCGACGGCGTCACCACCGAGGTGATTGCCGAGTCAACCTTTGGTGTCCGCGATCGGTCGTGGGGTATTCGGCCCGTCGGTCAGCAGGCCCCCACCAATCTGCCGCCGTCGACACCTCAGATCTTCTGGCTGTGGGCGCCGCTGCACTTCGATGACGTGTGCACCCACCTGGCCATGTTCGAGCACGCCGACGGCACCCGCTGGATGGAATCGGCGCTCGTGGTGCCGGTACTCGACGGGCCCGATGCCCCGACGTGGGGCGACGTGCCCGAGCCCGAGGAGGTGGGCGACGTCGAGTACGACATCGAGTGGCGGCCGGGTACTCGCGAGATGGCCAACGCCACCCTGCGCGCCACCCACGCCGACGGCACCGTGTCACAGATCGAGTTCGAGCGGCTCTACACGTTCCGCATGCGCGGCATCGGGTACATGCACCCCACGTTCTCCCACGGTTCCGCCCACGGGGTGTTGGAGGTCGGGGGCGAGTCCATCAAGCTCGAGGACTTCGACCCGCAGGACCCCACCTGCATCCACATCCAGACCCTCTGCAAGGTGCGCATGGCCGATCGCGAGGGGGTGGGCGTGCTCGAGCAACTGGCCTTCGGTGATCATCACCCCACCGGCCTCACCGGCATCCTCGACGGGTACACCCCCAGCCCCTGACGCCGTGTCGTCGCGCCGGGCGGGGCGGGAGCGGCCCGGGACACCGGTACGACGTCCAGGCCGTTCGGGTGCTCGCGTACGCGGTGGCTCGGGCCGTCCCAGATCGTCCCGAGGACCTTCAGGTTCTTCAGTGATTTCCTCGGTTTCTGCTTGTCAGTCGTACATGTGTTTGGTATGCTGTGGGCATGCCCAGTGAGGTGATTCAGGCCATCGGACAGGTCGATCCGCAGCCGTCATCGGCGCTGATCGAAGAGCTTCTGGTGGCCCGGCTGTGGTTCACCGGCCACCTGTCCGCCGCCCAGGTCGACATCGTGGTGGCGTTGATCCCGAAGCCGCTCGTCGACCTGTACGCGACCCACGACGCGGAGGTGTCGCCCTATCTGGTTGGTTTGACCCCGGTCGAGGTGACCCGAGCCGTCCGCCAGTGGGTGACCCGCGCCGAAGCC
>Ga0209390_10002077_pt1 | contig 36449 bp, 18 predicted proteins | sample BON01_FD_187212 | JGI IMG/M metagenome (GOLD analysis project Ga0209390, IMG submission 187212) | Freshwater microbial communities from Lake Bonney liftoff mats and glacier meltwater in Antarctica - BON-01 (SPAdes) (version 2) | ecosystem: Environmental > Aquatic > Freshwater > Ice > Glacier...
GCCTTCCAACCAATACTGCAAACAACGACACCCACCAATCACTACATCAATAAAACAGGCGCCGCCTGGTGGAGCGAGACTCGGAGCCGACAGCTCGAGCGGCTGCCAACCCGCCAAAACCGGCCCTACAAGAACAAGGCGTGGACGGACGTGGAGGTCGCGGCGCTGCGCGCCGGCGTCGTTCGCCACGGGGCGGGCAAATGGACGGCCGTCAGACAGGGCTCCCCGCTCCTGTCGGACAGGCGGTCTGTGCAGGACATGGAGTATAAGTGGCGGCGCCTGACCGGGGCGGCGGCGCGCCCGGGGCAGCGAGCAGGCAGCGGCGCCGGGGGAGGCGATCGGGCGGAGGGCGAGGGCGCGCGTGCGCCGGCCGGCGCCGCGGCTGCCGCCGCAACCGCAACCGCCGCCGCGCAGCGGGAGGACGAGGACGGCCGGCCGCCGGCCAAGCGCCCCCGCGCCGCCGCCGCCCGCGACCCATGCACGCTGCCACCACCCGCCGCCGCCTCGCGCGCCCTTCCGCCCCTGCCCCCGCCCCCGCCGCCGCCGCCGCCGCCGCCGCCGCCGCCGCCGCCGCCCCACGTTGGCGGCGGCGGCGGCGGCGGCGGCGGCGGGCGCACGCTCTCCTACGCCGCCATCGCCGCGACGTTCGAGATGACCAAGACGGAGGCCCGCGCCCACCTGGGCGTCACCCTCCTGGCCATCGACCGCGCCCTCGCCAGCCACGGCTTCTTCCGGCGCTGGCCGCAGCGCGAGCGCGCGTCGCTGCGCGCGCTGGTCGCGTCGCTCGAGGCGCGCGCAGCCGCGGGCGAAAGGTCCGTGTTCGGCGTATCGCCGCTCGAGGAGGCTGGGCGGCTGCGCGCGCTGCTGGACAGCATGCTCACCGACCCCAGCGCCCAGCCGAGCGACGGCGACCGCGCCCTGCGCGTTCGGGTCATCGACGCCGACGGCTACCGGCTGGCGAGAGCGGCGGGCGCGGGCACGGGCAGCGGCGCGAGGGTCTCCCCCGGGCGAGCGCGCGTTGCCGCGGCGGCGGAAGAGCAGAGCGAGGGCGTGCGTGCGCCGATCGGTGGGCCGCGGCGCCGCGCGCCGCCGCGCGCCGCCGCGGCCGGCGCCGCCGCCGCCACCGCCGCAGCTGTCGCCGCACAGCGGGATGGTGAGGACGACGAGCCGCCGCCTAAGCGCGCGCGCGTTCCTTCCCGCAAGCTGCCCCGCGGCCCCGCGGCAGCCGCCCCTCCCTGCCTGCGGCCGCCGCCAGCTGTGCCCGGGGCGGCGACGGCGGCGATGGCTGTGGCGGCGGCGGCAGCGGCGGCTGCGGGAGCGGTGTCCGCGGCGGCGGCGGTGGAAGAGGAGGAGGCGGATCTCGAGCCGTCTGACACCCCGTAGCCTTTTCCGCGTTTTTACCCAAACCCGCACTTCTCCTCTCGATGATGATGAGTTCTCCTCTCGATGATGGTGATGATGATGATGTTTTTGACACATAATGGCGTCTGTTCCTGATCGTCAAGGCCAGGACGCGCCTCCCTACATCATTCGGCGACTGACGCGCGCGCCGCCGAAGCCTCGTCCGCGCCACCGCCGCCCCTGTCCTTCTGAGATGGGAAAAACCACAACTCGCAACAAATCACCGCGCCGTCGGCACGGGCGCGGGCGCCGCCGCCGCCGCCGCCGCCGCCGCCGCCGCCGCCGCCCCCCCCGGCCCGCCGCCGCCGCCCCCGCCGTCCTCCCCGTCCTCCTCCCCGTCCTCCGGAGCCTCCCGCGGGTAGTAGTCCCCGAGCACGGTCGGCACCAGCCCCGCGAGCATGCCCACCAGGCCGGGCAGTCCACGCGTGAGCAGGCTGGCGCGCGCGGCCGGCGACGACTTTGCAAACAGGCTCAGGCCGAAGCCGATGAGCTGCAGGAAGCCGAGGCGCGCCGAGAGGAAGCCGTGCCAGTGGTAAGGGGACAGGGCGAAGAAGGCGGCGAAGAACTCGCGCGTCTCGGCGAGGTCGAGGCGCAGGAGGACGTCCATGCCGAAGCAGAAAAAGGCGCGCTGCCGGAGGCGGGCGGGCGGCCACGCCGCCCGCCACACGGAGGCGGCCATGGCCTCGGCCTCGCGCTCGGAGCGGGGCGGGAGGACGCCGGGCAGGGCGGTGATGCTGGCGGCGGCGGCGAAGGGCGGGGCGGGCTCGTCGGCGTAGGGCAGGGAGGCGGCGAGCAGCGCGGGCGGCGCCGGCGCCGAGGCCGCGGCGCCGCCGCCGCCCGCCGCAGCCGCCGCCGCCGCCGCCGCCCCGCGCTTGGCCGCCGCCGCCGCCGCGCGGTCCGCCCTGTCCGTCGGCCGCGACAGCGCGTCCACGATCGCGTCCGCCACGGTGGGCGCCGCGCCGAGCAGCCGCGACACCGCGAACCCCGTCGACGGGTGCACCATGCCTGCGGTGCCGCCGACGGCGAGCACCCGCTGCGGGTGGCGCGGCAGCACGCCGCCCATCGGAATCAGACAGTATTCTTCCTCTTCGACGCGCCGCACCTTGATGCCCAGCCAGCGCATGCGCGCCTCGAGGCGCGCCTTCAGCTCGGGAAAGGGGACTGCGGGCCGGGCGACCAGGCTGGTCTCCTCGAGAAAGACGCGCGTGGGCGAGAAGGGCATGGCGTACAAAAAGGTCGGCAGCGCGGCGTTGCGGGCCTTCATGTCAGGCTGGCAGGCCAGGTGGTCGTCGCGCCAGTCCATGAAGGTCATCTCGTCCGTCGCGAAGGGGTGGGACTCGACCTCGGCGACGATACCGTAGGCGCCCTGGAAGCCCGGGTCGAACGGCTGGTCGAACTCGACCAGCCGGCGGCTGTGGCCCGTGGCGTCGAGCACAAGCGAGCCCGTGACGCGGAGCGGCAGGCCGAGGGGTTTCGGCCTGGGCGGCAGGGCGGGCGGGGGCGCGGCGGCGGCGGCAGCGGCGCTGTCGCTGCTGCTGCTGCTGTTGCCGCTGCCGGAGGATGTCGCTGCTGCTGTTTCGCCGCTGCTGCTGCTGCTGGCGGCGGCGGCTGCCTCGCCGGCGTGCGCGCCGCCTAAGGCCGAGCAGCCGGTCAGAAAGTCGCCGGGCGCGATCAGCGCGCCGGCGCCGCCGCCGGCGGCGCCGGCGCCGGCGGCCGCGACGACCGTGCGAGCGACGACGGTCGAGCGCCCGCCGCCGTGCGCCACCGACTCGACCGCGCCGCGGAAGAAGGTCACCCCGCTCGCCGCGCACCGCTCCAAGAGCCGGCGCTTGAGGCGCGGCCGGTCCACGCGCCCGTAGGGGCGGGCGAGCCGCTTGTTGCCCGCCGCGCTGCCGTCGAGCAGCACACGCGACCTGGGCCAGACCACCTCGAGGCAGTCCGACAGGCCCATGGCCTGGAACTCGTCCACCCACACGCCGTAGTTGTTGGGCCAGACGCCCAGGGGGTCCGGGTCGACCACGCACACGCGGAAGCCGGCGCGGGCGACGCGGTCGGCCACGGCCAGGCCCGCGGGGCCGGCGCCCGCGACGACGAGGTCGACGTCGGCGAGGCACGAGGCGGCGGCGCCGTCGGCGGCGTCGTCGGCGGTCGTCGGGTGCGGCGCGAGCGCGACGTCGGTCGGCCAGGGCGCCTGCGGGCGGAAGTAGTACGTAGGGGGGGCGTCGTCGGTCGGCCGGGGGCCCGAGACGGGCGCGGCTGTTGGTGCCGCGGTTGCGACGGCAGAAGGGGGGGCACCGCGGGCGCGACGGGCGGCGGAGGAGAGAGGGGAGTGGGGGATGAGGATGGGCGAAGGGGTGGCCGCGCCCAAGCTCGACGCGCGCGTGCCGGCGGACGCAGCCGATTGCGCGCGGCGCTGACGTGCGCGGCGCGCGCCGGATTGGACGGCCGCGCGGCCGCCCGCACCAGGCGCCTGGAGCATGTCTCTTTTTTTCTCTCTCTCTCTCTGTCTTGCTGCTTGTGGTGTTTGATGCGCCTTCTCAAGAAAGATGTGGGTTGTTTGTTGGTTGAGTCGTGGTCGAGGCAAGGGTTTGTGTGTCTGATGGTGCGGGGCGTGCCTTGGCACGAGAGGGTATGCACGGCGCGGCCTCGCGGCCGCGGCCGCCGCGACGACTTGTCGCCGACGAGCGAGCGGCGTCTCCTCACTCGTCGTTCAGTCCGCTGCGGCGGCAAGCAAAGAGCTTCATCGTTTCAGGGGGAGGAGGCTAGAGGCGCGGATGCAAATGCGTGCTTACAAAGCGTCTTTCACATGCGCGTCGTTGGCGTTAACGCGGAAGAATGCAAGTGTGACACGTGCAAAAAGGCGGGGCGCCAGAAAGACGGCGTGCAAAGGAGACTCAGGGGGGGCGCGCGCTAGCGACGGCCCCGCCCGTCCCGAGCCCGAAAGCAAGGCTCCTCTCCGCCCACCGATTAAAAAGGAGGCCGTCAGCACCCGCCGCGCAGGCGCAGGACCAGGTGCAGCGTCGACTCCTTCTGGATGTTGTAGTCGGCGAGCGTGCGCCCGTCCTCGAGCTGCTTGCCGGCAAAGATGAGCCGCTGCTGGTCCGGCGGGATGCCCTCCTTGTCCTGGATCTTGGACTTGACGTTCTCGATGGTGTCGGACGACTCGACCTGTCGTGTTGTTGGTTGTGTTGGTTGGTGGGTTTGTGTCGGGAGGCGTGAGCGGCGGCGGTTCGACAGCGAAAAAAGGAGCGCGGCGCCGTCCCGCCGTCGCGCGCGCTCACAAAACACCCCCCCTCTTCGAGCAAGAACGCACCTCGAGCGTGATGGTCTTGCCCGTCAGCGTCTTGACAAAGATCTGCATGCCGCCGCGCAGGCGCAGGACCAGGTGCAGCGTCGACTCCTTCTGGATGTTGTAGTCGGCGAGCGTGCGCCCGTCCTCGAGCTGCTTGCCGGCAAAGATGAGCCGCTGCTGGTCCGGCGGGATGCCCTCCTTGTCCTGGATCTTGGACTTGACGTTCTCGATGGTGTCGGACGACTCGACCTGTGGTGTGTCAAGTGAGGTGGTTGGTGGGAGCTCGTGAGACAAGAGGGAGAGAGTGAGCGCAAAGCGGCAGCGGCGCGCGCCGATTTCGAAAGCCGCCCCCTCTCCTTCCCTTGCACAACACTCATGCGCCGCGAAAATTCGCGCGGATGCGCGCCCGCATGGACGCGCATTTGCGCCCATGTGCCGCGCCGTGTCAGGACGAAGCCACGGCGGCCCTCGGCACGTTGCGCGGCCTTCCCAAGGCGCGTGGAAAGCGATGCGCGCGTCGCATCACCAAACGAAAAAAAGAGAGCTTCCGAAGTTTGTCTCGTTCCGCGGCCTGCCTCCTCCCTCCCCCGACGAAACGACGCACCTCGAGCGTGATGGTCTTGCCCGTGAGGGTCTTGACGAAAATCTGCATGGTGGGCGACCTGTCGGTGTTGGTTGTGGATGGGGGGCGTGTGTGAGTTTTTTTCTCCTCTCCTCTCCATCACCACTCCCTCCTTTCCCTCCTTCCTCTCTCTTGCGCATGGGCGAGCGTACGCGCGGCCAGGGCCAGGACGAGGCGGCCTCGGTTGCCGCGGCGCCGCGTGCACGTCCAAGCGGCCTCACAGAGAGAGAACAGAGAGAGAGAGAGAGAGAGAGAGGGAGGGCGAAAGAGAGACACAAAAAACAAGGAAGCAGCGACCTCTCCTCCTCACCTTTGGAGGTTGTGTTTGGGGTTCTGTTGCCTGCGGGTCTAGGGAGCTGTCGAAGTTGTGTGTGTGTAAGGCGCGGAGGGCGACTTTTATGGTTGCTCGGGGGGAGAGAATGGGGAAGTGTTGAGGACGGGGAGAGAGGGGAGGAGACTCTTGTCTGTTTTTCGTTTCGAGTCTTCCCCCTCGAAAGCCTTCCTTCCGCCAAACAGCCCTCATTGGCGCCCACGGCGCAAAAGCAGAGTTCGGATGATGCGCATCATGCGGCACTCACTGCTTGCAGACGGACGGAGGCGCGTCTCTCGCGTCCTTGGGCATTCGCCACAGCCATCATGTGCGGGGCGCCTTGCCGACGCCGACGACAGCCCGCTCGGCGCTCGGCCGCGCCCACGCCCGACCGCCCCCTTTGTTCTGCACTCAGCAGGCCAGGCCACGCGCCGCCACCCCCACCCCCGCCCCCGCCCCCGACCGCTCGAGCCGCCGCCGCGCCCGCCCCACCTCGCGCCCCCACGCCCCGCTCGCGCCCAGCGACGCATACGCGTACGCGTGCAGAAAGAGCGCCTGCGCCCCCGTCCCCAGCGCCTGCCCGAGCCACAGCCCCGTGACCCCCAGCCTCAGCCGAAACCCAAAGGCCCAGGCGAGCGGCAGGCCCAGCACGTAGTACGATACGAGGCCCGCCGCCGCGCCCAGCGCCTGCCGCCCCGTGCCCCGGAGCACGCCCGTGAGGACCGCGACCTGCCCGTCGGCCAGCATCGTGGCGCAGATGGCCGGGATCACGCGGCCCGTCATTCGGGCGACGGCGGGGTCGGACGTGAACAGCGACGGGATGAAGGCGCGCCCCGCGAAAAAGAGCGCCGCCAGCGCCAGGTTTGCGGAAAAGACCGACGAGAGGGCGACGCGCGCCGCGCGCCGGGCGGCAGGGGCGTCGCCGGCGCCCAGGGCGGTCGACACGCGCTGGCAGACGGCCGTGCCCCAGCCGTAGCTAAACATGTAGGGCGGCAGCGACAGCTGGACGGCCAGGCCCGCGACGCCGATGGCGGCGCGCGGGTCGAGCTCGGGCGGCAGCAGGCCGGCGAGCAGGATGAGCAGCTCCCAGGCGCACCACTCGAGCCAGAGCAGCAGCACGGCGCCGTAGGCGACGCGGCAGTAGGCGGGCCAGCCCGCGAGGACGCCGCCGCCCACCGAGGTTCGCCAGCCGCCCGGGGGCCAGGTAGACTCGAACTCGGCGTCGGCGTCGGCGCCGGCGTCGGCGTCGGCGTCGGCGTCGGCGTCGGCGTCGTCGGCTCCGTGGCTCCCTTGGTCGCGCGGCAGCAAGGGGGCGGCGGCGGACGGCGAGGGCGACGCGGGTGCGGCGGCGGCGCCGGGCGGCGGCGCCGCCGCCGCCGCCCGCCGCGCTCTCCGCCTCCTGGCCCCGCCGCCGCCGTCCCGCCACGCGCGGTAGACCGAGACCAGCAGCGCGAGCGTCGCGCCCGTCGCCACCTGCGCCGCCGCCGCGCCGTCCAGGCCAAAGCCCCCCAGCAGGGGCGCGCCCCCCCCTCCCCCGCCGTCCCTCCCGGCCCCGCGCGCTCCGCCCCCGCCCCCGCCCGCCGGCCACCAGGACGGCGCGGCCGCCCCCAGCACCAGCACCCGGTGGTACGCGAGCGACGCCGCCGCCGTCGCCAGCGTCGCGGCCATGCCCGGGAGCGCCACGCCCTGCGCCAGCAGGTAGTTCTGCGTCGTCTCGGCGACGGCCGCGCACGCCACCGCCGGCGCCAGCAGCTGCAGGTAGCGCGCCGCGCCGCGCGCCACGTCCGGCGGCTGCCCCGCGCGCGCCAGCAGGGGGCCCAGGGCGCCCGAGGCCCAGAGGCCCGCGGGCAGGGCGCAGACGCACAGGCAGAGCGCGAGGCCGCGCATCCAGAGGACGCCGACGAGCGCGAACTCGCCGGCGCCGTAGCTGGCGCCGCAGAGGGTCTCGAGGGCCGAGGCGAGGCCGCACACAAGGGCGTAGCCCGTGACCGAGTAGACCGAGTTGGCCAGCACGGCCGACGAGAGCGCCAGCGCAGAGGCGCCGCCAGCAGCGGGCGACGAGAGCGTCGGGGCAAAAAGACGCCGGCCGCTGCCGGAGCCGGCGGTCGCCTCGCCGGCGGCGCCGCCGGCGGGGTCCGGGATGCGCCCGACGAACGAGAGCGTCACCAGGGGCAGGCACACGTTGGCGACGCCCTCAACGACGAGGGGCACGGCGAGGCGGGCCAGGGCCGCGACCTCCTGGCCGTACGTGCCCCCTACGCCGCTCGTGCGCTCGGAGGGGCGAGCATGTGGGCGCGAGGCCGGCCCGCCACCGCCCTCGCCGCCGCCGCCGCCGCCGCCAGCGCCACCAGCGCCCGATCCGATGCGCGGCGTCGCCGGAGATCGGACGAAGGAGCCGGACCGTCGAGCTCCCGCCACCACAAAGTGCGGCGCGAAGGACGAGGGACGGTCGGCGAACGCGAGCGCTCCCGACAGGAACGAGGACTCCTCCTCCTCCTCCTCTCCGTCGTCGCCACGGCCTGGCACCATGGCTGGCCTGGTGACGGCGAGATTCAGTCCGACTCGACTCGGCCGAGAGAGGGCAATTGAAAGGGATTGAGTCTTGGTTTTGTTTGACGATGATGAGCGAAGGACGCCGTGAAGCGCGCGCCGGGCGGGCGGGCGAGCGAGCGCGCGCGCGCGGCGGTCTTCATCAGAGCAAACAGCAAAACGTCAGCACACAAGCGCGCGCGCGACTCACACACACACATCGACGCCGCCTGCGAACAGCGCACAACCAGTAATCCGACCGTCAACAAACGCAAAAGCGCCTGCACAGACGCGCGCGCGCTTGGAGCCAACGAGAACCGCACAGGAATGGCCGATCCCTTGGGCGACTCGACGATGGAGGACGCGCCGGACTCGGAAGACTACGAGCTGCAGCTGGCGCTCGCGATGAGCATGGCGGACGTGAGTTTGTTGGCGCGCGCGGAGAGCGGAAAGCGCGTCTTGTTCAGTGCTCCCTCCCCCTCTCTTCTTCACGCGACCGACTCGGTAACGTCCCCGCGAGCAAACGCCACATACACAACCCCACAGCACCCCCCTCAACCAGGGACCGGAGGACCCTCGGCCGGAGGAGCAGGCGTCGCCGGAGGAGGAGCAGGCGCCGCCGGCGGAGGAGGCGCCGCCGCCGACGACGCCGCCATCTCGGCCGCGATTCATCAGGGCCTGCTCGCCATGCAGGAAAACCAGGGGGCGCCGCCCGCCGCCGCCGGGCAGGTCCAGCAGCAGCTGCAGGCGGAGAACCAGCTGATGGCGGCGCTCGCGGCCGCCGTCGCAGCGGCGCAGCAGCAGCAGCAGCAGCAGCATCCCGCCGGGCCGCGCCACCACCCGCGCGCCGCCGCTGCGCCGCCGCCGCCGCCCGGGGAGCCGCTGCCGGCGTGGGCGGCGCGCCTGCAGCGGTGGTGGGAGCTGCCCGCCTCCTCCGCCCCCGCCGGCGCGCCCGGGCCGCCCGCGGCGGCGGCCGTCCCGTGCGCCGAGGCAGCCGCCGTCCTCGCGGCCGTGGGCGCGGCGCTCGGCGCGGGCGTCGCCGTGTCGACCCCGGGCGTCGAGACGGGGGCGGGCGCCGACGCGTTTTCGCTGCCGGCCTCGGGCGGGGGCGGCGGCGGCGGAGAAAGCGGTCCCGCGACGCCGTCGGAGGCGCCGCTCGCGTTCACGGCCCGCGACGTGGAAGTGCTCGTGCGCTCGTGGATCGCGCGCGCCGCGGGCCCCCGCGCGGGCGTCTCGCCCATGATGGCGCTGCAGCGCGCGTTCCTGGCGGCGAGCGCGGCAACCCCCGCCGCCGCTGCCGCCGCCAAGCCCACGCCGCCGCTCCCATCCTCGCTGCCGCCGCTGCTCGCGCTGCTCCGGTCGCGCCTCGCGGCGCGCGGCGCCGACGAGCTCGGGCGCGACGAGGACGACATCTTCTTCGCGGGCGGGCGCACGCACGCCGAGATCATGGAGGCCATGCGCGCCGGAAGCCTGTCTCCGGCGTTCTTCGAGGCCATGGTCGCCGAGTCGCTCGCGCCGTCGGCGGCCCCCGAGGCCGGCCCGGGCGGCGCCGGCTACGGCGCCGGCAACGGCGGCGCGACGGCGGCGGCAGCGGCGGCGACGGCGACAGCCCCCGGAGGTTCCGGCAGCGCCGCCGACCAGCAGCGCCGCCAGCGCGCCGCCGGGGCCTGGTGGCGCCTTCTGTCGGACAGCCTCGCGTCCGCGGGCAAGCAGCCCCTCACGGGCACGCTGCCGGAGCTGGACGCCGCCCTCTCGCGCGTCGACGCCTGCACCCGCCCGGCCGCGCTCGACGCCGCGCTCGCCGCGGCGCTCTCGTCCGAGGCCGCGTCTGCTTTCGGCCCCGCGGCCGCGGCTCTGCCGGGCGCGGGCGCCCTGTTCCAGGCGCGCGGGGCGCTCTCCCCCCTGCTCGCGCTGTCGCCCTACCCCGACATGCTGCTCGCGCTGCGGTCCGGCGCCGTCGCGTCGCCGGCCGCCGCCGTGTTCAGTCAGATCCGCGGCTACCCAAACATGCCGGGGGAGGCGGCCTCGGCGCGCCGGCTGCTGCAGACGATGCTGGACCGGGCGCACGAGGCGGCGCACCAGGTGCTCCTGCGGGTGGTGCAGCGGGTCAAGCTGCCAGCGGCGGCGGCGGCGGGGGGCGGCGGCGGCGGCAGCGGCGCGACGGCGGCGGCGGCGGCGCTGCCGGCCGGGCGCGAGGCGGTCGTCGCCTGGATGGCGGCGGCGGCCGCGGCCAACGAGGACCGCGCGCGCGTGGGCGAGCGCGCGGCCCTGCGCACGGTCGGCGCGTCGTGCGACGACGGTTACGCCCTGGCGCTCACCTCGGTCGCGCTGCGCTTCTGCCGGCCGTTTGTCCGGGGATATCTTTTGCTCGGCGCCTCCTCTGGGGCCGGCGGCGGCGGCGGAGGCGGCGGCGGCGGCGGCGGCGGCGGCGTCGGCGGCTCGTCTTCTTCGGCCGCCGCGCAGCAGCAGCGCTGGGCCGACCTGTTCCCGCGCCACCTGTCCCCCGACTACTACGCCTCGCCCGTGGGCAAGCGCCGCCTGGGCCCTCGCCACGGCCTCGAGCCGACGCTGGCGGGCGGGCGCGGGGTGGTCGCGGAGGACGCCGAGGCGCAGGCGGCGGGCGCGCCGGGCTTTCTGTCGCCGCTCGACGACGCCGCCGCCGCCGCCAGTCTGTCGCCGTCGTCCGCGGCCTCGCCACCGCCGCCGCCGCCCTCGTTCGTCGCCGACACTTTTTTCCTGGCGCAGCGCTACTTCCACGTGTTCCTCATCCCGGCCGTCAACCGCTACGGGCGCTTCATCGAGGCCATGTATCAGAGCAGCAAACGCAAGGCGGCCTCGGGCGCGGGCGGCGGCGGCGGCGGCGGCGGCGGCGGCGAAGACGGCGACAGCGACAGCGGCGGCAGCGAGTTTGACGACGCGCCGCCCTCGGGCGGCGGCGGCGGCGGCGGCGGCGCGGCGCACACGCCCTCGCGCCTCGAGGTGACGCTGGCCGGCGACTGCTGCGCCACCCAGCTGCTCGACCCGTCCCTGATCGCCGACGCCGTGCAGTTCTGCGCGCTGCAGGCGCAGTGGCTGGCCTGGGTTCTGGGCGAGACGGAGCGGCGCGAGGCCGAGGCCGAGGCGGCGGCGGCGGCGGCGGCAGGGGCGGCGGCGGCGGCAGGGGCGTCGGGCGCCGTCGCCGCCGCCGCCGCCGCCGTCCCCTCCACCCCTCCCCCCCCGCTCTTCGCCGACAAGCCCTTCGCCCGCATCCCCGAGTACGTCGTCGACGACCTCGCCGCCTGGCTCGCCTTTGTCGTGCGCGCGGGCCAGGCCGAGCAGCTCGCCGCCAACGGCGACGTCGGCGCCTTGATGCGGTGCCTGGTCGCGCTGCTGCGGCACCACCCACGGCACGTGCGCTCCCCGATCGTCGTCACGAAAGTGATCAACCTCCTGCTGGCGATGCTGAGCCCCCAGCTGGCCGAGGCGGCGCAGGCCGAGGGCGCGTGGGGCCGCGGGGGGGCGTCCTTGGGGCGGAGCAACCTGCGCGCGGGCGAGGCGGCGCTCGTCGCCGCCGTGCTGTCGTCGCCCGCCGCGCGCGGCGAGCTGCCGCCGGCGCTGATGCGGGTGTACGGGCAGGCGGACTTTGTCGTGGGCCTCGACGTCGACCGCGACTCGTTCGACAAGTTCAACATGCGGCACGCGGTGGACCTGATCCTCCTGGAGCTCCTGCGGGACGAGGCGTGCGCGGCGGGCATCCGGCGGCTGGCGGCGGCCGAGGCCGACGGCGCGGCGGCGGCGAGCGCGGCGGCGGCGGCGAGCGCGGGCGCGGGCGGCGCCGGCGCAAGCGGCGGCGGCGGCGGCGACAACGACGCGCCCGCCTCGTCGGGCGAGTTTGCCGACTTTGTCTCGGCCGTGCTCAACGACCTCATGTACCTCCTCAAGGACGCCCTCGACCGCCTCACCGACATCCACGCCATCGAGGCCGCGCGCGCCGACGCCGCCGCGTGGGCCGCGCTCACACCCGCCCAGCGCGCCGACAAGGAGTCCTTCCTGCGCGGCCAGCAGGGCGCCGCCCGCGGCTTCCTGTCCCTGGCGCGCACCACCCTCCGCCTGCTGCACGCGCTCTCGGCCGACGCCGCCGTCGCCCGCGTCTTCTTGCGCCAGCCCCTGCTCGGCCGCGCCGCCTACGCCTGCCTGCACTTCGCCGAGCTGCTCTCCGGCCCGCGCTGCCAGGAGCTGCGCGTCGACAGCGCGCGCGAGGCGTACGGCTTCGACCGCGCCGCGCTGCTGAACGACGTCTGCGTGCTGACCGCTCAGCTGGCGCGGCACGCGGCCTTTGTGCGCGCCCTGGCCGCCGAGGACGACTTTGACCCCGCGCGCCTGGGCCTGGCGGTGGGCCTGCTCAACGGGGCGCACCAGTACGCGGCGGCGGACGCGATGGCGGCGGTGGTCAAGGCGGCGGCGGCGGCGAGGGCGGCGGCGGCCGGAGGGGCGGCGGCGTCGGGGGCGGCGGCGCCGGCGTCGCCGGCGGCGGCAGGAGCGGCGGCAGCGGGAGCGGCGCCCGAGGCGGCGGCGGCGGCGGCGGACGCCTCGGCGGCGGGCCCCTCGGCCGAGGTCGAGGCCGCCGCCGCCGAAGCCCTCGCCGCCGAGTGGGACGCGGCCCTGGTCGGGCCCGACGCCTCGGCCGCGCCGCCGGCCGAGCCCGGCCCCGCCCTCGACTCGTGCTACGCGGCGTCGATGGCCGCCGCCGGCGCGGCCGGCGGCGCCGTCGGCACGTTCGACGCCCGCGCGGGCTACAACCGCGCCTTCCTGCAGATGGCCGACGACGAGGCGGCGGGAGGCGCCGGCGCCGCGGGCGGGGCGGCCAAGATGAAGCGCGTGGCGCGCGAGCTGCGCGACCTGCGCGGCCGGACCGCGCTGCCCGTCTGCGCCGCCGCCGCCATAGTCCTCCGGCACGACGAGGAGCGGCCCGACCTGATCCGGGCCTTGATCTCAGGCCCCGAAGGATCCCCTTACGAGCACGGCCTGTTCACGTTCGACCTGCTCCTGCCGGCGGGATACCCGCGGGTGCCGCCCCTGATGGTGCTCGAGACCACGGGCGAGGGGCGCGCGCGCTTCAACCCGAATCTTTATGCGGACGGGAAAGTGTGCCTCTCCTTGCTCGGCACTTGGCACGGCGGCAGCGCCAGCGAAAAGTGGTCTGCCGAGCAGTCCTCGCTCTTCCAGGTCCTGATGTCCGTCCAGGGCCTGATCTTCGTGCCGGACCCCTACTTCAACGAGCCGCAGGTCGACCTGATGCGCGGCAGCGCCGAGGGCATCCTGGCCTCGCGCCGGTACAACGCCGAGGTGCGGCTGGCCGTGGTGCGCTTTGCCATGCTGGCGCAGCTGCGCCGCCCGCCGCGCGGCTTCGCCGACGCCGTGCGGGCGCACTTCGCGCCGCTGCGGCGCGCGCTCGTGCGGCGGCAGGCGGCGCACTGGCTGCGCGAGTGCGCCGAAGCGGCGCCGGCGCTGCTGGGGCGCATGCGGCAGGCGACGGCGGAGCTGGCGGCGGAGCTGGCCAAGCTGTGAGGAAGGAGAGAGAGGGGGGAGAGAAGAGGGGGTGGGGGGTGAATAATGGGATGAATGCAGGCGGCGCTCTTTTTTGAGCGTGCGCATCGTGCGCGGCGACGCGCCGTCTTTGTGGTGTTTTGTTTGTTTGTTTTCACGACGAGGCGCGCACACACACACACATGCACAATAATTAATGCCTGTAGCTGATCACGACGACAATTGCATCCCCTCATTCCCCAAAAGCGCGCAATCAAGCAAACAGACCACCAAACCACAGAAAGACGCGCTGCCCTCACCGCCCGCGCCCGCCCGCCTCGGCAAACGCCGCGTCGCTCGCCGGCAGCAGCTCGAGCGCCACCTCTTTTAGGGATGGCCGCCGCGCGCTCGACCACACGGCCACCGCCGCCCCGCCCCCCCCCCGGCCGTCTCCCCCGCCCTCCCCCCCGCCCTCCTCCCGCCGGTAGAGCGTCCACGGGCCCGGGTAGGAGCGCACGAGCGCCGCCGGGCGCGAGCCGCGAAAGTTGCGCACGCTGTACACGGTCTCCATCTGCGGCAGCCACTCGCGGTTCAAGGTCGCGAGCTCGCGGAAGAACATGGGCGGGTAGTAGCCCTCGCGCAGCTTCTCGAGCTCGCCGTTGAACACGATCATGGCGCGGCGGGCGCCCCTGCCGCCGCCGCCCGCTGGCCCTGCCGCTGCTAACGACGCCCCCGCCACCTTGTCTCCGCCGTCCTCGCGTCCGAGGCAGCACGCCTCCCACACCTCGCGCGCCGCCTTGAGCTCCTCCTTGGCGTTGAACGTCGGGTACGCCACCACGAGCACCTCGTCCGAGCTCTCCACCTGCGACGCTGCAGACCACCCGTCAAAATTCACCCCCGTCAGCGACCAAAGCACGTTTGGCCGCGTCAGGCACCCGAGCGCGAACGGCGGCTCCCCCGGCGCGTCGCGCGGAAAGGCCGGCTCCGCGCGCGCGCGCCCACTGGCCGGGTCGAGCGTGGTGCCCGAGGCGGCGACGGCCACCTCGCTGGCGTCGCCGAACAGCACTCGGACGCGCGACGCGCGGCCGCGGAACGTAGGGGCGCCGAGGAAGCGGCGCAGCAGCCGCAGCGACGCGTTCATCTCCTCCTGCCCATCGCCGTCGCCCGCGACGGCGCCGATGGAGACGGGCGGCATCTCGACCTCGAGCAGCCGCAGGCCGTCGGCCAAGGCGCGCTCGGCGGCCAATTGCGCCTGCCGCACGGCCTGGTCGTGCGAGGCCGGCAGTGCGGAGGCCGGCGGTGCGGAGGGCGGCTCGCTCTGCCTTTTCTGTCCTCGGTCGTCGGGGGAGGCAGCGGTTGCGGCGGCGGGCGGGGCCAGGGGGCCGGCCAGCCAGCCGCGCGCGCGGACGTCCCTTCTTGCGGCCGCAGCGGCAGCAGCAGGGAGCGGGGGGGTCGGCTGCGCGAGCGGGCGGGCGCTTTCGCGAAAACGGCGGCGCCCCGACGTCGCCGCGCCTGGCGGCGGTGGCTTGTTCAGGAGGTGCATCCGGGCGGTCGGGCCGGAAGCGCGCGCGCGCGCAAACACAGATGAGGACGGTCTGTGGTGCGCCGTGTCGGCCCGATGCGCAGGTGGGGGCGTGTGAGCGCGTGAGCGATTTTGGGGAGGCGAATGGGGGTGTCTCAAAGATCTTCACATGGATTGGACGAGGAGGTATGCGCTTGAAGTTTTGCTGAGTCGGGTCGATTAGACAACGTTGAGATCGGCACTACACTGGACAGTGGCGCGCCTGCAGGAGCCGAGCGCAGATTTCTGCCCCTCGGCTTCATTCAAGCGGCGCGCGGCGCGCGGCGCGCTCGTCGTCGTCGTCGTCGTCTTGGCGTCGGCGTCGGCGGTCGCGCCTGATTCTCTCGCGCCCTCTCTCTCTCTCTCATCTTCACGCCCCTCACACACATCCAATTCACCTCTCGAAACGCCTCAATCGACAGACCACTGACTCGCCCAGCAGCAAGCAATCGGCCGCGTCCTGGCGACCAGCAAATCGTTTCCACCCGCCAGACACTCGCGCATGCCGTCACGCCCTGAGCGAGAACGAACGACGAACCATGCCCGCGGCGACGGGGGGCCTGACCGCGGAGCAGGCGGCGGTGTTTGAGCGCGACGGTGAGTGTGGCGTTTGAGCGATCGAGGAATGAAACAAACGAGCAAACCGTCGCCGCCGAGCGACGCCGAGCGACGCCCTCTCCTCACGCCCGCCGAAACCCGCGGAAAAATCAACGCTCTCCTCAGGCTTCCTCGCGATCCCGGGCTTTGCCTCGCCCGAGGAGGTCGCCGCCCTCCGCGCGCGCGCCGACGAGATCATCCAGGGCGCCGACCTCACCACGGCCGCCGCCTCGATCTTCTCGACCGTCCGGCAGCAAAAGCAAGTGCACGAAACAGCCGCCAAGGACGACGCCGCTGCCGCCGCTCCTGCCCGCGCCACCGCCCCCGAGAACGACGCCGACGACGAGACGGGCGGCGGCAGCCCCGCCTCGAGCGACGCCCACTTTCTGTCGAGCGCGTCCGGCGTGGGCGTGTTTCTCGAGGAGAAGGCGGTCTGCCCGAGCTCGGGCGCGGTGGTCGCCCCCAGATCGTCCGCCGTGAACAAGATCGGTCACGCGCTGCACGACCGCGACCCGACTTTTGCCGCCTTTTCCCGCGCGCCGCGCGTCGCCGCCCTCCTGCGGTCGCTCGGGTACGCCCGCCCTCTGCCCGTGCAGAGCATGTACATCGTCAAGGGCGCCAGGATCGGGGGGGAGGTCTCGCCCCACCGCGACGACAGCTTTCTGGCCACCGAGCCGCGGCCGAGCGTCGTCGGCCTGTGGGTGGCGCTCGAAAATGCCGACCGGTCCAACGGGTGCCTGTGGGCGGTGCCCGGGTCGCACCGGGACGGCGGGGGCCTGCCGGAGCGGCGGTTTGTGCTGCGCGGGGCGGAGGAGGAGGAAGTGGACGGAGAGGGGAAGGAGGAGCGGGGGCAGGGAGGAGAAGGGGGCGCAGAGGCCGCGGCGGGCAAGGACGCGGGCGGCGGCGGCGGCGGCGGCGGTGGCGACGACAAAGGGGCGACGGAGAAGAAGCAGCAGAGCCGCAGCCGGCTCGCCTTCACGGCGCCGCCGCCCGAGCACGACCTCTCCCGCGCCGTGCCGGTCGAGTGCGCCGCCGGCACCCTGGTGCTGCTGCACGGGCACGCGCTCCACTACAGCGGCGAGAACACCAGCGCCGCGTCGCGCCACTCTTACACGACGCACGTGGTCGAGGGAGGTAAAGGGTTGTCCTGGGCGCGGGACAACTGGCTGCAGCGCCCCGAGGGCGACGGGTTTGTGCCGCTCTACGACGACGACGAGGGCGGGGGCGGGGGCGGGGGCGCGGGAGACGCGGGCGCAGGCGGCGGGGCGGCTTGACGGCGGCGAGCCCGCCGCCTCGAATCAGGCGCGCGAGAGACGACGGTTTCGTGCGTTTTGATGCGATTGTAAAGATTGTGTCGGGGTATTGTCGTCGTGGGAAAGCGTGGCGTATTCTGCTGGCGGCACACGTGCGTGTTCGTGAGCGTGCGCGAGTAAAAAAAATAGATAAATATCTCCGCTACCCTCTTACGCCCCTTTTCACGACGCCGCCGCCGCCTGCGCGGCCGCCCTCCCCCCGAGCCTCAGCAGCGGCCCGACCTCCAGCGCCCCGCCCAGCTCGTCCACGTCGACACTGTAGCTCAGCCAACCCCGGTGGCGCGCGCCGCCTCGGGCGTAGGCAGCCAGGCGGCGCGGCAGCGCGAGGCCGAGGCCGAGCGCGCCGCCGCCCGGCAGCCCGACCGTCGCCTCCTTGCCGCGGAGCGAGACGGGGGCGCCCAGGAGCACGGCCGCCCCGACGGCCGCGGCGTAGGTCCACCGCGGCCGGACGTCGTCCAGGGAGAACGAGACCTGGGGGGCGCGCCGCTGATGCCGGCCGTCGGCGGGCGCGCCGCCGGGCACGAGCACGCGCGGCGGGTCGGGCGCCCCCGCGGGCAGCGCCGCGCCCGACAGGGGGTCCCGCCGCGCGGACGCGAACCCCAGGAGCGGGTACCGCACCTCGGCCGCCAGGACCCCTGTCACCGGGCCCGCGGAGAAGCGCACGCCGCGCCGGGCGGTTGCGGCGGCGTCCGACACGGACAAGCGCGCCAGGCCGTCGGCCGAGCGCCACACGAGGGCGGCGGTCAGCTCCGCGCCGTCGCCGCCGCCGCCGCCGCCGCCGCCGCCGCCGCCGCGGGACGGCAGGCCGAGCTGCCGCAGGATGCCGCCGCCGCCGCGGCGCTGGAGGTCCGGGTCGTAGCGCACGCCGACCGAGGCGGACAGGCCCGCGGCGGCGCTTGGCAGCGGGCGCCACGTGTGGCGGAGGGCGAACCGCCTCAGGGCGCCGGCGGCGTTGAGGGCAACGCCCAGCGACGGCCTCGCCTTTTCGCCGGCAGCGGCGCGCTTGTCGCCAAACGCCGGCGCCGGCGCGCCTCCGGCAACGCGCGCGTCGCCGAGCGCGTCCGCCGCCGTCGACGCGTCGAGGAGCATCTGGTCGGCCGTAGCCTCCATCGCTCGGTTCGTTGTTCGATGAGTGAGTGGTCGATCGGGTTGATCGACAGAGAAACGAGAGATGGAAGGGGCAGAACTTTGAGGGGCAGAAAGGCAAAAGCTAAAGGCAAAAGGCAAAAAAGCAGGCAAGGCAAGGCAAAAAAGCAAAAGCTAAAGCTGCGTGTGTCAAATTGCTTGGCGATGAAACGGGAGGGTTACAACAGGGATGGTTGTCCCGGGTTCGTGGTCTGTCGCCGCCCTCGCGAACGGGGAGGGGGGGTTTCAGGAGAAAACACAAAAAAGGGAAACGGGAGCGCTATGCCGCCGCCTCGCCCTCTGCGCCTCCTCCGCTTCCCTTCTGTTTTGCCGACCGCTTGCACCGGTCGCTGCAGTATTTGACGTTGGGCCAGATGTCCCGCCACTTTGCCCGGTAGTTCATGGGAAGGCCACACTGTTGGCAGGGCAGGGTCGGCAGCTCGCCCTTTTTGAGCGCCCGCCCCCCCTTGCGGCTGGGCGGCAAGCCCGCCGCGCCGTCTCGCCCGGCGGTCGCGGTCGCGGCCGCCGTTCGAGGGAACGCCACCGCCGCCGTCGCCGTCGCCCCGAGCGCGCAGGCGCCCAGCCTCGCGGCAGCGCGCGCGTGGAGTCCGACGCCAAAGCCTCGGGGCATGCACCTGGACGCCAGCATTGCAGCGCTTCTCGCGTGGGGGGCTTCAAGAGGTCTTTCCAGCCTCAAAAAACGAAAGGGGTGGCGGTCGGTTATTTGCGTCCTCCGTTTTCCTTTTGACACAAAGCGCGGTACGAGCGATTCGACCGAGGGCTGTGTTTTCGAAAGGAGTCAAGATGACCAGTACGACGTAGGTGTGCGAGGGCGGGGGGCCGGAGAGAGCGAGCCGTAATCGGCATGTGCCCGCGCAGACAAAGCGCCGTCGCCGTTCTGCGCGCGGTCGTCGTCGTCGCCGGCGCCGGCGGTCGGCGTGTTTTCATAAAAACCGCGGGAAAACGCCTGCAACGCACAAACATACGCTACTTGCGAGCGACGACAAATCCGATGCTTCGCCACGCGCATCGTGCCGACCAAGACGCCCGCCAGCAGCAGCAGAAGGAGCAAGAACTGTACGAGCGCGTGAGGAGGACCGGGTGGACGCTTGCGCTCGCGCTCGCCGCGTCCTTCTTCCTCTACCGCAGCCAGCAGCTGCGCGCCACTGTCCTGGCCCTTGTGTGCATCCCGGTCGTCGCCTTGGGCGTCGGTGCCGTGGGCGCGGGCGCAGACTCTGCGTACACGTGGCTGTCGTCGGGGGTCGGGCGCGTCTTGCGCATCGGGCGCCGGCGGCATCGGCTCGGCGCCGCTGCCTCGCTTCCCCCGCAACAGACGCAACAGACGCAGCAGCAGCAGCAGCAGCAGCAGCAGCAGCAGCAGCAGCAGCAGCAGCGGCAGCAGGAGCAGCAGAAGGAGCAGACGCCGGCCCGCCCAAAGCGTCTGCCCGCGCGCGCCCCGTCCCCCCCCCCACCGCCGCCGCCCCCTGAGGCAGCGCGCCCGCCGTCAGGCGCCGACGAGCACGGCGCCGACGACGCCGCCGGCGGCGGCAACGGCAACGGCGGCGGCAACGGCGGCGGCGACGACGGCAGCGACATGGACGACGGCGAAAAGGAGGCCGGCCGCCGCGCGCGCTGGCTCGCGATGCAGGAGAGCGTCGACGCCGCCGCGCCCGAGCGCCAGGCCGCCAGGGCGGCGGCCGAGGCCGAGCGCCTCAGGCGCGAGCGCGCGGAGGCAATCGCCCGGCATGAGCGCGCGCTCGAGGAGAAGGCGCGCGCCGAGGACGCCGCGCGCCGCCTGGAGGAGCACGAGCGGCTGCTGTCGCTGACGGCGCGGCGCGAGGAGATCGAGGCCGAGCGCGCGCGCGAGCTCGGGCGCGAGCAGCTGCGCGAGCAGGACCGCGAGTTTGCAGCGTCGCTTGCGGCCGACCGGGATAAGGCCCGGCGGCGCGAGGCGGCGCTCGGGGCGGCCGCGGCGGCCGAGATTGCGCGCAGGCGGCGGCGCGAGGCGGCCGAGCGGCGCGCCGGGGCGCTGGCCCCCGAGTTTGAGGGCCCCTCGGACCGGACGATGACGCTGCGCGTCCGGACCCCGGGCGGCGGGGCGGCGCGGGAGCGGCGGTTCGAGCGGGCGACGGCGACCGTCGCCGAGGCGGGGCGGTGGGCGGCGACGCTGCTGGACGCAGAGGAAATTGAGGGGGAAGAGGAGGGGGAGGCGGAAGGGGGCGGGGGAGAAGAGGCAGAGGAGGCGGAGGAGGTGGCGGGGGGACCCTGCAGCTCCCGTTGGCGCCTGTGCACGACCTACCCGCGCCGCGTGCTCGACCCCGCGGAGAGGCTGTCGGACCTGGCCGCGGGCGTGGCGGCGCTGGCGCTGCTCGCGGAGCGGCCGCCGCCGCCGCCCGGGTGAAAAGAAGAAGCAGACGCATCGGAGGCAACAGTTGTGTGTTATCTTCTACCGGGTATGTTCTGGGCTCGTGGTGGCGTCAGGCGTCTTTGCCCTCTGAAAAGGCAAGGAAGGACAATAAAAAGGGGATGAGGAATTCGTATTGGCAAAAAGGGAAGGAAAAGGGGTTCCGTGAAGAGCGCGCGCCTCTCGCGGCCACTCAAGCGGCCGCCGCCTTTTTCGACGCCGCCGCCCCCGGCGGCCCGGGCAGGTCCGCCGCCCGGCACCCGGCCACCGCCGCCTGCCCCCCCGACGCCCGCACCGCCACGTTGACCCGCACGGGCGCGGCCTCGTTGCCGGACCCGTCGCGCACGCTCACGTCCACGGGCACGACCTTGTCGACGGCCGCGCCGCGCGCGAGCGCCGCGCGCACGCACGCGCGCCCGTCGCTCGCGACGGCGCAGTCTCCCGTCATCGACAGGGAGGACGAGGAACCGCCGCCGCCGCCGCCCTCGGCCCCGCCCCCGGCGCACCGGGCCAGGAACGACAGCGGTCGCTGGGCGGCGCAGTTGTCCGAGGCGCGCACGAGCTCCCAGGGCCGGAAGCACGCCCACAGGCCCTCTGTGGACGGGCGGAGGCAGGGCGCCGGCGAGACGGCGCTCACCCGCGGCGCCGTTCGGTCGACGACCGTGACGTTGCGGGCGACGCAGGAGGCCGACACGCCGCTGGTCGGGGTGGTGGCGACCACCGTAACGCTGCGCGGCCCGCCGCCGGGCGCGAGCGGGCCGCCGCCGCCGCCCCAGGGCGACGCGAGCACCGACGCGGCGGCGTTGCCGCCGCCGCCGCCGCCGCCGCCGCCGCCGGCCCCCGCCGACGCCGCCGCCGACGCCGCCGCCGCCGGGTCCTCGAACGCCACGCGCACGCCCCACGGCGCGTCCTTCAGCAAGGCCAGCGCCTCGGACGGGTCCGCCGAGCACGCGTCGGGGGAGGCCGCCACTGTAACCCCTTCCTGCCGGCACTCGACGCAAGGCCGGCCGTCGACGGCGGCGCGCGTCGCCACGGGCGCGCCGCCGCCCGACGAGAGCGTGAGGGTCACGACTTGCCTGCCCGGCTGCAGCCGGAAGCTCAGCTTGGGCCCGCTGCCCGTGACGGCCTGGTCGTAGCCCGTGAGGGCCTTGCCGTCGATCCAGTCGACGCGCCAGCTGTAGACGGGGCGCAGGGCGGGCGGGGAGGAGGAGGACGCGAGCGCCGACGCCGGGAGCGAGACGACCAGGTCGCGGCCCGCGCACGCGCCCGGGCCCCCAGCCTCTGGCAAGCCCTCTAGCCTGGGCGGCGCCACCAGCAGCTGCGTCGCCAGCAGCAGCGCGGCCGCGGCGGGGCCCGCCGCGCCGCCGCCGCCGCCGGTCCCGCCGCCGATGGTGAGGGTGACGCCGTAGGCCCCCGGCTGCAGCGCGCCAAAGTTGGCTGCGCGGCCCGACCCTTGGACCACGGCGCCGTCGCGCGCGCGCGTCAGGCGCCACTCCCACGGCGGGTCTCCGCCGCCGCCGCCGCCGCCGCCGCCGGCCGCCGCCCCCGTCGTCGCGCCCGGGCACGACAGCTGCGCGTTGCCCAGCGCCGAGGCGGCAAAGGGGCCGCATCCGGCGCCGCCGCCCACGCCGCCGCCCAGGTCGATGCTCGCGCCGTCGGCCATGGCCAGGCGGGCGCCTTTGCCGCCGTCGCCGCCGTCGTCGCCGCCGTCGTTGCCAGCGGCGGCGGCAGGCACGACGACGACGCCAACGCTCACGACCGCGCTCGGACGCTGCGGCTGCTGCTGCTGCTGCTGCCCCTGCGGCTTGCGCGACGCCGGCCACGCCGTCAGCCGCGCGATGTACCGCCCCGGCGGCACGTCCCGCAGGTCGAAGCGCGCCACCCGGCCGTACGCGACGGCCGCCGCCGCCGCCTCGGCCTCGCGCCCGGCCAGCCTGGCCGCGGACCGCGGCAGCAGCTGCCACCGCAGGTCGTAGCGCCGCTCGAGCAGCGCGGCCTGCCAGTCCCCCTGCTGCTGCTGCTGGCCTCCGCCGGCCTGGAGGGCCTCCTGCTCGAGCGAGGCGGGCAGGATGCCCGCCGCGGCCGCGTCCAGCACGAGCGACGCGCCCTGCGGCAGCGTCACGACCTTTGGCAGTGTGCGCGGCAGCGGCGGCGCCGCCGCCCGACGCTGCGCGTCGGCCGCCGCCGACGTCGGAGGGCCGCCCCTGCCCCCTCCGTCCGCCGCCAGGCGCAGGCCCGCCGCGCCCGGCATCACCAGCGCCGGCAGCGCGTCGGCAGACGACGCCGACACCGCGCCCGGACTGCCCCCCGGGACGCCCGCACCGCCCGCCAGGCCCACGAGCCCGCCCGCCGCCGCCCCGGCGCCCGCGCCGCCCGCGACGCCCGCCCCCGCCGCCCCCGCCCCCGCCGCCGTGACGGTGAAATTCTTCCGCGCAAAGGCCACCTGTCCGTTGGTGTCGCGCACCAGCAGGCCCACCTCGTAGTCCCCGGGGGCCACGGGCACCTGCACGAACTTGGACGTGGCGTTGACGATGGACTGGCGGCCGGGCAGCGTGACGATCGCCCAGACCGTGTTGTTGATGCTGGCGCCGGCCGGGGCGCGGCTGCCCGCGCTGTCCAAGTTAACGGTGGCGGGCGAGGCCGGCGACGACGCGCCCGCGCCCGCGGCCGGCGCCACCGAGACGGTCGGCTGCGTGACCACGGCCGTCCCGCCGCCGGGCGACTGGCCGCCGACGTACAGCACGCGGGTGGCGGTGGCCTTGCCGCCGGCGTCGTCCGTGGTGGTCAGCTGGATCTGGTACGAGCCTGACGGCAGGCCGAGGGTCGCGGTCGGGCCTGCCTTCGAGTCCACGGCCAGGCCAGAGGCCACCTCGCGCGCGACCCACTCGTAGGCCACGATCGCGCGGCCCGGCAGGGGCTGGCTGCCCGTGCCGACCAGCTGCACCGCCGTCAAGCCCTCGTACGACTGCTGCACAAAGTCGGCGGGCGCGGCGCCCGGCACGTCCTGCGGCAGCGAGATCACGGCCGTGCCGCCGCCGCCGACGCCGCCGCTGCTGCCGCCGCCGCCGCCGCCGCCGCCGCCGCCCGCGCCCACGAACACCGGCTGCGAGGCGCCGTCCGCGTTGCCCGCGGCGTCGCGCACGACCAGCTCCACCGCGTAGGAGGCGCCCGTAGGCAGGGTGACCGTGGCCACCCGGCCCGAGGCGATGCGCACGACCTGGCCGTCGGCCGCCCGCTTGACTAGCCAGTTGTAGGCGGTAATCGGACCGCCGGTCCCCGGGGCCGAGGCGCCGCCGTCGAGCAGCGCGGTGGCCTCGTTGGCGCCGGCCGGGGCGTTGACGAACGAGCCGGGCGACGAGATGACGGCGGTCAGGCCCCCCGGGCCCGGGGTGGGCGCGGGCGGGGGCAGGCCGCCCGCGCCGCCGCCGCCGCCGTCGCCAAAGGGCGGCGGCGGCTGCGGCACGACGCCCGCCCCTCCGCCGCCGGGCGGCGGCGGCGCCACAAACGCGCCGCCCTGCCCCGGCAGCGGCGGCAGCTCGCCGGGCGCCACGCACGGCGCCCAGTAGGCCGTGCTGTACGAGGGGCCCACGATGCCCAGGCCCTCGGCCTTGGACTGCAGCAGCTCCTTCTTGCCGCGCAGCAGGGACAGGACGGTCTCGCCCATGGCCTTGATCGCGTTGCCGGGCGTCGCAATCATGGCCCCTTTCAAACCGCCGCCGCCGCCGCCGCCCGACCCACCAAAACCCACCAGGTTGGGGTCCTGGGCGCTCGCGGCGTAGGTGCCGTCGTACACGTAGTAGCACAGCTGCTTCTTGCTGAGGAGCGGCGGGAGCAGGGACGCCGCGTCGGGCGCGTCCGAGCCGCGAAGGTAGGCCATTTTCGCGCCGAGCACGTCGGCCGCCGCGTAGGAAGGGACGACCAGCGGCGGTTGCGGGACGACCTGCGGCGCCAGGATGCGCGTGTCCCCGCGGTAGGCCGGCGCGCCGTTGTAGCCGTAGCTCATGGTCAGGCGCCCGCTCCCGACGTCGGACGTGAGGGTGTCAGCGCCGCCGCCGCCCGGGCCGGCGGCGCCCGGCTGCATGGGCGACGCGAGCACGCCGCCGGCGCCAAAGGGACCGGGGAGCGCGGCGGTGGGCCCCTGCGCGACCGCCGGACCCCCCTGCGTCTGATAGTAGGCGTAGGGCGCGCCGCCGCCGCCGCCGCCGCCGTTGACGCCTTGCAGGCCCGCGCCCGACGCGTAGGGGGAGTAGGAGGACACGAGGCCGCCGTTGGACGCGGTCAGGAAGCCGTTGGGCACGCCCGACGCGCCGGCGGCGCCGGCGGCGGCGCCGAGGACGCCGGCATAGGGGCCGCTGTCGGCGCCGCCGCCGCCGCCGCCGCCGCCGCCGCCTCCCGCTCCTTGCCCCGTGTACTGCTGCCGCGCGTACGCCTGCTGCTGGACGGACGCGGACGCGCCCGGGGCGGGCGCGCCCATGGCCGCCGCCCACGCCCCCGCCCCGGGCAAGGCAAAGCCCTGCGCCGGCTGCTGCTGCTGCTGCTGCTGCTGCTGCTGCTGCGGCCGCAGAGACTGGCTCACGAGCGTGGGCGCCCCTCCCGGGCCCGCCGCCACGTACCCCTGGCCGACCACGCGCCCGCTGCTGTCGACCACGGGGGTGGGCGCGAACACCCCCGAGGCGGCCCCCAGGGCGTCGGCCGACGGCGCGGGCGGCGCGAGCTGCAGCGGCGACGCGCCAAAGAGCGTCTGCGCGCTCGGCATGGCCGGCGGCCGCGGCGCCGCCGGCGGGGAAAAGGCGGGGGCGCCCGCGAAAGGCGGGGAGGGCGCGCCAAACCCACCACCTCCAAGGGCGCCGGAGGGGTAGGCCGGCGTGGCCGAGGTGGGCGAGGCCAGGTTGAGCAGCGGCTGCTGGAGCTGGAGCGCGGGCTGCTGCTGCTGCTGCTGCATTTGCATTTGCTGCTGCTGCTGCTGCGTTTGCTGCTGCTGCCCCAGGTCCTGCGCCGGCAGGGCCATCGGCGCGGGCCTCTCCCGGGCGGCGGGCGGCGCGGGCGGCGGGAAGAGCGGGCGGGGGAGCACGTTGAAGGCCTCCATGCCCGACGGCGGCGGCGTCGGCGGCGCGGGAGGGTCGGCCGGCGGCGGCGGCGGCGGCGGCGGCGGCGGCGGCGGCGGCGTCTCTTCGGCGGGCGGCGGCGCAGCCGCCGCCGCCGCGGGCGGGCTCTGCATGGCCATGGCCGCGATGGGCTTGGCCGGGCCGATGACCTCGCCCGTCGCCTCGTCGACGTAGTCGTAGTCGGACTGGGGGCCGTCGCCGGCGGGCGCGGGCTCGCGCAGGCCCGCGCGCGCCGCGCGGCCGCCGGGGCGGAGGCCAGAGGCGCGCGGGCCGCCGCCGCCGCCGCCGCCGCCGCCGCCGCCGCCGCCTCCCCGCCCCACCCTTCCTCCTCGAGACAAAGAGGAGGGCGGCGGGGACCACCGCATGTCCGACGAGCCGTCGCGCCAGAACTGGTCCTGCTGCGCCCGGTCGTCGTACGCGTAGCGCGAGCGCGCTGGCGGCCCGCTCGCGCCGTCGTCGTCGTCATAGCCGCCGCTGCTGCTGCTGCCTTGACGATCGCCGCCGCCGCCGTTCCCGCCGCCGCCGCCCCGCTGGCGGCCGCCCCACTGCTGCTGCTGCTGCTGCTGCTGCTGGCCCCCGAGGTCGCTCTCGCCCGGCTGCTGCGCGCGCCGCCCGCCGTCGTAGCCCGCCTGGTCGTACCCGGTGTACCGGCCGTCGTCCCGAAGGCGCGCGCCGGACAGGCCGTCCAGACCGGCGTCCTCGGCCGAGCCGCCGCCTCGGCCGCCGCCGCCGCCGCCGCCGCCGCCGCCGTTACCGCCGCCGCCGCCGCCGCCGCTCAAGGCAGATGCGGGCGGAGGCCGCGCGCGCACCACGACCGTGCGGGACGTGTCGCTGACAAGGCCCGCCGCGTCCGTCACGCTCAGCGACACGGCGTAGCTGCCGGGCCCCGGGAACCACGCGGTCACGCGCGCGGGCTGCACGCGCGGCAGCGGCAGGGGGATGCGGACTCGGCCGACGGCGGCGCCGCCAGCCTCGTCGGCCGCCGCCGCCGCTGCCGGCCCGCCGCCGCCGCCATCCACCTTTTCGACCACCCACGAAAACGCGAGCGGCGCTGCCGACGACGGCGCCGCAGCCGCGTCGCCGCCCGTGCCTCCGGCGCGCGAGTCGCTGCCGTCCAGCTGCACGGCCGTCAGCACGCCGCCCTCGGCCTCGAGCACGGCCGCGGGCGCCGACAGCCGCACGCGCGGCGGCCGGCCGGCCGCGACGGCAACGGCGGCGGCGGCGCGGCCCGGGCCGCCGCGGTCGCCGTCGGCGCCGCCGGCGCTGCCGGCGCTGCTGCTGCCGTTGGCGGCGATCGCCGCCGTGAGCGTCGCGTCCGGGGTGGGCCCGGCGGCCGGCGCCGCGGCCGCGAGCTGCGACAGTCGCGCCAGCAGGACCAGCTGCGCGTCCGTCACGGCGTTGCCCGTCCGGCTCAGCAGCGGTGTGTCGTTGTTGATGCCACTGCCGCCGCCGTTGCTGCCGCCCTCGCCGCCGCCGCCGCCGCCGCCCTCGCTGCCGCCGCTGCCGCTGCTATTGACGGCGCTCAAGGCACCGCCCGGCCGCGTGCGGTCGCCAAACTCGAGCAGCAGCGACCTGCTGCTCCGATGTGCTGCCGCGGGGCTCCCCTCGTCCTCCCGGGCCGCGGCCAGCAGGCGGCGGCGCATCGCGGACGAGCCGTAATAGGAGGAGGAGGGGGGGCGGTTGGTGCTGCTGTCGGCCCCGCCGCCGCCGCCGCCGCCGCCCGCCGCCGCCGTGGCGGCGCCGCGCCTCGCCGACGCCAGCGCCACCGCCTGCGCCGCGCTCATGCCCATCTGCGCCAGGGCGCTCTGCTGCAGCCTGCCCGCCGCCGCCTGCGACAGGCGCTGCCGCTGCAGGCGGCTCGCCTCGCTGCGCTCGCGCGGCGGCGCCGCGGCGATCACAAACACGGGCGAGGGCACCGCCGCGGCCGCCAGCGCCGCCTGGCGCTCCGCCATGTGGGCGCGCAGCTGCGCGAGCTCCGCCCTCCTGGCATCGCGCGCCGGGTCGTGCGCGCTCCGGCGCGCGACCACGGCGATCACGGGCGCCTGCTGCGGCTCGAAGGCAGCTGCTGCTGCTGCTGCTGCCTCGGCGAGGCGGGCGTTGCCGCCGCCGCCGCCGGAGCCGCCGCCGCCGCCGCCGCCGCCGCCGATGCCGCCCAAGCCCAGCAACCGCCCAAACCGGCCGCCGTTGGGTGCGCTGGGGGCGGCCGCCGTATATTGTGCTCCGGCGGAGGAAAACAAGGCCGCCGCGGACAGCAGCGCGAGCGCAGCAAGCCCGAGCCGTGGCGGCGGTCGCGCGGCGCGTCGCCGCCGTCGCCGCGACGGTGCCGCCCCCCCTGTCGTGGCCGCGGCAGCCATTCTGTCGATCTGCTCGACCTGGAAGGACTGTCCGCCCTGCCCCGCCCCGTCAAGGGGCGGAAGAGGGGTGTGTGGCTTGCCTCCCTCCCTGCCTGTCTGGACGCAAGGCTGCCGCCCCTGCCGCTGCCCCGCCGGTTCGGTCGTCGGCGCCTCGGGTCGTCGGCGGCGCTAGCGGCGGCGGGGGAAACTCTCGTGCGTAGTGTGAGTGCCGCCGGGTCGCGTCCTCCCTATGGTGGTCCACAGCTGTATATTATGGCGCGCGCGCCGTTGTGTCGGAATCAGGGCGCCGTGGCTGAGCCTGGGCGCCCGAACCGGAAACGAGCGACAGAGGACCTTCCCCTTTTGGTCGAGCTGCGCTCCTCTCTCCGTTTTCCGCGCGCCCGTGCAGAAGTTGGTCACGCGTGGCGGCGGGGTTGGAATGGTGCTGTCGCTGGTCGGCGCGTTCCTCGTTGCTCGCGCAAATTTCCGGGCTGGGGAACAATGAAGGGGAAGCACGGATTCCGGACGGCCTGTATTGTTGAAAGTATTTTTCTCTCAAACGCCCCCTCTCTTTTCTTTCGCTCCGAGAAGCAGGCTGGGTCGCTCTGTCAACGGTCAATGAGGTCGGAGTCACAGTCAAAGTCTGAGGAGGGATCATAGAAGAGACTAGGCGCTGTAGAGCTTTCCTGCGTCGTCGCTCTTCTCTTTTCCAAAAAAAGAGCCCGCCACCGGCCGCTCGCTGCCGCCGCCGCCGCCGCCGCCGCCGTTGCCGCCTCTGCCTCTGCCTCTGCGTCGGCTGCCCGACCCCCCTCGTCCTCCTCCTCCTGCATCTCCCCCTCACTCGGCCAGCCGGTACACCGTGCCCCCGTCTGGTCCCCGGCACAGCTGCGTGCGCCCCAGCTTATGCAGGCACACCGCCACCGTCTTGGACCGGCCGCCGTGGCCCAGCGCGGCGACGTCGTCCGCAGTGAAGCAGGCGCCGCCGCCGCCGCCGCTGCCCCCGCCGCCGCCGCCGCGCTCGGCCACAAGCAGCGAGACGGCCCGCAGGGCGTGTTCGAGCTGCTCGACGGTCACCTGGGCGCGGGGCCAGGCGGGCACGACGCTCTCGTACTCGGCCGCGGCGATGGAGGCGGGGCCCTTGCTGGCTGCCGCCGCCGCTGCCGGCTTTTCTTCGGCCGAGGCAGGTCCTGGCGGCGGCGGCGCGGCGTTTGCGGCCGAGCCCGCCGACGCTCCCAGGAGGGCGGCGGGGCGGGGCCGCTGCTGCGGCTGCTGCGGCTGCGGCTGCGGCCGTGCGGACGAAAGGGGAGCCGCCTCGAACGCGCGCGCCACGGCGCGCTGGGTCGCCGGCGTCAGCGAGGGGGCCGCCGACGCGCCTGCCGCCGCCGCCGCCGACGATGCGGTGCCAAAGCGCGCCGCAGACGCCGGGGCCGCTGCTGCGGGCGCCGCCGCCGCCGCCGCTTGCTGCCGGTGGCCCGGCATCGTCGTGCGGATGAGCGCCGAGTACAGGTCGGTCGTGTTTTCCTCCTCTTCGTCGTAGCCAGGGCTGCAGGCGGCCCCCGCGCCTGCTCCTGTCGCTGTTGCTGCAGCTGCTGCTCCGGCTGCTGCCGTCGTCGCCGCCCGTCCCCCCGCCCCAAACGCAGCCGCCTCGGGCGCCGCCGCGTAAGAGCGGCTCAGGCCCAGCGCGGCCACGTCCTCCGGCGTGGGCGCCGACGTGGGTGCAGAGGGCACCCCGGAGCGGTCGATTGAGGGCAGCGAGCCGCAGTCGGCTCGGGCGAGCGGGCCGCCACGGCGGTCGCCATCGCCGCCGCCGCCGCCGCCGCCACCGGCAGAGGGCGAGGCGGCGGCGGCGGCGGCGGCAGCGGCGGCCACTGCCGCTACTGAGGGGGAAACCGAGGGCGGCGGCGCCGACGAGCCGCCCGTCGACCCGGCCCCGGCGTACTTTGCCGCGAGCAGAGCGAGGCCAGGGCTCAGGAGCATCGACGACGAGGAGCCCGGAGGGGTCAGGTGCGACGACGAGGGGGGCGGCGGCAGCGCTGCCGCCGCGCCCGCTCTCGCCGCCGTCGCGGGCGCGGCTCCTCCTCCTCCTCCTCCACCTGCTGCTGCCGCTGCCGCTGCTGCTGCCGCGGAGACTGCGGCCGCGGCCTGCCACGAGCGAGGGAGCTCGGGCGTGCCTTGCTCCTCTCCCTCCCCCTCTGGCGCGGCGTTCCCCGCGGGCGCCCCTCCCTGCGGGGGCCGCGGCGCCGTGGGCGGGGCGGGGGCAAAGTCGGGCGCCGCGCCCTCGTCGCCGCCCGCGTCGTCGCCCAGCGGGTCGGCCGGCTCTCGCCCGCCCCACTCGCCCTCTCCCGGCGCCGCGTACCCGTACTGCCCCAGGTGCGCCTCGAGCGCGTCGCCGGCGGCGCGGTTTCTGCGGTACGTCGCCAGGCACGCGGCCAGCAAGTCCTCGCAGCCGTGCCCGCCGCTCGCGCCGCTCGCGCCGCCGCCGCCGTCGCCGCCGTCGGTGCCGTCGCCGCCGCCCGCGACGGCGAGCACGCGGCGCGCTTCCGCCGCGCCGCTGGCGACGCGCGCGGCCAGGTCGTCGATGCGCTCGCGAAACCCTTGGGCTGCACGGGTTGTTTGTTGTTGTTGTTGTTGTTGTTGTTGCACTGGGGAGTGAGTCTGCCGATTTTGAGTTGGGGGGTGGAGCTGTCTTCTCAGGCGCGCCCTTCTCACCTTCGGCCTGCGGTTTGTGGTCCAGCTCGCGCCGCAGCGCGGCGATGCCATCAAACGTCCGCGCAAAGCCCGTGAGATCCCGGCAGAACGCCTCCACCGCGGACGACAGCTCGCCCTTTGAGGAGCTCATCCCTCCCTCTGTCGTTTGAAAAAGCCCCTCTTTCGCCGCTACTGCGCGGGGGGCGACCACCGCGTGATCTTCCGTCGGGAAGGACGTCGATAAACAGCTGATTATTCTGGCGCGCGCATTCACGTCGGGCCGTGAGACAACATGAAGGAGAGACGTGGCCGCTTTCGCGTCGCCCCCACGACGCCTTTTCCGTTTCACCCCCTCGGGCGAGAGCGCGTCAGACCGACGCAACTCATCGTCCGTAGAACGACACCGTCTCGTACTGCGGCTCCTGCTGCTCCGGCGCGTGCTTGGGCGACGAATACGACGCGCCCGACCTAGGGGACGGCGGAGGGCGGCGCGCGCCGCCGCCCTCGTCGTCGTCGCCGCCGTCGCCACCGTCCGCGCCGCGCCGGCGCTCGGACGACGACGCGGGCCCCTGCCCATAGTCGAAACTGCCCCCCGCCCGGTGCCACGCGACCCCCCTCGATGGCCGAGCAGGCGCAGCACCGTCGTCGTCGTCGTCGGCGCCGTTGCTGCGCCACCCGCCGCCGCCACCGCCGCCGCCGCCGCCGCCGCCGCCTGCCGCCGCCGCCGGCCGCGCACGCCGCGCCCGGCAGACCGTCCGGCCGTCGGCCGACAGCCGCGCCGCCTGCCCGCCCGCGCACGTCACGGGCGCCGCCGCCGCCTCCCCCGGGGGGGCGGCAGGGGGCGCGACGGACGCGGCCGCCTCGGCCGCGGCCGCCGCCGGCGCTTGCTGGTCGCGCCCGGGCAGGCGCAGGCTGTTGCTGCTGCCGCCGCCGCCGCCCGCACGCCGCCGAGCGGACGCCGCCGCCGACGACGACGGCGGCGGCGACGGCACGGGCAGAAACACCGGCCCGCCGCCGCCTCCCGCGCCGCCGCCGCCTCCCGCGCCTCCGCCGGCGCCGGCCGCCCGGCCGCCCAGCGCGCCGGCGGCCGCCTTGGCCGCGCCGCCCGTCACCGTGCCCACGAGCCCCTTGAGCGCCGCGCCCACGCGGTCCAGCCGCGCCTGCAGCTGCGCCTTGGACGGGTCGCCGCTGTAGAGGCTCTCCAAGAGGGCCGAGCCGGCGCCGCCGGCGCCGCCCGCGGCGCCGGCGCCGCCGGCGCTCCGGAGGCCCGCGCCCCCCGGCGACAAGGCCCGCGCGTTGGCCGGGCGCGGCGCGAGGGTGCTCGCCGCCGCCGCGCCGGCCTTGCTGCCCACCACCCGCCCGCGCAGCGCGGTCGGCCTGGACGCCTCCGTGCCCGGGATGACGGCCGGGCCAGAGGCGGACGACGCGCCGATGCCGCCGATGCCCGCTCCCCGCGCCCCGTTCCCTGCGCCCCCGCCGCCCGCTCGCCCCCCGACGCCGCCGCTGACGCCGCCGGCCTCTCGCAGGCCCGCCAGCGCCGACGCCGGCGCCGCGCTGCCCCCCTCGGCCGTCCCCGCCGTCCTCAGGGGCAGCATCTCCACGTGCCCGTCCGGCCGCAGCAGCAGGTTGAACATCCCCCCGCCCAGCTCGAAGTAGACGCCCTCCGTTGGCGTCACCCGCATTCCTACGATGTCTCCGCGCCCCAGCGCGAAAGACCACCCGTTGTCGCCCGCACCCGCGATCACGGCCCCGTCCGCCAGCGTGAGCATGTGCCCCGTCGGGCCCACCTGCACGGTGCCGTACTTGCCCGAGGGACCCAGGCCGATGCCCGCGCCCTGTTTTGGGTCGAAATCCCACGTCAGCGCCTCGTTGCCGATGCTGCCCAGGCGGCCGTTGGCGTTGCCCTCTGGCGAGACGGTCAGGCTGCTCGTGGTGTCGTCGAACGGCCCCGTGGAGATGGCGATGCCGGCGTCGGCGGTCACGGCCACGTTGATGGGCAGGGGCTGGATGGGCTCCTCCTGGTCGGTCCAGGAGGCCGACTGCAGGAGCTTGCGGGACGGCGAGGGGAGGAGGAGGGGGGAAGAGGCAGAGGCGGCAGAGGCGGCCGAGGCGGCGACCGGAGCGGCGGCGGCGGCTGTTTTTTTGGTTTTTCTGGTGTGAGGAGAGGGGCTTTTCTGGTGTGAGGAGAGAGGCTATGGGTCGAGTCTTTCGGATCGAGGTCGCGTGCGATACGTACGCACGAGAAGTCGCCCGCGTTTCGGGCCAACCACATCGGCACATGGCGCGCGCGCGCGGCGGGCAACTCCCTCCTTTCGGGGTCTCTCGCAGGCCAGCAGGCCAAGACCCCCAAAAGCAGCGAACGCACCGCCTGGCACCAGCGCTCCGCCCAGCGCCGCGGCCGCTGTGCAGCAAAGCAGGACCGACGCGACCAGTCGCTGCGCGCGCGTCATGCGCCGGCGCGCGCGCCCCGGGCGCGTCGCCATGCGGTTCCCTTGCCCCGCCACCTGCGGTCGTTTTGTTCCGGCCCGCGTTTTGCCCTTGTTGTGTGATGGTGGGCGCGTCGCGTTGCGCTTTGCTGTGTGACGGGCACGTGTGATAGAAGAGAGGGATGAGATAGTACAAAGGTAGGTGACAAAGCTTTGCTGTGACGGTGAGCTGACCCCAGAAAGAGAGGCGTCGTCGGCGCCGTCGGCGTCGGCGGCGACGCCGCCGCTCCCAGCACAGCCGCCGCCGACACCGTCGCCGCGGCCGCGACGCCGCCGACGACCGGTCCACAAAGCTGCCCTCCCCATCCGCCCCCTCCTCCTCATCTTTTTTCCGCCGACGGCACAGGGAGGTCACACAAACATTGCCCAACATGCCGAACGTCGGGTTCTACCGCAACTGTGAGTTGCTTTGCGCTCGTGTCCCTCGGGCGTTTCCCTCCCTCGCGGCCGCCGATGGTTTTCTGCCCTCCTCCCTTCTCTCTTCCTCCCCTCGGTCACGCGCGCCGCCGACCCCCACGCGGCCCGGGACCTGGCCATCTGACGTTCCTCGCGTGCAGTGCCCGATTGGCCAGGTTGGCTTGGCGACAGCGGTGGTGCAGGACGAACGCGGGCGGGAGAGAGAGGGGGGACGGCTTTCTTGGCAGCAGCAGCAGCCCAAAAAAACGAGGAGGAGGAGGAAGACGCGCCAGCTCAAGTCGGACGCGGACCGCCTGTGTCGTTGATCCGCGCGCAATGATCAGGCACGAGCGGCACGGCTCGCGGCGGATCAGATCGAGATGTGGAGAGGGAGGATCGACGGAGCGAAGACGGGCGCAGTGAGGCTGTGCTGCCTCTTCTCTCCGCCGCGTCCTCTCGCCCTGTCCTGTGAACCTGCTCCCTCTGGTCGCGCGCGTCAGCCGATCTTCCTCTGGCGCCGCCGCAAATCCGCCGCGACCCACCGACTCTGGCCGACTCGCTGCGAGGGAGGACTCATTTGCCCCCCTCTTTTCCCGTACGGCCGTCGCCGCGCTCCCGATCGCCCGACGCGCTCCCTCTCACATTCCCCCCCTCCCTCTCCCTTTCGAAAAAACAACCCCCCCTTTTCAACAACAACAACAGACGGCAAGACCTTCAAGAAGCCCCGCCGCCCCTTCGAGAAGGAGCGCCTCGACGCCGAGCTGAAAGTGGTCGGCGAGTACGGCCTGCGCAACAAGCGCGAGCTCTGGCGCGTGCAGATGGTCCTGTCCAAGATCCGCAACGCCGCGCGCACCTTGCTGACGCTGGAGGACAAGGACGCCAAGCGCCTGTTCGAGGGGCGGGCGCTCATGCGCCGCATGTACAAGTACGCGCTGCTGGACGAGACGCAGGACAAGCTCGACTACGTGCTGGCCCTCACGCCGCAGGACTTTTTAGAGCGCCGCCTGCAGACCCTCGTTTTCAAGCAGGGGCTGGCCAAGTCGATCCACCACGCGCGCGTCCTGATCCGCCAGCGCCACATCCGCGTGGGCAAGCAGGTGGTCAACATCCCGTCGTTCATGGTGCGCGTCGACTCGCAGAAGCACATTGACTTCGCGCTGACGTCGCCGTTTGGCGGCGGGCGGCCGGGCCGCAACAAGCGCAAGGCGCAGGCGGCCAAGGCGGCCAAGAAGGCGGGCAAGGACGAGGCGGCGGAGGAGGACGACGAGTAAGGGAGGGCGTGTTTGGCGCGCTGGCGGCGGGCCGGCGGGCGGGGAGGATGGACTTCTTTGGGGGGAAGGGGGGGCTTAAGGACACACGAGGCGGGGCCGCTTGCTCCCCACCCCTCGAGGCGGTGGCGGCGGCGGCCCTCTCTCGCTTCTCCTGTGCTCATCGATCTTCGCCCTCGTCCCTTCTTGGGTCTGTCCTTCCTCGTCAAACACCCGGCCAGGCCGCTCCGCAACGCCTTGTTTTTGTGTTATGCATCTTCGAAAAGGCTGTGTTTCGTGGCGCTAAGGGAAATATATCAGCGGTTCGAAATATCGAACGACGAGCGCCGACGGCGGCCGCGTTGCACGCGAACAATCCTCCCTCTCGTCTCCCACAAACCTGCGACAAGCACTCGGCTCTGTCCAGCACCCTCTCTCTCTTTTCTCGCGCGCGACCTCCCCAAACATTCACTGGGTCGCCTTGCTTCTTCTCTTTGCTCCAGCTCTCTGATCTTTTTCCTTCCGTGCGAAATCACCCTCCCCGCGCCAGCTCTTCGCGCCAATCCAGACCAACCGCCCGATTCATTCGCCCACCCTTACTCTGCCAGGAAGAAGGAGAGAACAAGGGGGGCAGACGCGCTCGCAGCAGCCGCGGCGGCGCCGCCGTCGACCGGCGGGCGCGCTGCCCCCCGCAAAAAATGGACCGCTTTGTCGTGCGCGGCGACGCGGCGCGCCAGCAGCAGGCCGAGCAGCAGCGGCGGCGGCGGCGGCGGCGCGACGCGGCGGACGGCCTCGGAGGAAGGAGCGGCGGCGGGCGCCAGATCCGGATCGACGACCTGCGGGAGGTGGTGCGGCTGCCGTCCTCCGGCCTGCACCCGGCGCCAGCTGAGATCGAGCGGCTCGCGCGGGTGCTGCGCGACCCGCGCGCGGGCGAGCGGGACGCGTGCGCCGCGCTGCGGGCCCTGGCGTGCTACGACATCGCGGCGGAGGACCTGCGGGGCGGGCGAGTGGCCGCGGCGGTCCGGTGGCGGCGCGACCGCTATGGGGCGGGCGCGGGCGCGGGCGGCGGCGGCGGCGGCGGGGGGACCGGGACCGCGGGGGGCGGGGGGCGGGGGGCGGGGGGCGGGGGGGGCGCCGGCGCGCCCGCGCCCGGGGTCCCGACGGTGACGCCCAGCCACGAGCTCGCGCGGCGGCTGCTCGACAAATGGCGCGCGCGTGTCCTGGACGACGCGCGGCGCCAGCGGCGGCGGAGGCCCCTGGCCGCCGCGTTTGGCGGCGGCGGCGGCGGCGGGGGTGGCAGCGGCGCGGCCGCGGCGAGGCGGGGGACAGGGCTGGGCGACGACAAAAACAGCGGCAGCGACGGCGAGGGGGAACGGGGGGGGTCGTAGCGGTGGTGGCAGGGCCGTCGCCGCTGCGAGGCGGCGAACGGTGCCTCACTCGCCCTCCGGCTCGGCACGCCTCGGCGACGCACCTCGCCTCGGATCGCTACGACCCCTCACCTTGCTCGTCGCCGTCGGCTCCAAGGGAAAGAAGGG
>Ga0209390_10002078_pt1 | contig 36431 bp, 75 predicted proteins | sample BON01_FD_187212 | JGI IMG/M metagenome (GOLD analysis project Ga0209390, IMG submission 187212) | Freshwater microbial communities from Lake Bonney liftoff mats and glacier meltwater in Antarctica - BON-01 (SPAdes) (version 2) | ecosystem: Environmental > Aquatic > Freshwater > Ice > Glacier...
TTAAATAAGAATTTTTATTATTATCATTTAACTGATTAAATTGCTCTCTGGGGATTCCATTCCCAGTATTAACATATTGTTTTATCAAATCTTTATTATTCATAGCTTATTTATTTATTTTATCTAAAATGCCCACTTGCCCTAGCTGCTATCCGAACATCTTCACTTGGATTCTTTATGTATTCTATCGCATAAACATCTTGTTTAACCGCTGCTATCTGAACCGCTTCACTTGGATTCTTGATATGGTATATCGCATCACCAGTTTGGTTGACCGCTGCTAACTGAATCGCTTCACTTGGATTCTTTATATGTCTTATCGCACGACCATCTTGTTTAACCGCTTCTAACTGAACTTGTTCGCTTGGATTCTTTATATATCGTAACACATAAGCTTCATCTTTAACTGCTGTTATCTGAACCGCTTCACTTGGGTTCTTTATATGTTTTATCACAGTACCATCATGTTTAACTGCTGCTAACTGAACATCTTCTGGTAATTCACCATAATAATAGTGAACATACCTTGAATCTTGTTTAATACTAATCAACATAACTCTTAAATAAGAATTTTTATTATTATCATTTAACTGATTAAATTGCTCTATGGGGATTCCATTCCCAGTATTAACATATTGTTTTATCAAATCTTTATTATTCATAGCTTATTTATTACAATGTTTTTAATATAAATATCATGAAATGTTAAAAAAAAAGTCGAAATTGTAAATATTTTAATTTAACCATTACTTTACGAAAAATGGAAGTAATTATATTATGAGTGAAGAAATAACCCATTCGGTTAGACCAAAAAACATAATTATTTTTAACAACTCAAAAATAAAACAGTGGGGTTAATCTTATCTTTTCAAAATTTGAGGGAGATTCATTATTGGAAGTATAAATATTTTAAACGATGATAAGTAACAATTCATAAAAATAAAATAAAATAAATTCACGCAACCCGAATATTATGATAGATATATTAGCAAATGAATATTACTCAGCGTTTATAATTTTAATATCACAGATTATATCTCACTACCTTAGAACGATAAACGTTATATACACAGCTGAAGGGAAGGTTTTACCAGCAATAATAACTGGTAATGGCGTTGGTTTAATTTCACTTTTAATAATTGCGATTGGAGCTAATTCAATATTAGAAGGTCAAATTATACCAATAATATCATTCTTAATAGGTGGTACAATTGGGACCTATTTTGGAATGAAGAAAAGTAAATAATTAGTAACTATTGGATTGGGGACAACCTACAATCTTTTTAAGTTTGTAATCAACATTTTATATTGAAAAGGTTAATTAATTAACCTTTTTTTTTGAAGTATTGTTATTAATGAAATTTAATTAGTATATTTGTTAGAAAATGTATATGATTACAAATAAAGTTATTAGATTAAATAAAGAACATACAATAGTAGGTACTAAATTGGTTTTCCAAACTAACCAAGAGTTTGAAATTGTTAGAGATGTAGTTTACATGGGTGGATTCCCATTACCACCAGAATTCCAAAGTATTATGTTAAAATGGATTATGGATAACCCAACGTTATTTAAAGATAGAACTGGGTTAAATTAATGTGGACTAAAAAAACTAATAATGAAGATTATGATACTTGGGTTGGGATGAAAATCTTTTCATAAGGGTATTTTTAACTAGTAATAGATTAGTTTAGTTATAAATAATGTAAAATATATTTAGTATTAAATGAGTAAATTAAATTTTAAAAAATTAACGTTAGATGATGTAGAATATTTACGGAATTCTTATATCAATAGAAAAAACGATAATACTACAGTTGAAAAATTGGCTGTTAAATTGGGTAATGAGTATAATGTTAGTGAGCGCACTATCAGAAAATGGTTTAATAAGTTGAAAATTAAGGAGAAGGTTGATGTGGAACCCGAACAATACTTAAAAGCTAAAACTAAAACATTTGATTTAACTAAGAAAAGGTTTATTATTACTTGGGCCCAAAATAACACACCGATTAATAAACCGCTTATGAGTAATATTGAAGCTTACGCTGCCTATATTAAAGCGGATATACATGTAATCGCTGGTAGATATCGTAACCCAACTAGTATTTGGAGTGAATCTCAGAAACATGAGGAATTTTGGAGTAAAGAGGTCCTACCTTATTTAGATGCTAATAGACATGATATCCATCAATTTCTATCAATTATGTCGGACGTTAAAATCCAAGCTACGGCTGTTAACCCAATGGTTGGAATGCAAGCTTTAAGTGGGGTTAATTCATGCGTTTTTGGTTCACCAAAAGTACAAATGGAGATGATTCCAGTGTTGGATGGTCAGATGCCTAAGATGATGTTAACAACTGGTGCTGTAACTCAAAAAAACTACACTGACACTAAAAGTGGTAAAACTGGTGAGTTTCACCACACGTTTGGTTTCACAATTGTTGAAATTAAAGATGATAAAACGTTTTTCGTTAGACAAGTAACCGCAGATGATATAACTGGTGAATTTTCAGATTTATATTTTAATGTTAAAGATGGGGAAGTTGTTAGAATCCCATCAATTTCAGCTATTATACTTGGTGATTTACACTATGGTCACCACGACCAAGAAGTGTTAAAAAGTACTTTTAAATTTATGGATATTGTTAACCCTAAACATGTGGTATTACACGATGTGTTCGATGGTGATTCAATTTCACATCACGCAATGAAAGACCCGTTTATTCAATACGGTAAAGAAGTTGCTGGTACAAATGATTTGGGTAAAGAGATTGATAGTATGTTAGAAGGGTTAAAACCATTTGAAAAATTTAAAAATGTGGTTATTGTTCGTTCTAATCATGATGATTTTGTTGATAGATGGTTAAAAAATGAGGATTGGAAAAAACAACCCACATTTAAAAACGCACCTTTATATATGGAATTATCCACTAAATTATTAAAACAATATGGTAAGGGTGGTGATAATATTATAGGTGTTATACCAGAATTAATTAATGAAAGATTCCCTAATTTTTTAACGTTGGGTAGAAATGCGTCATATAAGGTTAAGGGTTTTGAGTTGGGACAACATGGTGATATTGGGGCTAATGGTTCTAGAGGTTCTTTGTTACAGATGCGAAAGTTGAATACGAAGATAGTTGTGGGACATTATCATTGTTTACCTGGGGATTACCAAGTTCAAACTAAGGACAATGGGTGGAAAGAGATTAAATCGATATGTGAAGGTGATGAAATTTTAAGTTATGATTACTTAACTAATAGAAACGTTTGGGGTAATGTTAATGAGTTCATTGAGAATGATTATAAAGGGACTATGTTACAGATAAACGGTAATGGTTTTGAACAAACCTTTACTGATAAACATATGTTAATGTTATCCGATGGTAGTTATATACCAGCATCAGAGGCGATATGCTCAAGGTCAGCTTCTGAGTTACCATTAACTGCTTTACCAGTCGAAAATAGTGGTAAAAGTGTTGATAAGATAATTATTAAACAGATTGTTGCTATAGCAGCTGACGGGTCTCAAGATGATTATAGAATTAGATTCCACCTATCTAAATATAGGAAGATTAAAAGATTAAAAGAACTATTCGGTGAGGAATTAATTATTTATACTGATAATGAGAATTCTTTCGATGGTTATATCTCAACTAGGGGTAAGATTTTTAGTGACATATTATCAGTTAAATATAATTTAAAAAGTGTTAAAAATATATCAGTAGATATACTAGATTGGGATAGTGATTCTTTAGAGATTTTAATTGAAGAATTAAAATTTTGGGATGATACGTTTGATACTAATAGTAACGGTAGACAATACTCAACAACAAATAAGATAGAAGCAAGTGTTATCTCATCTGCGTTAAATAGGTTAGGGTATTCGCATACAACAACAAAAAGAGAATATGATAACATTAACCATAAAACACTTAATATTATAAGTTGGTGTAGTGATAGGTATTTTAATAGAAATAGTGCTAAAACAAACCATTCTGTTAGGTTTAATGGTTGGGGTTTCAATTCCTACCAAGCTAATGTTAAAGTTTACTGTGTATCAGTACCTAATAAATGTTTTTGGGTTAAATCACCTAAAACTGGACAAGTATCGTTAACTGGTAACTCTCCAGGTCGTAAGGATGGTGCATTAGCAGTAGGGACTACAACAAACATGCGTGTTGGGTACAATATAGGTCCAAGTTCATGGTTACAATCTCATGTTATTATACATAAAGATGGTAGAGCTCAACATTTAAATTTTATAAATGGAGAGTTTACAAATTTTAAAAGATAGAAATTAAAAATTTAATATACTAATAAGGGTGAGTTTTTATATTTAACTACTATTTACTAATATGGAATTAAGAAAATTTATAGCAACTACTATACATGAATATTTGAATGAACAACAAAATGTTGAAAATAATATTGAGTATATTATGGAAGAAATAATAGCTTATCATAGAAGCCCAAAAAAATTTTACAAGTTTAACATGTCAAATATTAGCAAAGGTAGGAATAGACAAGAATATGGATATGGACTTTACCTTTCCAATATAATACCAAATAAAGAGTATGGCGATTACTTATATACAGTAAAACTTTCTAAAATCTTTTTAATAGATGGTAATAAACCAGTTGAAGGTAAAATAGTTAATAAAATTGTAGAAGCACTTAAAGAATATAATAAAAAATATGATGAAGTTATTGAATTTTCTTATGATGGTTTCTTATTCTATAAAACTTTATCAAGAATTTTAGGTGGTGATAAAAACACATCTTTATTTTTATCTAATAATGGTGTAGATGGATTAAAACGTAGTATGACTAAAAATTGGAATGATTACATATTATTTAATGATGATTCTATAACTATTGAAGAAATTAAATATGACCCATATTAGTCTTAAATTTGTGTGGTGGGAAAAAATAAAACAAAAAGGTTTCGTTCTTCGTATCAGCATTTGCGGTTAAACCCGCACAGCATATAACAGCACCTTAGCGTCAGTTTTGTGAAAAACAAAACCGAACGCCAAGCTGCAAAACGTTATAACCAGTACGGTTTATTAAAGCAGAATGTTTGTTTGAAACACAGAACAAAAACTTTTTAAAAATTTAAACAAAACAAAAATGAAAAAATTATTTATTTATATGGAAAATGGGATGAGAAAACTGATAAACCAAGTTAAGAACTTTGGGAAACAGATTACTGAAGGATTGGAAGACACCTCTTGGACAAATAGTGATAATGAAACGGTTACGTTAGTTCAAATGTTAGAATTAACAAAAGATATTAAGACTCAACAAATTGATACTGAAAGTTTAAAAAGTATGGCGTTAAATTGGGATGGAAACCCAAAAGAAAATGACAAAATAGAAAAATCTGATATACAATACCCAGTATTAATTTTGGTGAATGATGATAATTCATTTAAATATATCCTTGATGGTAATCATAGAATACAAAAGTCAATTAAAAACAACTTACCAACCGTAATTGTCAAACTTATTCAATTTAGTAAATTACCAGATTATATTCAGAAAATTTTAATGTAGATATTAATTAAAAATATTTGGTATATTGGATTAGGTTTTATACCTTTGTACTATGGATATAAATAAAATTTTAGCTAAAAGTAATGGCATAACATTAATTGAACACTCTAAGGAGGTATCTAGAGTTGCTTCATTGATATGTAAAAATATATTAAATTTTAATGATGAAACGATAATGGAGGCAGTTAGGGTTGGTGCGTTAACTCATGATATTGGTAAATGCACCAATCAATTTCAGAAAAGTTTAAAAAATGATAAATTAGATGAGTCGGATAAAGATTATAAATTACCATTTAGACATAATGAGATTGGTTGGTCATTTTTAAGACAACATTTATCTTGTAAAAAAGATATATTGTCACATGTTTTAGATTCAGTTTATTGGCATCATGGAATAAGTAATAAAATGTCATCATATGATGATTCTAAAATTGAACTTTTGGATAGTGAAATAGATTTAATGAAATCTTTACTAACACACTTAGGTCTTGACATTAATGAAAAACCTAAAAAAAGTAAAAAAGCTCCAAAGTATTACGTTACTAATGATGAAGATGATTGTGATGAAATAAATATGTATAATACATTTATTAGAACATGTATTATTTCAGCTGATAGGTTAGTTTCATCTATTGATACTAAATTGTTTAGTGACGAACTATTAATATCAACACATTTAAGTAACCTTAGAGAAGGTGAAATCGATTTCACTAAACATCCTTATTTCGGTGGTGATAGATTTACTAAACAAATAACCATATCGGAAGAAATTAATTTAACAACTTCAATAAATGCTCCAGCTGGTTTTGGTAAAACAATTGTTGGTCTTTTAGGTTGGTATAAAAGTGGTAAAAAATTGTTATGGGTTTGTCCTAGAAATATAATAGCTGAAAGTGTATATGAAGACATATTAAAAGAGATTGATGTTTGTGGTGACCATAACATATCTATAGAGTTATATATTGGTGGTGAGACTGTTAAACATAATGAATATTATAGTAAAGAATTTGGTTCTGATATTATAATAACAAATATTGATAACTTTTTAACACCTAGTGTTGATAATAGAAAAAGTCATAAATTATTCAGTATTTTAGATTACTACGTTGTTTTTGATGAATATCATGAGTTCCCTAGTGATGCAGCATTATTTGCTTGTTTTATTAATATTTTAAGTGTTAGGAATAAGTTAACAAATAGTACTTCAGTTTTATTGACCGCAACACCTATTAATATAAATCATTTATGGGAAAGTCATAATTGTAAAACTAAATTTTTACCTAGAAAGGGTGAACATTATGGTGCTCAACACACTACTAAATATTCAATAAACACCTCTAATACTTTCAATATTAAAGATTTAAATGGTAATAACTTAATAATATTAAATTCGATTGTTAATTCTCAAATTAAAACAGTTGAGTTAAAATCAGAGTTATTAATTCATAGTCAATTTACCAATAATGATAAGCAAAACATTATGAAATCAGTATTAGATAATTACGGTGAGGGTAATAATTCTGATTTTGGTAAACCTAATTTGGTTGGTACACATATTATTCAAGCTAGTTTAAATGTTTCTTTTGGTAATTTATATGAATCTGTTTTATCACCACAAACAACCTTACAAAGAGTTGGAAGATGTGATAGATTTGGTAAATATAATAGCCCAACAATTAATATTATAAATTTTGGGAATAAGAGCGAGATTAGTGTTAGAAACATGTTATATAGTAATAATCTAAGTAATATTTGGTTTGAATGTATTAATAATTTTAATGGTGTAAAATTAACATTGGATGAGTTGTACTTAATATATAATAAACATGAAAAGAAAAACGAGAAAGTATTAAAAAGTTTTTTCGATAATTTATATTATGCTAGTTTAGATAAATTATCAAATATACATCCAGTTAAGTACTATGATGTTAAACAAGGTAAATCTGAAATAATTACAGCTGGTAGTAATAAATTGCGTTCAAATAATAATGAAGTATTTGTTATATGTAAAATTCATGATTCAAAAGATTATATTGACCCAGTTAGTGTTAATGTGTATCGTAGTTTTGGTGATGATTTTAATGAAGTTGGAAATATTCAAAATAAATTATTAAAAACCATGAAACATTTAAGAAACGAAAATGATGAAAGATTTGATTTTAATAATATTTTAAATAATAAGAAAATAAATATAGATGATATTAGAGGTTTATCTAAAAAGTCTAACACACCGTACATTAGATTTGACAAGGTATATGATACTAAATTTGGAATTATTAGTGAAGATTTATTAATAAATCTTCAAAATAATTTGCTAAATACATAAATTATGTTTACATTTGTAATATAAATAAATAAATAAATAAAAAAATGAGTAAAAAAGCTAAGAACATTATCTTTAGAGTTGATTTAAATGGTGAAGGAATCGTTAATTATGATAAAAATGACCAAAAATTTATGTTTAATGGGTCTAACCTACATAATATGAAAACACGTTATAGTAACACGTCATATGCTAAAAAGAAATTTTATGGTACTAAAGAAGATTTAAGGTATAAAATATCTATTTCTTCAGATTGTCTAAGACACGATATTTTTAAGGGAGATGTTAAGTTTCAATCCTCAAATATTGTAAATGATGATATGTTATTATATTCATTTATCGCATCACCAGTTTCACTATTAAGAGGATATGTATTCGCTGAACAAGGTGAAACGTTAAAGCGTTCTGGTCCATTATCAATTACGCATGCCGAACAAACTTGTGATGCTATTTCATACGTTGAAATATGTACAAAAAGTGGTACAAAAAATTCAGATTCTGAAGAATCTGACACTACTCTTTTCGCAAAAGAAACCGTTGGTAAAATAGCTTATGCTTCATTAGGTAATATTGATTTAATGCAATTGCAGTTTGTTTCTTGTGACCAAATATTCGATAGATATGCGTTTAATCCAGATATGTTTAATATATATAAACAATTTTTGAAAACAAAATTACCTAACTTTGATAGTGAATTAGGTTATTACCAAATAAAAAACTCATCAATTGAAATTCCAGAATTTGGTGTTAAGTTAACTGATGAGAATATAATATTCTTAGTTCGTGAATTATTTGAAAGAATTTTAATGCTAGACATTAGAAGAAAAGGTAGTTACGCCAAAGTTTCAAAATTAGAGTATAAAGTAGTATACGATGTAATCGAAGATACTTATGAATCTGAAGATAATTGGGTATCTATTAGTTCAAAAGAAGATTTAGATAATATTAGTTTTGAAATAAATGACTTTTATATTTCTGAAGATTTAGATAAAGCTAAAACTAAAAGAGCTGATATGGTTGCTGATTACGAAAATCGTAAAAATGGAAAAAAAGAGGTTAAAGCTAAAAAAACTGCGGAACTTAAAGCTTCTAAATTAAAAAAAACTACTGAAGAAAAATAATAATTATGGAAAAATATTTAGTTTTAAATTTTAAAAATGCTGGTTTATTCAGAAAAAATAGGAAAACAAAAGATAAAATATTTGATATTGATGGTAGGAGAGATAGGTTAGGTGAATTAGAACACATCGAACCTATCACCTCACAACAAATATCAAACATGTTACATGTTTTATTTGGTGAAAGACCTAAACCTATGAATAGGGTAACCGTTTATCCAGCGATTGATTATTTAATTGAAAAAAGTAAAAAATCTTATTTAAAAATTGATTCATATAAAGATGAAAATGGTAAATTTTACGCTGAGACAATTCAATTAAATAAAGCTGTACATAATTCTTGGAACCCAATTTCTTATATGAATTGGAATAGAGTTAAGAAGTTATTAGATGATGATTCAGAAGGTCTTTTTACTTATTTTACCGATACTATCTTTGATATGTTTAATCTTAAAATAGAAGATACATCTTTCAATAATGTCAAGTCAATTATGTTAAATTCTAAAGATGGTAGATTAGATGAAATGTTTAAATTATTAAACTCAAAAAATAAGAAACCATTATACAATAGTATTTATGGTTCTGGTAATGAGTTGACTGATATAAATAAAAATACAAGGACAAAATTGACTGTGTTAACTGGTTTAGATAAAATTATTAGATTGTCTGGTGAAATTTTAGTGCCAGTATCTGATGATGATATTGAAAAAATAAAAATGAATAAAGGTTGTGCGACATTATTAGATGGTGGACATGTATCCATCAAGAAAATAACTTCAGCAAATATTATTAATGTAGATGATTTCACCTTAATTGGTGATATTAGTTTAGAAAAGAAATAAATATGCGTATTAAAATATCGTTTACAAAAAACACGACACCAGTTCCAGTAAATACTCAAATATTGTTGAACTCATATGTTCATAATTGTTTAGGTCGAGATAATATTTATCATGATAAAAAAAGTGATTATAGCATCTCCTCATTACAAGGTGGTACTTTAAATATTGAAGAACAAACATTATCGTATGAAAATGGTTCTTTTATTGTAATATCTTCATTAGATGCGGAATTTATAAATAAATTACTAATTGGTGTAATTACTAATCCAAAATTTACACATGGTATGGAATTTAATGGTGTTGACCATATTAATGAGGTGTTTATTAATGGGTGGAATCATTTTGTTACTTTATCACCATTTTTAATTAAAGATTATTCAAAAAAGAAAAAGTATAATTTTTTAACTTTAAAGGATATTAATTTTAAAACTAAAGTTAAAACTTATTTAATTAATAAATTAAGTGCTATAAATTCAAAGTTAGATTTATCAGACTTCGATATTGATATAACTGAGAATAAAAACCATAGAGTAAGAAAAATAATGGTTAAAAATGTAATAAATCATGCGAACCAATGTCATATTAGTATTCATACTAATAAAAAAGTTGCTGAGTTATTATATAACATTGGCTTAGGTCAATCAACTGGTTCTGGGTTTGGGACTATTTATAAAACTGAAAACCATAAAACCTATAAAATAGGATAGTGAAAATGAGTTTTCTAATAACGTTCTTTGATATCTTAGACCATTTTTACTGGATAAGTAATGCTTTAAAGTCACTAAACATAAGGGTTATGTCTGATGCTAGTATTACTTATCCAATTCCGTAAGGGAATCACAACATGATTACACCGAATAAAAGTGGGATTAACAGTATTACTTATCCAATTCCGTAAGGGAATCACAACCTTATTAATATTTTAATATAATCAGTACCAAGTATTACTTATCCAATTCCGTAAGGGAATCACAACACGATTAGTCAAAAGTAATTCTCCTCCTTTAGTATTACTTATCCAATTCCGTAAGGGAATCACAACGAATATGTAATTATTACTTTACCAGCGTTTAGTATTACTTATCCAATTCCGTAAGGGAATCACAACTGCTGTGCGATTTGTTTCTTTTAATAAGTTAGTATTACTTATCCAATTCCGTAAGGGAATCACAACCACCATACATTTGTGTCAATCGCTTTTGAAGTATTACTTATCCAATTCCGTAAGGGAATCACAACTACCTTTGCAATAGAAACAACAGATACATAGTATTACTTATCCAATTCCGTAAGGGAATCACAACACAGATTGGAACAATTATTGTTGGACAAACAGTATTACTTATCAAATTCCGTAAGGGAATCACAACTATTGTTATGTATTAAATTGTTCATTGTTAGTATTACTTATCCAATTCCGTAAGGGAATCACAACTAAGGGAATCACAACTAGAAGCAGAAGCACCATAAACTTTAATTCAGTATTACTTATCCAATTCCGTAATGGAATCACAACGTTTATCTTTATACTAATAATTACAGACTAAGTATTACTTATCCAATTCCGTAAGGGAATCACAACCAACTAAGGGAATAAAAACAATAAAATAATAATTATTTAAAAATGTTTGATATAGTTAATTAATTTTAGTACCTTTATAGTATATAAATAAATATAGGATTTGATATCATGAAAGTAAAAGCAGCTGGGATATTTATACTCAATAAAGATAATAAATTATTAGTTTGTCACCCAACAAATCATAGCCCTAGTTTTTGGTCGATACCAAAAGGTAAAGTTGAAGGGTCGGAAACGCTTATCGAAGCGGCAATTCGTGAAACATTTGAGGAAACAAATATTGATTTAACTGATTATTCAAATAAATTAATTAGTATTGATTCCCAATATTATTCACATAAACAAAAAGTTTTACACCCATTTGTTTTGTTTGAAATTGATTGTCATGGTTTAAATTTATCTAATTGTGTTATTAAATGTAATTCAAACGTTCCAATAGAGCGAGGTGGATTTCTAGAAATGGATGACTATAAGTTTTGTACGATTAAAGAAGCTAGAGAATCACTTCATCACACACAAGTTGAGTGTTTAAATGAAATAATAAAAATGTGTGATAGAAGATGATATTAAATTAATGTGTTTTCTTTATATATTTACTATTAAAAAAAAATAACTATTTTTATGCATGATTAAATTCGTGCAAGAATATCTTAATGAATATTATAAAATTGAAACTAGTGAGGTTGGAAATGATGGAATTTATGTAAAATTAGATAATAATAGATGGAAAGTACCATTCAATGGTGATACATTAATTTCGGAGCTTTCTACAATATTTTATTTAAATGATGAACTAGTAAAAGAATTAATAATTACTTGGGCAATAAGTAATAAAACAAATGTTGATTTAAAATTTTATTGGCTTACCCATAAGTTGATATTATCAAATAATAATAATAATGATAATATTCTGACAACTTAAAAATATTAATTGAATATTATAATTAAGACATAATAACTAAATAAACATTTGGATAATACAATAACTTAAAGATATGTTAAAAACTAGACGTAATAAATTAAAAGATAAGCTAAAGGAATTTTTATTAATCTCAGATGAGGAGATTGATTTAATTTTAGTAATGGTTGATGAGTATGAAAAATCAAATTTAGAAATAATTACTAAATTAAATAAAAAAAGAGTACTTGAAACTAAACGAATTAGTGGTGGTTTAAAGCAGACAATAAACTCACATGGTCCAATTACCAAGCAATATATCGGTAGTGCGACAAAACGCATATATGGAGCTCTATTGAGTAGTGAGATTAAGAAATTAAACTTATTTAAACGTATAATGTTAAAATTAAAAAATAAAAAATGATAGTAATTAAGTGAAAAAGTTTTAAAGGGGACAATTTATCAATAAGTGGTGATGTTACTAATAAAAATGGTAATATTATGTGTCATTCTGTTGGTGGTGATGTTGAAACTAAAAATGGTAATATAGTACATTCTTAAAATAATTTTATTATGGAAGATAACAATGATAATAATTTAGATTTAGACCTAATTGAAGAAGGCTTATGGGACCATTATAGTGCGTTACCCAATCCAGAATGGTATGCCTTTAGAGAGAAATATTTATGTAAAAAATGTGAGGATAAATTAGTAAAACCAAATGAAAAATGTTCTTGTGAAATTACATAAATGTTAGGTTTATTGAAATGTTATATGTACATTTGCACTATAAATTATTTTAAATATAAAAAACACATAATGTATGAGGGTAACATCTAGTAAAGCAAAAGGTCAAAGGATTTTAACGTGTTCTAGTTTTAAATTTAAAAACGTTAAAAACGTTAAAACAAAAATTAAACGACCATTTTGGATTCAACCAGTAGATGGTGGTTGGTTTTGTTTGGAAAAAGGTCAATGGGAAAAAGAATATAATTGTAAAGGTAATATGAGTTCTGCTTACTATTCAATGAGTTGTTCTGGGTATCGTGATGTATATTCTTTAAAAGCTGTAAAAAAATTAATTAATAGATGGGATGTACCAAAAGGAACTAAGTTCATGGCTAGTTTACCATTTAATGGTCACGATTTTTATATAACAAAATAAATTATGAGAAAAATAGAAAATTCTAAGATTACAAAAATAGAAATATTTGATTTCGATGGTACTCTTGTAGATACTCAACTACCAGAATCTGGAAAAGAAATTTGGAAACAAAAGACTGGTAATGATTGGCCACATGTTGGCTGGTGGGGTAGAGTTGAATCTTTAAATATGAATATATTTGAACAAAAACCAGTGATGAACATAGTTGCTAAGTTGAATGAAGGTAATTCTAATGATTCAATACTCAAAGTACTCCTTACTGGACGTAGAAATAAAGATGACATAATGGCTGCTGTTATGGAAATTCTTAATGCTAACAAGTTAAAACTTGATTTACATTTATTTAATTATGGTGGTGACACTTGTGCTAATAAAATTGAGCAAATGGGTAAGTTGTTAGAGGATTTTCCTAACGTTAAAGTTATTACATTTTTTGATGACAGAACAGCCCATATACCTAAGTTTAAAGAATTTGGAGATGAAATGGTTAAGATTGGTAGATTAAATGAATTCATAATGAATCACGTTATTAGTGCTAATCATAATTGAGTCGCATAATTCAAAAATTATTTATTTTCAGTTTTAATGAATAATTTAGTAAAGTTATGATAAAGTTCCTCACTATTTTGTATTACACCAAAAAAACCTCTTGTTTTATTGATATATATTAATCTCCTAACATTATTATTAAGTTGTTGTGTCATATTTTCTGGATATATTTCATTATTTAATTTATAAAACATAATTGACCCATATCTATCAGCAAGTAACTCTTCATATATAACATGATTTGAGAAATCTTCAAAGTTTTCCAAAGATAAATTAGATAAAACATTAGTTTTACCAATTTTACACATTCTTTTATAGTGTGCAGTCTCATGTAATATTATAAAATATAACATTTTATCATTTACTATTCTATCTACATCTATAAAAATACCATCAAATGTGGTCATTGCTAGTGGTCCTTTCAAATCACTGTAATTATATTGATAATTAGATGTAATCATAAAATCTAATAAAGATTTTACATTATATTTTTGTAATCTTTGTGATAAAACATCTTTTAGTTCTTGTGACAACATAATTATATATATAGGTGAAAAATAATAATAGTAAAGTTTTAAAAACATTGTTAAAACGAAAATTAAGTTGTATATTTGAATATGAAAGAAGATGAAAGAATCAAAATTGGTGACATATTAGAAGGTAAGATTAGCATGAATGCCAGTGGTTCTGCCTACATGGTAAGTGATAAACTTACAAAAGATATTTACCTACACAAAACCAATACAAACAAGTCATTGCATCTAGATAATGTAAAAGTTAAGATAATTAAAGGTAAAGGACAAGGACGTTCTATTGAAGGTGAAGTTGTTGAGATAACAGAAAGATTTAGAACTGAATTTGTTGGTATAATTGAAATAAGTGAAAAGTTTGCTTTTTTCATTCCAGATAGTAATAGGATAATAACAGATTTCTATATTCCTTTGAATAAATTAAAAGGAGCGAAGCATGGTCAAAAAGTAATAGTTAAATTACAAGAGTGGAAAGAAAAATCTAAAACACCTAACGGTTCAGTTGTTAGAATTTTAGGTAACGCTGGTGAACATGAGACAGAAATACATAGTATATTAGAGGAATATGGTTTACCATATAATTTCCCAGAAGATGTCATATCTGAATCTGAAGCTATAAGTGTTGAAATTCCTAAAGATGAAATAGCTAAGCGCAGAGATATGCGTGATAAATTAACATTTACTATTGACCCAGTTGATGCTAAAGATTTTGATGATGCATTATCCGTTGAATGGGATAATGGTAAATTAGTTATCGGTGTTCATATTGCTGATGTATCTCACTATATGAAGCCAGAAACTGAATTAGATAGAGAAGCATTTGGTAGAGGTACTAGCGTTTATCTTGTCGATAGATGTGTTCCAATGATGCCAGAAAAACTTTCTAATGGTTTATGTAGTCTTAGACCTCATGAAGATAAATTATGTTTCTCAGCTATTTTTAAATTGGATAGTAACGGACATGTACTTGAAGAATGGTTTGGTAGGACAGTAATAAATTCTAATCACAGATTTTCATATGAGGAAGCACAAGTAATTATTGAAAGTAATGATAAGTCAAGTAATGAAATTGGTAGAATATTAGTTGATGATGGTGTATTAGATATGGATTTTATAGTAGCTTCTGAATTGGCTACTGCTATAATTACTTTGGATAAAGTAGCTAAAAAAATGCGTAAAGTTCGTCTGAGTAAAGGAAGTATTTCTTTTGATAAACATGAGATTAAATTTAAATTAGATGAAAATAATAAACCTATCGATATAATTTTCAAAGCAACAAGAGATTCTAATAAACTTATTGAGGAATATATGTTATTGGCAAATAAACATGTTGCACAATATATTAATAGTAGAGGTTTACCGAATGTCAATCGATGTCATGATAAACCAAATGAGGAAAAAATAGAACAACTAAAAACTTTCATTCATCAGCTCGGATATGATATAAATATTAATTCATCAGAAGAAATAACTAAATCATTGAATAAGTTACTTAAAGATGTTAGAGGTACAGCTGAAGAGGATTTAATTGATAACTTAGTGGTTAGGACTATGCAAAAAGCTAACTACACTACAAAGAATATTGGTCACTATGGTTTAGGTTTTAAAAATTATTCACATTTCACTAGCCCCATTAGACGTTACAGTGATGTTATAACACATAGATTGCTAGGTTTATATTTAGAGAAAGATAAAGAATCAACACCTAAATTAGTGAAATTAGAAGCTAAGTGTATTCACTTATCTGAAAGAGAAAATAAAGCAAAGAAGGCTGAGAGAGAATCAATAAAATATATGCAATGCGTTTATATGAGTGATTTTGTTGGTAAAGTATTTAAAGGTATTGTTTCATCAATAACTGATTACGGTGTATTTATATCTATACCAGATAATGGTTGTGAGGGATTAGTTAAATTATCTGACATTGAGGGTGATACATATAGTGCAGATGTTGCGAATTATTGCATCAAAGGTTTTAATACTGGAGATAAAATACGTATTGGTGATAGCATTCGTGTGATTGTTGCTTCTGTTGATATTGAAAAGAAAAATATAAATTTGAGTATAATAAGAATTTAATTTTTAGTTGATAATTACTATATTTAAATAAAAAAAAAATAATGACAAAAGAATACATCATAAATTTTTTAAAAGGTAGTTACGAACCATATGTTGATGATTACGGTATTTTAATTATTAGAAAGAATAACGAATCTAATATACGTTTTTATAAATCACAATTATTAATTGAAATGAAATTAATAATTGGTGAATTTGAGGTTGGTCCTTCAACATCGATTAATATAGTATCTGATTGGGTAAAAGAAAAACATGAAGAATTATTAAAGAATTTACATGAAATTATAAGTAAGGTAGATGCTACAAAGGGTAGTGTTTATTTTCTTAGAATTCTAAATAAGAAAAAGTTAAAATCAAATATTAGTAAAACGTTTATTAAAGAAGAAGGTATTAAATATTTTAAATATAAAATATGTGACCCAATTATAGATGATTTAATTGGTAAATATAATATTAAAACTATTAAAAAATGTTCAGATTTAATATCTAAATGTTTAGAATTAAATGAAGATTATGAAATTGATATTTATATTAAAAATAGAATAAATACATGGTATTGTAATAATATTTTGGCTTGCAGAATTAAAGAATTATTTTCTCAATTTGTAATAAATATGGGACCTAGAACTTGGATAGTAACTTGGGTTGGTCATGGCAAGGTGAGTAACGATAAAATAATTAGTAATTTCTTAGATGAAGAAGAGGCTCAACATAAGTTTATTTTAGCTAAGTATGAGGAGTGGTATGATGAAGAGATTATCGATGCTTCATCAAGATATTTAGATAAGGATAATTTAATTTAATGTTCCAATATTTTGTAATATTAACTGTAGATAAGAAGTCTTGAATTTATGATAAGTTTAAATGTAAAAGTTGTGATTATCAAATATATATTGATTATAATACAAATATAAATATAAATATTAATATTTACAATAGAGTAATTTATAATTTACATAACTAATAAATTTATTAATTATTTTTTATTATATAACCTTGATTAATTAATATTAATTACGTACATTTGTAAAAATTTAAAAAATGAACATTACTTTTATATCAGACACTCACAATAAACATAAATTAATACCATCAAAATACTTAATAGGTGGTGATATGATTATACATAGTGGTGATTTAACCTCTAGAGGTTCTGAAGATGAGGTAAGAGCATTTCTTAATTGGTATAGTACTCTACCTTATACATATAAGATTTTTATTGCTGGAAATCATGATTTCTTTTTTGAGAGCGAGAGTGATATTATGAGTTATTATCCAAATATTATATATTTAAATGATAGTGGTATTGAGATTGAGGGAATTAAAATTTGGGGTTCACCAGTACAACCATTTTTTCATAATTGGGCCTTTAATAGGTATGAAAATGATATTGGTAAACATTGGGGTTTAATCCCAGATGATACAAATATATTATTAGTTCATGGACCAGTAAATGGGATATTAGACATGACGAGTCGTGGCATCTCTGCTGGTTGTCCTCAATTATTAAATAAGGTCAACAACCTTAAAGAATTAAAGATATTCTCAAGTGGACATATACATGAAAGTTATGGTGGGTATATTATGGATGGTAAATTGTTTTTAAATGCTAGTATTTTAAATCTTAGATATGAATTAAAAAATAGACCAATAACTTTAGAATATGGTGATAATAACACATTAGATTTAGGGTATATTATAAATTAAAAAAAAAATTATGTGTAATATAAGAGTAATTATAAAATAACAGTAAATAATATAAAATGAAAAGAAGAAGAAAAGCAATTGATTGTGTATTAATTAGAGAGTCTAACACAAATAAAGGGTATTTCCGTTATGACGTAACAATTGAGGAAAAGGATGGTAGTAGACATGTGGTCCCTACCTATGGTGAAGATATGCAAGATGCTATATCAAGATTAATCTGGAATGAACGGTTAGATAAAGTAGGTAATAGTAATACATATATTATAATGTTATTAGGATTTTGGTTATCAACTATAATAATTCCAACTATAATGACTGTTATATATGATAACCCAGTTTGGATAATATGTGCATTATTTTTTTCAACTAGCTTAGGTTTTATTATGGTTTGGTTAGATAAATATTTTAATAAGAAATAGTAATATGCCAAATAGAAGCGATATTAAATGGTGTATCTTAACACCATTTCATAGAATACCAGAAAACTCGATATTTAACATGGCATCATGTATGTTATCAATATTAGATAGTTTAAAACTACATGATAAAGGTCAATTAAATTTAGAAAATGAAACATTATCAGAAATTATGTTTCGAAAAATGAAAGGATATAATATTGACTTAAACCATGAGCTTGGATTTAATCATCTTAAACCAATAAAGAAAAGAAAAACATAAAATAATGTTAACAAATTTAAAGAATATTTTTTATAGTTTATTTATTCTTCTTCTTATTAACAATTGCGGAATTAAAGGTCCAAATTTCAATCAAGGAATGAGTCATAATTCTAATTTGCAAAATAGAAATAAAGTAATACGTCGAGAAGATATTAGATGTAAAAAAAATATGACAAAAATTAGGAATAAAAGTATTCCTAAAAAAATAATAAAAAATAAAATAAATAAAAAATACATTTAATTTGTTTTATCTAATTAAGTTTTGTACATTTGTACTTTAAATATTGGTAATGGGTACCAAATGATAGTCCGAAAGTCACTAACTTCATATAAAATTATGTGGTTATGTTGATAATAAAACAATATGTTAAAACTAAAAAAAATGAAAATTATAGGTTTAGGTGATACACATGGTAGAGATAATTGGGTTAAAATAGTCTCAAAAGAGTTAGATTCTGATAAGATTGTATTTATTGGTGATTATTTTGATAGTCGTGATAATTATACAACTTCACAACAAATAGATAATTTTTTAGCGATTCTAGATTTTAAAAGAAAAAATATTGATAAGGTTATATTACTAATTGGAAATCATGATTTCCATTACCTTAGTGGTATAAAAGAGCAATATTCTGGTTTTCAGTTTGGTGGTTCAGTAGATATAAATAAAGTGCTTGAAGACGCTATCAAAGAAGGTTTAATGCAAATGTGTTACGTTAATGATAACTTTGTATTTTCACATGCTGGAATTACAAACACATGGATGAATCGTTACCCAATAAATTTAGAGACCTTAGAATTTGATGTTAACGAGTTATTTAACACTACACGTAAAAATTTTTGTTTTTCTATGGGGAATAATTTTAGTCAAACTGGTAATGATATTTGTCAAACACCAATATGGGTTAGACCTCAATCATTAATCGCTGATGCGATAGAAGGTTTAACATATATTGTAGGTCATACAACTGTAGATGAGTTAACTATAAATAAAAATACACCAAATGTGATTTTTATTGATTGCTTAGGTACTAGTGGTCAGTACTTAGTTATTGAGAATGGTTCACCAATACCCGAATCTATAAAATAAATAAAGTAATAAATTATATAAAATATAAATGAGTAATTTAATATATAAAAACAGAAAAGCATATTTCGAGTATGAGATACTAGATAAATATGTGGCTGGGATTAAGCTACAAGGTAGTGAGGTTAAAAGCATACGTAGTGGTAAATGTTCTATTAATGAAGCTTATTGCTATATAAATAAGGGTGAGATATTTATCAAAGGAATGCATATTTCTCAACATAAAGAGGGTGGCAAACATAATAATCATATAGAGGTTGTAGATAGAAAATTACTCTTAAATAAGAAAGAAATTTTGAAATTAGATGGTGAAATGTCTCAGAAAGGGTTGACAATCATACCACTATCCGTTATGTTAACAACAACTGGTTTCATTAAAATAGAAATAAGTTTATCTAGGGGTAAAAACTTACATGATAAGAGACATAGTATCAAAGAGAAAGATATTAAAAGAGACATTGAAAGAAACGTATAATTATTAAAATATAAAAAAAATAAAAATATATGAAATTAATAAACATTACAGCTAGTATCACTAACAGAAACGACTTTTCAATTAAACAATTCCTAAAGGAGATTTCAAATATAGAACCATTTACTCCAGAGTCAGAGATGGAATGTGCTATTAAAGCTGCTTCTGGAGACAAGGCTGCTAAAGAAGAATTAGTAACTAGAAATTTACGTTTTGTGGTTTCAGTAGCTAAGAAGTACGTAACTAAAGATGTGCCTTTAAGTGATTTAATAAATGAAGGTGCTATTGGTATGACAATGGCTGTTGAAAGGTTTAAACCAGAGACTGGTAATAAGTTTATATCTTATGGTGTTTATTGGGTGAGAAAAGTTATTCTTGAACACATAACAAAATATGGTAAAGCGGTTAGATTACCAGCAAATAAAATTAGTGACCTATCTAAATTATCTAAGAAATTATCTGAGATGGAACAAACTAAAGGTCATGAGGTCAAAGCTTCAGATGCGGCACTTGAATTAAATGATGAGAGTTTTAGTTTCTTAGATATTCTATCCAATTATAAAATGGACTCATTAGATAAACAAGTAGGGCATGATAATGATGGTTCATCATTATATGAGTTAATCTCAGATGTTAATATCAATGAAACAGATTTTTTAGTTAACGATTTAGATATTAAGAATGAGATAGAATCAATATTATCATCACTAAAACCAAGAGATAAAAGAATTATGATTGCATATTTTGGTTTAGATGGTAATGACCCTATGAATCTTAAAGATATTGGTGATGAGGTTGGTTTGACTAGAGAAATGGTTAGACAAGTAAAACAAAAATCATTACTTAAACTAAAGAGTAGTAGATTAAATGAATTGTATTATTAATTATAGTTATATAAATAAAACTATACATATATTCTGTAGTTTTTGACTTAATTAGATATTTATAATAAAATAAACTAAGATGGATAAAAAAGATATAAAAAATTTATTAAGAGAAAACCTTTTAACACATTTAAGTGAACAAGCTAAACCTAAAGCTAAACGTAAAGCTAAAGCTAAAGCTAAACCTGAAGCTGAAGAGTATGATGATTTATCTTCTAAAGAAAAAAAATTAATTAATACTAAAACTATTGAGATTCGAAATGCTACGGGACCAGGAACCTTAATTAGCGTGGCTGGTGCCATGGAGGCTTCTGGGTATGGTCCACGTGATAATGCAACTAAAAGGTCTGAACTTGGCAAGAAATTAAAAGGTGAGCGTCACTTAACAGCAGCTGAAGCAGATGCTCTTCTTAAAGTTATTAAAAATCCTACAGCATATTGACGAATGATAATTAAATACATTAATATTAATTAACACAACCTATTTTAAGTTGTGTTTTTTTTTGTTTTACAAAGATATTTTATATTGGAATTACAATATAAAATAAAAACTTGGAATAAATTAGTTTTATCGAAATAAAATACATAGCTTTGTATCAATCAAAATATATGTATTATGAAAACTGAAATATTAAAATTAAGAGAATTAGATTTTAACATCATAATAACAATTGGTGTTATTGAGAGTGATGAAATGTTATCAGAAATTTTCAAAGAAGAAATAAAAATGCCTTTTAATATATTATATAGGTTAGCTAAAGAAGATAAACTAAATGATAAAACAAAAACATTAATTATTAGTATATTTGATAAAATTATATTAACCAAAAGAGAATATATCGATAAATATTTAAGACTAGCTAATAAAGATGGTATTATAATTAATGAAAATATAATTAAAATTGAATCAATAGAAGATGTTGAAGAGGAAGATGAGATTGTAGAAATAGTAGACGTTAAAAAAGTTATAGTAAATAAGGCTAAGACTGGTAAAGAACTTCCAAAATGGTATGGTAAAGAGAAGATTACAGCAGATATAAAACGTCAGAAGGGTTCAGCTACCCCAGTTCAAAAAGCGATGCTTAAATTGAATGATATGAAGAATATATATTCTAAACTTTCAGCACGTGGTATAAAATCTATGTTAGCTGATGAGGATACATTAACAGATGAAGAATGTAGGAAAATTGAGAGTGTTATAATTCTAGCTGAAAGACAATTAAAAGAAATTCTAAATAAACGAAAATAAATTAGGAATATCAATAAAGGTTTCTTAACTTTATAATAAATAAATAAAAATATGGTTATTTTAATTATTTTAATGATATTAGCATTAATAGCGTGGTCTGCATTCCTTGATTATGAATGTAGTATAATTATCCCATTGACAATTAATGTAATGCAAGTAGTATATATCATTTATTTATTAATTAAATAATTTTTTTATTTATTAGGAATTTCAATAAAAGTTCGTTACCTTTACAATAAGTAATAAGTTAAACAATTAAAATTAGTAGTTATGTCGAATTCAATTAATCAATTAACAGAAGAACAATTTGATAACATGTTCACACTAATGAATAATCATTTAGATACGAACGCTTCATTCAATGGAGAAATGTTTGAAACATATGGTGACGAATTAGACTATGTTATTTCAATGTCAAAACAAAATCGTGTAGTCACTATATTAGAACGTGATGGTGATGAAGTTGATGAAGGTGGCTATCTTGTACCAATGTTATATTACGCAAGTGGTATGCACCTAATCAACAGAATAGGTTACTTAATTACTAAGGAACCAATTGAAACAGAATCAGAATTTGAAGTAAAAATAAATTAATTTTAAAACCATACATTATGAAAACGTTATTTATCAATAAGTCACTCAATAAAGATTTAAAATCAATTATTGAGAATAGAGTAAACATTGTATCAATAAATGCTGGTTCTGTAAGTGGTGAATCAATTGAGGTGGAAACCAAAGAACCTTTTTCTATCGACAGTTACGTATATTATTCAAACGATAGTGATAGAGATAGTGATTTAGAAATATTAAATAAAGAATTGTTAAAATAAAAGAAGTTAAATTTTATGAGGAAGGAGATTAATTATGGAGTATAATGATATAAAAAACTTTAAAGATTTACATAATATTAGTCGTGAAATATCTAATATTAAAAAAAATAAAATTAAAAATATAAAGACTAACATATTATTTATTTCACTAATAATATTAGAAATAACTGGATATGCAATATTAATTAGATATGAAGGTTACAACGCTACTGGTGGTTTATTTTTTTTATTTTGGAGTAAATATATTAGTCGTTATTTAGATAAAACTAAGGAAAATATAAATAAGTAATATATTTATATTAACATTTTTAGTGTATTTAGGATTTGCATTAGTATTAATTATAAAAAAATTTTCACTATAGATGAAAAAAGATAACAAACATAGAAATTATAATCATAAAGTAGTTAAAAATACTATTTTATGTAATAGGAATAGAGTTAATTCAAAACCAGTTAAAATTAAAATTTATGAAGAGTGGGATTAAAATGAAAGAATATCTTTTAAATGTACTAATTTAGTATGTAGTCCTTTTATTAGGTTAATTAGTTCTCTTATGTTTGCAATTATTAATCCATTAACTGAACATTATAAAAGATGGAAGAAATAAAAACATTAACGGAAGTTAATTCAGAAGAGGTTGATGCTCTTATTAATAATAAACTAGATATGGTCCCTTTTAATAGTAATGGTGACAATAAGACGTATTTTGAGGAGTATTAAATAGATTCTGAAATAATTAAATTTACTTATAACCTTAACGATTTAAATAAATTACCAATAATTGAAAGATTTATATAAATCTTTTAATTATTAAAAAAAAAATATTAAATATGGAATTACTTATCACAACATTAATTTGTCTTTCAATTATAATTTGGTGGATTTATACTGGTGAAAAAAAGATTAAAAATAAACTATAATATGTTAGAGTTACTAATAATGATTTACCAGCAATTAAAAATGTTAATTTAATTGTCGAAAATTTCGGTTTTAAAACCGATAAAAAATCAGCAAGTTCAAGTAACGTGTATGTAGAAACATGTTATGTTGATGGTGAAAAAAATGAATCAATTAATATAATACAAAAAATAAATGACTGACACAAATTTTATTTATGAACTTACTAAAGCAACAAGTTTTTTACAAGATAGGACTATAGGTTTTTTTAAACTATTTTCCTCAGATACAATTCAACTAGTCGTAGGCCTTGAAAATACATTAGTGAAAACAATTCATATTACAATATTAGGTGATATTAATGTAAGTTATACAGAAAGTTCTGAAGGTATTTTATATATCTTTGAAAATGGTGAAAATTTAAAATTTATTAAAAAAGACCATTTTGGATTACTAGATATACTTAACAAAATTGGTAAAAATATTAATCCATAAGTCACTTAAATTTTAAAACAGACTAAAATGAAAAAATTAATTTTATTATTTTTATTGTTTTTAAACTTATCTTATGGTCAAACTAACACTAGAAAAGAAACATATACATTATATTTTATAGACACTATATATTGTGTAAATTCGGATGAAATCATTAGTATATTCCAATTTAAAGTATTGGAACCACAAGAAGATTTCTATTTGTTTTATACTAAATTAATTGATTATGATAGTATTATAGCATTAAAAAACATAAATTTATGGTTACTTGATACTATTAATAAAATAAGAATAAATAAGTGTTTTAAACCAATTATTTTTGACGATTGGGAGATGAATCAAGTTTTAGATGATGGGATATATAAACTAAGTGTATATAAACAAAAACCTATGTTTGCTAAAAATTCAATTGAATTATCTCGTTATCAAAAGGAAGTGTTAAATAATATATTTTCACATAATAATCTTAAAAAAAGGTTATTATCTAAAAATTTAAACTCATTTAGTATTGGGGTTATGTTATCTAATGACAATAAAATTTATTATCATGTTATTACAAATAAATTTTTAATATTTAATACTTTATATTTTGAAAAATAAAATATAATTAATAACTTTATAAATGAAAAAAGAAATGTCAAAATTTGAGAGTTGGTTTGCTAAATTTAAAAAAAGACCTAATGATTTACAAAAAGGTGCGGTGGGTATTTACCAAGATAAATTTACAATGTATACTGATAATGATTCTGGAGATAAAATAAAAGAAATTATTTCCGTTAAAGTTAAAGTAATTGAAGTTTATGATGAAATAGTCGAAGTTGAAGTTGTTGATGTCTATATTTCAGAATCAACAAATGAGGATATAGCAAAGATAATTAAAAATTGCATACCAAAATATATGAATCCTAAATTTGTTAATTGGCAAATTAAAAATAAATAATTTTATGGGAAAAGAAGTTAATAATATCTTAAAAAGATATAAAGATGGTGAATTAACACTAGATAAAACTAGAAGAATGATATTTGTATTAACGGGAGTTTTAAAAACGGATAGTTGTACGTTAGATATAGTTAAAGAAGAATGTTCAGTATTTTTACATACAACGTTAAAATGTGATGGTTGTTTTTATAAATGTTAAAAAATATTATTATTATGAATGATATAGATAAAGTTAGAGAATTAGGTAAAAGTATTGGTTATGGTCATTTAATGCAAATAGCCTCAGCTTTATGGCGAGAAATGTTGAAACAAGACGATATTGAAAGCGGTGCTTTTGTCCCAGTTTGTATTTCATCAATTAAAAAAAGAGATATTAAAATGATTAATGATTCTATTGAATCGTATAATAAAATCATCAATAATGAAATTTATGATAAGATATTAAATAAATTTGTTAATATTCCAGAATTTAGTTACCCAATATGGGTTAAACTTAATGGTGAAGATTTTGAATTGATAAAAAGTTTATCAAAATCTGTTGACCCAATTAAACATGGAACATTTGGTTCATCAGAGTTCATGATTAGTAGTATAAATGAAAATAAATACAGATTAATTAGTAATCATGGTATTATTTTTTCGATTGAAATAAAAATATAATATGGCGGAGAAATTTAAGGTAGGTGATAAAGTAACCTATAAATCAGTAAAAAATTTAGTTGATGGTAAATATAATCATGGTGGTATTTGTCAATCTGGATTTGTTGGAGAAATAATAGAATATAGAAGTTTTAATAAAAAACGAAATTGTTATGAAATTTTGGTGACAAATTTTGGTAATGCTGAATATACTATGTTAGAGGATGAATTTATTGAGTTTCATAATTTTAATTAAATGTTTCCAATTTATTAGGAATTATAATAAAGAATACATACCTTTGATAAAACATTACCAATAGTGATGAAATTATGTGTGAAGATAAAAAACATGGATTGAATAAATTTTATCATTCTAATGGTAAATTAAAAGTTAAAACATTTTATTTATGGGAAACGACAAAGATATAGCACCATATAATGATAAAGGGCAAAAACATGGTTATTGGGAATGTTATTGGCCAAATGGTTATATTATATATAAATGTATATATAATAATGATAAAGAAATTGGCTATGAAGAATTTTATGACATTTATGGTAAATTATCTAAAAAATATTATTTATGAGTAACAAAACTATCATACAATTCAATGCTAATGGTCAACGGCATGGTTCTTGTGATGTATATTATATTAATGGTCAATTAAATTATAAAGGTAATTACGTTAATGGTAAACGGCATGGTTCTTGGGATGTATATTATATTAATGGTCAATTAGAATATAAGTGTAATTATGTTAATGGTGAACAACATGGATATTGGGAAAAATATTGGAGTGATGGTGAATTACGTTATAAATGTGTTTATCATAAAGGAAAAGAAATTGGTTATGAAGAAATATATAGTAGTGCTAAATTAACTAAAAGATATTTTTTATGAACAGAGATAAAGATATAATGCCAAGAAATACTAATGGGCATAGACATGGTTATTGGGAAGTGTATTGGTGGAATGGTGATTTGCGTTATAAATGTGTTTTTAATAATGGTGATGGAATTGGTTATGAAGAATTATATAATTATCTTGATGGTAAATTAAAAGTTAAAGGGTTTTATTTATGAACAGCAACAAAAATATAACACCAAGAAATGATAAAGGTCATAGACATGGTTATTGTGAATCATATTATTCTAATGGTCAATTAGATTATAAGGGTATTTATGTTAATGGTGACCGATATGGTGATTGGGAATCATATTGGTCTGATGGTAAATTGTATCATAAAGGTTATTTTGTTAATGGTAAACGACATGGTTATTGTGAAGATTATTTTTGTGATGGTCAATTACACTATAAATGTATTTATAATAATGGTAAAGAAATTGGTTATGAAGAAGTATATGGATATTCTGGTAAATTAAAAGTTAAAACATTTTATTTATGAGCAGTAACAAAAATTTAACTCCAAGAAATGAAAAAAAACAGCAACATGGATATGTTGAATATTATTGGACTAATGGTAATTTAGAATCTAAAGGTGATTATGCTAATGGTGAAAAACATGGATATTGGGAACGTTATTTTTCTAATGGTAAATTATGGATAAAGGGTAATTTCGTTAATGATAAACAACATGGTTATTGGGAATCTTATTTTTCTAATTGTATATTATTTTTAAAATGTAATTATAATAATGGTAAACTACATGGTTATTGGGAAATGTATCGTGGTGATAGAGTAATTAAAAGATTTTATTTATGAGCAGCAACAAAAATATAATACCAAGAAATGATAAAGGTCAGAGACATGGATATTGTGAATCATATTATTCTAATGGTAAATTAGATTATAAGGGTATTTATGTTAATGATAAACGACATGGTTATTGGGAATCCTATTGGTCTGATGGTCAATTGTATCATAAAGGTTATTTTGTTAATGGTAAAGAAATTGGTTATGAAGAATTATATCATTCTAATGGTAAATTAAAACTTAAAACGTTTTATTTATGAGCAGCAACAAAAATGTGATACCATTTAATGATGAAGGTCAAAAACATGGTTTATTGAAAATTTATTATTCTAATGGTAAATTGTATCATCAAGGTAATTACGTTAATGGTGAATTACATGGTAATTGGAAATGTTTTCATGAAAATGGACAATTATTGAATAATGGAAGATACGTTAATGGTAAAAGAGATGGTTATTTCGAAAACTATTTTGATGATGGGCAATTATTTTACAAAGGCACTTATGTTAATGGTAAATCTCATGGTTATTTCGAAAAGTATCATTTTAATGGTCAATTACATTATAAAGGAAATTACATTAAAGGTAAACGACATGGTTATTTTGAATGTTATTATTATACTGGTAATATTAGTTATAAAGGATACTATAATATGGATAATAGGGTTAATGATGAGGTAGTTATAGCTGAGGAATAATATAAAGCTATTAAATATTAAGGTTAACTAGTTTATTATTCGGTAATTTATTAGGATTATTAATAAAGAATTAGTACCTTTACATTATTATGGTAGAAGAAAAAAGATTTAAAGTAGGTGACAAATTAACCTATAAGTTTATAAAATATTTACCAGATGGTAAATATTGTGATGGTGGTTCTTGTCAAGGGGGCTTTATTGGTAAAATAAAAGAGTATAGACGTTACTCAAACCAAAGAAAATGTTGGTCGATATTGGTAGAATCAAGAGATAGTTTTCATTTATCTATGTTAGAAGATGAATTCATTGAGTATCATGGTCCAATGGTTAAAGATATGTTTCCAATATATTAAATAAATATAACATAAAATTAGGTATAACGAAATAAAATATATACCTTTGTATTGTAAATAAATAAATAAAAGTAAGATGGCAAAAACAGACGCAAAAGTAGTAGCAGAAAAAGCAACTCAAGTATCAGAAAGTGGATTAGTATTGAAAGATACGTTTAATATCCCAGATGTATTAAAAGCGATTAACGCAAAGTTGAAATCAAGTGATGATATCTCTGATTCAAAGTTTAGAACAAGCGGAAGTTTGGAAGGGTTTCCAACAAACTTAAAAGATGAGAAATCAATTGAGACTTTAATTCGTGCAATGGCATCAGTAAAAGTTAGAGAGCAATCTTACAATGAAGCGGCTGTTGAATTAGAGTTAGATACTTATCCAGAGTTCAGAATTAGTGGTTCTTCTTGTAAAGATTGGAAAAAAGATATCCAATTTCGTATCTATGTTATCAATAACAAAGATAGAATTGCAGAGTTAGAAGCATTAAGAGCTGAAGCTTCAAAATTCATTTCAATTGAAGACCAAAAAGCGATGTTCTTCGAAAAATTAAGTGGATTACTTAAATAATCTTAAAATAAATTTAAAATATTTGTTTTAACTAAAAAAAAAAATATGCGAAAAAAAATAATGAGATTGATTGAACTTTGCATTAACGATAAATCTATGTATATAGATAGAAAATTAGCAAATCATACAGTTTATGAATCTATGTGTGCTAATAGTTTTCTTGGTATCAATAAAGGTAAATCTAATCATAATAAATACCAAGGGTATCCAGTTTATAAACATGAAGGTAAAATTATTGATGCTGATTTTTTTAAAAAAAAAAATTGTTGTATCTAAAGAAGAATATAGTTCTATTGGGTTTTGTGACACTTTAAATTTAATACATTTCAAGATAAAATTTGAGTCTGCACCTACAATTTTAATTGATTATAACTTTTTAGATTCTAAAATTGTAACTAAAAATATATCTGCTTTACGTAATTATTTTTTTTTAGGTTTTAAAATACATAGTAAAAAAGTTAATCTTAAAATTGAATTAAAGACATTCGAGTATACTTATAAACTTTCTTGTGGTTCTTTTAACGGAACTATTGATGAAATTACTGTTAAAAGATTATATGGAAATTCTAATTCTAAAAGGATAGAATTTACTTTAGAAAATGAATTAAATATAATTGATGCTAGGATTAAAGTTTACTCAGATTTTTAAAAATTATGTCAGATAAATTTAATTTACCACATTTAGCATTATATTCTAAGGGTTGGTATCGAAGAGAAAATAAACAAACTATTTCGTATATTTTGTATAATTTTTATGCCTTTTAACCTATTTATAATTTTTTGTAAAGAATTTATATATGAAGATTGGAGAAACTAATTACAACTTATGAATACCGATAAAGATATAAAACCAAGAAATGCTAAAGGTCAGAAACATGGGTATTGGGAATCCTATTGGTTTAACGGTGATTTATGGTATAAAGGTGGTTACCATAATAATGTGTTAATTTATTGTGAAGATTATGGTTATCTATCTGATAAACTAGCAGGTAAAATATATTACTTATGAATAACGAGAAAGATAAAGACCCAAAAAATGCTAAAGGTCAAGCACATGGTTATTGGGAACAATATTGGTCCAACGGTAAAATGCATTATAAATGTATTTATCATAATGGTAAAGAAATTGGTTATGAAGAAATTTATGACTCTGATGATAAATTAAATAAAAGATATTACCTATGAATAACAATAAAGATATTGCACCATTTAACACTAAATGTCAACGAGATGGATATTGGGAGATTTATTGTTCTGATGGTTATTTAATGTATAAATGTGTTTATCATTATGGTAAAGAAATCGGTTATGAAGAAAATTATAGTTATTACCCTAGAAGATTAATTAAAAGATATCATATTTTATAAATATCAGTAAGTTTATAACATACTAATTTTCAATAGTATAATTGAGTTTATGCTAATACCAAAATAAAAAAAAAATATCTTTTTATGAAAAAAAATACAAAAAAGGTTGTATAATCAAAATAAGATGCGTAAATTTGTAACAGATATAAAAAACAAAAAAATTAAAGATTATGGAAAAAAAAGTAGTAGTGCTAGAGCCATCAACCAATACACACCGTATTGAGGCAAAATCAATTATCTCAAAAGACTTAGGTAATTCAATTCTAAAGTTAAACATCGAAGGTCATGGTGTTGTAACACATGGAGAACACGGTACGTTACGTACAGAGTCTAAAACTGTAATTAAATACATTCAACAAGAGTTGAATCCAATTACAAAAAAATTGCAAAATGCATATGATTAATTAATTAATCATTGTAAAATTAAAAAATCCCATACAGTTTTGTATGGGATTTTTTAATTAATAATATTACTTATGAGCAGCGATAAAAATATAAGACAATATAATGCTAAAGGGGAACGACATGGATATTGGGAGGGATATTTTTATAATGGTAAATTATGGTTTAAATGTGTTTATAATAATGGAATTAGAATTGGTTATTGTGAAGATTATTATTATATTGGTAAATTAACTGAAAAAATATTTTATTTGTGAACAGAGTTAAAAAAGATATAAACCCAGTAAATGCTAAAGGGGAACCACATGGTTATTGTGAAATATATTGGGGTGATATGTTATGGTATAAATGTGTTTGCAATAATGGTGAAGAAATTGGTTATGAAGAATTATATTTTAATCATGCTTGTGATAAATTAATTAAAATATTTCACTTATGAGCACTAACAAAAATATAAAACCAAGAAATGCTAAAGACCAACCACGTGGTTATTGGGAAATATATCGACCACATGGATATTGGGAAATATATCGGCCCAATGGTGATTTATATTATAAATGTCTTTATTATAATGGTAAAGAAATTGGATATGAAGAATGGTATGGGTATACTTATGGTGATAAATTAACTAAAAGATATCACTTATGAACAGCAGCAAAAATATACACCAAGTTAATGCTAAAGGGGAACGATATGGGTATTGGGAAGTTTATGATGGTAACGGTAAATTAGGTTTTAAATGTGTTTTCCATAATGATAAAGAAATTGGATATGAAGAATATTATAGTTATTATTCTAATAAAAGAACTAAAATATATAATATATGATTACCAATAAAAATTTAGAACCAAGAAATACTAAAGGTCAACCTCACGGTTATTGGGAAGAATATTGGGATAATGGTCGTTTATGTTTTAAATGTATTTATAATAATAATGAACCAATTGGTTATGAAGAATGGTATGATTATTTTGATGGTAAATTAACTAAAAGTTATTATTTATGAACATAGATAAAAATATAAGACCATTTAATAGTAAAGGGCAATGTCATGGTTATTGGGAATCATATTGGATTGATGGTGAATTATATTATAAATGTGTTTATCATAATGGTAAACGAATTGGATATGAAATAGATTATAATTATAATGGTGAAATAATTATTAAAAGATATAATATCTAATATTTTTTATTAAAAGAGTTGGATTTTTTAAAAAAAAAAAAAAAATATTTATAAATAAATTTTATTATGGGAATTAAAAATTTTATATCAACTTCTATACGTCAATATTTGAATGAAAACTCAAGCGAATTAGATTTAACGACATTTCAAGATTATGTAGTACAAAATAATATAAAGGGTGGTTTTTTAACTAGTGATGAAGTAAGTGAATTAAACACAGAAATTGAAAATAACTATAGTGACGGTCCTACATTTGGTTCGTTAAATAAGGATATACGAACTAATATGTTTAATTATGATAATCCGTTAATTAAAAAAAATTTAAATGGTGTTAATTTAAGAGTTGCTCATGGGTTTATAGATGATGTACAAGGTGAAAAAAAAATATCATATTTACTATATGCTGATGGTGAAATTATAGGTAAGTTTTATTCAAGAGAAGATATTGAAAAGATTATTAATTATATTGAAAAAAATATAATAAAAAAGCTTGGTTAATTAAAAAAAAATATATACATTTGTAAAACAATTTAAAACTAAACGGATATGAGATAATAAGTAAATAAAGTAGTAAGTAAAATAAAATAAAAAATAAATTAAAAAAAGTTTGTATAATTAAAAAAAAATATATACATTTGTAAAACAATTTTAAACTAAAGTAAAATGAAAAAAGAAGGAGAACAAAAAGATGCGAAAGCAATTGATTATGATGTTATCATTAAGTATAACAAATTCAATGTTGAATTAGATTTAGATGTAAATAAAAAGCATTTCTTTGTAGACGTAACAAATAGAGATGTTGTTAGATTTCTTAAAGGACAGTTCACTAACAAAACAAGATTTATCGAAAGGTTTATTGAACCTTTTAGAATCCCAGCAAAGGGTGAGAATCAAATTATTCCTTACGATGCAACAGAGTTTGAATGTGAAGATATCCTTAAAACATTATTAGATTTTTATGATGAAGTGGAACCGTTTACTTATTTAGAATCATTTAAAATCGAAAATAAAATATTCCAAGCTAAAGTTTTTGGTTCAATTGATATTGGTGAAATGATTTCTAAGTTAGGACATAAACGTATTAAAACAGAAGGTAAAAAAGTTAAACATAAACAATTTGATATATTGGGTAACCAAATGGAAGATGTTGAATATGATAACATTTATGAGGTTCATGAAGTCGATGGAACTAAATTAGGTTTAGATGGTGAAAAACTATATGTACTTAAATGTTGGTGTACATCAACCAATAAAGAACATTGGTTATGGATTGAAGACACGTATAAAGATAGTCCGTTAGAAGCTGTTGCATCCACCTTTAGAATACATGAGAACCTTATTCCTCACATCAAAGAACTTAAAAGACAAGGTGATGTCCTTTTAGTTGAGATGAATAAAGATGTTGAACCAGAAGGTGATATTGTTCCATTAAATGCTGACCAATACTTCTCATTGTTGACTTGTCAATCATAATAAAAAATAACAAATAAAAAACTCTCATACATTTATTTGTATGAGATTTTTTTATTAAATATGAATCGCTATAAAGCGCCATCTCATGGTTATTGAGAAGTATATCGGTAATCTATGGTATAAACGTATTTTTCATAATGGTAAACCAATTGGTCATGAATAATAATAACTTTATTATATTAATAAATTACTTATGAATAAAATTAATGCTAAAGGATTAAAACATGGTTACTGGGAAACCTATTGGGGCAACGGCTATTTTTTATTTAAATGTGTTTACCATAATGGTAAACGAATTGGATATGGTGAAACATATTTACCATATGAAAAATTAAAACTTAAACGATTTAACTTATGAACAACGATAAAGATAAAATACCATTTAATGATAAATCCCAACCTCATGGATATTGGGAAGTATATTGGTCTAGTGATAAATTATGGTTTAAACGTATTCATAATAATGGTAAAATAATTGGTTATAGTGAAGAATTTAATGATGGTGGTAAATCAAGTAAATTAACTAAATCTTATCATTTATGAATAAAGATATAAAACCAAGAAATGCTAAAGGGGAATCTCATGGTTATTGGGAAAGGTATTGGTCCAGCGGTTATTTATGGTATAAATGTCTCTGGAATAATGGACTAAAAGTTGGATACCAAGAAATATATCTTACTTCTAATAAATTAATACTTAAAAGATATTATTTATGATTAGAGTTAAAGAAAATATACTACCATTTAATGCTAAAGGTCAAGCACATGGTTATTGGGAATATTGGTTCAACTGTCATTTATGTTTTAAATGTATTTATAATAATGATGAACGAATTGGTTATGAGGAAGATTACGATTACTTTCTTGATAATAAATTAACTAAAAATTATCATTTATGAACAAAGATATAAAAACATATAATGCTAAAGGGCAAGCACATGGGTATTGGGAATCCTATTGGTTTAACGGTGATTTATGTTATAAATGTGTTTATTATAATAATAAAGAAATTGGTTATGAAGAATTTTATAATTTTAATGTTGATAAATTAACTAAAAATTATCACTTATGATTAAAGATATAACACCAAAAAATGCTAAAGGTCAAGCACATGGTTATTGGGAACAATATTGGTCCAACGGTAAAATGCATTATAAATGTGTTTTTAATAATGGTAAAGAAATTGAATATGAAGAAGTTTATGAATATTCTGGTAAAATAAAATTTAAAACATTTTATTTATGATGAGTAAAAATATAAGACCAGTTAATGCTAAAGGGCAATGTCATGGATATTGGGAGATTTATCGTTATAATGGTAAAATGCATTATAAATGTATTTTCCATAATGATAAAGAAATTGGTTATGAAGAATTATATAAATCTGATGGTAAATTAATTAAATTTTATCACTTATGAATAAAGATATAAGACCAAGAAATACTAAAGGTCAAGCACATGGATATTGGGAGATTTATCGTTATAATGGTGACTTATTATTTAAATGTGTTTATCATAATGGTAAACTAATTGGATATGAAGAATATTATAGTTATTATTCTAATAAAAGCTATTACTTATGAATATTAAAGAAGATATAACACCATATAATAATAAAAATCAACCCCATGGTTACTGGGAATGGTATTGGGGTGGTAATTTATGGTGTAAATGTGTTTTTAATAATGGAGAAGTAGTTGGTTATGAAGAAGATTATAATAGTGATAGTAAATTAATTGAAAAAAGATATTATTTATGAGAAACAAAGATATAAAACCAAGAAATACTAAAGGTAAACCTCATGGTTATTGGGAACGATATTGGAGTAACAATAATTTATTGTTTAAATGTGTTTATCATAATGGTAAAGTAATTGGTTATGAAGAAGATTATTCTCGTGATGGTAAATTACGTAAAAAAACATATTATTTATGAATAACAAAAAAGATATAAGACCAAGAAATACTAAAGGTCAAGCTCATGGCTATTGGGAATCCTATTGGGGTAATGGTTGTTTATATTATAAATGTCTTTATTATAATGGGAAACAAATTGGTTATGAAGAATGGTATGGGTATTCTTCTAATAAATTAAATAAAAAAAGATATTATTTATGAGCAACAAAGATATAAACACATATAATGCTAAAGGGCAACGA
>Ga0209390_10002083_pt1 | contig 36395 bp, 26 predicted proteins | sample BON01_FD_187212 | JGI IMG/M metagenome (GOLD analysis project Ga0209390, IMG submission 187212) | Freshwater microbial communities from Lake Bonney liftoff mats and glacier meltwater in Antarctica - BON-01 (SPAdes) (version 2) | ecosystem: Environmental > Aquatic > Freshwater > Ice > Glacier...
TTTTTGGGAGACTCGTTTTCGCGTTCAGCCGCTTCTGGATGAAATGGCGATTGCGGCCTGCATGGCGTATGTGGATTTGAATCCGATTCGGGCGGGACTTGCGGCAACTCCGGAGTCGAGCGACTTTACGAGCGTTCAGGAACGTATCATCGACCGACAATCGGCGGCTGATGTTTCGACTTCCGATGCCAGGGATCAGCGTGTGGAACATGGCGAAAGTGCTGGCTGGCTGGCCCCTGTGGATTTGGATCCGCCACGGAAGAAGGTTCGCGAACAGCAATCGATTCGCCGAGCGAGCAGCAAAGGTTGTTTACAGATGACGCTGGATCAGTATCTGAAACTGCTGGACTGGACGGGCCGTCAGCTTCGTCGAGAGAAAGCGGGCCGCATCCCTGCGGAGTTTGGTCCAATTCTGGAGCGTCTGGACTGCAGTGCGGAAACGTGGCTGGATCTGGTGAAGAATTTCCGCAAACGTTTCCGAACGGAAGCGGGACGTCCCTTAACTTTGCAGGGCGTGAGCTCTCTGCGTCGTACCCGCCGCCAAGCCAATTCCTCGGCATGAGCGTTTTTGACCAGTAATCCCAAGCACCATCTGCGGTCATGCCTTTGCAACCTGGAGTGGTGTTTGCGTTGGCTGCGCCGTCACGCATATTGCAATCGCATGTTCGTGGGTTTCAGCATTCCGCAACGACTAACCCCGCACACTTTAGTGTTCCGAGAATTGTCGAGTTGTCGAGCCAGCATAACCGCGCAGAACAACCATGGTTCTTATCGTTGGGTGCGTGGTACCTTACATTTCTTATCTATCGTTGGGTGCGTGGTACCTTACATTTCTTGTCGAAAGAAGTTGACATCGGCGCACTGGAAGTCCGTCGTACAAACACCACTCAGTCCAGTGATGAAAAACAAGCAGCCCGCGCTCTCAAAATGCGAACGGCGGGCTGGCTGACGAATGGCACTGCTTGAACTGGGAGTTACCGGATCTCGCACGATGCGTGCGCCGCGGGTTGCCCATCATCACAGTGGCATTTAGGTCACGGTCTCACCTAAGTGGCAATTACTAAAGTGGCAAACACCTACGTGGCATTGGCGATATCGTCGCCACTCAGATACGGATAGAAAAGACGACCAATTTCGTCGCTTAAGCGTGAGAAGTATTCCATACGAAACGTGTCATAGCTGACGTCCGTGGCTGAACGCGGTATCTGTATAGGATACTGACTGTTGATGTCATGGGAGAAGATGCTTTTCCCCTCACCATCAGTCTCCATTTCATACACGCTGACAATGGCTTCGCAACGGCCTCGAAAAAGCGTATTGCTGTCGCGTTCGTACAGCGAGAATTCGCTGACGTCAATAAAGACCACGTAGTTCACATCGAACGCCGCACCGACTTCGGAAGCAGTGTCCCAGTCGGGATTCTGAATCATCCATGCTCGCACCTCATCGTTGGGAACAACATCGACCTTCCCGACATTCTGTAGTTGGTAGGTTACCTGATGAGCAATGATGTGATCAATATTTTCGCATTCGTATTTCAAATCTTCTGATGCGTAGCAGACGACAGCCACCCGGATGTCTTTATCTGTCAGAGATTTTTTTGTGACTTGCTCGAACATTGGCTCCACTTGCGGTGGACCACCAATCAGATATCCCAGTGCAATAAAGTAGTTGCATCCGGATGTCGAGAGAATCAGCGAAGCAAAAATTGCCAAGCGGCACAGCAAGCCAATACTTAGACGGCCGTTGCTGCTTCCATTTTTTCGAATGGTGGATTTCATAGACATGCTGTTCTTCCAGATTGGTCGATTCGATAGATAATTGCTGCGATTGCCACTGAACGTTGATGATTACAGTTCAATTTCACTGGGACGATGGTCGTACAGCATTCGTGCAAGCTGCGAGGAAATGCGATCCAGAAAGTTTTCGGTAAACATCTCTTCCGAACGACTTTCACGGGGAATTGGGTATGTCGTAGGAAACATCACTTTAAACGATCTCTCAACGACCGTTGACGCTTTCTTCTTATCCTTATTTTTCCCTGACATTTTCAGTTCCATGATTGCGACTCGTCCCTCAGCCTTGCCCTGCAGCAAATTAGGACTGTCTGGAACTTCTACACTGAAAGTCTTTAAGTCGATGTGCATGACATAGTCGGCATCAAATGAATTCGCCAGTTCGGAGAAGTCGCCCCATTCGCCATGGTCATCAAACCAGGTTGCAACGTCATCGGGCGATACCAGTTTTACGTTTCGCGTGTCCAGAATTCGCGACATCTTGTCAACAATGTCGATACGCACTCCGGGATGTTTTGACAAGATCTGATGACTGGTTGAGCATGCAACAAGAATCGTCGTTTCCCCGTCCGTCAGGTCGGTGCCTGTCGCTTCCCGGAACACAGACTTCATTTTGGGGTCGTCGAAAAACATCTTGCCAATCATTACGCCCAGCGAGCAGCCAGGGAGTACCATCATGGCAGACAGAATAAGCAGAATCACATTGTGCGAAATGCGTCGCTGATTGGATTGGCTGAGCGATTGCACGTTACGAAACTCCATTTGCAAACGAGTGATGCCATCTCCAGGGCCATCTGATCAGATTTGGTTTCAGTAAACCAGGCTGCTCATGCGTACCAAATCCTCGCGAATCGGGCTTGAGACAGACAGCAATGCCAAACACCACCACGATTCCGAGGCCCAGCAACAGAAACAGCAACAAGGCACGCCGGATTTGCAAGCCGGTATCTGACATTGCGGGGAGAGGTATCAGTCGGCGGTCGAATTCACAAGAGGCATGATGAGTCTAAATTTGATGAAAAAATCCGTATCGGCAGCAACTGCCACCTTGGGTAAGGCATCTGGACGCATTGTTTGCAGATCCTGCCGAAAGGAATCTATGGCAGGGGATTTGTGCTGAAACCCCGCCCGGGCTTCCGTAACGAATTGGATTAGAAGGCATGTAAGTTTCTTTGCGGCAACCCTGGCGAATGATGCGAGCCGTGTTAGACTCTCCAGATAAGCTCCGTCCACAAGGTCTCTTTGGAGGCCTTGAACTTATTTCGAGAGGCAACTGTCATGAGAGTTCGTATTCTTTTGTGCGTTTGTGCAGCTGTTGTAGCAGCTTGCGATTTTCCGGTGAATGCTGCGCTTGCAGCCGACACGCTGGTGTTCCAGCCAGCTAAGCCGAATGACACCGTTAAGCATATCGTGCTGATATCCGGCGATGAAGAATATCGTTCGGAAGAAACGATGCCGATGCTGGGAAAAATCCTCAGCCAAAAACACGGTTTTAAATGCACGGTATTGTTTGCCTTCGGGCCGGACGGTGCAGAATACATTGATTCCAACAATCAAAAAGGCCTGCGTGGGCTGGATGCGCTGGATTCAGCAGATCTGATGATCATCGCGACTCGCTTTCGGCATCCGGACGCTGAACAGGCCAAACACATTGCCGCGTTTCTTGACGCTGGAAAACCAGTCATTGGATTGCGAACGGCGACGCATGCATTTCAAGGTGCTGAGAAAATCGGTGGAGACCTGACATACGATCAGTTCGGCCTTAAAATTTTGGGTGAGCAATGGGTTTCACATCATGGCAAGCACAAGGTGGAAGGCGCTCGCAGCTATGTTGAGCCGGGAGCTGAACACCATGCAATTTTGAATGGCGTGTCAGATATTTTTGCGCCAAGCGACGTTTATGGTGTGACTCATCTGACCGATGCTGACACGATTCTGTTGCGAGGAGCAATCACCGAATCGCTCGATCCCGAATCGAAAACCCTGGTAGATGACGATCGCAACAAGCCCATGCAGCCCCTGGCATGGCTGCACCCATATACGGCTCCGAACGGCAAGGCAGGGCTATCATTCTGCACCACAGCCGGTGCATCGCTGGACTTTGTTGATGAGGATCTGCGACGTCTTGTTGTCAATGCGGCGATCCAATTGACGGGGGGCAAAGTGCCGGAGAAAGCCGATGTTGAATACGTTGATGCATACTACCCAACGTTTTTCTGCTTCATCAACGACAAAGAGTACTACAAAACGATGAACATGAAACCGGAAGACTTTGGGCTTGGCAAAACGCCCCATCGACCAGATCCTCCCGGCAATCCGGCATGGCCGTTCCGTCCGACTCCGGAAAAAAATTAGTCTTGCAGCGGAATTTCTGAACTCTCACGAGTTCAGCTACGGATTTGTGAGAATTCGGGGGCGTTTCTATAAGACATTTAATTAGCGAGTCTGAAGACTCATTCAATGAAAGATCTGTTCATGCCTCGTATCAAGGCTTTTCAGGCATTACGACCGACTGCAAGCTTGGCGTCCAAAGTCGCTTCGGTTCCTTACGACGTTGTCAATCGAGACGAAGCAGCGGAACTGGCGGCAGGAAATCCACTCAGCTTTCTGCACGTGGTTCGGCCAGACATCGACTTCCCGCCGTCCAAGAATCCGTACGACCCTGACATCTATGACAGGGCGTCGGAGAACTTCCAGAAGCTTATCAGTGATGATGTCTTGCAGCGTGATTCTGGCGACTGTGTGTATGCCTATCGTCAGATAATGAATGGTCACTCACAAGTCGGCATCGTGTGCTGTTGCCACATCGACGACTATGAAAACAATCTCATCCTGAAACATGAAAAGACGCGCAAGAGCAAAGAAGATGATCGCACGCATCACGTTCTCGCTTTAAATGCCAACGCTGGCCCCGTCTTTCTGACGTATCGTGGTGTGGAGCACGTCAATTTCATGGTGGCGGATACAGTCAAAACTGATCCAATTTATGATTTTGTTGCGGCTGATGGTGTTCAGCATACCATGTGGCGAATCGAGACTTCTCAACCATTCGTTGACGCGCTGTCGGCGATTCCTCAGTTCTACATTGCGGATGGACATCATCGAGCTGCCAGTGCCTGGCGTGCTGGAAAGGAGCTTCGCCGGCGGCTTCCGGGAGGAGGGACCGAGAACGACGAATGCAACTGGTTCTTGTCTGTGCTGTTTCCCGCCAGCCAGCTACGAATTCTTGCATACAATCGAGTCCTGAAGGAGACCAATGGGCACACTGTCAGTGACCTCCTGGAAAAACTGGACAATTTGGGTGAACTCACTCGGACTGACAATCCTGTCCCCGACGGACCAGGCTCCTTCTGTTTCCTGATTGATCATCACTGGTGGAAGCTGACGATTCCTGTTGATCCAGCGATTGTGAACGATCCAATTCAATCATTGGACGTTGCGATTCTGGAACGTCTGGTCCTGCATCCGATCTTTGGCATTGAAGACGTTCGTACTGATCCGCTGATTGATTTCGTGGGAGGAATTCGCGGAACTGCGGAACTCGAACGACTTTGTATCGGGGGACATTTCGCGGTTGCGATTTCCATGTATCCGACAACACTCGATCAGTTGATGGCAGTTTCTGACGCGGGTGAAATCATGCCACCGAAGAGCACGTGGTTTGAACCAAAGCTCCGTAGCGGACTTCTGGTGCATACGCTGGAGTAGATCAGGACCGACATCGATTCAGATGTCTTTGACGAAGAATACAATCAGGGATCGGCGTGCTTGAGCATAGAATTCGAATTCGAGGTCACGAAAGAACGCGCCGCGATCATGCGACGGAGTTGACGCAGGATTACGTGGAAGCCATCGCAGAGCTGATTCATTCAGGCGGTGAATGCCGGATTCGAGATCTGGCGAAAAGGTTTGCTGTCAGTCACGTGACAGTGAATCGAGCTGTCGCGCGCATGAAGCGTGATGGATTTGTAGACACGCAGCCCTATGGACCGGTGACTCTGACCGACAAAGGGAAAGAGCTTGCGGAATTTTCTGAACGACGTCACAGAATCGTGTTCCAGTTTCTTCGGGCACTTGGTGTTTCGGAACGAACAGCGGCAATTGACAGCGAAGGTATCGAACACCATGTCAGCGAAGAGACGCTACAACTGATGGAGAAGTTCGGCTCGCAGGAGAATCAAAAACTCGCTTAGGAACATTCCAGACATAAAGTACGTCAGCCTTTCCAGGCTGACTCAGAGTGCTTAAGGTCAGTCGGGAATGCCTGACGTACCTTTCGGAACAATCAGAATTTTCGAGATTCGTGGAACTTTGTTCTCAGAAAAATCGTCAAACAAACCAGTCGAGGACCACAAAATCCTGTTCTGCGGGGCATCAAGTGGTGTTCAGACGGGGCAAACCGCACCTTTTCCCGGAATTGCGGCGGCTAGATCCTTCAAAATTGGTTGACGGGACTGCGAATCTGCTGCTACGTTTGCCAAATAGCTAATACCTGTCAAACATTCATTCGAACACTATCTACTCATATCTGCAAACAAATCGAGGCGAATCATGGCGGAACCAGTCAGCGCATGGGGCATTGATATAGGTCAGGCGGGCCTGAAAGCAATGAAACTCCGCGTCAGCGACGATGGCGAACGAGTGGTTGCTGTGGCCTTTGACTACATTCCTCACCCCAAGATTCTCAGCCAACCGGATGCGATTCCGGAAGAGCTGATTCGCGAGGCGATGAAGACGTTCCTCGACCGAAACAAAGTTGACAATGATCTGATTGCGATCAGCGTGCCAGGACAAAGTTCGCTGGCGAAGTTTATCAAACTGCCGCCGGTAGAAGCCAGCAAAGTCGCTGAGATTGTGAAGTACGAAGCACGGCAGCAGATTCCATTCGATCTGAATGACGTGATCTGGGACTATCAGCCAATTGGTGGTGGAGTCGAAGAGAGTGGCTTCATGCTGGAAGCCGAAGTTGGCTTGTTCGCAATGAAGCGAGATCTGGTTTATGACGCTCTTAAACCGTTTATTAACAACGGCAAAGAAGTCGAAGTCGTTCAGATCGCCCCGCTGGCTCTCTATAACTATCTGTCTTATGACGTGCTTGGATTCCGTAAGACTACTGAAACGCCAGAGCCGCCTGCTGCTGAAGACTACTATGTCATTCTGGACATGGGTGCAGACAACACTACGCTGTTGGTATCAAACGGGCGGAGTATCTGGATTCGTAATGTGCCGATCGGCGGCAATCATTTTACTCGAGCCCTGACGCGTGAAATGAAGCTCACATTCGCCAAAGCGGAGCATCTGAAATGTAATGCCACAAAGGCACCAGATCCCAAAGCCGTATTCCAGGCGATGCGACCTGTATTTAATGATTACGTCTCCGAAATTCAAAGGTCGATTGGCTTCTTCGGTAGCGTGAATCGATCGGCAAAGATCCGCAAGATCATCGGTGTCGGCAATGGTTTCCGCCTCGCTGGTTTGCAGAAGTTTTTGCAGCAGAATCTTCAGTACGAAGTGGAACGACTGGAGAGCCTGGAAGGTGTCACTGGCGACGCAGTACTGACGGACCCACTGTTCATCGACAATATGATGACGTTTGCTGTGCCATACGGTTTGGCACTGCAGGCGATTGGCAAGACGCGTATTCGCACAACTTTGTTGCCACCAGAAATTGCGATGGATCGAAAGATTCGCAGCAAAAAGCCATGGGCAATTGCCGCGGCGGCGGGATTACTGCTGGCCATGGGCGTAAGTACGATGGGAAATGCGCGCGTGTTGCGGTCATATGGCGTTGACCGTTGGGACGAGCAGCAGAAATTTGTCGATACTGTGCAAAGTCAGATCTCAACCCAAAAATCAGCCTACGGCGCAACTGAAGGTGATCACAAGAAGATCATTGAAAACATGAATCGTCTGGTGGCACCACTCGAAAAACGTGCCATCTGGATGGAACTGTTCAAGGCCGTGAATGAGTGCATGCCACGCGATGTAGACAATGCGTTGGATGAGTCAGATATCACTCTGCAAAACAAGATTAGAATTCAGTCGTTTACGACGATGAAGGTTGCTGATGTCTCAGCATGGCACAAAGCCTTTGCCGATGCGAAGCCAGAATCAATGCTGGAAGAATTCGATCCACGTGATCGAAAAGCGCCTGAGAAAAAAGAGGGTTATGTCGTTACGCTGAAAGGCTTCCATCTGCATAACAACGAGAATGCCGATCTTCTGGATAAGGAACGTAACTATCTGGAAAAAACGCTACTGATGAATCTGCGGCAGTGGGAACTTAATTCGGGTGGAGTTTCTGTACCGGTGGGCAAGATTGGGATTTCACATCCTATCCTGGCATTTTCGCTGACAAACAAAGTTCAATACGACCCAAATCAGCGTGCTGGTGCTCAATTGACAGGTGGGTCAGGAGGAGCCGGAGGATATCTGGGTGGCATGGGTGGCATGGGTGGCATGGGAGGCATGGGAGGATACATGGGCGGCGGAGAAACTTCCGGTATGCCTGGCGATCTAAGCGGAGGAATGATGGCTGGCGGAATGAGCGGCTATCTAGGCGGAGGTGCAGGAAATCCTGGTGGCGGAGGTGCAGGAAATCCTGGTGGCGGAGGTGCAGGAAATCCTGGTGGCGGAGGTGCAGGATATTCTGGTGGCGGTTCTGGCTATCCGGGTGGTTCCGGCGGATATCCCGGCATGAATGGTGGTGCTGGTGGTGGCACCGCAAATGGTGATCAGATCGCTCTCAAAGGGCCACTTCTGGCGGGAGATGAAAAACAAAAGATTCGCATCATAGACAGAACGGATTTCGTCGTGCAATTGGTCTGGATTCCAACACTGGAAAAGGATCGGCCCGGCACAGATCCGCGTCCTCCGGTGACTGAAGAAGAAGCAGCAGCGTTGACAAAAAAGAAGTAGTACCAGAAATCCTGTTTGAACCTGATCTGTCTTAAGTGTGTTAGTCTGGAGCTGATGTCATGGAAAAACTTCAACCGATTTTGAAGCAGAAATACTGGATCTGTTTTGGACTGTCAGTCGTTTTTGTGCTGTTCGGATGGTGGAACGCAAGCGGCGATCTATCCGCCAGGACCGCAGAACGGAAAACATCTGTAGAAGGTTCGTTCGGCAAAGCAGGCCAGGGTGCCAGTGATCCAAATGAATCCTGGGTTGCCGGTGGCAAGAAGGAAAACGAAGAAGATAAGGGTTCCTACAAAACAGCCTCGCTTCAACTTTGGAAACGCCAACAAACAGCTCGCGAATGGCCAGAGCAGATTCGCGGCGAGATGAATGAAATTACGTATTTCTTGGATGTGCCGAAAGAAACTCGTGAGCGTTGGGCATCAATTTATCGAACGCAGATTGAAGATTTGCTTAAGATCGTACAGCCATTCAAGAACGACACAGGGGAAGGACTTGTGGTCGTCGATGCGAATCGAATTACACGGCAGCCTTATGAATCATGGCAAAAAAACAGGCCAACCTCAAATGAGATTTGGTCAAATCAGGAGGACATTTGGCTGTTAAAAGCCCTGCTCACTTCAATTTCAAAAGCCAACGATTCCGCCACGCGAATTACTGAATCCCAGGTGCGTGAAATCAAGAGGCTTCATCTTCGCGGCGGAGACCGCAAAACTAAACCAGGGGCCGTAGGCGGGAAATCCGGTGGATTGATGAGTGGCGGCATGGGGGCCATGGGATCCATGGGGGCCATGGGAGCCATGGGCGGTGGTGAGGACGCAATGTATTCAGGCGGCATGGGCGGTGGCGGTACAGGCGGTGGCATAAGCACTTCACACCCGGGTACTTCGTTCGAAGGGAAAAGTGGCGGAGACGTTTTGACCGAGGAATTCGGAGCTGGCGCCGGCGCTGCGGGCATGAGCGGAATGGGCGGTATGGGAATGCCAGGTGGTGAAGGATTTGGCGGTCCTATGTCCGGCGGTCCCGGTCTTGGTGGCGGCAAGGCAGCCGCAAAGAAGGAAGTTCGTTACGTTGATGATGCAGAGAAGGATCAAGGGTATAAGACTCGAGCTTTCTTACTTGATGTCGTAGTTCGTGATGAGCGTTTACCGGATCTGCTTGCCAAACTCACCAACTCCGATTTTCCAGTCGAAATTGTTCGTGTAGAAATTCTGTCTCGTGCCGGTGGTGCATCCAGTGGAATGGGCGGTGAGGGGATGAGTGGTTATGGCGGCGGCTCAGGTGGTTACGGCGGAGGAATGCCCGGAGGAATGGGTGAATCCAGTGGCATGGGCGGCTATCCCGGTGGTGCTGGCCTGATGAGTTCCGGATCGAGTGGTGGATACGGCGATCTTGCTGGTGGCGGTGGCTTAGGAGGCTATGGCGTCGGAGCCGAAGGTGGTTATCCCGGTGACACTGGCATGATGGAGTCAGGAACGGGCTTTGGCGCTGGTGCGATGAAAGGTGTGGAAGTGGTGAATGCAGCAATGGCAGATCCATTGCTAATCGAAGTTCGCATTGGCGGACTATTAACTCTTTATATGACGCCAGAAGAAGCGTTAAATCAGGAGAAGACGGAGGAAAAATCTGCAGAAGAAGAAGCAGCGGCCGCTCCTGCGACATCAGGTACTTCTGAAACTTCCGCAACTGACGGCACAACAACAATTTCAACACCAGTGTCGGACGACACCCCTGAAGGGACTGTCGTCGCAACGCCAGCCGACGGGAGCACCCCGCTACCTGACAACGACACAACTCCGTCAGGAGCAGCCGCCCCCACGACTGCTCCGCTGGGTAATGGCAGTGCTGTACCGGGTGGAACTCCAGCAGAACCAGCAACTGGAAATCCGGAGACTGGAAGTTCTTCGTCGGAGCCTTCGAATAGTTCAGCTCCACCAGAATCGAAGGCCCCGTAGTCAGTTTTCTACCCTTGTGATTTGTATTCAGTGTTCTGCTGCAGTCCGCATCCAGTGTTAATAAGTTTTAAGGAGTTCTAGCCATGGCTAAATCAAAAGGTTTTGATTTCAAGGCATTGCTGTTGAATCACGGCGAAAAGATCGGTGCAACGTTGGTCGCTTTGTTGGGACTAACGGGATTGGCAACCGCCAGCTGGTCCGGTTCTGAAAAGCTGCCGGATGATCTGAAGCAGACTGCTGACAAGACAAAATCTGCGTGGCTTGCAAATCAGTTTACTGAAGAAAAACGCAGTGCCTTCGATGACACTCCCGATGTGTTGACGCTGGCTCAGCGCATGCAATCTGAAACGGAAGATCTTGAACAGTTTGCGATGGCGGGACCATGGGATGCTCCGATTCATCTTCAACGCGAACGTCGAGGAGCCGTATCAGTCATGGCTCCGATCAATCCGGAATCAACAGCGATTGCGATTGTTATGGCAGAAAAGCCTGACGCAGTTGACGACGAAACTGAAGCATCCACAGATGCGAAGATAACCAGCACTGAAAAAACTTCGAAGGTGAGTGACGACGCAGCAAATATCTTCGGTGCCACTGGCGGCGGCGGTGGGTTACCCGGTGGCGGTCTTGGCGGTCTTGGGATGGCTGGCGGTCTTGGAATGGCTGGTGGTCCTAGCATGGCAGGAGGACTTGGCATGGCAGGCGGACAGTCTTCACCAGGACTTGGCGGCGGTGGCTACGCCGGTGGGTCAGGCGGTGCGAGCGGTTATCCCGGTGCCTCTGGCGGCGAGTCGTCCATGGGCGGAGCTGGCTTCATGGATACCATGGACAGCTATGGTGGAAGTGGATACGGCGAGGGCGGTTATGATTCGTACGGAGGAATGACGTCCGCGAATGCCGAACGCAAAGTTCGCTACTATAGCGGCGTTTCGGTTCGCATGATTTTTCCTCTGCTTGAGCAGATCCGATCGGTTTCTCAGTCGTTGCATCTTCCGCAAAATGATCCACTGGTTTCAAGAGCGGTTGACTTTGTCGGATTTCAGATTGAGCGTAAGAAGGCAGTACAGGGTGTCGACCCATGGTCAGGTGAATGGGAAAGTCTGTCAACCGATGAGATCGGTGAGATCCTGGAGAAATCGCTGGCATTCGATTTTGACGTCGTCAATCCAGGCGTAACTCGTAGCGAATTGACCATGCCACTACCTCGACTTGCTGCTGGCAAGTGGCAGGCGAAAGACGCCTCACATAGGCAGCTTGAAAATTTCAAATTGGATGAAGAAGAACAAAAGCTCGTTGATCGTTATCAGGCAAAGCTGCTTGAAGAAGCAGAAAAGCGAAGGAAAATGCTGCCAGATCAGACGGAGAAAGGCGGTTTCTCGCGCTTCATGCTGAACAGCACAGATCTCAATAATGCTGTTAACGATACCTCAGGTGTCATGGACGCAATGTCTTCCGAGATGTCGCAGACTAAAGACCCGGGCACAAAATCGAAATACGATAACAAAGAAGAACTTAAGAAACTCATCACTGCCGCGATGACGGCAGGGCGTGTGCTTCTGGTACGTTTCATGGACTTCACTTGCGATCGTGGTAATACCTACATCTATCGCGTCCGTCTGGAAATGAAAAATCCTAACTTCAAATATCCAATCGACGAACTCGAACAACCAGATCTGGCAAATGATGCCACAATTTTTTCAGACTGGAGTGAACCAACTCCGGCAACTTATGTGCCGCAGTCTTATCGCTACTACACGCAGCGTGCAGACAATCCGCAGTCAGCGAAAGTCGGCATGTACTACGAGAATGAAAAAGCGGGCACGCCTGTCATGGCGAATCTTGAAATTCGTGTTGGAGCCCGCGTTGGTGGCAAGGCAGATGCGGAAGTCGTAGATCTCACCAAGTCGAAGGTTGAAATACAGAGTGTGGAGTTTAAGTCGCCTGATTTGCTGGCCGCTGTAACTCCGTCGATGCGATTGAACAGCGGCGACAGCCCGGAACTCAAGTCCTACATCGATTCCATGCGTGGTCAGACTAAACAACTTGCGGACCGCATGACTGTGATCGACAGCAATGGAGCCATTGTGATTCGCTATGCCGGAGACTCCATCAACAACGGCGGCAATAAACGAACTGAAGCAATGGACGAGACCTTTTACAAAGAAGTACTGAAAATTTATGAACACCTGAAGAAAAGTGAAAACACCGACGGTCTGTATAGTCCCGAGGGCATGACAGGAGAAGGCGGCGCAGGTGGCTTCATGGGCATGAGTGGTGGGGGTGGTGGCTACGGTGGTGGCATGAGTGGCGGCGCTGCTTTAAGTGGTGGTGGCCGTGGTTCAAAAGGCAAAGGTGGTGGAAAAAATTCATCAGGCTCCGGTGGTCTTGATGCAAACCGTTGATTTGACGGGAACTTGCTGCATGGGAAAATTTCCGAATCGGCCGTAGCCCGCACGACGTGTCAAACCAGTCATGGGGGACTTTGGAAAATCCTGACGGAATCACAGAAATGATCAACAACCAGTTGCCAATCGGCTCAGAAACACGTCCAATGGAGACGTAGGGTCATTGAATCATCAGTCGCAGCACGCCGTTCCCGATAAGGACCGGCGTTTCGCTGCCTGAATTTCCAATACCTTTGCTTCCGTGGGGACGGAAGCCTTCTGGGTTCACGCTGCATGATGTATGCGTGTTTTGTTTGGTCGGATGTCGCTATCACCAGGCAATGAGTCGTCCTGTTGAAATCATGGTGACGTTACTTCCAACGGTTGAAAGCAATGGAAACACAATTCCCGTTAGCTCCCGTCGCGGACCTTCCGTGGCTGGCATACGCATCACTGCTCGTCATTGCAGTCTACTTCCGGTTTTCCCGCGCGCTGACAATCCGTAATCTGGATTTGATTCTTACGCTCCTGATTGCGGCAGCAGTCGTTGTTTCCAGTCATTTTCGTGACGAGACGTATGTTGCAGATGCGGAGGTATCGGCTCTCGATGCGTCGAACGCATCAAACGAACAGAGCTCTGACAGCATTCAGACGAATCCTGGCGGTGAGGTGGTTCCTGCCGGTGAGGTCGGTGCAGCGGATGCACAAGATGCCTCGAAATCACCAGGTCCATCGGAACCAGCACCTGCATTTACAAATGCCTCCTCAGAATCCAGCCAAGTCGGCAGCCCAGTCTCCAACTTTGAACGATCTGCAGCGACGGTTCCAGCCATTGAATCGAATTCAACGTCTGACGTGCAACATCCGATGTATACATGGAGCTCACTCGCGCTTGTAGTGCTCGCGGTTCTGCTGGTGATCCGATTGCTGTTTGACGAATCTCTGACACGCCGCCCTCGCCTTGACCAGAATTTGAATCAAGCGGGACTGGCATTCCTGTGCGTGCCAGCATTTGCAATTCTGGCGTTTGGAGTATTTCTGAAACCAGCCCCCGTTACGAATGTGAAGGCCATCGAACACGGCCGCGCGTTGTTGCAGCGACGCGAAGTTCACGTCAGCAATGAAATCAACGACGTACCAGCCCCGACGGAAACTTTAATTGCAGCCGGTGGGGCGGCGGTGGCACAATTGTCGGGAACCTTGCCGAATTCGGTTTCAGTCAATACGGGTGAAACACGCAGTACGGAACTTCTCGTCGCGCGAATTCTGGTTGTGATCGCACACATGGTCGTGATCCTGGGATTGCTGTATATCGGACGTCAGCATTTTTCCAGCATCCAGCTTGGCGTTGCGATGAGCTGCCTGTATCTGCTGCTGCCATGCACTGCGGCGAACGTACACAAGTTAAGCCACGTATTGCCCGCCGCATGTTTAACCTGGGCGATTGCCAGTTACCGAAAACCGATGGTCGCTGGCGTGTTGCTCGGTCTGGCTTGCGGAACATTATTTTTTGCAGTCTTCCTGCTCCCGCTGTGGGCAGTATTTTATGGACGTCAAGGAGCCATACGATTCGGGGCATCTGTCCTGGGTGTAGTTGTGGTACTCGCGACATGTCTGATGATGATTTCCGGTGACGCTGATTCTTTCTACTACCGAGTCGTCTCAAGTACAAACTGGACCGTCTATCGTCTGCTGGACGACACGCTCAGCATTTCTCAGACTCCGATGAGTCATCTGTTTATCCGCATTCCGATGGCCGCAATTTTCTTCGTAATGCTGACGGCAATGACTGTATTGCCGCGTCCACGGAACCTGGAGAATCTGCTGGCCAATTCCACAGCCTTGGTTGTTGCTGCTCAAATGTGGTATCCCGACGATATCGGTTCCTACGTTCAATGGTATATGCCCTTGTATTTGCTGGTCGTTTTCCGCCCGCGTCTGGATCGTTTTACACCTCCAGAAATGATCGATCGAGAGTCCGCAGCCATTTCCAGCGGTCTGCCTGCGGGAACTCAATCGACCGTAGCCATGTCGCGGATGAGCCTCTATCGCTGAAGGACCATTCCGTTCCTGCGAAATTCGCCCCGTTCCTGCGATTCGCGTCGTGTTATGGTGTTCGAATTCTGCGGGAATCCTAGAATCGAGGGTAGCAATGAATTCTGTGGAATTCAGTTCACACAGCAGGACAGTCAGGGGCATCAATGACCGATATCAATAATATCCTCGCCAGCGGAGCGATTCCTCCCGAAGCACGCGTCGTCGATCAGCCGCGAATCGAAGCGGCCGTTCGTGAAATACTTCTTTCCGTAGGCGAAAATCCTGATCGAGACGGCTTGAAAGAAACGCCAGCCCGAGTCGCTCGCATGTATGCAGAGATCTTTGGCGGACTGCATGTTGAGCCGGGTCGACATTTGCAAAAAGTCTTCGAAGAACAGTATGACGAAATGGTGCTGGTTCGCGACATTTCATTTAGCAGCATGTGTGAACATCATCTGCTGCCGTTCATGGGCAAGGCCCACGTTGGATATATTCCTCGTGGCAAAGTCACTGGGCTAAGCAAACTGGCACGTGTCGTCGATGAAATTGCCCGTCGCCCGCAAGTGCAGGAACGCATGACTCACATGATTGCGGATCTGATCGAAAATGAACTCACAGCTCACGGTGTCATCGTCGTAGTCGAAGCCGAACACACATGCATGACGATTCGCGGCGTCAAAAAGCCGGGTGCGTTAACTGTCACAAGTGCCGTGCGTGGAATGTTTCGCAACAATCTCGCCAGCCGTGCAGAAGCCATGGCCTTGATTAATGGCAAGTGATGGCCTGTCATGATTGAGAGTTTTTTAATGAAACTTCTCGTCGGCATCGCCATGATGTGGCTGCTGATGCCGCGCAAAGAAGTCACAGATGGATTCTTTCGAATTCAGATGCTGGTCGCGCTGGGATTGAGCGTCCTGTTAGTACTAATCGTTTCGTCCCGCCAGGATCCCGATGGCAGCCTGGCGCGATTTGCTGATCCATCCGAGCCTGCGTCAGCAATTTCAGCAGCACGCTCCGATTTCGCAAACAGATTCGTTTACATCGCTCAAATTGTTGCTGCATGCGTCGCATATGCGGGACACATCTTCTGGAAGTTGGGCCGTCGAACACCGGGTGCCATCGCAATTTATTTGATTGCCCTTCTGTCTGTGCTCTCCCAGGTTTGTTTCTCGCTGGAAGCCGGCACCAGCCTGGATTCGTGCCAGATGCTTCTGTCAAATTTTGCTTCATCCACGGTGCTGGGCGCCACACTGACGGGGATGCTTCTGGGACACTGGTATCTGACGACCCCAACCATGTCGATCGGACCTCTATCGTGGTTCGCTAAAACTCTGGCGGTTGCAGCCATCTTTCGATTTCTAATGACAGGAATTGCAATTGGCCGATTCGGCTTCGTATCACACGACCTGGTCCATTTGTTGTGGCTTCTTATGCGAATTATCGGTGGCATCCTGATTCCCTTCACAACATCGATCGTAGTTGTGAAAATTCTGAAATATCGAAATACACAGGCGGCAACCGGGGTACTGTTCGCAGCCCTTATTCTCGTTTTTATGGGTGAAATGGCCGCTGCTTTGTTGGAAGGTGATCTGCGGATACCGTACTAATAAAAGTGACCGGATAGTCGGAAAACTCAAAAGACTACCAATATGGCAACTCAAATTATTTTCCAATGTCCCGCGTGTCAGAAGCGACGTCAGGTAACCCCCGCACCTGTCAATTCTGCTGTTCAGTGCGATGAATGCCATTGGCGTCGTGATGAAGGAGAAAAGGACTTCGCTGATGGAAAGCTATGCCGCTGCCGGATATGTGGATGCCAGGATTTATGGCGTCAAAAGGATTTTCCACCTGCGTTAGGCTTAGCGCTTGTAGCAACTGCAGCCATTTTGAGTTGCATTGCCTGGGCAACCTATCACCCGGCAATCGCGATCGGTATTCTGATGGTGGCTGGTTTAGTTGATATGGTATTGTATACGATGATGGGCGACATGCTGGTCTGTTACCGTTGCGCCGCACGGCATCGCAAGACCAGCATCAGCGAAGAACATCCACGCTTCGATCTCGAAACAGCAGAACGCTATCGACAACAGGATCTGCGACAGCGTGCAGCAACTCATTAGCATTGGCATACAGAACGGGTTTAAGTGGAAGAACGGCGAAGACGAATTTCGGAAGATCTCAACGACGCGATCGAAGGAGAAATTCGCGTCGATCGAGTGGCTCTTGCCGCCTATTCAACTGATGCCAGCCTGTATGAAATGGAACCGCTGGCGGTGGCTTTTCCCCGTCACACCAAGGATGTCGAAATTCTTGCGGCCTATTCTGCCAACAATAGTGTCCCACTGATTGCACGAGGGGCCGGGTCCGGACTGGCTGGCGGCGCGATCGGCCACGGTATCGTGATCGATTTTTCACGACACATGAATCAGATCATTTCAATTTCCGATGATCGTGTCCGTGTTCAGGCAGGTGTTGTTCGGGAAAAACTCAATCAACAGTTGCGGCCACGCGAGCGATACTTTGCACCAGACCCGTCAAATGGCCTCATCACAACAGTTGGTGGAATGCTTGGTGTTGATGGTGCTGGTTCACACGCAGTCCGAATTGGTTCAGCACGCGATCATGTCGAAAGTATTGAATGTGTTCTCTCTGGCGGTCAGCGTGTAGAATTCGGTCGCGAACTGCTCGCTGGAGAATCAAGTTCAAACGAAGCCAACGTATTGAATCGAGACAGCGCTGTGATTCTTTCGGATTCCGCGCAGCCGGAATCACTGCGACTTTCATCGATGACGCGAACGACACGACGCACTCAGTTGTTGCAGCAGGTTGAGCAGATTCTTCGAGACAACGAGGCGTTGATTCGCGAACATCAACCGCCGCTGCTCAGAAACTGCTGCGGATATCGCCTGCGAGGAATTCTGCAGGGAAACAGCATGGATCTTGCCAGAATGCTGGTAGGATCTGAAGGGACACTGGGCCTGTTTACAGAAGCCACTTTATTCACAATGCCGCTGCCAAAATATCGATCAGCGGCGATCCTGATGTTTCGGACTTTGGAATCCGCAGTGCAGGCGATGCAACTGATCTTGCCGCTTGAACCCAGCGCCTGTGACGCTCTTGACCGCAGACTTTTGAGTCTGGGACGCGGCGCAGATCAAAGATTTCGTGATCTCATTCTGCCGGATGCTGAAGCTGGACTGATCATCGAATTTCCGGGATTCAGTGAACAGGAAGTCCGCCAGCGTCTAGAAGATTCGCAGCGATTGCTTCAGGATAGAAAAATAGATTTCCAGATAACGCGGCAGGCATCCACTTTCGAAGACGTCGAACTCCTGTGGGCACTGCCGGCAAAAGTTGTATCGTTACTGGCCAGCTTGCGAGGTAGTTCGCGACCGTTGCCATTTGTCGAAGACATCGCCGTTCCCCCTGAGTGCCTGGCGGAATTTTTGCCAGCGGCCCAGAAGATCTTTCAAAAGCACGAAGTGACGGCGACTATGTATGCCCACGCAGCATCGGGTCAGCTTCACTTTCGACCGATCATGTCCGTACCGAATCGTGGCGATGAAAATGCGATGGAAGCAATCGCCAGGGATCTGTACCGAAAAGTACGTGAATTTGGAGGGACGATTTCCGGTGAGCACGGTGATGGTCTTTCCCGCACGGCGTTCATTCGAACTCAATATGGGCCGCTTTATCGCGTATTCCAGCAGATCAAGGACGTCTTCGATCCACAGCGATTGCTGAACCCGGATAAAATCATCAGCAACGATCCTTCGTTAACGGTTAAGTATCTGCGCCGCACTGCGCCGACGATCGAAAACGCAGCGACGGCACGATCAACACCATTGTTGCCGATTATGCAACTGGCATGGACCGCTGAAGAAGCGACCGATGCTGCCGTTCGCTGCAACGGATGCGGGACATGCCGAGTCCAACTCGCCCCTCAACGAATGTGCCCCTTCACTTCAGAAGATGGCGAAGAAGAACTTTCACCTCGCGCCAAGGCAAACATTATTCGCAGAAGTCTTTGTACAGATAGTGCCCATGACTTGATTGCCAACGAGAACTCATCGCGACTTCTGGAAAGCTGCTTCAACTGCAAACAATGCCAACTGGAGTGTCCTTCGGAAGTCAATATCCCGCATCTCCTGATCGAAGCACGCGCTCAGCATGTCCAAACACACGGGCTTAGCAAAACGGCATGGTTGTTATCGCGAGTCCACACGTATTCCCGAATGGCGTCCCGAATTTCGTTTCTGACAAATCGACTGCTGAACAATTCGCTGTTCAGAAAGAGTATACAACGGTTTCTCGGGATTTCTGCCCAACGTCGACTTCCCCGATTCACGCAAACTCCCTTTCTCGAATCGCAACGTGTATTGCGAAATGAAAACTCAGGTTCACCCGGAGGCAACAGACCCACAATCGTGTACTTTGTTGACTACTTCGCCAATAGTCACGACCCGGAGCTTGCTGAAGCATTCGTGCGTGTTGTGGAACACAATGGCTATCGAGTATTCATTCCACCTGCTCAAACGGTTTCCGGAATGTCAATGTTCACTAACGGCGATCTCACTGGTGCGCGGGCTCTTGCGGAACAAAACATCCGTGAACTCATCGAACCAGCGCGGGAAGGCTATCCTATCGTCTGCACAGAACCGTCGGCTGCGGTGTGCCTGACACAGGAATACCCAATGCTTGTTCCTAACGATGACGCGGAGGTTGTTGCTCAGCAAACAATCGACGCCGGAACATTTCTGGCGGAACTGCATCGCCGAGGCAAACTCAAACGCGATTTTGCTCCCCTGTCAATGAGAATTGCATGGCACACACCTTGCCATGTGAAGGCATTGCGAAAAGGTACGCCAATGCTGGAATTGCTGGCACTCATTCCCGATCTCACAGTCGTGCCTATCGAAAAAGGCTGTACGGGAATGGCGGGCACCTTTGGAATTGCAGCGGCGAACTTCCAAAAATCAATCGAGATCGGTGCCGAACTTATTCGCGAAATGCAAACGGTCGATGCCATTGCTGGCGTGACAGATTGCAGCGCATGTCGCATGCAAATGGAACAAGCTGCCACCATTCCCACAATTCATCCGATCAAGCTGCTGGCATTGTCATACGGTCTGATGCCACGACTTTCAGAACGCTTGAAATCGCGACCTGGCGGGCTGGTGATGTCGTAGATCATGGAAACAACGGTTACGGAGACATTGTCGACTGCAGGATTAGCACCTGTGGTCGTTTTGTAGCCAAACAAAGCCATACGATCTCCCCGACATTCCGTGCCACCGATACTACTAGCAGGCCCCGCCAAATACACGTGGAGGATTGGACCGTCTGTAGCAACACCTTTGTTCGAAAGCCGAATTGGAGTTCGGTAGCACAGAGGTCCGACGGTTTTGACAAGAGCGTAGTGCTGCGGAAGGATTCGTATGAGCGGTATCACACGTCAAGAGTGGCGGAAATGCATTCCAACCGGCAGCATCTGCCGAAGTCTTGCATCAGCCGCAGCGATCACACTCGCGGTCTCGTGTTTCACGGCTTTTGGTCAAGACGGATCGACCCCGTTCAGCAACGACATTGAAACCCCGTACCTGACATCAACCACGGGCGGATCGGCTGAAGAAGCAGCCGCTCAGGTAAGCGTCGATCCGATTGATATCCGGTTTTCTGAATTGCAAAGAGAGCTGGATGAATTGAAAGCCCAGCTTTCAGCCACGGACAAAAAGTCGGATTCACTGCAGAAACTAACAGACAAACTTAACGCTCCCGCTCCGACAATTTATCCAACCGCTAAACTGACAGGCTTCTTTCAAGCAGATGCAGGCTGGTTTCAACAGAGCGCAAGCAGCACCGCGCAATTGGGCAATCTTGAAGACAATGCTGGTTTCCGCCGCGCCCGTCTGGCAGGCGTGGGCAAGCTGACGGAAAACACCAGTTACATGCTGGAACTGGACTTCGCCTTCGCCGGTCGTCCGACATTCATGGACAACTGGGTGACATTTTCAAAAGTCCCGCTGCTGGGTAATGTTCGAGTTGGCCAGTATCGCATGCCGTTCGGTATGGATGAATTGACAAGCGTTAAGGAATTGACGTTTCTGGAGCGACCGGTAACACAGCCAATGGGCCCGTTTCGACAGATTGGTCTGGGGTTCTACGATATGACCGCAGACGAGAATGTCACATGGGCGGCGTCGGCTTTCAGGACTGGAACCAATCAGTTTGGCAATAGCTTTGGCGATGGCGGATATGGCCTGGCGTCACGAATTACGGCGGTCGCAGCCGAAGACAAACAGTCTGATTTCCTGATACATACGGGAGCGGGCTATTCGTTTGTCAACGATCCACATAACCAATTTCGTTACGCCAATAACCCGGAATATGTTGGCCCGACAACCGGCCCGATTGCAACGACGAGCCTTACAGACCCGGGCACACTTCCAGGCTTGGGTGGGATTCCATTTTATACCAGCACAGGACTGTTTGGGGCGAACAACGCGAATTTGTTCAATGCGGAATTTGCATCAACACGGGGACCATGGCACGCTCAATCTGAAATGCGTTTCAACGTCATGAATCTGACCAGCGGCGGCACTGCGGTCTTTCCATCGTTTTACGCTCAAACTGGATATATTCTGACTGGCGAGCATCGCCCATACAATAAACCAAATGCAGTTCTTGGACGCATAAAACCAACGTGTGCAGTTGGCAAGGGCGGCGCAGGGGCATGGGAACTCGCAGCACGGTATTCGACAGTGAACCTGAATTCGGGAGGCATCAACGGTGGCTCCATGCAAAATATGACCTATGGACTCAACTGGTATCTGAACGACTTTACAAAATTCCAGTTCAACTACATCACCTCGGATCTTAGCCGTGCCGTGGGGGCTCCTCTCGGAACAGATCCACTTGCAGCGAATCAGATTGATGGACACAGTGGCATTTACGCTGTGCGATGTCATATCGACTTCTGATTGGTTCAAATCGGCACACCTTGTATTCCTGAACAGAGGATTCGGGTCACACGTTGCGTTCGAAAATGCTGATCCAATTGACATTCCAGGGCAGAAAGCGAAAACACGGAAAGGCGACTTAAGCCCTGTTCGGAACAACGGTCAAAAAGGAAGCAAACGATGGCGGAATCATTTTCACTTCAAACGCACGGCATCACAGTCAATGAAGTTTTTCGAAACCTTTCGCCCAGCAGTTTGTATGAAGAAGCGATTCGACATGAACCCGGAACAAGCATTTCCGACACCGGCAGTCTGATCGCATATTCAGGCAACAAGACTGGCCGATCACCCAAGGACAAACGTGTGGTCAGGCACGCGGATTCTGAAAACAACGTTTGGTGGGGCCCCGTCAACTTCCCGCTCGATGAATTGACGTTCTCCATCAATCGCGAGCGTGCTGTCGATTATTTGAATACTCGCACCAAAATCTACTGCGTCGATGCCTATGCTGGCTGGGATCCGGATACTCGCATCAAGGTCCGCATTATCTGTGCTCGACCTTACCATGCCCTGTTCATGCATAACATGTTGATTCGGCCGACAGATGTTGAGCTTCAAGATTTCGGTGAGCCGGATTTCGTGATCTACAATGCTGGCGGATTTCCGGCCAACCGTTACACCACAGGAATGACTTCCCGGACCAGCGTGGATTTGAGTCTGGAAAAGCGCGAAGTCGTTTTGCTTGGCACAGAGTACGCCGGGGAAATGAAGAAAGCCGTGTTCACGTTTATGAATTATTTCCTGCCAAGCAAGGGCATCCTCTCGATGCACTGTTCGGCGACGATGGATCGCAATTCCGGAGCATCGTCTGTTCTGTTTGGATTGTCAGGTACCGGCAAAACCACCTTGTCAGCGGACCCCAAACGATTTCTCATCGGCGACGACGAACACGGCTGGTCTGATAACGGAATATTTAATATCGAAGGCGGCTGCTATGCGAAAGCTGTCTACCTGACGATGGAGTCAGAACCTGAAATTTTTGAAGCGTTGAAGTTCGGATCCGTACTCGAAAATGTTGTCTATGATAAAGGGCATCACCATGTGGACTTCAATGATACATCAATTACGCAAAACACTCGCGGCGCTTATCCGATTGAGTTTATGCGAAATGCGAAGATCCCCTGCGTTGCAGATCACCCTTCCGACATCATCTTTTTGACATGCGACGCATTCGGAATTTTGCCGCCCGTGGCACGATTAAGCCCAGAACAGGCAATGTACTATTTCATCAGTGGGTACACGGCGAAAGTGGCTGGCACCGAAGTCGGAATCAACGAACCGGAAGCCACATTCTCCCCTTGTTTTGGTGGCCCGTTTCTGGTGTGGCATCCGAGCGTTTATGCAAAATTGCTGGCGGAAAAAATCCGAAACCACAATGCTAACGTCTGGCTCGTCAACACAGGCTGGTCGGGCGGTTCGTTTGGAACAGGAAGCCGCATGCCACTTCGATTTACCAGGACAATTATTGACGGCATTCATTCAGGAACATTGGCATCAGCACCGGTCGTACGAGATCCGATTATGAGGCTGGATGTTGTCACCGAATGTAAAGGAGTCCCCGCAGAGATGATGCAGCCAAAACTTGCGTGGAACGATGCCGCAGCTTACGAAGACGCCTCTCGCAAACTCGCCGCACGGTTTTGCGCAAACTTCGAAAAATATGCAAACGCTGTCGATCTCAACGTCATCGCTTCAGGTCCTGCTGGTTCCTGAAGTAGAGTATGTCGAGCGGTGTATCTTCCCGGAAATAAAGTACGTCAACCTTTCCAAGCTGACTTTTGTTGCTGCATGTCAGGCTGGAAAGCCTGACGTACTTTTCGGGACTGATCTTTACTCGTTGAGCACAAAAGTCACTTTCAAGTTGACTCGAAAGCATGAAATCCTGCCATCGACAACGTCAACTTTCTGATCCTGAACCCATGCGCCAGTGACATTTTTCAATGTCTTGCAGGCACGTGCAACACCCACAGCAACTGCGTCTTCAAAACTCGTCGGGGACGAAGCAATAATCTCGGTGACTCGCGCGACGGTCGCAGTGCTTGCCGCTGACGTTGTCGCTTCGTCGTCTTTTTTCTTCTTCTTGTTCTTCATCACGATGAACCCCTCAACCGTTGGCTATTTGAAAATGGCCGGAAAACCCTGCATTTTTGATGCAAACCGGCATGACACATTCATCCCAGAGTCCGCAGTATGCGCATTTATTTGGATTTCGCCAGCAAACAGGTGATCGGCGACGGGCTAATTCGCAATTCTGCCGAAACTGAATCGGTATTTCCTGACTAAACACAGTTCTGCGCGAAATAAAGTGCGCGGTGACACTCGCGCAGAAAATGCGTTCGCGTTGATCGACGAACCTGGCACTGCGATGGAGCCTGAAAGGCTCGGGTATATCAGCCTGAGGCAAGCGAATCCGCGAATGCGGATGAACGCCGCCCCAGTTGACAACTTCGACTCACGCTAAATCACCTTGAAGATGCGTTCCAGGGCTTCCTCAACATTCTGTCGGCTGTTAAATGCACTCAGGCGGAAATAGCCTTCACCCGCCGCACCGAAGCCACTGCCGGGGGTTCCGACGACATGAGCTTTGCTCAGCAGAACATCAAAGAAATCCCAACTGGAAAGATTGTTTGGTGTTTGTAACCACACGTACGGTGCGTTCACGCCGCCAAAAACTTTGATTCCGACTTTGCCAAGGCCTTCACGCAACAGTTTGGCGTTCGCCATGTAGAAGTCGACCAGTCCTCGCATTTGAGCCTGGCCCTCGGGAGAATAGGCCGCAGCCGCACCTTTCTGGACGACGTATGATGCGCCATTGAACTTGGTGGACTGTCGACGGTTCCACAGTTGATGCAGTGAAACTTTTTCACCTGATGATGTCGTGCCCATAAGTTGCTTCGGCACAACAGTCAGACCACAACGCACGCCGGTGAAGCCAATGCTCTTGCTGAAACTACGGAATTCAATCGCGACATCCTTCGCACCTTCAATTTCGTAGATGCTGTGCGGAATTGTGGGATCCGAAATGAAGGCTTCATAGGCGGCGTCAAACAGAATCAATGCGTTGTTGGCTCGGGCGTAATCCACCCATCGTTTGAGCGTTTCTTTTGACGCCACCGTGCCAGTGGGATTGTTTGGATAGCAGAGATAAATTAAATCCACGGGAACCGATGGTAAATCCGGCACAAAGTTATTTGCTTCGTTGCCTGGCAGGTAGACCAATCCTTCGAATCGTCCACTCGCGTCTGCCGGGCCCGTGTGGCCAGCCATGACGTTTGTATCGACGTAAACCGGATACACGGGGTCTGAAATTGCAATGCGGTTGCTGGCACCAAGGATGTCCAGAATGTTGCCAGAATCACATTTGGAACCATCTGAGATGAAGATTTCGTCAGCCGAAATATCGATCCCGCGTGATACGAAGTCGTGCTGAGCGATAGGTTCCCGAAGAAACGCATAGCCCTGTTCCGGGCCGTATCCCTTGAATGACTCGCGACGTGACATGTCGTCCACAGCGTCGTGCATGGCTTTGATGATGGCAGGTGGCAACGGTTCAGTGACGTCACCGATTCCCAGCCGAATAATCCTGGCCGATGGATTCGCCTGGGAAAACGCCGTGACTCGACGGCCAATTTCCGGAAACAGATAGCCAGCTTTAAGTTTCAGAAAGTTTTCGTTCACCTGAACCATGAGATCGTGCGCCTGATTGAAAATCGTAGTCGTTGAATGTTGGTACAGGACGGGACTTCCGCCCGGTCCTGCGCAATCGCGTCAGCTTAAATCGTTATGACGCGAGTTGTGACAAGTCAACGTGCGTTTTTCAATGCCGTCAGCGTCAGGAAAGCAGTGCGGCAATCTCTTTACCGCCATCGACAACTTTCAGCCGTCGCCCCTGAGGACGGAGCAGAATCATGGAATCAAAGGTTTGCGATGGTATCGATTCACCAATTTGCCGTAGGACGTGTCTCCAAACCCGCCCTGATGAAAAAACAACGTCAGCTTGTGTTGATCTCGAACCCCGCCAAACAGCATCGCACTTTTATTTCTGCAGGTCCAAAATTGCCTGAGGCAGATCTTTATCGACCAGCCCGAACACCCCGCGACCGCCACGAATTCTGTCATCAACATCGAAATCGATATCTTCGCTGTCAATTTTCCAGAACTCTTCGATCTCATCACGAGGCAGCGGCTTCAGAGCCCTCAGCAAGCGAAAACCGACACCGCGCGCTGGGTCAGTCGTGTACCACCATGGGCTGCGTGGGCGGTTGGGATCGTAAGCTTTCCATTCCAGATCGTTCGACCCAAGTCGCGATGAAGAACGGCATTCTGCGGCCGAAAATTCCCACATTCCGCCTCGAACAATGCGCGGATCCGGTTGGTCGGTGCGAACCCAGTCCGCAGCGGCATTAACGGGTTTTGTGGACGTGGCATATGGTCCGTATCCATCAATACACCATTCGGCCGCGTTGCCATGCATGTCGTAGAGTCCCCATGGATTTGGCTTCTTCTGGCGAACTTGCTTTGTGCCTTCAGAATTTGTGTTGTCTGCGAACCAGCCGTACTCGCCCAGCTCCGATGCGTCGTCACCAAACGAATAGGCCGTCGTACTGCCAGCTCGACAGGCATATTCCCACTCTGCTTCGGTAGGAAGCCGAAACTGCTGCCCGGTGATCGCCGTCAACCATTTTGTATATTGCTTCGCAGCGTATTGAGTCATGGAAACTGCCGGCTGCTTTGGATCTTCGCCGTATTCAAATGTAAAGTCTGGTTCGTAAAGCGGAGTTGGAGTTGTAATTGCATCAATCTTGTTTGCATCTGTGACCGAGCGAATACGGCGTTCTTCAAATTCCTTCAGCGACCGATACAACTGCATGAACAGCTTGTATTCTTCCCACTTAACTTCGCATTCCGCCATCCAGTAAGGTTCCACAACGACATTTCGCAAAGGCCCTTCGTCGGCTTTGCGGTCGGCTTCAGCATCGGGGCTTCCCATCATGTATTCGCCGCCAGGAATCGGCATCATGCGAAACACGATTTCCGTGCCTGGAATCTTGACATCGTATGGAACCATCCAACCCTGGTCTGTCTTGAATGAAAAACCGTCGGCCGGTTCTTCTTTCACAATGCCGGGCAATTCCTCGGCACGTGCGAGGCCGCCGTGAGTACCAAGACAAAGAATCAGAAGGATGCAGGATCGACGCATCGTGTAAACGCTTTCATTTTCAGAGTTTAAGTTTGGCGAACGGGGAATTTTAATCCCCGCATGATCGCACCGATATTCACTTCTCGTTCCGGGGCTCCAGCCCTGGAACTCAATGCGTGGGAGGCTCCTGCCTCCAGCGAAAACACGAGAGGCAGGAGCCTCCAGAGGACTATGTTCCGAGGCAGGAGCGTCGGAACAAAGATCTGATCTCCAGCAGCTAACCGACGGATCCCCTCTGTGTTTCCAAGTGTAGATTATCAATCTGCGGCGTTTATCATTCAAGCCGTTTCGGGAATTCGTTCAATTGAAGCGGATTGTTCTCAAACAATTTGTATACTCCTGCGTCAATAAATCCCCCCGTTTTCCTCGAAAGGTCTGTTCTGTGTTTAACACCGTAGCCGTCGTCGGCGCGACTGGTGCCGTTGGGCAAATTATTCTGCAATTGCTGGCTGAACGTAATTTCCCCGCCCGGAATTTCCGCTTTCTGGCATCGGCACGCAGCGCCGGACAAGTGATCGACTTCGCAGGCCAAAAAATCACGGTGGAAGAACTGACGCACGATTGCTTCAAAGGCATCGATTTGGTGATCGGAAGTACGCCGGACGAGACGGCAGCAGAATATTTTCCATCCGCTATCAAAGCCGGTTGCAAAGTCATTGACGAGTCCGGCTATTGGCGCATGGATCCGGACGTGGCTCTTGTGATTCCGGAAATCAATCCACAGGCAGCACTTGATGCAAAGGGAATCATCGCCAGCCCAAATTGTTCCACAACTCAGATGGTGCTGGCATTGAAACCTCTGCACGATGCCGCAAAAGTTCGCCGCGTTGTTGTGAGTACTTATCAGGCCACCAGCGGCGCAGGACTGCAGGGCACCGCGGATCTGATCGACGGAAGTCGAGCGGCCTTAAATAACGCTGACTATCAGTACAAGGTCTTCCAGCATCCGATTGCGTTCAACGCAATTCCTCAGATCGGCGGCTTCAAGGAGAACGGCTACACCAGCGAAGAAATGAAGATGGTCTACGAGACTCGCAAGATTCTTGGCGACGAATCCATTCAGATCTGCGCGACCTGCATTCGCATCCCCGTTTCAAACTGTCACAGCGAAACGGTGAACGTAGAAACGGAACGACCGTTGTCCGTTGAGGAAGCTCGAAAGTTGTTCACGGCGACGCCAGGCATTACGGTCGTTGATAATATTGAACTTGGACAGTATCCCATGCCATCGAATTGTGATGGCAGCGACGAAGTATTTATCGGTCGGATCCGCAAAGACATTTCGCATCCAAACTGCATCACGTTCTGGTGCGTTTCAGACAACCTCCGCAAAGGCGCTGCGACCAACGCCGTGCAGATTGCGGAGTTACTGGCGAAGCACCAGCCGGCGACGTGAGCGGGTGTCTACTCTTCAAACCTCAAACTTGAAATCTCCCCCCGCCATGAAGAACTTTGATTTTCGATTGCTGTTCATCGCGACATTCGTGTCTGCACTGCTTTCACCAGGTAGTGTGGCACACGCTGACGTCCGATTGCCTGCGGTTTTCGGCGATCACATGGTTCTGTAACAGCAGATGAAGATTCGAATCTGGGGCTGGGCAGATTGCACACACAGGCATGGTTGTTATCAATGACATCGCCACGCTGCATGACATTCATCCACCGAACAAACAGGATGTCGGATATCGACTGGCTTTGCTGGCACTTAAGAATGACTACGGTAAGCAGGATCTCGTTGCCAACAGTCCCGAATTCGACTCACTGGAAGTCCTTGGCGATCGACTGAAACTGAAGTTCAAGAACATCGGTGGCGGATTGAAAACTCGCGACGGTGAAGCGCCAACGCGATTTGAAATCATTGGTGCGGGATCGAATGGTTTCCAACCAGCGACCGCCAGTATCGATGGCGACGCAGTAATCCTCTCGGCCGAAAACGTCAAGACGCCCGTCGCATTTCGATTCGCGTGGCACATGCTGGCTGAACCGAACCTGACCGGCGCATCTGGTTTGCCGGTCGGTGCGTGCCGAGCTGGCGAACTGCCGGATTTTCTCAGTCAGTTGCCAGTCGCCAAAGAATATACGCTGGTCTATGACTTTGGTGATGAGAAATTCCCTCCGATGGACGGATATGCTCGATGCAGATCCATAACTTTGCCGCTGGCCAGACATTGTTCGCGATCAATCATTGGGTCGTTGGAAATGCTGCTGACATCGGAATCGGAAACAGCACGGGCCAGACTCGTGACTGGACTTTCACCGGCAATGGCGGGAGTTAGGCCTCAAAGCGGCTGCGGGTCTTAGTGCGAAGCAAGTAGGCAGACCTGTCCTCAGGTCTGCATCCTTCAGCATGGTCGATCGGGACGGGGCGAGCGGCAGAAAGTCGGTGGTCAAAGATATAACGGCATTGCAGGAATCCGACCTGAGACAGGTCGGACTACTCAATTCCCGTCCTACGTCAAAATCTCCCGCAACACCTCGCCATGCACATTCGTCAGACGCCTCTGGATGCCGTTGTGGTAATAAGTCAGACGTTCATGGTCAATGCCGAGTAGATGCAACACTGTCGCGTGGTAGTCGTACCAGTGAACCGGGTTTTCAACGGCCTTCCAGCCAATGTCATCGGTTGAACCATAAGCCATGCCGTGCTTAAGTCCGGCACCGGCCATCCAGATTGAAAACCCGTACATGTTGTGGTCACGGCCAGCTCCGATTTGATCGAGCGCGGATTGAGTGAACGGGGTGCGACCAAATTCTGTCGTACACAAGACCAGCGTGTCGTCCAGCATTCCACGTTCGCGAAGATCGCGAAGCAGTGCCGCGACAGGTTGATCAAGTCGAGCAGCTTCCCGAGTGTGATTCTCCTTCACATCTTCGTGCCCGTCCCAGTTGATGCGAGGCGACCCGAATGAGCCACCGGAGAACAGTTGCACAAACCGCACGCCTTTTTCAAGCAGGCGACGTGTCAGCAGACAACGACTTCCGAAATCGGCTGTGACTTCATCGTCCAGTCCGTACAGAGTTCGCGTCGCGGCGGTTTCCTGGTTGAGATCGGTCACCATAGGCACCGCCAACTGCATCTTGGCTGCCAGTTCATAGCTTCGCATGCGTGCTAGAAGCGCGTCCTCGCTGCCGACATTGTCCAGATGAATGCGATTGATTTTGGCCAGCAGTTCGCGACTGGCGATTTCGTGTGCGTTCGAAAGTTCACGCGCTGGAAACAGGTCATGAATCGCGGACCCTTTTGTCTGAAACGCCACGCCCTGATGTTGAGCTGGCAAGAACCCATTGGACCAATTGATCGTCCCGCCCGCTGGCAATCCCCGAGCATCCGGCAGCACGACATATGATGGTAACTCGTCCGTTTCGCAGCCAAGTCCGTACGAGACCCATGATCCCATCACAGGAAATCCGTTCAGGCGAAATCCGGAATTCTCTTCAAATGTCGCCGGAGTATGGTTCGCAGAATCCGCGACCATCGATCGAATGACTGTCAATTCATCTGCAGCTTCTGCGAGATGCGGAAACAACTCCGACACCCACAATCCACTGTCTCCGCGCTGTTTGAACTCCCAGTCGTTTTTTCGAATCAAGCCGATTTGATTGAAGAAAGTCGCAGGTCGTTCATCGGCCTGCAACGATTTGCCGTGGAACTTTTCCAGTTCCGGCTTGTAGTCAAACGAATCGATATGACTCACACCGCCGCACAAGCAAAGATGAACGACACGTTTAGCCTTCGGACTGTGATGTGGCAAACCGTCAGCCTCACCCGGAACAGCATCCGCGCGGACCGACTGATCGCGCATCAGCATTGCAGCCAATGCGGTTCCAGTCAGTGAATTGCCTGCGAAGCCAACGAAGCCACGTCGGGTTGAGTTTGCTCTAGTCATATGAGTTGAGCCGTGAATCTGGATGTCAGGAGAATCTGTAAGCACAAACGATTTCTCTGAGAGGTTACTCAAATTCCCCCGGATTTGCGACAAAGAAGCACCCGGCTAGTGCTATTCGCCTGTAGGCGCTTCGGCGTGTCGGACCTGGGCTGGAAACACACTTCTGCGAAACTGCTTCGGTCGGACCGACCGACGCGCGCTGGCGACAGCCGATGTGTAGTTGCCAAACCTGGCTTCCACCGACGCGGGGTCGGCGGCGAGCAGAGGCACTCGAGCAACCACAAAATCCCCACTGGCTTCACGCCAGTGGACTCAAGGTTTGAAAACTACAAGCAGCCCACAACAGAACAACTCGCCTGCCCCCACTGGCCCCGTGCCAGTGGTTCACGGGTTTGGAAACTGCACCGCTCGACCATCCCGCTACGGCAACTGCAGGTCTTTGGCCAGTCGCATTTGGAACCACAGGATTTCGAGCTGCAGATTAGCCTTCTGCAGAAGTGGCGTCCTTAAACGACTGTATTTCGCCTCAATTAGTGTCTCCAGCAGATCATACAGCTTGCGTTCAATGCGTTCACCAAGCACGAACCGATGATTGCGTGGGAACTTACTGACGTGGTTGCATGACCACAGGATGAAGTCATACGTTCTGGTGATGACCACCAGCTCATCGGCTGTTTTTCGGACTGCCATAAGTCGCCTCTCTGAAGTCACGGCAACAGGTCAATTTTCCAAATTTTTCCCGCCTGCGGCGGGTGGTAAAGCAGTAAGGGGGACAGGCGGTAAAGTCCTCGAAACGCGGAAGCCGTTGCCGTTGGTACGGGCATCCGGCTGGGCGGAGACGCGGTAGGCCGAACGCACATAGGCTGCGAGATCGACGAAAGAGCCGCCACGCAAAACACGGGTACTAGTATTACTCAGCTTTCCCATTTCCTCCATATCCGCCATTCCTTCACTTTTCGTGTCAAAGTAAAACGGCGTATCCTGACACCACTCCATCACGTTTCCCTGCATATCAAATAAACCCGCTCCATTGGGCCGCAGAGTGCCCACGGGAAGCATCCACTTGTCGCCAGACGTCTTTGTGTACCACACATATTCGCCCAGCAGCGTTTCTGTCTCCCCAAAGTAATGGGCCGTCATCGTACCGGCGCGGCACGCATATTCCCATTCCGCTTCCGACGGCAGCCGGTAACCGGTCCGCTGCAGATAATCCGGCAACAGCGACATCCCTTCCTGAAACGGCTGATCCGGGTCGTAGCACCAATGCTCACGCGGAATGCCTTCCTGATCACTCAGCCAGTTGCAGTACGCGGCTGCGTCGTACCACGTGATCATGTTCGCAGGGGCGTCCAGTTCGCGAGCTGTCGTGCGGTCGAAATCGTGTTGCTTTCGGAAGGCTTGAAACTGAGCCACCGTGATCTCGTGCGTTCCAATCGCGAACCTGCGGCCGATCCGGCGACGGTGGCGAAGCTCCCACTTTCCCGTCGGCCCTTGGTAGCGCTCGGCCTCAGATACAGGAGAGCCCATCAGGAATTCGTCGCTGGCATCAAGGATGGCAAAGGTGAGGGCTGTATTGTTTTCCTTGGGCGACGCTGGGAGTTCAGCGGCGGTTGCATCACTCGGAGAGTGATGTCTACTTTGGCCTGTTTTTGTCAGATACCAGCGGCGGTCGCTGATGACGTCTCCTGTGGAAAACGCCCTGCGGATTTCGGCGATCTTGTCGTCGGCTTCCAGTTGCTTCAGAGCCCATTCCGCAGCCCCATGAACGCCAGAATCCGGATCGTCGGCGGTGACGGATTCTTGCTGGTCCGCGGAGAGCAGTTTCGCTTTCGCAAATTCCCCGAGGCCAAGGATCAGGGAGCGACGACGCGTAACGTCAGATTCTGTGGCTAGTTGAGTGATCAGGGATTGCGGATCAATGTGGTAATTTGCCAAACGGTGCAGCAGGTAACTCCGCAGACGCGGATCTGGCTGATCCTGGAACAGGGGCCAGACTTTATCAGCCGCGTTCAGTCGCAGCAGGGCCGTGGCGGCGGCGGATTGCTGCAGGGCGAGTTGCTCTTTGGCGGTGTCGGGGATCAGCGGACGGTGGAGAATGATGGAGCAGCGTGGTTCGGTCGGGAGACCGGCCACTACAGATTGCGCAGTTGTGCGCGGGTCTCCTGACCCCGCACTGCCTTCGACCGGAGGTCTCCCTGCGTCGCCGCCCGTTGCCGCATTCGGGAGACCTGCGGTCGGCGGGGGTGGCTCGGTCGGGAGACCGGCCACAACTGGGTCGACAGCGGCCACAACGCCGGATGAATCAACAGCCATCGCAAATGGTCGCCAACCAGCGGCCAGCAGCGGCTTGAGTTGTTCGACAACAGACGTCATCGACACTGCCGCCAGCAGCTTCGATTCAAATTCCACGTCGGCTCGCCATAGGGCGGCGTATTTCGCGGGCGCTTCCATTGTCTCCAGCAATGCCAGGAACCGAGGATCCGCATGCAGGCTGGCGAAGTCAGCATCCGATTTCAGTTGCTGCACATTCTTGTAACCGTTTGCAACCATCTGCTGCAGCAGGGTGATCGTCCGGTCAGCAAGTTGCTGCGACTGAGCCACATCCTTCGCAACAAAAGCCTGTGAACACAACGCCGCCGCACACGCTACGTTGTACAGGTCATCGGCGCTCTGGCCGGAGGCGGTGATCGCCGATTCGAGTTGAGCAGAAGCTGGCTCGAATTCTCCCAGCCATGCCGGAACCTGAATCTGGACGTACAGCTTAAATGACGGCGGTGTCTCTGTGGCCATATATTGTTCAAGCGACGCTTTGGCTTCGTCCGCTTTTCCGAGACGTGCCAGGGTAAGCGTGCGGTATTGCAGGACAGAGGCCGTTGAGATCTCCTTGCCAATCAGAAAATCCAGATCAGCGAGGGCAGCGTCCAGTTTGCCAAGCTGGTAATGGGCGGCGGCCCGTATCTCACGCACCTGAGGTTCGTCCAGTCTCTCGGGCGGCAGCTTTTCGATCTGGGCCATCTGCTGCCGGAATTGTTCCAAAGGATCCGCCAGCTTTTCCGGCGGAGCAACGGCTACGTCCCATTGGGGTTGTTCCACCAGTTCGAACCCGGCGTAGGCCGGGCGAAGTTCCGACGGGGCTCCCTGATTGGAAATGATGGCCGTGTAAAGTCGCTGGCCGGCGTTGTCGGTGCGAACGCTGATGCAGGATTGGGAAGCGAAGCCCTGCTCTGTGAGTTGTGCCTGAGCGGCTGTGAGGTCAACTCCACTAAGATCGATCAGGACGCGGCATTGTTCATCGGCTGCCGTGGGTTCCGACCAGACAGCGACGAACTGCGGTTCGGCAGCGGGGTCGGCAGACGGGAGTGCGGCGAGATCCGAGAGCAACATGCCGTCTTTTGCACCGAGTGCGTCGGGAGCGGGCAGTTGGGCTGTGGTGACACTGGGTTGAAGCTGCCATTTGAGGCCGTCGCGGGTCCAGATGGCGGCAACCAAAGTAGCAGGCACACTCCGTGTGCCGTCCGCCGTATTCGCCGTTGATTCAGGAGAGGCTGCTTGTTGTTCGGGAACTGCTGAATTTGGGAGGGAGGCTGCGGCACTCGGAGAGTGCCTGCTCCTTTGAGGTCGCACTCTTGTGGGACGGTAGCCGGAAGCACGGAGGGTTTCGGCCACTTCCTGGAACGCGTTCCACTGCATGTCCTGGCAGAAGGCGTAACGTTCGCTGATGAGGCCATGGGCCGCTTCGATCTTCGCACGAATGGCTGCGGATGGTTCCGTCCAGGTGGGATCGAGAGGATCGTCTTTCCAGTCAGGTTCCAGCCGACGATCCAGCACCGCTTCCATGGTCTTCACGGCCGTCTGCTGGTGCTGCTGCTGCAGAATCGGGAACAGCGATTTATCGGCGATGGCATTGGCCACCAGTACCAATTCCGTCAGCGTCTCCGGATCGCTTGCGGCATAATCGGACAGCAGCGTGGTGGCCAGGGTTTTCGCCAGTTCGCCGCGTGCGGGATCTTTGAAGATCTCACCGAGCGGCGGCACAAGACTCCCCGAGACAGGCCGGAGTAGTTCCTGATACTGGCCGATGTAAACAGGGGTGACGGCGACCAGTTGTTCGGCCACGAACTTCCGGAAAGTTTCATCATTCCAGTTGGCATGCTCGGGGTCATAAGCAGCCAATGCACACGCCGCATGAAATCGCTGTGCTGCGGCGCGCTGGTCATCCATCGCGCGTTTCCAATACTCCGGAATCAGTTCTGCTTTGTGCGGCGCCAGCAATTCACGCACGGAGCCAAACTGTCCCGGCGTCACCGTCAACAACCGATCGCGGAGGAACTTCAGCGCTGTCGGATCGACGGTTTGACCTTCCGCCACCAGGGCCAGACCGGCGTGCAGTTTCGCATTGGAGTCGGCCGCAGAGTCCTCGAACGCCTGTTTCAGTTGCGGGTCGGCCCACGTCCGGAATTCTTTAAGATTTGCAATACTGGTACTCACCTCTCTGGTGTCCGTCGGCAGCAGGCCCTCCACAAGTCGCGTCGCTTCCGCCTGGTTCCGTTCTTCCTGCTTTTGTGCGATCAGTGTCTGCTGTCGTTCTTCGACCGCCTTGTTGATGGTGAAACCCGTGAAGACCAGTATAAACAGCAGTGCAGTTACCAATCCCGTTCGCAGTCCGTGAACTCGGAAACCGCGGTTCATCAATGTGCGCTGCGGCTCCGTCCAGTGCTTCGAATCAGTGAGCGTTCGAATACTGAGCCATTCCGTCGGCGACATTGACGACAAACCGCTGCTCGTCCGGCGACAGATTTCCTGCATTGGCTGGTAGTTTGCCAAACGCCTGACCGAACTTTGTCAGGACTTTTGCAGCATGATCCACATCGAACAGATCTATGGTGGCAAAGTTATGCCCTTCCAAAACGCGTGTATCCAATGCTCGCATGAACCGCGAGGCAGCCATCGCGAAGTCATCGCGCACCATCACGATCGCCTGAACCCTGCCGCCGTCACATTGCCGGAGCGCTATCACCAGTTCGGCGTCGGGTTCGGCCCGATGGGCATGCAGCCATTGTTCGAACTGGTCGATGATGATCACGACCTTTTGATGATGGCCACGTCGCAAGTGGATCAGCGTCTCCGTGAGCGGCAAGGCGCTAGCCGCCGGTGTCATTGACGATGGCTCCAACCCGCGGCTAGCGCCTTGCGGCTCAC
>Ga0209390_10002085_pt1 | contig 36374 bp, 33 predicted proteins | sample BON01_FD_187212 | JGI IMG/M metagenome (GOLD analysis project Ga0209390, IMG submission 187212) | Freshwater microbial communities from Lake Bonney liftoff mats and glacier meltwater in Antarctica - BON-01 (SPAdes) (version 2) | ecosystem: Environmental > Aquatic > Freshwater > Ice > Glacier...
CTTTCACCGTTACGGCTGCGTAAATCGCCAAGATAACGGCGAACGCTGCGATGCCTGATAGGATGGTGCCGACGAAAAAAACGTCGAAACCAAGCAGTGTGGGTCCTGGCGGGGTGTTGATCATTGGTTTTGTCCTCGCTCAGATTTCGAAACTGACCATTTTGGCCATGATGAATGCGCCCATACTCATCCAGACACCGCCGCCGATGCCGATTGCGATCAGGCGATCGTCAGCAAAGAAGCCGCCTAGATATTCCGGATTAATCCACCAGATCATCCCGAACACGATGAAGGGCAGGGACCCCACAATGTAGGCAGATGCTTTGGATTCCGAGCTCATCGCGCGAATCTTCAGCTTCATTTGTGCGCGTTTGCGCAGCACATCGCCGAGGTTAGACAGGGTTTCGGCCAGATTGCCGCCAGTTTCGCGCTGGATCGCCAGGGTAATGCAGAAGAAGTTGAACTCGGCAATACCCAAGCGGTCAGCGGTTTCCTGAAGCGATTCTTCCATCGTCCGGCCAATCTTGATCCGCTCGACCACGCCCTTGAATTCCACGCCAACGGGCCCGGGAACTTCCTGAGCGACCACACCAAGGGTTTCGGTCACCGGCAAGCCCGAGCGCAAACCGCGGACAAGCAAGTCGATTGCGTCGGGGAATTTCGTGTTGAACTGTTCGGTGCGCTTGTTGATGAAGAAATTCACCACCATATGAGGCAGGCCAGCACCGACCAGCAGGCCAATTCCTAAGGCCATCAAGGGGGCGCCTGACTTCAGATAGACAAGCACCGCAACGCCGAGGGCCAGTCCGATCGAAGAATAAAGATATTGCGAAAGAGTCCAGGTCTTGCCTGTCCGGTCTAGCCGCGTTGCCAAAGCTTCGGTCCGCGAACCAGAACCTTTGACCTTGAATGCTTTTGGTTTGCGCGCTGCAATGGCTTTCTTAAGCTGCGATTCAACCTTGGTATCAGTGCTCTCGGAATGGCGAAAACGCACAGCTTCGAGCCGGCGCTGGCTGGCCTTACCAACCGACGGACCGACAATCAGCGTATAGCCGATAGCCATCAATGCCATCAATCCGCAGGTAACCAGCAGGAGCTGTAAAATGCTCATGGTTATGTCCAGCCTTTCCTACACTTCATTCAAGGTTTTAGTGGGGTATGCCCGGCTGACACTGCCAGCCGGGCATACGCGCGATTTGATTATTCAGCCGGAACTGTCGTTGATGCCTTGGAGCTTTTCTTTGCTAGCAGCGATCTGAGATCGAAGTTACCGAGCAAGCTCTTCTTCTCCGGCTTCTCTCCTTCCGCATCTTCGTCGGTGGTACCGATGATATTTTCGGCAATCTGACGGATGACAGAGGCCGATTTGCTCGAGCGGTTGGCATCAGCGAAAGTTTGACCCAATTTGGCGGAATTGGCCGCGGCCTTGGCATCATATGGGATCGTAAAGTCGATCTTGCGTTCGATCGATGCTTCGAAATCGGCCTTGCTGATTTCCATGATCCCAGACTGAACCTTGTTGGCCACGATCAGCGGCTGCGCATGGGCAGCGTTGGTCTTGAGCCAAGACAGGATCCGGATCGTGTCGCGGGCCGAAGCCAGCGTCATATCGGTAGCCAGGACAACGACATTCACATCGGCCAGCAAATGCGGAAAGTTGATCAGCATGCTGCGCGGCAGATCGATCATCGTCATTTCGAACGCCTGGCGAAATTCTTCCTCCAGCTGCACAAATGCCGAACCATCGGTCATCAATGGCGAGTTTATCGGTGCCTCTGCGGACAGGATGGCCAGATTATCGTTGGCACGGATCATGGCGCGTTCGATGAACAATCCGTCGATCCGGCTTGGATTGTCGATCGCATCCATCAGGCCGCGGCCTGGCTCGAGATCAAGCGCCAGGGCGCCGGTCCCGAAATGGATGTCCAGATCGAGCAATGCTGTAGGCATCTTGTGATCGGTGCTGAACAACCAGGCCAGTGAAGTGGCCAATGTGGAAGCGCCGGCGCCGCCACGCGTACCGACCACTGCGGTCGAAATATGGCGCTTTGCAGCATCCGGATCGCTTGCTTTGGGCGAGGAGAACACTGCTTGCGCCTGAGTCAGGGAATCACGCAATTGGCCAGCCGAAAGCGGCTTGAGCAAATAGTCGTGAATGCCGCTGCCCAACAGATCGCGATATAGCCGCACATCGTTTACCTGACCGACCGCAATCACAACCGTACCGGGTTCGCAAACCTCGGCCAGAGCGTTGATATCGTTCAGCGGATCGCCGCTTTCGGACAGGTCGACCATCAAAATGTTCGGGCTGGCCGCGACTGAGAGCGTTTGGACTGCATTGCGCAGGCCGCCCTTAGCGCATTTTTCGGGCTGCCATCCCAATTCGATTACGACCGGACGAAGCACGTCCAAGGCAGCTTCATCACAGATGAAAGCGGCAAAGGGATCGCGATTGCCAGCGGCTCCGGGTTTCCAGGGTGCATTCATGATAATTTCCCTTATTCGTCAGACGCGGTGGCAGAAAGGCCGCCTTCACCAGTCGGTGCTTGGCTACGATAGCTTTGGATGGCTTTGGTCGATGTCGTAACGACTGTTTCGCCGGTGCCCTTCTGTCCGGTGATCAGATCTTCCGGATTAGCGACCATCGCAGCAAGGTTGCTGTTAATCGCGCAGCCATAACCAGAACGGGTGCCGTTATTGTAGTTCATGTCAGATTTTTCCGACCAATCAGGGCATCCAGGAACCGTGGCGGTGGAGCGCGTGATGATGACGCGCGCTTCACCTGGCTGGACATAGCCGGCAGTTACCGGTGCGCCTTCGCTGACCAGAATTCCGTGGCGCGCCGCCAATTTCGCGATAGCATCGCGAGTGGCCGGGCTCATCATGGGATCGTCAATCGAAATACGGTCGCCGTAACGCAGGTCCATGGTGTCGAACCAGTCGGCAAGCCGTGCTTGTTCGGCGATTGACAGGCCAGACGCTGCAGCCTTTACGTCGAACGCGAAGTTATTCCGTTCGACGACCGGCTGACGGATGCTTTCGAGACCGCGATTGGTGGGCATTCCGCCACATGCGCTGAGAGTTACCCCAAGCGAGAGGGCGAGAACGCCGGCTAGTTTGCGAGTTGATGCAATAGGCATTGTCTTCACCTTTCTTACTTGAGGCTAAAGCCGGGAACAGCAGCCGCATCGGCAGTCCGTTCCTTGTTGCGCTTGGTTTCTTTCGCATCGGCAGTCCGTTCTTCTGGCTTCGAGCCAGGGACAATCGCTGCGGGATCATACTGTGACACCGATGGCGGCGGAGCATCACCTTCGCGCAGGGTCGGCATTGGGCGCGAAGCCCCGCTGACACCGTCATTGTCCTTGAAGCCTAGCAAGCTTTGCAGTTCGGTAGCGGCACGGAAACCATCGGTCGGCAATTTGATGTCGCTCGCATTCACAGGCTTAACCAAATATGGTGTGACGATGATCACCAGCTCGGTTTCGCCCCGACGGAACGAACGCGAGCGGAACAGATTACCAAGAATTGGTGCGTCGCCCAATCCAGGTGTTTTATCGATCTGGTTCTGCGAGTTGTTGCTCATCAAGCCAGCAATCATGAAGCTCTGGCCAGAACCCAATTCGACGGTTGTTTCCGCCCGGCGAACCGTCAGAGCAGGAATTGTGAAGCCCTCTACGGTCACTGCTCCTTGTGTCGACAGCTCTGATACCTCTGGACGAACGCGCATAGATATCCGTCCATTGGCAAGCACCGTGGGTGTATACGACAGGCTGACACCAAACTTCTTATATTCTACAGTGGTGGTACCGAGGCCGCCGCTGCTCAGGATTGGAAACTCGCCGCCCGCAAGGAAATCAGCAGTTTCGCCCGAAAGTGCGGTCAGGTTGGGCTGTGACAAAGTGGTCACCAGACCCTCGCGTTCGGCAAGATCAAGCGCCCCCAGTAGATCGAGGCCGAGGAAGCGAGTAGCACCCGCGAGCGTGGCGCCCTGAGTAATCGGAACAATGGATGTCCCTGCGCCGCCACCAGGCAAAGCCAAGCCATCAGGCTGTGTGCCCAGTGGCTGACCTGCAGCAAACGAATTATATGATTGACGACCGGAGCCTACCCCGAATTTGAACCCGCCGGAGCCATCAATGCTGGTCAGACTTGCGCCAATGTCCCGCACCAGCGAACGGCTCACTTCGGCGAAACGCACTTGCAGATTAACCTGCAAAGGCGTTACCATTTTCAACCGGCTGATGACATTGCTGCCATCACCGACAAAAGCCTGCACCAGGCGTTCCGCCTCGGCGGCATCCTCAGGGGCTGCGACAGTACCTGTCAGCAACACGGTGTTGGATCCCATGGTTGAGACACTGATCTTAGCCTCGGGCATGGCGAGCGTCAGCAATTGATCGACGCTGTCGAGGTTGGATCCAACCCGAATGTTGGCGGACCACACAATGGCTCCGGCAGCGTTGCTGGCATAGACAGTGGTTTCACCGCCCGCCTTGGCGAACACATACAGCTGATTGCGGGATTTAACCTGCACATCGGCCACTTCTTCATTGGAAATGAAGATGTCGGCCATCGAACCAGGGATGTTGATCAATTCACCTCGGCCAATCGACAGGACGATATCCTGCGAAGGGCGATTGATGGACTGGGCATTTGCGGCCCCGGCAGGAACACCGGCAAGCGGCGCTACGGCGATGGCGGAAAGCAGCAAAGTAGCTGTCAGACGGCGTTTCATGGAATTGCCCCTCGAATTCGAGCCAGTGATCTGGCGGGCGAAAGTGGTGATTGCGCGGCTCATGTCAGTTCCTCCCCACAGGAACCGCGACGGTGTTTTTACCGCGAGTTACGCGGACAGTCGGCGGTGCAGGTGGTGGTGGCGGAGTCGCTACAGTTGCAGCTTTTGCACCATTGGGATTAGCCATGGAGCGGTTCTGGAACCGGGAGACATCGCCGCCGGTGACAAAGGTGGTTCCGGTGTCAACTGGACGCGAAATGGCCTGTGCCAGCAGCTTCTCTTCCTCTTCTGGGGTCGCATTGTCAGGAACCTTGATGTCCCCGGCAGCGATGGCCCGGTCGAGCTCAGCCTGATTGTCGGCGATTGACCGAAGCGACAGGCTCAGTGTGCCAATGGTTTGCGCGACAGCGACCTTCTCGGCGATTTTTGGTGTCACCTCGAGAGTAACTGTACGGAAAGCCCGGACAACAGTCTTGCCTTCGACCTTTTCCTGGGTCGTCGATTGGTCGGTCGCGAGAACCCGCATATTGCGCAGGAAGGTTTCTGATGCCTTTAATTCGCCAGATTCACCCGAAATACTTTGGGTCAGAACGATGTCCACTCGGTCACCCGGGAAAACAAAGCCTGCAACACCGGTCTTGGCTGAAACAGGGACGGTAACCGCCCGCATGCCAGGGCCAAGCGCCGCTGCAAGGAAGCCGCGATCGCCAGGGCTGACCAAAGAACCCTGAGTGACAGGTTCACCGGCAGACACTTGATAGCGTACTACGGTGCCCAGCAATTTGGCGATGTCGGATTCGCCGTCCAGGAAATATGCATCCTGAACCAGTTCTTCTGGCCACTGCTGGAAACTGATCGCATCTGCTGTAATGATCGTGCCAACGGGAAGCCCGCGTTGCGCCACCAGAACCCTTGGCCCCTGCGCTACAGCTGCTTCGGCTACTGGTGCCGGGGTACCGGCGAACATGCTCCGCGCTGCCAAAGCTGTACCGATCGCAATGATCAGTGCACCAAGCAGTAGAGCTAGCTTCTTCCTATCCATGGCTTTTCAAGCCCCCTATTCAGCCCCGAGAAAATTCAATTGGGCGTTGTGTTTAATATGGTTACGAGACGTTGGTTAAAATCTGGTTTAGCCCACCGAAACGCCGAGGACGGCGCCCGCGATGGGAAGGTGATGAAAACCGATGACCCACAGGCCGGCGGCGGAGATTGCGACCCCATACGGGATGGCTAAACGGTCACGCTGGCGGCGCATGACATGCCATGCGCCCATGCCAATCGTCAGCACGCCGCCCAGCAGAGCCATGATGATAAGTAATTCCAGGAACCAGTCTGGCTGGATCCATAATGCAAGCGCGGTCAGCAATTTGACATCGCCGCCGCCCATCATGCCGAAATTGAACATGATCGCCAGAACAGCAAATGCGCCGAGAGCTACCCCAATCTGTATCGCAACATCGGGATACAGAGACATTCCGCTGGCCCACCAGAACAGCGGCGCGCCCAGCGCGATGACGGCATTGAGCCGATTGTCGATCTGGCGCCGTTGAATATCGGTAAACGCTGCAATCAGCAGCGCGATTGCCAATGCAACCAGCAATCCGTAGTGAAAATATCCGCTAAGCATTAATGCCCCCAAAGTCCCTATGGAAACACCTGCTACAGACGAGGGCTTACCAAATAGTAACCAAGCATTGGAGGTTCACATTAGCCAAGCCGATAAACCAGCTATCAACCGCGAACGGGATCATCCAATGATTGATCGCCGCAAGATCCCTGCTGACGCGGTGGAATCTACGTGGTCTGCGCCCGATGGTTATGCGATCCGGCGGATCGATTGGGCCCGTTTGAACACTGCGGCCAATGACGCTCCGCGCGGCTCTATTTTGTTTATGCCCGGGCGCGGGGATGCCTATGAAAAATATCTCGAAACGCTGGAGCAATGGCACCGTAATGGCTGGCAAGTAACCGCCGCCGATTGGCGCGGACAGGCTGGATCAGGCCGGCTGGGCAATGATCCGGTGACCGGGCATGTTGGCGACTTTTCGGTCTGGATCGACGATATTTCGGCGTTTTGGGCGCAATGGAAAACGTCAATGCCTGGGCCGCATATTATTGCCGGACATTCCATGGGCGGGCATTTAGTCATGCGGGCGGTAGCGGAACGCAGGATCGATCCCGATGCTGTGGTCTTGTCAGCCCCGATGCTGGGTTATTCCCCTTCGTTATTGCCAGTTCCTTTGCTGCACAGCGCGGCAAGATTAATGGCCCTGCTTGGCGATCCGGCACGTCCTGCATGGAAATGGAGCGAGAAGCCCGGGGAATTGCCCGTTGGTCGGATCGACTTACTGACTCATGATCTTGAGCGTTATGAGGATGAACTGTGGTGGCGCGAACAACGCCCTGAATTGGTGATGGGGCCGGGTAGCTGGCGGTGGGTCGAACGCGGTTATGCATCCACCCGCGGGCTGGAACGGGCCGGAGTACTCGAAGCAGTGACACAGCCAGTTCTGCTGATCGGTGCCTCCAACGATAAATTGGTCGATATAGGGGCAATCGAGCGCGCCGCTGCACGTTTGCCGCATGGCGAATTGCTCGAACTTGGCGATGAAGCTCGTCATGAGGTGTTGCGCGAGGTTGATCCAGTGCGTGATCGGGTGATGGCCGCGATTACAGACTTTCTTGATCGTACCGTGCCCAAGGCTGTGCCAAAAACTGGGCCGAAGACTTCTCCAAAGCCTGGACAATCTGACGCAGTGGCGAACTTAAAAGCAGGCTAAATTCTCTTGGTTAAGCACTATGACATTGCAATTATCGGCTGCGGGATGGCCGGGGCCAGCCTGGCGGCAGAGCTTGCGCCGCATGCCAGCGTGCTGGTGCTGGAGGCAGAGGATCAGCCTGGTTACCATGCGACCGGTCGTTCGGCAGCATTCTGGGAGGAATGTTATGGTGGGCCGCAAATCGTCCCACTTACGCTGGCATCCGGCCCCTATCTGCGCGAGCATGGCTTTCTAATGCCGCGCGGCGCGCTGTACATTGGCCGCGACCAGGATGCCGCCGCGCTGGGTAACTTCATGGACCGCTTTGCTGGCAGTGGCGCGACCATCGAGCGTCTTGGCGCAGATGCGCTGGCGCAGCGGGTGCCGGGGTTGCTGCCCGAATGGACCGGCGGCGTTTGGCAACCGGCTTGTTCGGATATCGATGTTGCTGCGCTGCACGCGCATTATCTCGCAGCGATGCGCAAAAATGGTGCGGATTTGGAAACTCGCGCCCGTTTGGCATCTGCGTCCCATGGTGAGGCTGGCTGGGCTCTGGCGACCGAGGCCGAGAGCGAGTTCACCGCTGCGACATTGGTGAATGCGGCGGGCGCCTGGGCCGATACCATTGCGAAAATCGCTGCCGTCCCGCCAATCGGGATCGAGCCAAAACGGCGAACAGTCGCTCAGGTACGTACCGATCCCGCGCCGCCCAATGATTTGCCGCTGATACTTGATGTCTCCGGCAAATTTTACTTCAAACCGGAAAACGGTCGGCTGTGGCTCAGTCCGCATGATGAAGAACCTTCCGCCCCATGCGATGCAGCGCCAGACGAACTGTCGGTTGCCACGGCAATCGAGCGGCTGCAGCAAACCGTTGATTGGCGGGTGGAGCAGGTTGAGCATAAATGGGCGGGCTTGCGCAGCTTCGCGCCAGACCGGCTGCCGGTATATGGATTCGATCGCCATGTGCCAGAATTCTTCTGGTTTGCCGGGCAGGGCGGCTTCGGCATTCAGACCGCGCCAGCAGCGGCGCGTCTGGGCGCGCAAATCATCTTGGGCCTGCCGCAAGATGCGATGACTCAGTCCCTCGACCGGGCAATATATTCGCCAACACGCTTCGGGTAGATTTATTTGGTTTAGCGGTTAAGTTGTTATCCTTTGTCAACACAGGAGACCAATCAGTGGCACATCATTTCAAGATCAAGAAGAACAAGGCTGGCGAGTTCGTTGCCTATTTCATGTATAATGCAGAACCGATTTTCTGGACTGAAGGTTATTCCAGCAAAGCGAGCGCAAAGAATGCAATCGAGTCGGTTCAGAAAAACGGCCCTGGCGCAGAAACCGTCGACGAAAGCTGATATGGGGGATGCGGGAAGCGGGGACCAATCCGCCGCTTCCCGGATTACTTAGATAAGGATCAAGCTTCGGCTTGCGCCCGATCTGCTGCGTCGCTGGCCAACTGATCAACCCTCTCGTTTTCGGGGTGGCCATTATGGCCCTTTACCCAATGCCAACTGACCGAATGGTGCTTCGCCGCGTCGATCAATTCGTGCCACAAATCTTCATTGCGGACAGGTTTCTTACTGGCGGTTTTCCAGCCGCGGCGCTGCCAGCCATCGATCCACTTGGTCATTCCGTCGAGGACATATTTGCTGTCGGAATATAGATTGATCTCGCAAGGTTCGATCAGCGCGTTCAGTGCGTGAATAATAGCGGTCATTTCCATCCGATTGTTGGTGGTATCCGGATCACCGCCCGACAATTCCTTTTCATGACTGCCCATGCGTAGCAATGCACCCCAGCCGCCTGGGCCAGGATTGCCCTTGCACGAGCCATCCGTGAAAATTTCGACCTTCTTCATCTTGCTAATTGTGTCCTAGATTGCCCGCCTGCGGAATGCGGTGTGGCCATGCTCGGCGTAGAATTCCAGCCGTTTCATGAAATCCATCGGATCCTTGCGCTTTACCAGCGCATCGTCTGGCGTATTTATCCAGTCAAAGGCCCGGGTTGCGGCAAAGCGCATCGCCGCACCTTGCGCCAGCAATGGCAACGCCGAAAGTTCTGCATCAGACAGGGGCCGGACTGATTCATAACCAGCCATCATCGCCGCGCCGATTTCGGGCCGAAATACCGTGCCGAGATCGCCGAAGCACCATGCAGCATGGGTCACAGCCAAATCGTAAGCGGTGATATCGGTGCAGGCGAAATAGAAATCTATCAGGCCAGTAACTTCGTTGCCCAGCATCAACACGTTGTCGGGAAAAAGGTCGGCGTGAATTGTTGAATGAGGCAGGTCTTCTGGCCATTCAGACAAGAGCCGCGGCATATGCTGGCTTATGATGCCGGGTAGCGCCGGATCAATCTCGGCCAAATGATCGCCGCATTGGTCAAATAATTTCTGCCAATCTACGGGGCGAAGGTCATTTTTTCTGGTGTCAGCAAAATCAGCCGAGGCGAGGTGAATTCCGGCCAGAGCCGCACCGACCGCCTTGGCCTGCGCCTCAGTCGGATTTTCAATTGAGACGCCGGGCAGAAATTCAATCAGCGCAATCGCCTTGCCGTCCAGCGTACGCGATGCATTTCCTGTACGGTCATGAATGGTGCGCGGAACCGGTCCATCTTTCGCAGACAAATGGTCGAGCAGGCCGAGGAAGAAAGGCAGATCGTCCAGATCGATACGCCGTTCATACATCGTCAGAATGAACCGTGTTTGCGGGTTGCCCGCCGAATCCAGCGCGCCGTCTGACCCGGTTGTTTCAACCAGCCAATTGCTGTTGGAGACACCTTCCGCGATGCCTTTGACCGAAACCAATTCGCCAACATCATATTCCGTGATCAGCGCTGCAAACTGGTCCGCACCAAGATGAGTGTAAACCGCCACCTACCGGTCAAGCCTTGTCGGTAAGTTGCCGTGGGAGTTTAAAGACCATCTTTTCCACCGCGCTGACCAATGTGTGTTCTTCGACTTCGCGCCATTCAGAAAGCCGGTCAACGACTTCTCGTACCAGCTTTTCTGGTGCAGATGCACCGGCGGTAAGGCCAAGCGTGCCAACTCCTTCCAGCCATGCCGGGTCGATATCGTCCGCTCGCTGGATCAACCGAGCATCGGTTCCGCATTTCTCCGCGACTTCAACCAGCCGCACGGAATTGGAACTGTTGGGAGCTCCGATCACCAGTACCAGATCGCTCCCGGGGGCAATTTCCTTCACCGCCGCCTGCCGATTGGACGTGGCGTAACAAATATCTTCCGCCTTCGGGCCAATGATCTGTGGATACTTCGCGCGCAAAGCGGCGACGATCCCTGCGGTGTCATCAACCGAAAGCGTGGTTTGTGTCAGAAATGCCAAGGTCTCGGCAGGGCCGAACATGAGAGCATCAACATCTTCGATGGTTTCCACCAGAGTCATCTTGCCATCCGGCACTTGTCCCATGGTCCCAATTACTTCTGGGTGGCCGCGGTGGCCGATAAACAGAATGTGACGATCGTCCTTTATCTGGCGTTCAGCCTCGCGGTGGACCTTGCTGACCAGCGGGCACGTCGCGTCGAGATAATCGAGCCCGCGCCGCTCTGCCTCGGCAGGAACTGCCTTGGGCACACCATGAGCACTGAATACTACCGGCGCACCGTCTGGCACTTCGTCCAGTTCTTCGACAAATATTGCGCCTTTGGCCTTCAGCCCATCGACCACGTAGCGGTTGTGGACAATTTCATGCCGGACATAGACCGGCGCGCCGTAGCGTTCGAGCGCGCGCTCGACGATCTCGATGGCGCGGTCGACACCGGCGCAAAAGCCGCGCGGGGCTGCGATTAACAGGGTTAGCGCAGGGCGTGCGCCAGCCGAAGAGTTTTGCAAGGGAGCGTTCATGTTTCCGCCTCTAGCGCTTTGCTGTCCGGCCCGCTAGGGCGACGTTATTCGAATTCCGAAGGATTTTCCTGATGACGCCTACTCGCCGCTCTTTGCGTATTATTCTCCCACTCGCCGCAGTCGCTACGGCCCTGTCTGGCTGCTCGAAAGAAGGCGAGCTGGTGATCGACCAAGGGGTCGGTATCTCCGCGATTCGTTCTGTCTGTCCTGCTGTTGGCGTGCCTGATTTCACGGGTGATATCACAACTTTCCGCGCCGCCGGTGACCAAACCGCCGCTAATCTGGACGTCACTGCAACAATCACCAATGTCCGCAGTCAGTGCAATGATACTGGCGAGAAAGTCTATTCCGAAGCCAGTTTCGATGTGCTTGCCCGCCGGACTGACACTCGCGGCGAACGCCGGGTCGAATTGCCCTATTATTCCGCCGTTCTGCGCGGCGGTAGCGCGGTACAGGCCAAGCGAATCGGAACTGTCGTCGTCAATTTTGCTGATGGTCAGGAACGCGCGCAGGGCAGCGCGAAGGCTGGTGCCTTCGTCGACCGCGCCGAAGCGACCTTGCCGCCTGAAATTCGCGAACAGATTACGCGCCGCCGCAAGTCAGGCGACGTAGATGCTGCGCTCGATCCACTGGCTGATCCGCAGGTGAAGGCAGCGCTGGCCCGTGCGACCTTTGAATTGCTGGTTGGTTTTCAGCTGAGCGAAGAGCAATTGGCCTATAACGCCACGCGCTAAGCCGCTTAATTCCAGGTTTGCTTGCGATTTTGGGCGGTTCGTTTAACCGCTTGGGTCATGTCCAAATCAACAGAACCTGCCCCATTGCAAACACTCCACTCCGCATTCGCGGAGAAGGTTGCTGCTGTCCTCAACGCGCTTGAGCTGGAGGGCGCCTTGCCGCCGGAAAGCCCTCGCGGCAATGTTGCTGTCGAACCGCCGCGTGATCCCAGTCACGGCGATCTGGCGACCAATGCCGCGATGGTGCTGGCTAAACAGGCCCGCACCAATCCGCGCGAACTCGCCGCCAAAATGGTCGAGAAGCTGGAAGCGGACCCCGATATCGATTCGGCGGAAATCGCCGGGCCCGGCTTTATCAATATGCGTATATCGGATGCGGCATGGCGCGCAGAATTGTTGGCAATCGCCAAATTGGGCGATAATTACGGCCGCTCGGACAAGGGCGCAGGCGTCACCGTAAACGTTGAATATGTCTCGACCAATCCAACCGGTCCGATGCATATGGGCCATTGCCGCGGCGCGGTGGTGGGCGATGCGCTGTCATCGCTGCTGCAATATACCGGGCATAAGGTGATCCGCGAATATTACGTCAATGACGCTGGATCGCAGGTCGATACGCTCGCCCGGTCAGTTCATCTGCGGTACCGCGAGGCATTGGGTGACGACATCGGCGCCATTCCCGAAGGGCTGTATCCGGGTGACTATCTGGTGCCCGTGGGTCAAGCGCTGGCGAAGGAATTGGGGGACCGGTTCAAGGACGATGCTGAAGAACACTGGCTGCCAATTTTTCGTGCCCAATCGGTGGATGCGATGATGGACATGATCCGTGCCGATCTGGCCTTGCTGGGTATCAAGCATGATGTGTTCTCTTCAGAAGCCGCACTGCAATTGGCCGGGAAACCGGCCAAGGCAGAAGCGTGGCTGCGTGAACATGATCTGGTCTATGACGGCATTCTGGAAGCGCCCAAAGGCAAGGTGCTGGACGATTGGGAACCGGTAGAATTACCGCTGTTCCGCTCCACCCGGTTCGGGGACGATCAGGACCGTCCGATCAAGAAGTCGGATGGGAGCTGGACCTATTTCGGGGCCGATCTGGCCTATCATTTCCAAAAAGCAGAGAATGCTGACGCTCTGATCAATATTTGGGGCGCGGACCATTCGGGCACTGTTAAGCGGATCAAGGCGGCGGTCGCCGCGCTGACCGAAGGCGCAGGCCGCAAAATCCCATTTGATGTAAAGCTGGTGCAAATGGTCCAGTTGATGCGGGCCGGCGAGCCGATCAAAATGTCCAAGCGTTCGGGCAATTTCATCACCATCGCGGATATGGTCGAGGAAGTTGGCAAGGATGTCGTCCGCTTCACCATGCTCAGCCGCAAGCCGGAAGCACAGATGGAATTCGACTTCGCCAAAGTGGTCGAGGCATCGAAGGAAAATCCGGTTTTCTACGTCCAATATGCCCATGCGCGGATTCATTCGACCTTGCGCAAGGGTGCCGCCGAGGGCTTTGCTCCCTCCGCCGAACACATCGATAGCTTGGGCGTGGAAGAGCTGGAACTGATCAAACAGGCCGCGCAATTCCCCCGTACCGTAGAGGCGGCGGCACTGGCGCGGGAACCGCACAGGTTGGCGTTCTATCTCTACGAGCTTGCCGGTGCATTCCACGCCTATTGGAATTTGGGTAATGATAATCCGGCAAAGCGGTTCATCGTGGCACAAGATGCCGATTTGAGCGGTGCAAGGCTTTTCCTTGCCAGCCAGATCGGGCAGGTTCTGCGTAATGGTCTCGCCCTGCTAGGGGTTGAGGCAGTCGAGGAGATGTAAGGATGTCAGGTCTTGAGGGAACTGGTCGCGAAGGTGATGAGCCGTTGGACGACGGTGTAGAAAGTGAATATTCCATCGACGACGTCGAAGAATTGTCACTTAGCGAAGGTGAAGAGCCGCTACCGTGGCTTGAATCCGGCGATTATGATGACGAGGAAGAAGGCGTCGATACCGGCCGGATTATCGGCTTTGTCGTTATGGCCGCTTTGGCTCTTGCGCTGCTGTTCGGCGCAATCTGGTTTTTCTCCAACCAAAGCACAGATCCTGAATTGATCGCCGATGGTAGCACAATCGAGGCACCTGAAGGTCCGACAAAGGAAAAGCCTGAGGCTCCTGGCGGACGAACTTTTGCTGGCACCGGCGATGTCGCCCCTGCCGTCAGTGAAGGTCAAAGCCGCGAGGGTCGCTTGGCTGATCAGCCAGCACCCAAGCCGACCATTGATGTCGCGACAACCACCAATACCGCAACGACTAATACCGCTGCCACTGGCGGTGTTGCGGTGCAGGTTGGCGCCTATTCCACCAAAGCAGGCGCTGAAACCGGCTGGAACGCTCTGAATCGTCAGACGGACGCGATCAAAGGCTTCAAATACCGCATTGTCGAAGGCAAGGCGGACATTGGCACAGTCTACCGCTTGCAAGCAGTCGCCGCGGATGCTGCAGCTGCAAAAAGCCTCTGTGATACACTGCGCGCCGATGGGCTGGCCTGTCAGGTTAAATAGCACGGCAACCCGTGTGAAATTGCATAAATCATGGGGCTGGATGTATTGCGCATCTGGCCCCGTTTTCTTGGCGACCACCTGGCGCGTGGGCTGTCCACATTCTCAGCGCCGCAAAACCTTGCAGAAGCGCTGCATTCCTGCGACTTTCCGACCATGACACCTGCTATCTTCGGAACAACCGGCCTCAGCCTGACTGCAGACGAGCACGCGTTTTTCCGTGAGGCTGATCCGGCGGGTTACATTCTGTTTGGTCGAAATTGTGAAACCCCCGACCAGTTACGCGCTCTGACTGATCAATTGCGCGAGATTCATGGGCGCGAACATCTGTTCATCTGCATTGACCAGGAAGGCGGGAGAGTGGCCCGCCTGCGGCCGCCGCATTGGGCAGGCTTTCCTTCCGGAGAGGTTTTCGACCACCTGTATGACATCGCCCCCGCCACCGCGATCGAGGCAGCGCGCGTCAACGCAGAAGCGTTGGGGATCGAATTGTCCGAAGCGGGGATCACCGTTGATTGCCACCCGCCGCTCGATGTCCGCCAACCGGGCGCGCACGATGTGATCGGTGACCGGGCGCTGGGGTCCGAGCCAATGCGGGTGGCGGCGTTGGGCCGCGCGATCTTGGACGGATTGGCCCGCGCCGGGGTGGCTGGCTGCGTCAAGCACATGCCCGGTCACGGCCGGACGACCACTGACACGCATAAGGAAATGCCGACTGTTACCGCCAGCGATGCGGAGCTGGAAGTGGACCTTGCGCCATTTAAGACTTTGTCCGATGCGCCCATCGGGATGACTGGCCATTTGCTGTTCACTGCGTGGGACAAGGATAATCCGGCCACGCTCTCGGCCTATGTTATCGAAAAGATCATTCGCCAACGGATCGGTTTTGACGGCCTGCTTTTGACTGATGACATTGATATGGAGGCATTGTCCGGCACTGTGCCTGAACGGTCGGAACTGGCGATTTCAGCAGGCTGTGATCTGGTGCTCAATTGCTGGGCCAAAATGGATGATATGACCGGGATTGTTGATCGGTTGCCCGACATTTCCGATAAAGCGAAGGTGCGGCTCGACCGCGCTTTGGCCGGGACGCGGATCGGCATGCCGCAGAATGACAAGGCGGAATTACTGGCCAAACGTGATGCTCTGTTGGCGGTATCCGAGGCGCCTGCGGGGGTGATGGGATGAGTGAGCTCGACCTGATCGTTGAAGCTCCCCAGCAGGATGCGCAGGATGATTGGGTTGGCCCGGCCTCCGCGCAAGATGATGATGCGGCGCTGTATCTGGAGCTGGACGGGTGGGAAGGGCCGCTTGATCTGCTGCTCGACCTCGCACGGCGCCAGAAGGTTGATCTGCGATCGATTTCAATCCTCGCATTGGTTGATCAATATCTGATCTATATCAATCGGGCAGAGGCGTTGCGGCTGGAACTGGCAGCGGACTATCTGGTGATGGCGGCATGGCTCGCTTACCTCAAATCCTCTCTGTTGCTGCCGAAGGAGGAGCAGGACGATCCCAGCCCAGAAGAACTGGCGATACGGTTGCAATTACGGCTCCAGCGTTTGGGAGCCATGCGCGAAGCGGCGGCGCGGCTGATGGCGCGCGACCGGATCGGGCGCGATGTATTTGTCCGCGGCGCGCCCGAAGGTTTGCGGATCGACCGCAAGAACCAGTGGCAATGCGATTGGTTCGCGCTGGTGCAGGGCTATGGTCAGGTCAAGGCCCGCACAGCGCCTACCGTCCATATGGTCCGCAATCGGCCAGTGATGACGCTGGAAAGTGCGCTTGACCGGGTGTCCTCAATGCTTGGCGTCACCCTGGATTGGATGCAATTGGAGGAATTCCTTCCGCCGCACGCCGAACCTCGCCTTCGCCGGTCGGCACTCGCTTCCAGCTTTGTTGCGGCGCTGGAACTGGCGCGGACGGGTAAGGCGGAATTGGCGCAGGATGTAGTTTTCGGGCCGCTTCGGTTGCGGAGGATTTCCGGGTGAGTGAAAAGCCAGACGAGTTCCTGCGTGCGGTAGAAGCGACCCTGTTTGCGTCTGAAACGCCGATGAGTGTCGAGGCGCTCGCTGCTCATCTGGGCGACGCGGCGATTTCCGACATTCGGGCTGCACTGCAGGAAATCGCCGCCGATTATGCGCAGCGCGGCGTGCATCTGGTTGAGCGCGCCAAGCGCTGGCATTTCGAAACAGCGCCCGACCTTGCGCACTTGCTTCGCCGTGAACGCGAACAGGTCCGCCGGCTTTCGCGTGCGGCCACCGAAGTGCTGGCAATTATTGCCTATCACGAGCCAGTTAGCCGGGCCGAGATCGAATCGATTCGCGGCGTTCAGACCGCCAAGGGCACGCTCGATGTGTTGCTGGAGGCAGGTTGGGCGCGGGTTGCCGGCAGGCGCGAAGTGCCCGGGCGTCCGGTAATCTATGCGACCACGCCTGAGTTTCTGGAACATTTCGGCCTCGCATCTCGCCGTGATCTACCTGGCATTGACGAATTAAGGGCCACTGGACTGCTCGATCCGGTAGATGATGCATTTGATGCTCTGATGGGACCGGATGATGATCCTGATGGCGGAGATGAGCAGAGCATGTCCGGTCAGAGCGAAGCTGCCGCGGATATCCGTTAGGTGAAGTTGTCCGCGATATGCCAACGGATTAAATCGCGCTGGAATAAGGTCGTGCAAGCGCCTATAACGGAGCTAACGTAACTCGGAAGGTTCATCATGTCGCTCGGCCCCTGGCAGCTAATTATTATCGCGCTGGTTATCCTTGTCCTGTTCGGACGTGGCCGGATTTCTGAAATGATGGGTGATTTCGGCAAAGGAATCAAAAGCTTCAAGCAGGGCATGACCGAAGAGGACAGCGCCCCCAGCAAATCGGCAGATCGGATCGAGGGGCCGGCTGGGGATGCAAAGCCGGCATCTTCTACCAAGGAAGAAACAAGCCCGTCGAACAAATCCGATCCAGCTGGCTGAACCGTCCAATTCTAGTTTTCTGGCCCCTGACCTTTAAGGCGAGCCGCATAGATGTTTGATATTGGCGCAAGCGAATTGCTGGTCATTGTGATCGTGGCCGTGCTGGTTATCGGTCCCAAAGACTTGCCGCTCGCCCTGCGGACCGCCGGGCGCTGGATTGGTAAGGTTCGCCGTGTCTCCGCCCAATTCCGCACCGGTTTCGATGCCATGGTGCGCGAAGCGGAAATGGAAGACATGGAAAAGAAGTGGAAGGAGCAGAACGCCAAGATCATGGCGGACAGTGCCTCTGGCGACGCCCCTGACAATGCCCCAGACACCCTGGCTGGGGAAACGACAAGTGGCGTCAGTGAAGGCGCCGGTTCTGAGATGACCCCGCTCGCGAAGGCCGAACCTCTAGCCAAGAAACCGGCCGAACCCAAGCCAAAGGCTGGCCCGAAAACGGCTGGTAAAAAACCGGCGAGTAAGAAACCAGCTAAATCACCAACTCCCAAGACTTCAAAACCGAAGACATCATCACCGAAGACATCATTACCGAAGTCTGGGGCGCAGGGCGACGAACCGCTGCTGCCACTTGGCAAGCCGAAGGCGGGATAGGCAGCCATGGCGATAGAACCCAACGATATCGACGAATCGCAGGCACCGCTGCTCGATCATCTGATCGAACTGCGCGGGCGTCTGGTTCGCTGCGTCATCACGCTGGCGCTGGCCTTTGCAGTTTGCCTATATTTTGCTGATGATATCCTTGGCTTTCTGGTGTTGCCGCTGACCAAGGCGTTCACACCGGGCACGGGGCAGCTGATCTTCACGCAGCTTTACGAAGTGTTCTTTGTCGAACTGAAGGTCGCATTATTCGCCGGTTTCTTCGTAAGTTTCCCGATCATTGCCAACCAATTATGGGCGTTTGTGGCACCGGGTCTATATGCCAAAGAGAAAAAGGCGTTTCTGCCGTTTTTGCTGGCTACGCCGGTGCTGTTCACCAGCGGGGCCGCGCTGGCTTACTTCGTGGTCATGCCGACAGCATTCAAGTTTTTCCTTGGCTACGAGGGCACTGCGGGCGGACTAAAGATTGAGGCATTGCCCTCGGCAGGAGAGTATCTCTCGCTGGTAATGCAGTTCATTCTGGCTTTCGGAATAAGCTTCCTACTGCCAGTGCTTCTGCTGCTGCTGAACCGGGCCGGGATTGTCACCCGCCAGCAATTATCCAGTGCCCGGCGCTATGTGGTGGTGTTGGTGGTGGCCCTGTCAGCGATTGTCACGCCGCCAGATCCAGGATCGCAATTGATCCTGGCTATTCCGTTACTGTTGCTGTTCGAAGGGTCGCTCGTGATCATGTGGCTGGGTGAGCGGCGCGCCAAGAAGCAGGACACTGACGAAACCGCAGTGGTTGAAAAGGATTAGCGGAGCCGCTTTGCGCGATATTGCTACTGCTTGTGATGGATCGAAGGCAATGAAGCACAATCTGCCTGCAGAAGCATCGCTTCGGCGAATGATCCAATGATCCAAACCACTAATCTCGCCGACGCACAAAAACCGGTCCGTCAGGCCCCGTTCTTAATTCATCAATTGCCCGAAATTGCTGCTGCTCGGTCAAATACCCGATTTCCGCCTACCCAAGTCTGCAATACAATGGTGTCGCGAATTTCGTCTGGGCTGGCCATCAACGGATCGCGGTCAACCAACAAGAAATCGGCGCGCTCCCCAGCAACCAATCTGCCGAAGCGTCCTTCAGCGAATCCGGCATAGGCACCGCCATAGGTAAAGGCGGTGAGTGCCTGTTCGCGGTTGATTTTTTCCTGTGGCTGCCAGCCGCCAAACGGTTGTCCGGCGGCGTCCATCCTGGTGAACGCGGCGGCGAGCCCGGCAAATGGATCGACCGATTCGACCGGTGCGTCCGACCCGAATGCCAAGGAAGAACCGGCCGCAGCGATACTGTTCCAAGCATAAGCTCCGCTCAGGCGGTCCATGCCTAGCCTAGCCTCCGCCATGGTCCGGTCCGATGTCTGATGGACGGGCTGCATTGATGCGATGATGCCGTGTTTGCCGAATAGGGCGAGTTCTGCCGGGTCAACGATCTGGGCGTGTTCGATTCGCCAGCGCCGATCACCTTTATAGGTACCGGACATATCCTCGATCGCAGCCAACACTTCGGAATTGGCGGCGTCGCCAATGGCATGGATCGCCAATTGGAATTTATCGAGCGCGGCGCGGCTCATCAGATTGCGCAATTGTGATGATGTCATGAACGGCAGGCCGACATTGCCCGCATCATCAGCATAGGGGCGTTTCAGCCATGCGCCGCGTGAGCCCAAGGCTCCGTCCAGATATAGTTTCACCCCATTCAGCCTCAATCTGTCGTCATATAACCAAGGGGAGGGGCCGGGGCCTCCAATCAATTCCATTGCCTCGACCCCGGCTGCATAAGACATGATCCGAACATTCAGCCACCCGCCGTCCCCAGCGCGGCGGAATGATTGCCAGTCCTCGATTGTGGTCCCCATGTCAGCCACGCTTGTAACGCCATTTCGAAGCAGGATTGCCTGTGCTTCTTGTAATGCCAGATCACGATCTTCCGGGCGCGGCTTGGGTAATTGTTTCCAGACCAGATCCATCGCGGCGTCGACGAAAATACCCGACGGCTGTTTTGATCCGGCGATCCGCTCAATCCGTCCGCCGGTCGGGTTGGTGCTGGCCGCGGTTATTCCGGCGAGCTTCATGGCCGCAGTGTTGGCCCAGCCTGCATGGCCATCGACCCGGCCAAGCCAGACTGGACGGTCTGGCACAACCGCGTCCAGTTCGGCGGCGGTCGGGAAGCGGCCAAGGCCCCATTTCTCCTGGTTCCAGCCGCCGCCAATGATCCATTTGTTGCCGGGGTTTTGAGCGGCATAGGCAGTGATCTTTGCTTGTGCATCGGCGAGTGAAGTCGTCTCTGACAAATCCAGCGTCAATGCGGCGAAGCCGATCCCCATGACGTGGGCATGGGCATCAATCATCCCGGGGATGACAAATTGACCCTTGCCGTCGAGCAGGAAATCCACCCCGGTTGGGCGCTGGTCGCCGCGCTTCAGAACCAGTTTGATCCGTCCGTCATCGTCAATCCACAGGCCGGTAAAGCGGTCTACCCTGCCATCCTCGCCGATCGTCATACCTTGCACATTATCGACCAATGTGTCGGCAGATGCGGGGCCAGCAATGCCCAGTGCAAATGCTGCGGCAAAACCCGAAAGGGTATAAGTGAAACGGGCGGTCATAACTTTGTCCATTAACGGGTCCCTTGGGGCAGGCGGCGGATTAGCGAACTGGTGTCCTGCCGTCCGCCGCCCATTTCTTGAATTTCAGCGTAAAACTGGTCAACCATCACGGTGACCGGGGATGACAGGCCAAGGCGCTCCGCTTCCTCCAGTGCATAGCCGAGATCTTTGCGCATCCAGTCGACCGCAAAGCCGAAGTCAAACTCGCCCGCGACCATGGTGGGCCAGCGGTTTTCCATTTGCCAGCTTTGTGCTGCGCCGCCAGAAATCGCCTCCAGCACTTTGTCGGTATCCAGCCCGGCTGCTGCGGTCAGGCGGATCGCTTCGCTAAGGCCCTGCAGGACCCCGGCGATGCACATCTGGTTGGCCATTTTGGCGGTCTGGCCGGCGCCATCTGGCCCGACATGGACTATCCGAGCGCCATATGCTGCCATGATCGGGCGGGCACGTTCAACCGCCTCGGGAGCTCCGCCGCACATAATCGCGAGCTTGCCATTCTCGGCCCCGGCCTGACCGCCGGAAACCGGCGCATCGACTGCCGCGAAACCATTTTTGGCGGCCCCGGAGGCAAGACTGCGCGCCATCTTGGCGGAAACTGTGGTGTGATCGATAAACAATGCGCCCTCAGCTATGGTGAAAAATGCGCCGTCCTCGCCCTGTGTCACCTGCTGAATGTCTTCATCATTGCCGACGCAGGTGATGATAATGTCAGCGCCTTTTGCTGCGAGTGCCGGAGTTTTCGCGATCTGGGGCGCATGGCCAAGTTCGCGCTGCGCCGCCTGCCAGCTGGCAGCCTTGGCGTGTGTACGGTTGTAAGCGGTGATGTGATGCCCAGCGCCGAGCAAGTGCCCTGCCATCGGCCCGCCCATTACGCCAAGCCCGATAAAGGCGATCTTTTGTTGATGATTCATGAGCGGGGAATGCGGCAAGAATCTGTGCAAAGCAATTCCATTGGTAGAAAGTGTTTTCGCCTGTTCCCCGGTGACAATAATTCGCCTAACGATCATTTCATGAGCAAGAGCCCCGCACAATCGCCCGCAAACGCCAAATTTGCTGCCGGATCATCCGGTGATGCGCCCAGCGCTGCTCCGTGTGATGCCCCAATTGAAGTACTTTCGATCGACAGTATTCGCGCTGCGGCTGAAAGGATCAAGGGCGCCGTTGTGCATACTCCGACGATGCATAGCATCACCTTGTCGGAGATCACCGGTGCCGAAATTTGGCTGAAATTCGAAAATTTGCAATTTACCGCGGCCTATAAGGAGCGCGGCGCGCTCAATGCGCTGTTGTTGATGGACCCGGAACGCAGCGCACGCGGGGTCATCGCAGCCTCGGCCGGTAACCATTCGCAGGGCCTCAGTTATCACGGCAGGCGGCTGGGCATACCGGTTACGATTGTGATGCCGCGCACGACACCCACAGTAAAGATTATGCAGACCGAAAGCGTCGGCGGCAATGTGGTGTTGGAAGGTGAAACGTTCGACGAGGCCTATGCGTATGCGCGCCAATTGGAGGCCGAGCGAGGGCTGACTTTCGTGCATCCGTTCGATGATCCCGATGTCGCCTCTGGGCAGGGTACAGTGGCGCTGGAAATGTTTGCCGACACGCCGGACCTTGATTGCATCGTCGTCCCGATTGGCGGGGGCGGACTGATTTCCGGCATGGCAACTGTCGCCCGCGCGCTCAAACCTGAAATGAAGGTTTACGGGGTGCAGGCAGCGCTATTCCCCTCGATGTATGCCAAGATCAAGGGCGAGGAAATGCCTTGCGGCGGTGATACGCTGGCGGAAGGTATCGCGGTGAAATATCCGGGCGAATTTACTTCGCGAGTAGTTGCGGACCGGGTGGACGAAATCCTGTTGGTGGATGAAGCTGAGCTCGAAAAAGCGGTTTCGCTGCTGCTCCAGATTGAAAAAACTGTTGTCGAGGGCGCTGGCGCCGCTGGTCTAGCAGCGGTACTCGCCCATCCGGAGAAATTTGCTGGCCGCAAGATTGGTTTGGTGTTGTGCGGCGGCAATATCGATACTCGGCTGCTGGCCAATGTGCTGCTGCGGGATTTGGCGCGTTCAGGCCGATTGGCGCGGCTACGCATAACGCTCCAGGACCGCCCCGGCTCTCTGTTCAAAGTGATGAGCGCGTTTCACGATCACAATGTAAACATTATCGAGATTTACCATCAGCGGATATTTACCAATCTGCCGGCCAAGGGCTTGATTACTGACATCGAATGCGAAGCACGCGACCGCGACCAGTTGGACGCATTGGTCGATTCATTGCGAAAAGCCGGGTATGTTGTGAACCCGGTCGAACTGGCCTAACCACGCGGCTGGTTGCCCCGCGGGCCGAGCCTGTGGTCTGGAAACTGTGCAAAATAAGGAACGCTTAACCCCGTTTAATGGTTAAGGACCTTTTACTGCAGGGGCTGAAATGGCATAGAAGGTTTACTGATCGCGATGATGCAGCGATTCCCCCGTCGAGAGGATTTAGACCAGCCGTGACGGCACCAGTTCGCTTCCCCCGATTTTTCGTGACCACGCCCGCACCATGTCCATATTTACCTGGGCGGAGCGAGCGTAAGGTCTTTACGGAATTGAAGGGGCCACATTCAGATCAGCTGAACGAAGCGCTTGGCCGAATCGGGTTCCGGCGCAGTCAGACGGTGGCCTACCGTCCAAGTTGCAGCAATTGTAACGCCTGCGTTTCGGTTCGAGTGGTCGCTCAGGAGTTCCAGCCATCATCGACCCAGCGCAAGAACCTGCGCCGCAATAGCGATCTGGTGACAACCGAATGCCGTCCTTGGGCGACGGAGGAACAATTTGAACTGTTGCAGCGTTATCTGGGTGTTCGCCATCCTGGCGGCGGCATGGCATCAATGGACGAAATCGACTATGCTGATATGGTGGAGCACACACCGGTTTCCAGCTATGTCATTGAATATCGGGAACCATCTGATGGTCAGGAACCAGGTCGCCTCGTGGGCGCTTGTCTAACGGATCGTCAGGGTGACGGACTTTCGATGATCTACAGTTTTTATGACCCTGAACACGAGGCACGAGCCGGGCTTGGTAATTACATTATTCTCGACCACATCTGCCGTGCGGCGGAACAGGGCTTGCCCTACGTCTACCTCGGCTATTGGGTCGAAGGATCGGACCGTATGCGCTATAAAATCCGGTACCGACCAATCGAGCGGCTTACTGCGGACGGGTGGCAACAATTCACCGCAGATCAACAAAGCGATCTCATTTCCGGCTCGTCTGGCAGCAATGTCAGGAATCCTGCCGATCCGGCTGGCCCCGCCAAAGACGGCACTCAGGACCAATACAGCGTTTCGGAATAAATTGACGCGCAGCGTCACAGCGAATGTTGCGATGTTTGGCTTGTTGATGGCTGGTTTGCCGGCCGCCGCGCAAAATGCCCAGACAGCCCAAAGCCTCGAAGATTTGATTCCGGATTCTGCTGTTGCCAACCCAGAGGATTGGGCAGCGAAGGGGGTTGCTCCGGATGCACAGCCAGAGGAAAATGAACCGCCAGCCCTGGAACCTGATTCGCCAATGGCCGAATTGCCTGCGATGGAGCTGGCTTGGCCGGATGAAGCAATAGAACTGCCGGAGTTTGTCCGTCTGCCGCTTGATGATACGATCGAGCTGGCAGGTACAGGGGCGTTGCCAGGGGATGGTTCTGACGATGACGATGTAATTGATCCCGCCCTGGCCAACGCCAAGGTTGAACGCGTGAGCGACCAATTAACCCTGGCATTTCCCCCCGCAGCCAAAGACTTTCCAATATCTGACGAGTTTCTTGACCGGTTCAGGGCGCTTTCGACGATTGAAAGCCTGTCGGGCGATGCCGGGAGTATAGCGCAGCTCGCCGCGCGTGCGCGCGAAGATCAGGAACTGCTTCGGCAATTGCTGGATGTTTACGGATATTACGACGCACAGATTATCCGCACGGTGGCAGGTAATCGTCCCGAGCAGGAAGATGCCAGCCGAACACCATCTGTCAGATTTGATATCATACCTGGCGCTCGGTTCCGGTTTGGTACAATCGATCTGGGCGAGCTGGATCAGGCAGCTGATGCCGCCAAGTTGCGCTCCGCATTTGGTATTAATACCGGCGATCTGATGTCGAGCGATGCCATTGTGCAGGAACGGGCCGATCTGGATCAAGCGCTGGGCGAAACGGGCTATGCCTTTGCTGAAATCGATGCCCCTGAATTGGTGATCGATCATGCCCGGACCGAGGGCGATCTGACCATGATTGTCCTACCCAAGGGTAGATATGTGTTTGGCAATGTGGTCAGTGAATTGCCTGATTTCCTGTCCAGCAAGCATTTGGGAATGATTGCCCGGTTTGATACCGGCGATACCTATCAACGCAGTCTTGCGCTCGATTTACGGCGCGCGATTACCGCTACCGGGCTCGTTTCGACTGTCATGGTAACCCCGCGAGCAGTAACTCCGCCGAGCGGCGATGCGCCGGGCTTGGTGGAGGTGGATGTATCGCTGACCAAAGCGCCGCTGCGGACGATCACTGGCGCGATCGGGTATGGCACGGAAGAAGGGTTCAGGATCGCCGGAAGCTGGGAACACCGAAACCTTTTCCCGTCCGAAGGATCGCTGAAGGTGCGCGGCATTATCGGCACGCTGGAACAATTGGCGGGTGTTACCTTCCGCAAGAATAATTTCGGCGGCCGCGACCGGATTTTGACACTGGATGCCTATGCCAGCACCGTGGATAACAACGCCTTCGATGCGCACACGGTGGCGTTGGTGGGCAATTACGAGCGGGTTTCGAACCTGTTGTTCCAGAAACCCTTTAGCTGGGGTTTTGGTTTTGAAGTGTTGGCTTCGGGCGAGCGGCCCGCTGCCGTCAACGGCATAGTGGAACCGCGCCAGACCTATTTCATTGGCGCGCTACCGGTTCATGCTCTGCTTGATACGACAGATGATTTGCTGGACCCGACCAAGGGGTTCCGAGTGGGAGGGCGGCTTTCACCAGAAAGCTCCCGTACCCAAGGCGTCCAGAGTTTCTACCTTCGGAGCAAGGTTGATGCGAGTTTTTACCAACAGATCAACAACACTGTGGTTATGGCTGCACGGGCCAGATTGGGCAGCATACCGGGTACAGCGCTTGACAATATCGCCCCCTCGCGCCGGTTTTACGCAGGTGGGGGAAGTTCGGTTCGTGGCTACGGTTTTCAGAAGATTGGACCGCAGGACACGCTTGGCGACCCCAGTGGCGGACGATCACTCGTCGAATTTTCGATAGAAGCGCGCATCCGCACCGGACTAATGGATGGTGCAGTTTCCATCGTACCGTTCGTCGACGCCGGATCGGTTGGACCAAACGCGGCACCTGACTTCAATCAAGTCCGCTTTGGGGCTGGTATTGGCGTGCGTTATTACACCGACTTCGGGCCGATCCGGGTCGATGTGGCAACGCCGATAAATCCTGGGCCTGATGATGGCCCGATCGCGGTGTATGTCTCGCTGGGGCAGGCGTTCTGATGTCTGAAGCTACGATGTCTGAAGATACGGGAGACAGGCCGGCTGCAAAGGCGGTCAAATCCGGCGGGATGCGCCGGGCCACCAAATGGGCCATTTGCACCGTCGCAGCCTTGTTCATCCTACTGGTAGCGGCGGCCGCTTTTATTAACAGCCCGTTCGGCAAACGTTTCATCGCCAATCAGATTGCCGAAGTCGCACCGGCATCTGGCCTGCGGTTTGACGTCGGGCGGATAGATGGTGACATTTTCGGCAAGGCTGTGTTGCACGATGTGGTCCTGTCCGATCCCCAGGGCATATTCCTGACCATTCCGTTGGTGGAGCTGGACTGGCGCCCGCTTAGCTGGCTCACCAGCGGCCTGGATATTCGTGAACTGACAGCGCGGCGGGGAAAATTACAGCGCCTGCCGGAATTGTTACCGGGTGATCCCGATGCACCGATCTTGCCCGATTTCGATATCCGGATCGACCGGTTCGAGGTGGATGATCTGACGCTGGCACCTGGGATCGCTGGCGAAGCTGAGCAGAAAATCAACTTGATCGGACAAAGCGATATTCGGCGTGGACGGGTATTTGTGAAGGTCGACGGCCGATTGGGCCAGCGCGACCGGATATATGCACTCATCGATGCGGAGCCGGATGGTGACAAATTCGATATCGATGTTGATTACCGCGCGCCACAAGGCGGAGTACTGGCGGGAATGCTGGGCGCTGATGCTGGTTACGGCGGTGTGATCACCGGCGATGGAACCTGGAGCAATTGGAAAGGCGCGTTGCTGATTAAACGCGGCGATGCCCGCGCCGCAGCCTTTGGAATTACCAATCGCGCTGGCAATTATGTCGTCGCAGGGCAGGCTTATCCGGGGCCGTGGCTCAGCGGATTGCCTGCCGATGCTTTGGGCCGGGCTGTGGGACTGATCGCGAAGGGCACACTGGAAGATAGCGTGCTGGACGGAACCATGCGGGTGTTTGGCAGGGCTGTCGATACGAGAGCTAAAGGCGCGATTGACCTTGCGGACAACGCTGCTGATGACCTTCAGATTACCGCGAAACTAACTGACCCTGAGCTATTCGGCGCGGGCCTCCGCATCGAAGGCACGTCACTCACTGCAACGCTGGACGGCCCCTTCCGCGATCTGTCGATCCCGCATGAACTGAAAATCGCGCGGCTCGTCTCGGGCAGCACGATTATCACCGAATTCACCCAGCAAGGGACCGCGACCTATGACGGAACCCGTTGGGTGCTGCCGCTGTCCGGTCAGGTTGCGCGGATTGCGACCGGAACCGCGCTGATCGATCCCCGGCTGGTGAACGGGAAGCTGGACGGAACAATTGTCTATGCGGGCAACCGGTTATTGTCGGATGATTTGGCGATCAACTTCGCGGACCTCAATGCCCGGCTGGCTGTGCGGGGCGATGTGGCGCGCGGTTCCTACGCCTTGGCAGGGCCGATCAACGTGGCCGGCCTTCCGCTCGAAAATGTCGGGGATGTCAGCGGCACTGCGAAAATCCTGTTCAAGCTTGCCAGCGGCACACCCTGGACCTTGTCCGCCGATTTCGATGGCCGCATCCCGAATGTCTCCAATGCCACGCTGGCAAATATCGCGGGCAAAGCCATCGCCTTTCGCGGCGGCGTGACGGTTGGCGGCGCATCTACGGGCGGCCTGACCCCGATTGATTTCCGTAAAGTAGCGGTAGGTGCGAGCAAATTGTCGCTGCTGCTGGATGGGCGGGTGGCGAATGGCAGCACCACATTGGCTGGCGCTGGCAGCCATACCCGATATGGTGATTTCACGGTCGAGGCAGCCCTGAGTGATGCCGGGCCAGAGGCAGCTTTAGTGTTCGCCAGCCCGCTCCCCGCAGCTGGCCTCAAGGATGTCCGGGTGGCTATTGCGCCAACTCAGGATGGTTTCGCGATTGATACCAATGGCGAATCGTTGCTCGGGCCATTCGCAGGGAAATTGGGTCTATATTCTCCCGAAGGCGGACCCACCCGAATTGCGGTCGAAACACTTACCGTTTGGGAAACATCCGTTAGCGGCGATATCACTCTGGCAGAGGCGGGCGCAACTGGTTCGCTCGCTTTGGTCGGCGGCGGGCTTGATGGAACCATTGCACTGGAGCCCCGCAGCGGCGGCCAGGCGTTCGATGTCGATCTACGCGCCAGAAGGGCCAGGTTTGGCGGAGCGACGCCGATCTCCATCGCGAAGGCTGATATAGACGCGAGCGGGTTGTTTATTTCCAGCGATACTATGCTCGAAACGCAAAACACAATTACCGGAAATGTCGCTGCCGAAGGGATCACCTACGGCAGGATATTTATCGGTAAACTGGCGGCCGATGCAAAAATGAAAAATGGCGAGGGGGCAATAACTGCGTCGCTATCAGGCCGACGAGGCGGGCGGTTCAATCTGGATATGAACGCCAATATCGCCAGCGAGCAAATAGACTTTGTAACCCGCGGCGAATTCGCTGGCCGCCGGATCGGGATGCCGCGCCGGGCAGTGTTGACCAAACAGGAAAATGGCGGCTGGAAGTTGGCGCAATCACAATTTTCCTTCGGCCGCGGCTTTGCTTTGGCGCAAGGAAGCTTTGGCGGACGGGGGCCGACCGATTTTGAGTTCAAACTCGCTAATATGCCGCTGTCGCTGTTGGACATCATGGCGGCTGATCTTGGCCTTGGCGGGACTATATCCGGCATAGTCGACTATCGCGGTGCGCCCGGCGAATTGCCGGTTGGCAGTGCCCGCGTTCAGGTCAAAGGGCTCAGCCGTTCGGGTCTGGTGTTAACATCGCGCCCGATTGATCTGGCGTTAGTGGCCCGGCTGACCCGCCAGAATTTGGAAACACGCGCGGTTATTGACGAAGGCGGCGAGCAGCGCGGGCGCTTACAAGCGCGCATCACTAATTTACCCTCCACGGGCGATTTGATGACCCGGCTCGAATCTGGCAATTTGTTCGCGCAGTTGCGCTTCAATGGGCCCGCAGATTCCTTGTGGAGGCTATCTGGAGTAGAGAGTTTTGATCTTACCGGACCGGTTTCAGTCGCCGCCGATGTGACAGGTTCTCTGGCTGATCCGCGCGTCCGGGGCTCGATTGCCAGTGAGAAATTACGCGTGCAAAGTGCGCTATCAGGTACCGATATTCGCGATATCAGTGCCCGGGGCAGTTTCGCTGGCGCGATTTTGCAATTGCGCCGGTTCAACGGAATTACACCAAATGGAGGCACCGTCAGCGGCAGCGGCAGTGTAGATCTCGGAGATATTACCACTAGCGGGCCGAAGATCGATATCCGGATCGCAACCAAAAATGCGCAATTGCTGAATGCGGCTGGATTGAACGCTACCGTCACGGGACCGCTACGGATAATCTCAAATGGATCGGGTGGCACCATTGCTGGCCGGTTGGAAGTGGACCGCGCGAGCTGGAGCCTGGGCGGCGCAGTGGCGGCTGAACAATTACCGCAGATCAAAACCCGCCGGATCAATACTCCGGCGGATGTCGCGCCTGTGCGTGCCATAATCAAACCATGGCGCTATCTGATTGACGCGCGCGCACGCAGCCGGGTCGATGTTGACGGGCTGGGCCTCGACAGCGAATGGTCCGCTGACATTAAACTGCGCGGAACCACCCGCGATCCCCGAATTGGCGGGGAAGCCAATGTGGTGCGCGGAGGGTATAGTTTTGCTGGCACTCGTTTCGAGCTGACCAAGGGCGAAATCAAATTCGATGTAAATGCGCCGATCGACCCCCGGCTGGATATTCTTGCCGAGACTGAAGCGGACGGTATCGCGGTAACGGTCAGCGTGCAGGGCAGCGCATTAGAACCAGAAATAACCTTCAGCTCAGTGCCCGCATTGCCAGAGGACGAAATTCTCGCACGTTTGCTGTTTGGCGGATCGATCACCGAACTCTCGGCCACGGATGCGCTACAATTGGGCGCGGCACTGGCCAGTTTGCGCGGCGGCGGCGGAATGGACCCGATCAACAAATTGCGCACTGCCATCGGACTGGACCGGCTGCGGATTGTTGGCTCTGACCCAGCCTTGGGACACAGTACGGCGGTGGCATTGGGCAAAAATTTCGGCCGGCGAGTCTATGTCGAAATCATCACGGATGGCGGCGGCTATAGCGCGACCGAAGTGGAGTTCCAGATCACCAGTTGGTTGGCCCTGCTGGGCAGCATTTCGAGTATCGGGCGCGAAAGTATATCGGCGGAAATTAGCCGGGATTACTAGCCTGTCCAGGCGGTAGCGGCTGGTGGTAAGCCGCTGGAATAAAGTCTTGCCTCAGCTGCGCGCCGCCGGACCAATCCCTTCATCACTCGCCCGCCCGCGCGGTTCCACCGGGCAAACTCGGCCATGGCGCCGGGAAAATCCCGCGCGCGGTGCAGGCGGGTCAAGGTGGCCTGCCGGATCGCGCCGGTGTTATAATGGAAGCAGACCAATGCATCGAATTGCGCCTGCGTGGTTGGCACATTCGCCAGTGTATCGCTGACATCGCTGACATCGCGGGCATAGCGGCGCAGATCCGATGCGAGCCGATCATCGCATTGTTGCTGCGTCCAGATCGTGTCTGGCGTTACGCCCCTGCCTGTCGCACCCCAGCCAATAGTCCAAGGCGCGCCGCCCGTGCCGGGGTCGGGGTAGGCCTCCAACAATCCGTCAGGCCGCAGCCTCGCGCAGCCTTCGAATTCCTTGATCAGCGCAATTCCGCCTGCCGAGATTTTGCTTGGATGGAACTGCGCCCGGAGCGAAGGACAATCCCCGGTCACTCCGCTCGCCATATCAAGCGCGCAATCAAGACTGGCGACATCAGCCTGCACCAGACCGCGCCCCAATATGCGGCGAACAGAGTCGAAAATTACTTTGCGGTCCATTTGGGGGATGCCTTTCTCTTGCGGGAAGGGCGCAGGTAATAGGCACGGTAGGTGTCTGTAGGAAAATGGTTTTTCTTGCCAGCCGGGAATTGTTGTCGGATTTAGGAGCGACAAATCCAACAGTCTATCATTCCAAACACACATAGAAAAAGGGGCGCCCGGTGACCCGGACGCCCCTCTTTCGGTGAAATCAAAGTGCTTGGTTAAGCCAAAGGCTTATGCACTGTAATACATATCATATTCGACCGGGCTTGGGGTGGTTTCCAAGCGCAATACATCGGCCCATTTCAATTCCGCATAGGCATCGATCTGATCCTTGGAGAACACATCGCCCTTGAGCAGAAATTCGTGATCGGCTTCCAATGCTTCCAGTGCTTCACGTAGCGAACCGCAAACTGTTGGCACTTCGGCCAGCTCGGCTGGCGGCAGATCGTACAGGTTCTTGTCCATTGCGTCGCCCGGGTGAATCTTGTTCACGATCCCGTCAATCCCGGCCATCAGCAGTGCTGCCGATGACAGATATGGGTTGGCGAGCGGATCAGGGAAGCGGAATTCAACCCGTTTGGCCTTGTCACCAGCGCCGTAAGGAATACGGCAAGAAGCCGACCGGTTGCGCGCCGAATAGGCCAGCAGGACCGGCGCTTCGAAGCCCGGCACCAGCCGCTTGTAACTGTTGGTGGTCGGATTGGTGAAGGCATTCAGCGCCTTGGCATGTTTGATCACGCCGCCGATATAATACAGGCAGGTGTCGGACAGACCGGCATAGCCATTACCAGCGAAGGTGTTCTTGCCGTCTTTCCAGATCGACATATGGGTGTGCATGCCGGAACCGTTATCTTCCTTGATCGGCTTGGGCATGAATGTCGCGGTTTTGCCGTAAGCATGGGCAACCTGCTGGACCACATATTTGTAGATCTGCATATTGTCGGCGGTTTCCAGCAGACTGGCGAAGGTGACGCCCAATTCGTGCTGGGCCGAGGCCACTTCGTGGTGATGCTTGTCACATGGCAAGCCCATTTCGAGCATGGTCGAAACCATCTCCGCACGAATGTCGACCGCGCTATCAACCGGAGCGACCGGGAAATAGCCGCCCTTGGCACGTGGACGGTGGCCCATGTTGCCGCTTTCATATTCACGGCCGGAGTTGGTCGGAAGTTCGATATCGTCGATCTGGAAACCAGATCCGGCATATCCGTCTTCGAAACGAACATCGTCGAACATGAAGAATTCTGCTTCTGCACCGACAAAGATCGTATCACCAAGGCCGGATGTTTTGACGAAAGCTTCGGCGCGGATCGCGGTAGAACGCGGATCGCGGCCGTAGAGTTCGCCGGTCGCTGGTTCTACGATGTCGCAGAACAGGATCATCATCGGGGTGGCGCTGAACGGGTCGATATAGACGCGGTCCAGATCGGGCCGGAGGATCATGTCGGATTCGTTGATAACCTTCCAGCCTTCGATCGATGAACCATCGAACATCAGGCCGTCATCCAGCTCGTCTTCGCCCAGAATGCCGGCGACCATCGTCAGGTGCTGCCATTTGCCCTTTGGATCGGTGAAGCGGAGATCTACCCACTCGATTTCTTCGTCTTTGATTTGCTTGAGGACTTCTTTAGCAGTCGCCATTTGTATTCCCTCTTGAAGGTGCAGGGCTTGATGGATTACCAGCTGCGACCCGCCCCCTGGGGCCGCCCGGTTTGACTAGATAGTCAGACTATTTGCATGCGCGATCTAGATCGCGTCATCATCTTTTTCGCCAGTACGAATGCGCAGGGCGCTTTCGATATTGGACACAAAAATCTTGCCGTCGCCGATGCGCCCGGTCTGTGCTGCTGCCGCGATCGCTTCGACCACACGGTCGGCGATATCGTCCGAAACCATGACTTCCAATTTCACCTTGGGCAGGAAATCGACCACATATTCAGCGCCGCGATACAGTTCCGTATGGCCTTTCTGGCGGCCAAAGCCCTTGGCTTCGGTAACGGTGATCCCGGACACGCCGATTTCGTGCAGCGCTTCTTTCACTTCATCCAGTTTGAATGGTTTGATGATCGCTTCGATTTTCTTCACAAAAAGTGGTTCCTACGCATCAATCCGGTACTGAAAAACACGGACCGGTGTCCGAAAGTTTCGTCTCGCGCGTTTTAATCCAAGAATCGTGCCAAAGCGCGCGATATAGGGCGTAACGCATTATGAGCCGCAGCCAAAGCACGTATTTGAGCCATTCAGCTGACGGATGGTGCGATGAACCATCGACCGCAGATCAATCAACTGCGAAAATATGCCCAAAAAGCGGGCGGAGGTTGCCTAAATTTAAGGCACCTAAATATCAGGCGAAGTGAGCGATAACCCCGTCGATTCCGGCAACCCAGTCATCAGATTGAGCGACTGCACCGCAGCTCCGCTGGCCCCCTTGCCGAGATTGTCCAGCCGGGCGATCAGCCGCGCCTGCGATCCGTCATCACTGTCGAAGACATATAGATCCAGCCCGTCCCACGGTGCGGCGTCTTTGCGCAGGAGCAACTCGGAAGGGTTGCGGCCAGCTGGGAGCACGCGAACAATTTCCGATCCGGTGTAGAATTCAGACAGGGCTGCACGAACCGCATCAGCCGATCCAGATTTGCCCATCGCGTCCAATGCCAGCGGCACATCCACTGCCATGCCCCGGTGGGCATCGACCACAGCGGGTGAAAATAGCGGTGCATGGGTAAGGGCGGCATAATGCTGCATTTCGGCCAGATGTTTATGACCAAGACCCAGCCCATATCCGCGCCAGGCAATTGCCGGATCCGCTTCAAACCGGTCGATCAATGCGTTGCCGCCACCGGAATAGCCGGACACTGCATTGACTGAATATGCCCAGTCAGATGGCAATAGGCCGGCTCGCACCAATGGGGCGATCAAGGCCAGAAAACCAGTGGGGTAACAACCGGGGTTGGATACTCGCTTGGCCGCTGCCACCTGATCCCGTCCGATCAGTTCGGGGAAACCGTATGCCCAGCCGTCGGCCACACGGTGTGCGGTAGAGGCATCGATAACCCGGGTCCGGGGATTATCGATTAACCCCACAGCCTCGCGCGCGGCATCATCGGGCAGACAAAGGATTGCGACATCGCAATCGTTGATCGCGCTGCGCCGCGCTGAGCCATCCTTGCGCAGATTGTCGGGCAAGGTGACCAGCGAAAACTCGGGCCGACCCGCCAGCCGCTGGCGAATTTCCAATCCGGTTGTGCCTGCTGCACCGTCGATAAATACTGCAGTGGTCACGGGTCTGAGGGTGCGAGATGTTCGGTCAGAATGTAGCCGGTCGGACCATCTGGGCCAACACAGCCCCAGGACCATGCGCCTGCATGGTCGAGCACTTCGAACGCACTGCCGGGTGCCAAGGTGGCGACCGTATCGGCATCTTTGTTCGGCAACAATTTAAGGGCAATATCTGCGGCGCCAATCGCCCGCAATTGCGGCACGACATAATGGGCCACCAGATACCGGTCAGCGAGGGCGATATGCGCCAAATCGCCCCTGAGCGGCAGGGTGCCGGGGGCGGGGTACACAACCGGACCATCAAGAGCCACCAGGCCCTTGGGCGGTTTATAGGCGCTAACCTTGCTCACCGATTAAATATGCCCCCTCATTTGATTGCTATCGCTGCCCCACAATTTGCGGATGAGCGCGCTTAGACGGTTGAGCGGCCATGGGCAAGCTTGCGCCTGCCTCAGGCCGGCCCAGAGCCATTCTTGCCGAAGCGGGTCTGCACCATGCGGAATGCCGCCCGCAGTCCGTATGCAGCGCCGCCTTTTGCGCGGCCCGGTTTGGGGAACGGACGCCAGGCAAAAGTGTCGAAATGTGCCCAGTCGATCGGTGTTCCGTCTTTATGGTTACCCACAAATTTGTCGAGGAACAGCCCGGCCACACTGGCGCCGGCATAAGAATTACCATGCGAATTGTTGACGTCGGCAATGTCGGATTTCAGCCATTCTGCATAGGCTTCAGGCAGGGGCAAGCGCCACGGCGGATCGTCACATGTGGCCCCCGCATCAAGGAATTCCTGCGCCGTTTCATCGCGCCGAGTCATCAGTGCAGCAAAGTCTGGCCCTAGTGCCACCCGGGCGGCGCCGGTCAGGGTCGCGAAATCGATGATCAGTTCGGGATATTCCTCGCTCGCTTTGGTCAGGGCGTCGCCCAGCACGAGCCGGCCCTCGGCGTCGGTATTTCCGATTTCCACGGTCAGCCCCTTACGGCTGCTCAAGACATCGCCGGGGCGGAAGGCATTGCCGGCAATCGCATTTTCTACCGCAGGAACCAGCAGATGGAGCCGGACCGGCAGGCCTGCCCCCATCACCAGCTCTGCCAGTGCCAGCGCATGGGCCGCGCCGCCCATATCCTTCTTCATCAGCAGCATCCCGGAAGATGATTTTACATCCAGCCCGCCAGAATCGAAACAGACGCCCTTGCCGACAATCGCAAGGCGCGGCGCCTTGGCATCGCCCCACGTCAATTCGATCAGCCGCGGGGCATGGTGGCGGGCCGCTGCCCGGCCAACCGCATGGATCATCGGGTGTTCGCGCTCTAGCTGATCGCCCTTGGTAACGGTCAATTCAGCGCCGTATTTCTTGGCCATCCCTGCGGCAATAGCTTCCAGCGCCGCCGGGCCCATATCTTCGGCCGGGGTGTTGACCAGATCGGCCACCAAATTGACCGCGCGCGCCTCTGCCAGACCATTGTCGATGGCATTGAACTGTTTGGACAGCAGGATGCGCGGGCCGACCTCGTCCACGTCTGATTTATAGCGGTTGAAGCTATGTTGGGCGGTCAGCCAGCCATGAATTGCCGCGCCGGGATCAAACCCCACCAGCCGATATGTTCCCGCTGGCAGCACTTCAGCCAGTTTGGCCAGGCAATAGCTGTTCATATTGTCAGGATCGGTCACCCCGCCGACCGCGAACCAAGCTTCGCCATCAGGCACGATCGCGGTTGTCGCTGCGCTACCATCGAATTTCTGGCCCGATAAAGCTGCACGTTGCGCGCTCTTCAGGGTCTTCAACCAATCGTCAAAACCATCTTTGGTGACGAGGTGAATGGGAACCGCATCTTGTTCGCGGTCAGCCTGGATCAAATCTGGTGTGTTGCTC
>Ga0209390_10002088_pt1 | contig 36340 bp, 28 predicted proteins | sample BON01_FD_187212 | JGI IMG/M metagenome (GOLD analysis project Ga0209390, IMG submission 187212) | Freshwater microbial communities from Lake Bonney liftoff mats and glacier meltwater in Antarctica - BON-01 (SPAdes) (version 2) | ecosystem: Environmental > Aquatic > Freshwater > Ice > Glacier...
GGCGGCTTCGGTCATAGGATCCATCGATCCTGAGCGGTCGAGCAAGTAGGCGATTTCGGTCAGATTGGTATTCATATCGGTTCGTGGTTGGGGTTAGGCCATCACTTTACGAACCGGGGTAGGACAAAGACTGTCCCATTCAAAAAAATCCGGCTTAGGCCATGAAATTACCCACCCAGACAGGGATTCCCTTTCAGAGACGGCGAAAGGAAAATGCCGCTTTCCATGTCGAAGCGAAGGCAAACCCGTAACTAGTTTTTGGATGGCTCAAAATTCCTTGAGCTACCCATGAAGACTGGTCATTATCCATCAATGAAAGAACAACGAATTCTGCTGGAAACGCGGAACGACTTCAGGAGAATTGACCGCTTTATCGAATCCGCGATCTACAACTTCTCCGACTGGATTGGAAGTTCTACGTGGCTGGGCAAAGAGCGTGATTGCGTCAACATTTTCGCCACTCGTTTTATCCTGCCCGAAGTCAGTGCCACCAGTGCTATTACCGACTATTCACAGGTGAGAATCGAATGCGGGGTTCCTCAGCCTGACGGTAAAGATTTTGTTCGCCCAGCAGCAGCCAAAGATCTTGTCGTCTGGCGAGGTCCACTTGACGTGGCATGGGATTCAGAGTGGAAGCCAAAATCTATACCCTGGGTAGTCATTGAGTGGAAGACGAGGCGCAAAGGTCGCTTCACTTCCAAGTTTGATGATCGTGATGTGAAATGGCTCAAAGCTTTTACTGCTCAGAATCCTGAGTCATTTGGATATGCCGTCACCGTCGACTTTTGCAAATCTTCACGTGAAGTTCATTGTGCAAGATTCAAAAAAGGTGAAATGAAAGACCGACATTGATCGGTGCCACCCACACGCGCGGGCGAACAATACGAGGCAACCGGCGACAACGTCTAAAGTTGAATCAAAGGTTGTCCGCCGGCATCTCCTCTCTACGTTTCGCCAGAAAATTGGTTCTCGTTTACAACGCAGGGATTGAAAACGGAATCCTGCCCGGCCTCGCCGACCGCGTCTACGACTTCACCTACGAATCCATTGATGGAGTGAACAACGACCAGATAGCCCAAGTTGCATCCCTTGAAGACATGGTGCGGCTCTGGGAGTTTTTCAGAGGTTGGAGCGCCTAAAATTTCCCGTCGAACGCCCTTCAATTTGGGCTGTCAAAACGTTGGATTTCACTGGGTTTTCACCCCTGATTTCGTATCATTTTGGTCATGAAAAACACACTGATTGGCTGGACGTTGACAGAAGGAAGAGCCGGGGTTGCAGAGACCCCGAATCCGAGAGTTTCGGAGGTGGTGGCCGCATTGGAGGCGATCCATTCGGAGGTGGAAAATCCCTTCATTGTTCTTGAGGCACCGGTAAGCGAGGGCGAAAATTACCCGAACTACTGCCAAGTCCTAGCGGACGATTTGGGGTATGTCTGCGAGATCAGGATTTTCAATGGAGATGACTTTCTCCACTACCGGGCGTTCCTTCCGGATGCGAACGGAGTGCTTGGGGGCGACGATGATCCGCAGTTTCCCAGTCTCAGCCAAGCCATCCAGATCCTCACGCCATTCATTGCCGATCCCGGCACCCTGCCAACGGTGAGTCCGGTCGAGTGGCTGGATGTGAGCGACCGGTTCGGCGAGATGCCGGTGTGAGCGGCTCGCAAGTTTGCCATCGCCTCACACATCGCGCAGAAAGACCCGGGCGGAAACATTGAGCCAATCGCCGGTCCATTCCTTGGATTCGAGGCGGGCGAAGAGAAGTTTCCCGGCATCCATGAGGCGGGCGAGCACTTCGTTCCGGTCGCGCGGGACGTAGCCGAGTTTCTCACCGTGTTCTGTGAGCATGAGGATCGCATACGGGTCGTGCGGATTGGTTGACTCCCTGCGAAGGACGAGGGGGTCGCCCGTGGTAAGCGTCGGTTCAATTTGAGCGGCCGCGACGTGCGCGGTTCCGGCGACGTGGGTTTCGAGCAGCAGCGTTTCCCTGGCGAAGGGCGCGGACAATCCGCCATCGGCCTGCAGGTGGGAATGCAGCAGGGCGAGCTGATGTTGTTCGATCTTGGAGAGGGCGTGGTTGCTCATGGCCGGTCAGTGGTCGAGGAGTTGGTTGAGCCATTGCTTGCGCTCATCGCGCAAGGCCTCCGCAGCAACGATGCGTCCATCGAGTTCCGCCTGGCGGGCGGCGATGGCGGCGGGATCGTTGAGAACGCCCAACTGGTCGAAAGGCCATTCCTTGCGGCGCTTGCCGAGGCTGATGAGGAAACGGTCGAGTTGTTCGCGGAGCTTCTGCAGGGTCTCACGGAGGGAATCCATCGAATCGGGAACCGGAACAGAATCCGCATCACGGGTAATGATTTCCAGGGCGTCGAGCTCGTCGATGTCCCGGGCATCATAGGCTGCGACGACACGGTGCCAGAGTTCGGCATGGGCGGGCAGCTGCTTGGGATTGAGATCCGGGTGGAGGCGGCGAGCCAGCACGCGGAACTGCTTCCGGAGCGCGGTGGCAGCCTGATGATCCATCACGAAATCGAGCATCCCCCAGTGATGGGTGAGGTCGTCGATTTCAGCCTCCAGCCGCACCTCCCATTCGGCGAACTCTGCGTCAAGGGTCTCCTGAATGTGATCGTAGTCCACGTCACGCCCCGAGTTGATCGCTGCCTGAACCAGTTCGATTTCCCGCTTCAGGCGGGCGGCTTCGATTTCCGCGCCATGCAGGCGGATCAGCAGGGTGCTGAAGGCGGCGGCGTAGCGCCCGATGGTCACGGATCGGGTATCCGCCAGCGAATGGATGTCGGTCACGGCGGAGGCGATCTGCGAGTGCAGTGCGTCGCGCTTCTTGAGCAGTTCGTTCCATTGCGGATGGGGTGCGGGAAGGGATTTTGACATATTATGATTGAATGGATTTTTGTTTATTTTACAAGGTTGGGACGGGGATTCGGGTGGCTCCGATTCCCAGTATCTGATCATACCGAAAGGGAGGGACAACCGTGGGGGTAGCCCCCTCGGGATTTGTGAAAATATCATTCATGTCCGAGGTAGTGTTCGGGGTGGATGCTGGCACAACCTTGCCAGCGATAGGAAACCAAAGGGCCGTCCTTTGCGGCGGAATGATCAAGACAAGCGACGTTGTCGCGTTCCGGACGAAAGGGTGAGTCACCAGGCTTGAAGTAGTGCCCGAAGAAGACGGGTGGCGCGTCCAGCGGATAGCCGGGGATCTGCTTGAAGGACTCGGCACGCACCCGGTCATTGGGAATAGACGGATTGGCAGGAAACACCAAGCCGTCATAGCCGATGCCGCTGTCCGGGAGTTCCCACCAGCGTGCCCGGATATTGCTGCGGCTGATTCCGTTGTGGTCGGTGAAACCAACCCCGTCCGGCAGATCGACCTCAATGCCTTTGAGCAAGGTTTCCAGCGCCTCACCCTCCGGGTTCCGCTTGTCGGACGCGGCGAGGAAAAATTCCTCATCCTCCAGGGTTCTGCCGCCGATCCGGGCAATCATCCCGGAGTCCCAGGTGGCGTGCACCGCACGGAAACCGCCGAGGTCGAGGAAGAACGGCAGGCGTTTCATCCAGGGCATCCACATCGACAACCATTCGCCGGCAGGATCAAGGTGGCCGGGGAAATCATTGAGCGTGCCCTCGTGCATCGTGAAGTTCGTGCCTTCATGGTGGCGCAACCATTTCCCGTCCGGTCCCTTGCTATGGTAGTAGATCGCGTTCAGCTCGTGGTTGCCCATCAGGCAGAGCGCGTCGCCGCGGTCGCACATCGCTTTCACCGCCCGCAGAGTGGCGCGAACGCCGCCGGGCTGTTCGTGGCCAGGCTTCGGGTCGATCAGGTCGCCGAGGAACAGCGCGCGGTGGCCATTAGGAGGGACGAAGCCCTCGCCGTTTTTTTCGTAGCCAAGGCCATCCATCAGGGCGGTGAACTTGTCAAAGCGTCCGTGGATGTCGGCGATAATATCGTAGTGGATCAGGTCATTCATACAAGCACAGAATGGCAGATTTCATTCGATCTTGTAATGGAGTAAATCGTAGTTAATATTACTCCATAGTCATGAATGATTTCGACCGTTTATTTTCCCTCTCCGGGCTTTCGCTGGATCGCATGCGGAGTTTCCTGATGGTGGCGGAGGCGGGGAATCTGGCCAAGGCCGCCAAGGGTGACGTCACCAAACAGTCGCAGTATTCCCGACAAATCAAGGAACTCGAAGGGTTCTTCGGCGTGGCTCTCACCCGGCGGGTCGGCCGGCGCATTGAGATCACGCCCGAGGGTATGCGTCTCTCGACGATTATCCGACACCAGTTCCGTGAACTGGATGATTTCCGCAAGTCGAGCTCAGGCCGTGGCGTGAGCATCCGGCTCGGTTCACAAGGAAGTGTCATCGACTGGCTGGTGGTGCCACGACTTGCTGAGATCCGAAAGTTACTCGGTGCAGCCCTGGTCGAACTAGAGCACATGCGCAGCGCCGATGTGGTGCGGGCGGTGGCCGACGGACGCCTCGACTTCGGCATTGTCCGTGAGGATGCCGTGCCAGCGAAAATCAAACGCTGGAAGTTGGGATCGGTCGGTTATTCCTTGTTTGCTGCGAAGGCACTCGTGAAAGGTTGCCCGTCCGTGGAGAAAGCACTTCAGGAATGCCCGGTCGCCGAGTTGCTACCCGGCGGTCAGTTTGCTGAACGGTTCCACCAGTGGCTCGTATCGAAACGACTCAATCCGGAGTTCTTCGCCCGGGTTTCCTCGTTCACCGACCTGGCACGGATCGTTCAATCCGGCCACGCAGCAGCGATGCTACCCGAACTAGCTGCGGTGGATTTGGATCCGAAGCGATTCAAACGCTGGCCGGTCACCGCGATCCCGCCGCGCAAAATGGCGCTGATCGCAAACCCCCGGAGTCTTGATCGCTCGGGCATTACCCCTGGAATCGCCGCAAAGCTGGCTGCGCTGCTCGGCATAGCAGACGCAGAAGCCAACATGACGAAATGACTTCCTAGCCTTGAGAGACCGGAATCGGGGCGGAATCAACCGCCTCCGCAACAGGATCCATTGAGATCGGCCTTTCTCCCGTTTGATGTGACGCAAAAAGATCCCATTATTTCCGTCAGCCTGGCGTCCATACGAATTCCAAGATCCATCGGTATTTCAGCTTTCTTTTCGTCAGAAACTAGTGTGTTATTTCTGACATAAAGCACCCGCCATGAAAAAGCACGCCGACTCCATCGACGCCGCCATCCTCGACCGCATACGGTCTGGGCCGAAGGATCACGTCTGGACGCCGCAGGATTTCCTCGATCTGGGATCCCGTGCCGCCGTGGACAAAGCGCTTTCCCGCAACTGCAAGAATGGTTCCATCCGCCGTGCTGGCCGCGGTCTCTACCACGTTCCAAGGAAACACCCGGCACTGGGCATGCTGGGTCCCAGCTACGATGCCATGCAGGATCTTGTTAGGCGCAAGGCGGGTGGTGACGTCTTTCCCACGGGTGCCCACGCAGCCAACGCCCTCGGCCTCAGCGACCAGGTGCCGATGCGGAGCTGGCACCTGACCACCGGCCCGAGTCGCCGCATCGGTAGCGGCAAATCCGAAATCGTTCTCCGACACGTATCTCCGCGCTTTGTTTCCACGAAAAACCCGAAAAGCGCACAGGTCATCCTCGCCCTTCGCTGGATCGGCAGGCAAGCCGTGGATGACGACGTGATTTCCAAGCTGCGCCGGCATCTTTCCCCGGCCGACCGCTCGGCCCTGCCAGCGGACGCCGCCTGCGCTCCCGCATGGATCGCCGACATCTTCCACCGTATCGCCAAAGACCCCACTGCCGCCTGACCATGGATGCCCTGCTGAAGCTCACCCCCGCCGACCAACTCGACGCCTACCTTGAGGTGAACCGGGAGATGGGGCTCGATGCAGCGAGCGTCGAAAAGGTCTTCTGGGTGTGCTGGACGCTGCGTGAAATCTTCGCTCTTCCAGGCATCGGCGGCCACATCACCTTCAACCCTTCGCCAGGCGCTGGCACTTGCAGGCTTCATCGTCATCACCTTCTGCGCACCGCTGCTTGGCATCTTCTCCAAGCCCGATCTCTGGTATGAAGCGCTCAACAAACCCGAGTGGAATCCGCCCGGCCTTCTCATGGCCGTGGCCGCCTGGTTGGTGTGGCGGCGGGTCGGATGGCAAAAGGTGCTGATGTTCTACTTCATCCAGCTCGCGCTCAACGCCGCCTGGACACCGATCTTCTTCGGTGCGCATGAACTCGGATGGGCGCTGGCGGAAATCCTCCTCATGTGGCTTGCCATCCTTTTGACGATGCGGGTTTTCTTCCAAGTCAGCAAACCCGCCGGGTGGATGCTCGTGCCTTATCTGGCCTGGGTGACCTTCGCCGCATTCCTCAACTTCACACTCTGGCGGATGAATTCGTTCTAAATCAACTGTTCACGGTGCCGACGTTTTATCCAGATTCGGGACTGGATCAATCCTCCCGTTACCCTAGCTTCCCCCGGCATGACCAACGGTAACCCTAAGGAATTCCATCTCCTCGGCCACGAAAGCACCCTCCCCCAGTCGCCGGACGAGGCGACATTGGAAACCTTTCCAAACAGTTTCTCGACACGGGAATACACCATCGAACTCGATTGCCCCGAGTTCAGTTCCCTATGCCCGGTAACTGGCCAACCAGACACGGCACGCATCCGGATCTCTTACGTTCCTGGTGCTGTCTGTCTGGAAACGAAATCGGTGAAATACTATTTGGCCTCTTTTCGCAACCAGCCCGCCTTCAATGAGGAGATTGTAAACCGGATGCTCGACGACCTCGTAGCCGCAGCGAAACCGATCCGCATGACGGTGTCGGGTCAGTTCTCGCCTCGGGGAGGAATCAGCCTGACCGCTTCGGCGACCTACCCGGAAGGCACCTGAGGCCATCAAGAACTGGACAGAACCCTCCCATACACCCAGTCTTTTCCCATGGAAGAGAAAGAGAAAGTGGTGGTGTTGGTGAGCGGCGGGATGGATTCTGTTACTGCGCTCTATCATGCGGCGAAAGAGAACGATGTGGTCGGTGGAGTGAGCTTCGATTACGGATCAAAACACAACCACAAGGAACTCCCCTTGGCTCGGGAGCACTGTGAGAAACTTGGGGTTCCTCACCAGATCATCGAGCTCGATTTCATCAATAAGCTGTTCGCTTCGGACCTCCTGCAATCCGGAGGTGAAATCCCCGAGGGCCACTACGAGGACCAGAACATGAAGAAGACCGTGGTTCCCTTCCGGAACGGGATCATGCTCTCGATCGCCGCCGGCTTTGCGGAGAGTTTGGGAGCGGAGGGACTGGTGATTGCTGCCCATGCCGGCGACCACACCATCTACCCAGATTGTCGGGAGGACTTCATGCAGGCCATGGGTGATGCGATACGCCTCGGCACCTATGCCGAGATCCGTCTTCAAAGACCCTTCATCCGCATCCTAAAGGAGGACATCGTGACCCGGGGCCACGAACTCGGGGTCGATTTCGCGAGAACCTGGTCATGCTACAAGGGGCTGGATGTCCAGTGTGGCAGTTGCGCGACATGCGTGGAACGACGGGAGGCTTTTGAAAACGCCGGGGTGCCAGATCCCACCATTTACGCCGAAACAGGGCCACTACCAACCAGACCCGTTCCAGCAAGCTGATCCTTATGCTACTCTCCGATAAACCGTTCTACACCGTTCAGGGTGAAGGTGAACTTACTGGCGTTCCTTCCGTTTTCGTCCGCACCTCAGGATGCAATCTTCGTTGCCGTTGGTGTGATACCCCCTACGCGTCCTGGAAGCCGGAGGGGAAGGACTGGACTATCGATGAGATCGTCTCGGAAGTCCTGCTCCATCCTGCCCGTCACTGCGTGATCACCGGGGGGGAACCCATGATTGCCAAGGGAATCCACGAACTCGCCGAACGGCTTTCAGGAGAAGGCTATCACCTCACGATCGAAACGGCAGGAACCGTGCCCCCGGACGGCATCCCCTGTGATCTCGCCTCACTTAGCCCCAAGCTGGGCAATTCCACTCCCCTGCCCGGTGAAATCGAGGAGGTATGGATCAAACGCCACGAAGATCGCCGACTCCAACCAGAGATCATCCGCCAGTGGATCGGCTCCTACCCGTTCCAGCTGAAGTTCGTGGTTTCCGAGGCACCGCAGCTGGCGGAAATCCAGCAACTGCTGCTTTCTCTTGATAGATCCATCCCGGCTTGCAAGGTTCTTCTCATGGCAGAAGGAGTGACAAAGGAAGCGTTGGGATCCCGCAGGGATTGGCTCCTTGATGCCTGCAAAGAACACGGTTACCGCTTCTGCCACCGCCTTCACATCGACCTTTTTGGTAACACCCGCGCAACCTGACCCTGCGTTTGTCCTACACCTCCCTCCAAACTCCTACCACTCATGCCCTACCGCATCCGCAAATCCATCGAAGTTGAAAACGGCCACATGCTTTCCAAGCACCCCGACAAGTGCCAGTTCCCGCACGGGCACACCCGGAAGGTGGAGATCGTCATGGAGTCATCGGAACTCGATGAGAATCAGATGGTTTGCGATTTCAAGATCATCAAGACTGCACTTGGGGAGTGGCTCGACCAGTTCGACCATGCCCTCTGTATGAATACGGACGATCCCGCCTACGCCGAATTCAAGGCCCGCTATGGAGACCGGGTGATCGGCTTCGAACACCAGGATCCGACCACGGAACTCATGGCAAAGACCTTCTTCGACCACGCCACAAAAGCCCTGGCCGAATACGCCGGTTCCGCCAATGCCCGCTATCCGCTGCGCCCCGACGTTCGCCTCGTTTCCGTACGCGTGTGGGAGACCACCTCATCCTGGGCCCAATACTCCCTCTGATCCCATGCCCGACAAACCCCGCAAGCTCCCCGACATCCAAGCCACCCCCGACACTCGGGGGATAGCCATCGACCAGGTCGGTATTTCCGATCTCCGCTACCCGATCCAGGTTCTCGACAGCGAAGGCAAACCATTTCCCACAGTGGCGATGATCTCGATGTCGGTCCACCTGCCGCACCATTTCAAGGGCACCCACATGAGCCGCTTCCTGGAAGTCCTTTCCATGCACGAGGGCGAGGTGACCATGAACACCCTCCCCACCATCCTCCACGATCTCAAAGAGCGTCTCGATTCCGAGGAAACGCACATCGAGGTGTCCTTCACCTACTTCGCCACCAAGGCAGCCCCCGTTTCCGGGGCTACTTCCAAGGTCGGTTGCGATTGCACCTTCCTCGGCACCTCCAATGGGACGACCGACAAATTCTCCCTTCGTGTCACAGTGCCTGTAACCACCCTTTGCCCATGCAGCAAGGAGATCAGCGAATACGGGGCGCACAACCAGCGGGGATACGTCACGCTTGAGGTCACCCCAAGGCAGAAAGCTGGAGGCGGCTGGGAATTGATCTGGATCGAGGAACTCATCGAAGTCGCCGAGCGCTCAGGTTCCGCCCCGGTCTATGCCTTGCTTAAGCGCCCGGATGAGCGGCACGTCACCATGCAGGCCTATGACAACCCTGTCTTCGTCGAGGATGTGGTCCGGAATGCTGCCGCGATTCTGAAAGCCGATTCCAGAGTCGCATCCTTCAGCGTCCGGGCCGTGAACCACGAGAGCATCCACGACCACAATGCATTCGCGGTTGTAGTCAGCAACGACCCTGTCTTCGAATAAACAATTCACCATGCTCCCCCAAAACAGCGAATACTTCGTGAAGTGGCCAGGTAATGACCTCGGGCTCGGTAAGATGCTCCACGAGGGAGAGACTACATCAGTCGTCCAATATTTTGACAGCCCGACCAATCAGAATTGGCCACAATTTGAGGTCCCAACTGATCAACTGAAGCGAGTCACCCTGCCAGATCAAACCCGGGCTTATTATTTCGACCAGGTGCTCGGCGGTTGGCGGATGGGCCGGGTGTATGATCATATCGACAATGACATCCATATCCAATTACCCAATAAAGAACGCGCAAAAGTTACGGAGTCCGAGGTATACGTCCGCTGGAACAAGCCGTTAGATGATCCATGGAAACATATTGTCGCGCGGCTTTCGGAAACACCTTATTTTCACCAATGGAGAAGTGGCCTCGTTCGACATTTCGTTCGCCAACGATCAGCTTCATCGGGATTGACGGGACTGATCTCAGCTCCGGTCGAACTCCACCCACATCAGATCGAAGTAGTTCATAGAGTTCTGATGGATCCTATTCAACGCTACCTTTTGGCCGACGAGGTGGGACTCGGCAAAACAATTGAGGCAGGCATCATTCTTCGGCAGCACATTCTTGATCGACCGGCACGGCATCGGGCGCTCGTCATTGCTCCGGAATCCCTCGTATCGCAATGGGAGGCGCAACTCCGTGACCGGTGTCAAATCGGCAAAGAATTCGGCCATCACATCAAAATTGTTGCGTTGGAGAATATTGATGAATGGGAGGAATTCCAACCGGATTTCATCATCGTGGACGAGGCACACCAACTTACCCGTGGGGGCGATGGAGCTTTCTCCACGGTAAGAAGGCTAAGCGATCCCTCACGTTGCCGAAATCTACTTCTCCTATCGGCGACTCCAGTGCTACGCAATGAGCGTGGCTTCCTGGCACTTCTGCACCTTCTGGACCCGACCGTATATGATTTGTCCGATGTGGATGGGTTTCGTGAGCGAATTGCAAAACGGCAGAATCTTGCGGACCTTTTTGCGAGCTTCACGGAGGACCAATTGCCATTCTTCCTCCAGTCATCCGCCGAAGAATTGGCTGCCGTTTTTCCGGATGATCGCCGCTTGGGAATTCTCGTCGCGGAGTTGAAACCGCTTCTGGAATCAGAGGACGATGAAATCGGAATCCGTGAGTTGGTTCGCCGCATTCGTGTGCACCTCTCCGAAACCTACCGGTTGAACCGCCGGATCTTACGAAATCGCCGGGACGAACTGCTCCCCGGTCTGATGACCGGTCGCCGCAAGCTAATGCAGGTGGACTGGAACTCATCGCACTGGACGCGGATTCACTCCGCACTGGAGGAATGGCGCACCGGTGCCGCCGCTAGTGTGTGGGGCTACGAGAATTCTCCGACGGCGGAATCTCTGGCCCGGATTTTCACTCTATTCTGGGAAGCGGCGGAATCTGATTTGGAAGCACTCATTTTCTGCGCGGACCTCCGCCTCCGCAAAGACTGCGATGTCAAAGTGGGCAGTGCGTTTGGTCCGCTGGCGGATGCGAAGGCAGTCGGGAATCTGCTGGACGCCCCTCGTTTCGATGGTGAAGAGGAACTGCTCGGAAACATCATCGCACTGGAGCGCATCTGCGGGGACCACCGGCAGGAGCAAATCCAGATGGTCCGCCACGTGATCAATTCGCTGCTCGGCAAGAACCGCCGTGTGGTGTGCATTACCTCTTCACCGAACTCGGCGGACAAACTCTCTTCTTCGTTGTCAGAAAATTCCGATTTGGTGATCCGACACGACACAGTTTCCATCGATTGGCGGAGCCAGTGGGAATCTCCCGGTCCCCGCGTGCTTGTCTGCGATTGGCGGGCAGAAGAAGGACTGAATTTACAGGGAGGCGATTGTTGCCTAATCCATCTTGACCTGCCGTTCTCGCCCAATCGAATCGAACAAAGGATGGGCCGACTGGATCGCTTCGGTATTGGCAAAGAAGTTACATCTCTCGCTCTGAAACCCGAAGGGGCGGCGACCCATAATGCTTGGGCTCTGTGCCTGAACGAGGCGTGGCAGGTTTTCTCCCGCTCCATCGCGGCGCTCCAGTATGTCGTCGAAGGGGAGATGGATGGCTTGACGCGGGCGTTCTTCCTCGAAGGGGAGGACGCTATCCATTCCTGCTGCGAAAGACTCTCGTCGCCGGAGGGATTGGAGCGGGAATTCAAGCTCATCCGCAATCAGGACGCTCTCGATTCAATCCAATCCTCGGCAGCGGACGAATCGGAACGAATGAAGGAGCGGATCGAGGAATACGAGGATGCCGACAATGAATTCGCCGCGACACTGGATGACTGGATGTCCAACTGTCTGAAGTTCATCAAGGTGGGCGAAGATGATCCGCGCGATGCGGTGATCCGATACCACTACGCCAAGGCACAAAAAGGCACGAATACCCTGCTCTCCGTCTCCGATCTCCACTTCTGGTTCGGCGCGGCGATCGACCGCAATGCCCGTCATACCCATTTCCGACCGCCACTCACCTATCCGGTCTCACTCCGGAGGGAAGCTGCTGTCCGCCGCAATTGCGGTCTGGCCAGAGTGGGGAATCCGGTGATCGATAGTATTCTTGCCCATCTCGCTTGGGACGACCGGGGGACGAGCTTTGCGATGTGGCGGCAGACCGGTGATCTCGACCTGCCCTCCTCACGGATGTTTTTCCGCCTCGATTTCATCATTGAGGCGGATGTGGCGGATGAAAGTCATCCGCCCGTGGTAAGTCGTCTAGCGGACGCCGCGTTTCCACCCATCATCGAAACCATCTGGATCGATCAGGACCTGCAACCTGCGGATGAGGAGCGCTTGTTCGAATTGGAGAGGCCCTATCGCAAGTCCTACGACACCAATCTCACCGCTAACCGTTGGCCCGAGGCGATCACCCGCACAGGATGCGACCGGTGGAGCGATCTCTGTGAGTCCGTCCGCGGAGCAGGGGAGCGACTGCTTGTGGAAAAGTATGATCTTCAATCTCTGGCACAATCCAAGGCGGACACGCTGACCACGGCCCGCGCACTCACGAAGGAACAACTGATCAGCCGCATGGAGGCCATACCCGAGACACTTGTCTCCGAAAGGGCCGCGTTAGAGCAGGAAATCCAACTCGCTCGCTCGCTCACCCGCACCCTGATTACCGGAATTCTCTATCCGCTCATCCGGTTGGACTCAGCGGGAGTTGTCATCCTTTCCGACCAACCCTTCGAACCGATAGAATGACCCCATTCTCCATCCTGAAATCCGCGTTGCGCGAGGGGACCGGGGAAGAAATCCCCGACTCTCCATTTGACGAACTTCCGCACGAGCGCCTGCGACTAGCACTGCGTCCGGGAAGTGGGGCCGGATCTGCTGATCTCGTTGTTCTAGTTCGTCACGTTTTGCGCCACGAAGGCAGACACGGTTCCAGTCCCCAGCTTTCAATCTGCGGCAATGCGCATCCATGGCCCGCTGTGCAAATTTGGGGATCATTCGGTTGCCGGGCCCGCGACGCGAGCGAGGGCCGGATAGCGATCGAGGCGGATGATTGGACGCCCTCATGGCTAATCCCTCTGCATTTCTCGAAAATGGTTGCGTCGCGGCCTGCCGCCCCGGAAATCAACTACGGAGTCTTCCACGCGGCAGAACACGGCGAACCCCGCCATCCGCGCCTTTCCGTCACGAACCACATCCTAGCGGATCCTGGCCTGCCGGACCTCGGCATCGAGAGATACCTCTCGCACGCGCAAGCGGAGACAATCCGCTGCGTGATGCTCAGCCCTCCAGGTTGCGTTCGCCTCGTGGTGCTTCCCACAGGCAGCGGGAAGAGCCTCGTTGGACTCTCCGCCGCGCTTGCCGGTCCGGCCAAGGTAGGAGGGCTTACTCTCATTGTCGTACCTACCATTGCGCTCGCTTTCGACCAGATGGAGCAAGCGAGGGCGCACTCGCCCGCTGACAAAGATAAGATCGACGCCTGGCGCTCCGGACTGGATTCATCCGTCAGTGGTGCCATTCGAGAAAGGATAAGTGCCGGAAAGCAGCGGTTACTTTACGTATCCCCTGAAAGCCTTGTGGGAACACTCCGCAAAAATATTTCCGAAGCAGCATCACGAGGGCTTCTGAGTAATTTCATTATCGATGAAGCCCACCTTGTGACGCAGTGGGGGGCATCGTTTCGACCTGAGTTCCAGACCCTCACCGCGCTGTGGCGGAATCTCCGCGCCGCATGTCCGCTGGGCAGGATTTTCAAAACGCTGCTGATGACCGCTACCGTCACGCCGGAAACGTATGCCGATCTCCGCAGCCTTTTCCACACGGAGGACGGGACCGAGATGACTCCGTTAGCTGCCATCCACCTCCGACCGGAACCGGACTACTTTATGGCGCGGTGCCCCACGGTGGAGGAACGAGAGCAGCGGATGCTGGAAATTCTTCGCCATGCGCCTAGACCAGCGATTCTCTATGTGACCAAGGTGGAGGATGCCAAACGCTGGCACCGCTGGTGCCTGGCTCAGGGGTGGCGTCGCACGGGTCTCGTTCACGGGGAATGCTCCGCCCATGAACGTGAGAATGCCATCATTAACTGGAGGAATAGCGCTACCGACCTGATGGTCGCTACCTCTGCCTTTGGCGTCGGAATGGACAAGGGAGACGTAAGACTTGTCCTTCACGCTTGTGTTCCGGAAAACGTGGACCGCTTCTATCAGGAGGTGGGCCGAGGAGGCCGAGATGGCAGGGCATGCGTCTCTATCCTGCTTTGGACCGAAGAAGACTTCCGGATAGGTCGTCGCATGAGTTCACCGAATCTCATTGGGGATGAACTCGGGCTCGAACGGTGGAGAACGCTATGGCTTAGTGCCACGCCCGATGGTGATCTCCATTGCCTAGATTTGCGTGCAGTCAGACCGGGCCAGCAATGGGACAGCGAGCGCAATATCGGTTGGAACATCCGCACACTGCTCATGCTGGCGCGCGCCGGCGTGCTGGAACTGGTGGACACAGGAACGGAGTTCGCCGACTCCGATGAAAGCGCGCCGGCAGTCCACGCGACCGTCCGTCTCATGAAAAACTCACCCACCTCCGAAGAGACATGGGATGAGCACGTGGGAGATTATCGCAGGGAGGCGATGCACGCCGCCAATCGTAATTGGGCGGCGATGACACATATTCTCAATAGCAGTTCTCCACTTATTAGAATCCTGCAACAGGCCTATCTCGTTCCGGCGGCAGGCATTTATGATGTCCCAGAAATCCCCGCAACCGAAGTCCCTCTTCCGCCAGCGGATCTCTCCGCCTCCATAGCGCCCAATCTCTCCCAGGCTCTAGGAATACATGCCTCCGGGACGGTTCTGGTTACCTACCGAAGCTCCGGCCCATCCCGCGATGATCTCGTCAGGAAATTGGTGGAGACGCTCAAACTCCTTGCCTCATCAGGCATTCGCGAAATCTCCCTGCCCTCGTCGTGGAGGAGTCGTAATTTCTGGGAAGGCGAACGAAATCCAATTGCGGAAATGCAGACGCGCGCTCCAGAGAAATTCCTCATCGTCCGCGATCCCAGCGAAGACACTCCTTTTTCGCGTCACCCCGGAGTTCCTAGGGTTTCCTTCATCCCGCCGGATCATAGCGGCAAGTCGATTCCCGGAGAACTCCTCGCTGTCGACCGTCCACTCCACCTGATCCTTGTCCCGGAGGAATGTCCCGATCCGGGCCACCCTCTCCGCAGGATCGGCGACGCCGGATTCCCGTCCATCGATCTCCAGAACCTCCTCCGCCAACTAAAATCATGAGTTTGCTGAACCGCCCAAGTGATGGAATCTATCCGGTTCTCATCGCAATCTTCCAACTTCTCCTGAGCCGTAAGAATCTGGCGAAGGAACAATTACTGAAACTCTGCGCACCTCCGGAAGCTTGCAGCCAGGATCACGCCAACAACACTCTCAACACCTGGACTTCAATGGGGTTGTTCGATGTGAAACCCGATGGAACGGTAACCATCCATCCGGACATCCTTGGATCTGAACGGAAGCCGGAGAATCTCCGCAGGATCACCCGGAGATTGGTGCTCGATCCGAAAAACAATGCCGATCTGTGGGCGAAAGAAGATTCGCGTTCCGCTGACTTTACGCTAGCCCTGTCATGGTTCCTTGCCCAGGACGCTTGGACCACCGAACTCGGTGGCTGGAGTCAGGCAGAGGCACTTTCCCTCTATCAGATGCCTTCCGGGAAATCCGTTTTTCAGAACGACACCCGCTGGACTGGCTTCAAAGATTGGGCGTCTTATCTCGGATTCGGATGTACCCCGCGTTTTTCCCAGGGCATCACGCCAGACCCAACGGAAGCGATTCGTGACGTGCTTCACTCAGTTTTCGGAAAACAAAAGATCCTTCCGGCGAAGGATTTTATCCGGCAACTCGGGATAGAATTACCGGTGCTTGATGGCGGAGACTATCGTAGCCAAGTCGAGGGCCTCCTTCTCTCCCGCAAAGATCAACATTCTTGGAAATCGCTCCCTGAAGGGCACTTGTCCACCAGTCTCACCCGCGCTCTCATCCGTTTGCATGAAGAGGGCGTTCTCAGGTATAACCTAAAGGCAGACAAAAAAGATCACGTGATCCTCACAGGTCGCGGCAGCAGACAGATTCGCAACGACGTTTCCGAATTCTCCTATCACCCCTGAAATCACAAACCCAGAGCCTCATGCACCTCACCGATTTCTGGCCCGCGACGGACGAAGATCACATGCGCTGCTTCATCACTGAAGCGGAGACTGCGGCGGAAGAAGTATTCCTAGCCGTTCACCAACCTATGAAGCTCACCCGAATTTACTTCGGTGGGAATGCGGAACCCGTACATCAAACCGAAGAAGACGTTCTCGATGCCCTCCTGGTCCGGCGACCACCAAGTGGCACGCTGATTCTTCCGATTGTCGGAGATTCCGGCGTTGGGAAGTCCCACATGATCCGTTGGCTGGACGCCCGCCTCAAACTGCTTCCAGATAGCAAAACCCGACATATTGTCAGAATCCCTAAAAGTTCCAGTCTAAAGGATGTACTTCGCCTGATCCTTAAGGAACTCCCCGGAGAGAAGTATGACGTCGTAAGGCATAAACTCGACGAAGCGAAAACACCGCCGGATCGGTTGGAGGCCACTCAAACGCTCAGAGCTAAACTTCTGGTGGCACTTGAGGTCTCCGGAAACGAAGCGTCCACTCGCATCAAACAAGGTAACCCCAAGCCAGACGATAGGTCTCGGTCAACCCATTGCCATAAGCGGGCGTTGATCGCACTTTTAGAAGATCCTGAAATCAGGGAGTATTTCAATTCTCACGAAGGTAATGATGAGCAGAAATGGGGTGTTCTCACACGCATCTCCGACCGATGCCTAAACGGAAGTAAGTCAGGTGAATCCGGTCCTACTGAGAACGAATTCCTTCTCAGTGATTTCGAGTTCATTTCCAACACTGCAGAGCTCAATCTTAAACTTCTCAGCCAATCTGCCCGCAGCTACATCCCGATTCTCAGGAACGATCCGAGCAATCTGTTCGATGCCATTCGTTTCCTGAACGAAGTTCTCGAAACTGCCCGCTCAGGATTGATTGATCTGGGCGGTGTCTCCCTCACGGAATTGTTCATCGATATTCGGAAAAACTTGCTGGAAGATGGTCGAGAACTCATCCTACTGGTCGAAGACTTTGCTGTTCTCGCAGGCATCCAAGGCCCTCTTCTTGATGTGATGATCCGCGAAGGTATTCGCGATGGTAAAAAAGAACTCTGCGTGATGAGAACCGCACTAGCGGTCACCGAGGGTCGACTGTCCGACGAGACGGTGAGGACTCGAGCCCAGGCTAGATGGAAGATTGAAAGTGCCCCATTTGAGTCGGAAAAGGAAGCTATCGACACATTCGAAAATTTCGTCGGCGGTTATCTCAATGCCGCGCGCTGGGGTGTTACTCGCCTCGGCGAGATGTTCCGCACACGGAGCGATGTCGCAAATTCCACCAGTTGGGTCCGGTGTTTCTTCGGAAATCATCAGGATGATATGGAAGAATCAGAGAAGACTCGACTCCTAGCCTTCGGTTCCAGTTCCCGCGGCGACCATCCGCTATTCCCATTCAACAGGGGAGCAATCCGCCAACTAGCGCGTCAGTATCTCTATGATAGCTCAACGAACACCTATCGGTTCGATCCGCGCCTGCTCATCAACCGTCTTCTCATTTCAACAGTCCGGGATAACCGAACCCTCTGGGAAAATGGCGCGTTTCCTGCACCCGATTTTTCAGACTTTCGCAACAATCTAATACAACAAGACGTTTCAACACACATCCAGTCGACACTGGGAATTGATGATTATCGCCGCGCTGCACCATTTGTATATTTCTGGGGTAATGACCCGAGATCCATCGAAGAGGCTGCGGCGCTTCGGGGTGAACTTCATGAAGTGTTCGGTATCCCTAAAATCGAATGGGGGCTTATGCCTATCAATCTCATTCCAATTACTCCTAAAGTAACAGGTCCACTTGAGCCCCAGTCCCCTCCACCTCCTGCGGATATTTGGACAGGAATTCTGGATGGATGGCGGATCAACGGCGTCCTAAGGCAGCAGGATGCCAACAGGCTGCGTAGCTACCTTTCCGATGCGGTGAGTGCATGGCTCGACACGAATGCGCTTCTCATTGGCGAGGTGAAGAAGGAAAGTATTCCCACTATCTATCTTCCCAAAGCGATGACGGGCAATCCGGAAATAAGCAAAGCAGCTATCATCGCCGCGACTGATGAGGAATTTGAAGATGTCGAAACTGGCGCAAGGTTTATCACCTCCATAGCTGCTGTCGTTCGCTATCACGAGAGAAAGAACTGGGATTACGATAGTGGAGAGATTGACTACGCACGCTATACGAACTTCATCTCGAAAGTGGCTCGTCAGGCTGAGAAGCATATACTTGCTAAGGGAAGCTTGCTCTGTCGCGAAGGGATCAAGCCCGTGGCGCAGGCTCTGCTGATTGGTGCCCGTATTCTCAACCTCCCTGGAGCCTCAGCAAACACGGACGCGGAGAACCTTTCGGCGATGCTTTTGAAAGCGCCTGCCGACGCGGGATACTCCCAAGAATCACAGACCCCGTGGCAACGACTCAAGTCCGGCACAAATCATTCCCGTAATGAACTCCGCAGCGCTCTTCTAAGCCTCGTCTCAGCACGGCAGGGAACAGGCGAAATAATCCACGCACTTAACTCCACTCCGCTGCTGGAGGCGATAAAAGAACTGCGCGCAAAAAATTGGATTCTGGAGGCCGATCCTACATCTTACTTCGATCTACCATCCCAAGGTCTCAAGGAACACCTCCGCCAACTACGCAATACCTCGCCAGTCACGCAGCGCGCCGATGCTATCATCAGTTGGGCCGACCAGGTGACGGAGGTCTTCGGCAAGGATTTCGATGCCAAAGAACTCGTCGCGAACATGCGGTCCGCCGTCATTGAAGCACTCGACGCGGGCGTATTCCGCTGCCGAACTAAAGAAGCGTCCGAATTCCTTCCAAGGATGAAGGACGGCACTTCCCTTGATGGAGTCCAAGGTCATGCGAACATAGCTGGAAAATTGCGGGACAATCGGGAGAAATTCGACGTCTTCTTGTCTAATGTGTCACAGGTCGACGATTTACTGATGGACCGAATTTCCTCCCTGATAACCGACTACCAAGTCTTCCTCGCGGACACAGAATCCACGGTCAACGACAAACTCAAGGACGTGCCATCTGATCTGGACGAGACCACCAAACAACTGCGGGCGGAATTGGAACTTCTCGCCGCCAACTGGGAAAATACGATCTAACTGCCAAAATCGCCATGCCAACATTCGCTACACGCTGCACCGAACTCAGGACTCACATCGGGCGCATCCAATCCAGCGATGCTGACAAGCATCTCGTCCAAACCATGGAAAAGATCCGCGTCGAACTCGCTGGTCTCCTTTCTCGGATCGCCGGCCTGACGATAACCAAGCAGGTCTTTTCCACTGTGGAAGGCATGCCTAAGCCTGTGATCGATGCCGCCGCCGTCAAGTCGCTCAAAAAGACGATCGGCACATTGACCGGAAAGCTCGACAAGAATCGCACCCAGATCGGCAACAATAACAATTGGGCGGATTGCGTCGTGAAGGCCAAGGGTCTCGCTGATGCACTTGAACGGGATATTAGAAAAATTTGGTTGGATTATATTGCCGGCGCTCAACCCGGTTACGCAGTGTTCACCGGTTACCGGGAACTCCCGAAGTGCCGTCCCATACTAAGTGAACTTGATCGCTTGGCCGGTATTCTCAACGAACTGAAGAGGACACTTCCGCTAGACCCTTCCCCGATTTCCAAGATCAGCGAAACCGCCGCCCTGATGCGGGAGAAAATTGCATCTCTCGGTTTCGGGGGCACTCCTCCTGAGGTGGCTGATTTCCTGAAAAAATGTGCTTCGGATGGTGGTGCCCCCCTTTCCGATCTGACGCCGGGAATTTTCCAGTGGATCAGTAAGGAGGGGTTCGCCGGGGATCTCCGGGTGAAACCACGCTAACGCCCATCTTGCCGCCTAACTAATAGCCATGACATCCCAACACCTCGAATTCCTCGGAAAACTGGAACTCCTCGAAGCACGACTGCTTTCGTGGTCACTCGTGGATGGTTCCTTTTCGCGGGATGAACTCTGGGGACTCGCTGCGGATTTCCTAGACAGCAAGACGCTGTCCGATGATCCACAGGACTGGATCAACGCGATGGAGGATGCTGGTCTTTTGTTCAAGTGGGATGGAGACAATGGCAGGCGCTACCGCACCCGTATGGCGGAATCTATCCGCTTGATGGCAAGGTTGAAGCAGTTGTTCCCTAAACATTTCAACGGAACCCCGACATGGCAGGGAGCGCCCAATCTGGTCTCGGACTTCCGATTCATTCTCCGACCGCGCAAGTATCCAAAACGCTCTTATCCCGCTTCCGAGCACATCGACAAATGGGGTGAAGGCCCACCGCGTTTGTCCCCACTACAAATTTCAGTATTGCGGGCGCTAACCGGATCGGAGTCTTCGGACAGCGAGGTGCAGTTGGCGGGTTTTCAAGTTCGTGCAACGACGAGAATCCTGCGACTCGCCGGTCAACCCTCAATTAGTCAGAGTCCTGCCAACCAGAATCCCGCCTCCGCTACGGTGATCTGCGCTGGCACTGGCAGCGGAAAGACGCTCGCGTTCTATCTCCCCGCATTGACCCATCTCTCGGGTTCTATTGAATCGGACGCATCATCCTGGACCCGCGCGCTCGCTCTCTATCCGAGGAACGAACTGCTCAAGGATCAGTTCGCCGAGACGCTGCGGCAAATCCGCTTGGTCAATCCGGTGCTGGCGAAAAAAGGTAAGCGCGGCCTTGTGATCGGTGCATTTTTCGGACCCACGCCGGACAGGGCTTCCTACGTCGCAGAGAATTGGCGCCGACATCCGATGGGGCGTGTCTGTCCGTTCCTGTCCTGCCCCTCTTGCGGAAGCCAACTGGTATGGGTTGAAAGCGACATCAGTTCTCAGACCGAAAGGCTTTGCTGCACCGACCGCGAATGCGGAGGGACGGTCGGCCCGGATGAGGTCCGCCTGACCCGTGACAGCATGCGGAGGAATGCGCCCGATCTTCTCTTCACCACCACGGAGATGATGAACCAGCGCCTCTCCGACAAGAGGCACTGGCATCTCTTCGGCGTGGGGCAGCCTCCGGCGAAACGACCGTCACTTGTTCTGATGGATGAGGCGCACACCTGCGCGGGCAATCAGGGCGCACAGATCGCTTACCTGATCAGGCGCTGGCGTTACCGCACCGCTGCCAAACCGCACTTCGTGGGTCTTTCGGCGACGCTGATGGAAGCCGCCACTTTTTTCTCCCAACTTACCGGCGTGGCGCAGTCGAATGTGGAGGAAATTTACCCTGCATACGAAGAGATGATCTCCGAAGGGATGGAGTATATGATTGCCCTCCGAGGCGATCCCATGAGCGGAGCTAGTTTGCTCTCAACCACCATCCAAACAGTAATGTTGATGCGTCGCGTGCTCGATCCTTGGGGAACCGGATCGGGAGTTTACGGGAAGAAGGTTTACATTTTCACGGATGATCTGGATGTGACGAACCGAATGTTCACCAACGTGCTCGACGCGGAGGGTCAGAATCACTACGGTCGTCCGGATCCGCAGAGACACCCGCAAGGTTCGCTGGCGAATCTTCGCGCCCGCAATCTGGCCAGTGAGGAAAACCGCTTCGTAAACGGCCAATCGTGGCGCTTGCCGGAGGACCTAGGCCATCATCTTGACCCAGTTTCAAATCTGCAAATCGGACGCGTTAGTTCCCAGGACACGGGCGTAGATGCCAGAGCGGAAATCATCGTGGCCACGCCATCGCTCGAAGTTGGCTTCAACGATCCCGACGTCGGTGCCGTGATACAGCACAAGGCACCGCGCGATCCGGCTTCATTCCTCCAGCGCAAGGGACGCGCCGGCCGCCAACGCGTCATGCGCCCATGGACAGTGCTTGTCCTATCTGACTACGGGCGGGACCGCCTCGCTTACCAAGGGTATGATCTCCTCTTCGATCCCGAACTGCGCCCGCGTGATCTTCCGCTCGCCAACCGTCATGTGCTCAAGATGCAGGCCGTCCACGCATTGATGGATTGGCTGGGGCGGGAACTCGATGCAGGGCACGTTTGGCAGGACGTAAGCGCACCGGCGGCCTACGCTAACGGGCGGGACATCCAGAGGAAAATAAGTGCCCTCATAGGTGAAGTTCTAGAGGGAACAGAGAAACACGAACAGCTTGTCCAATGGCTCCGAGGTTCACTGGGAATCAGGAATGACAAAGAGATCGACCACCTACTCTGGTCGCCTCCCCGGGCACTCATGACTGCCGTCCTTCCCACACTCCACCGGCGTCTGACCACCAATTGGCTCCGGAAGGATGTCCCCGAGGGTGAGCATTTCATTCCGCACCATCCGCTACCCGAGTTCATCGCCAACACGCTATTCGGAGATCTCAACCTGGCGGAAGTCACCATTCATGCTCCTCCCCGCAATTCTCCTGCGGTATTGGACACGCCCACGATGAGGATCGCTCACGCGCTTCGTGAGTTTGCACCGGGAAAAATCTCGAAGCGCTTCGCTGTAAGTGAGCGACAACTCCGCCACTGGATACCATTGGATCCTGCTGGCATGGCAGAGCAGACTGTGGACATCCATAGCTTCTGCGGTGCGGAGACGCTTGAAAATCTCGGAAATTTCCTGATCAGGGAGGCCGATGGCTCCATCAGGGAGATGCCCGTCGTCCGCCCCTTTGCCTTCCATTTGCGCAACGACTCGCCCATTGGTATCCGTGATTCCTCGAACGCATTTCCGCGCTGGTATTCTCAGATCCTTCCTCCACCCGACTCCGAAGCAGGCGTCACCATCGACCTCCCTTCAATTTCGCGCTGGACGGCTTTGATCGGCGAGATCCGCTTTTTCATCCACCGTTACTTCGAACCCGCCGTCATCCGCCGTTTCACCACGGGAGCGGAAGCCACGTTGCAGTTGAAGGATTCATCCCCCTCCATTTCATCGCGCTTCACTCTGAATGGCACGGACGCGGCACTCGGCTTCACTTTCGAGGCAGATGCGGTCCGTTTTCTGATCCGCCTGCCGGAAAAGTGGAATCCCTGGGATCCATCGCTCGCTCCGGAAATGATCCGCTCCCTGCGTTCCGCGCGTTTCCGGTGGCGCATGGAAACGGACGAAGGGTTGCTCGCTCATGCCTCCGTCTTCGACATTGGGTGGCTCGCGGAGATCGTTCTCGCAGCCATCACGGCCACGGCAGTCATGAGGCGCATTTCGCTGGAGGAAGCCTGGCAACTACTGTGCTCGCCCGACCGGCCTTTCGATCTCACCGATGTGCCCGCGCTGATCTTCCAGACCGTGCCATCGGACACCGATCCCCTCGGCCAACCGCCGACGCAAAGGGAACTCAACCTGGGCCATCTCCTCGGAGAACAGGAAGTTCTCACCGCCATCAATTCCCTCGTCCCCGAACTCTGGGCTGCTCCAACGGACGATTGGGCACCGTGGCTGACAGGACGATTTTTGGCGACTTTCGCTGCGGCGATCCGCGAGGCGATCCAGCAGATCTGTCCCGACGCGGACGTGGAAAGTCTGGTGGTCGATCTCGATCCCGGCCCTAGCTACGATGGCACGGATCGGCACGAACCGGATACCGCCGAGATCTGGATCAGTGAGGACACTCCGGGCGGCGGTGGCATCATCGAGCGCCTGTTGCCGATTCTTGCGGAATACCCTCAACGCTTTTTAGATCTCATCTTAGGCGCGCTCGGCCCCGGGGATTTCGAATCCACCGACCAGGAACTTGTGAGAATCCTGCGGATGCTCGCCGATGGCTTGCCGAAAGACCAACCGCTTGCCAGCGCAATTTCCGGCATGCGTTCCTCTGCCACGCTCCATGAGACCACCGCTTCCTTCCTGAATCTCACCTCGCTCCTGCGGAGATGCGGCTTCCGCGTTACCCACCCCGTCCTTACGGCATTGAATTCCCGTATCCTCAAACCTGGTTCTACACCGGGTACGGACGAACTCATCGGGGGGATGATGGAGAGATGGCGGATGGAAGAAGAACTCCTCGGCATCGAGATCGAGGCCCGGGCTTTCGCCCATGCGCTGAGCGCGGATGACTCGCTCGATACTTTGCTCGGCTCCGGCCAACTGCCCCTCGGAATCGGCGACAGGCGTATATGGCGCTTGGGATCCCTTTACAGCCTCATGTGGCCGCGCGGTTCGCAAGCGCGCAATCACGCCCTCATGCTCCGCAATCCTTACGGCACCTGCCTTCCTGCGGAACGTTTGCTGGTCACCAGCCTCCTCGGACCGCCCGAACCGTCGATCAAACTCGATACTCCGGCTTGGCGTTCCCACTACGAGGAGGAACTCGTTCGCGAACGCCGCATCCGTCTGACCGCTTCGGCTTCCGCCTTCCAGAGCTTGCGGGCCGCAGCACTCTCGCTTTTCGTCCGTCCCATCGATACCGGATCCATCCTTCTCTATCCACGTATCCGAGGTATATCCCGCGATCCGGAGTCATGGGGAATATTGTGGGACATCGTCGCTCCCGGCATCATCGCCCCGCCAGCGGCCGCGGATGACGAACCCACCACCTCACGGTTCATCGTCAAAACCTCCGCAACGAACCGCGATGACATCCGTGATCTTCTGCAAAGCCTTTTTGCTGCCGAACTCCTGAGTCCCGGGCCGGAAATCTGGATCGTTTCTCCCTGGGTTTCCGATGTCCCTCTGCTGGACAACCGCGCCGGTGCTTACTCCGGGCTGGAGCCATCCTGGTCGAAACGGCATATCACCCTCGCCGAATTGCTCGCCCACGCGCTCAAGGTGAATCCCGACACGGTCATCCGCATCGTCACCCGTCCTGATGACACCAATATCCGTTTCACTGAGCGTTTGCGTTTCCTCGCCGAACTGGACGGAAACGGCGACCGCCTGAGTATCGACAACCAGCGCCCGGAACTCCATACTAAAGGCATTGCCACTCATTCCTTTGCACTGATCGGGTCGATGAATCTCACTTACAATGGTCTCTCAGTTCTGGAGGAGGCGGTGGATCTCAACATCGACCCGGCGCGAATTGCCCAATTCCTAATCACACTCAAAGGATATTACGCCGGATGAATACACTTTCGTGGCAACCGCAGGACCTCGCTATGCTGGAACGCTTCTACTCGGCGGACCAGCTATGGACGTGGGAGATTATCAAAGAGGGTAACGGAGCGGCAGGGAAGGTGTTGGGTTGGCTTGAGAATTGTCCTTCCCCGCGCCGACACCCGCTGGTGCTGCCCATTTGTAGGAAGGACGACAAGATTCCCGGTTGGATCTGCATCGCTTTCAGTGAGATGCAATGCGAGGAACTGCGCGAGCACCTCAATGCGTTCGTCGGATCCGCCGGTTGCGATTTTGAAGGACTCCGGTCAACTCTACCGCCTTCGGACAAGATCGCCTCCATCGCCCGGGAGTGGGCGGGAGGAAACCGTATCTTCGATTTCAAGTTTCTATCAGTGCCTCACCGGGATGGTTTGCGCGAGCGGCTGGAGCGCATGCTCCGTCTCTGGACGCTGCGTCCAGAGACCGATGCGGGATCGCTCAGGACGACTGAAGCCATGCTTCGGGAGTTCGAGATCGCACTCGTCAATGGCGATGAACCATCCGCCATTTCCTGGTGGGAGGAACTCCGATCCGGCGGCCGGCTGAATGCGGAAAACCTGCTCTTCCTCAAAATGCAGATCCCCGCCGCTTTCGGGCGCTGGAATGACATCGATCTTGATCCTAACATGGCCCTCTTGGCCGCAGCCCAACGCCCGCGCCGCACGACGGCGATCCTTATTGAATCGATGTGGCACACGGCGCTGAAGCGGAAGGTGGAGGAAGGTGATGTTGACGGCGCTCTAGCTGTTATGCGGGAACGTATCCAAGGACCACTGCGCGGTCTTTTCCGCTCACCGGCAGGCATTTCGCGCCCAGCCCTCCTGCTCACCTTCCTCATCGCCGCAGCTGCGGATGCGCCACCACGGCATGCTGTCATCAAGGCATTGATGGAACACCTACCGGAAGGTTCCACCGAGCGGGAGTTCGCCGGAAAAATCGCGGCGGCGATCAATCCCGCCCCGATTCCCACCTTGCCCGTGGATGCACTCACGCAGGCCAGGGAAGCCCGGGACCGCGATGACTTCCTCGGGGCGTGGCTTCTTCTAAAGGGGCTTTCAAACTCAGTCGCTAGATGCCGATTGCTTCTGGAGTGCGCGGCGGAACACTGGGACGATGACACCGTGGCCGTCATCAACGCAGCCATGGCGGCCCTCACCGAAGTGGAACGCGCAGAAGTCCTTACGACGAAACTACGACTCCAGACCTGGGAAAAAATTTCCCCACCCGCCGCGCAATCCTCACCGGCACCGGTCGATTGGGAATCATGGCTCCACGAAGTCGAAAGAAATCCCGCATGGGAACAAGCCGTATCCTTCGCACGCGATGCCTCCGCCGTCTGGCCTGCGGGAATCTATCTCTCCTCTCCGTCGAAAATTTCCACCATCGCCGGATTATTGACCCAAGGGCGCGAAGCGAAGGCGGCGGAAGTGGTCCGCCTTTCCCTGCCACACATCGCGGGCTACTTTCTCGCCAATGGGCCACAGACTGCGTTCCGTGTCATTTACCTCGATCTCCTCCTTCTGCTAGCGCTGGACGAGCGGTTCGGAGGAGAGGACTGGGGACTGGCGGAAACCCTCGCCTCCGCGATCATCGATACGGGACCATCCCGCGCGGATTACGAACATCTGCTCGCCAGCTTGACAACCATCTGGGAGGAACGTGGGGATCCTCGCCGGTTCGACTGGGCCCTCGATCTTCTGGATCTGCTCATTGCCTCGCCCGTGCCGGATCTGGGGTCGAGGGAAGTTTTCTTCGAGGCCGTTTCATCGTCAATCAACAAGCATGCTCGGCGCCTTCAGCCTGCACAGATCTCACTATTCAAACTGCTCTGCTCCGATCTGGGGCGAGGGATTCCCTCCTTCCTTCACGAAGAGGAGGAAACTACGACAGCACCTGCCTCCGAAATTCTCGCCGGCAAAATGGTCGCCATCTATACTCTGGACGAGTCCTCAGGCAAGCGCGCGCGGGATCTGATCAGCCTGATCTATCAAGGGGTGGACGTACGCTTGAGTCACGATCATGGTGGAACCGATCAATTGAAGAACCTCGCCCGGAGTGCCGACTATTTCTTGATGGTCACGCGCAGCGCGAAACACGCAGCCACAAATTTCATCAAGGAAGAACGCCCCGAGGACAAGCGCCCAGTCGACTACCCCACAGGAAAAGGATCTTCAAGTATCATCACAACCCTCAATGCTGCCTTGGCAAATCTCTAAGCGCTTGCGTTTCCGCTTGTCCTAATCATAAAATCTGAACTCAAAAAGGTGTACCAATACGATATGAAAAGCCCGGGTGAGCAGTTATGTGCTCTACTGTATTACAAGACGATCAACCCGCATTTCTGGTCACAATTTGAAAGCAAGCACCTTATTGCGACAGGACGTTCTGCTGAGTTTCGCGCTTTCTTTCAGGAGTCGATTGCACTAAACTTGACGAGGCGCCTAATACTTGCGGGCGAGAGTGCTAAAAAATATTCTGATCCCTCGGAAGCTGGATTCCTTGATTACATTTCTCCAGCAATTAATCGATGGGGCTTGCAGACGCTGAATCAAAGTGGCGGACTGGCTCGCCTAGTCAAAGACAGCGTGATTGCCTCTAACCATAGCATCAGTAGAACTCTGAGAACGCGCATGATTGGATGGTCAAAATTAAAACATCCAATGTGTTACATGTGTGGAGTACCACTTAATCAAAATCTCAACTTAAGCCGTCCGCAGTTTGACGACATCACCCTTGATCATATATGGCCGCAGGCGTACGGCGGAGACTCCGTTGAAGAAAATCTCTTGCCGGCGTGCCGTGCTTGCAACTCAGATAAAAAGCAAGACTACCCAACATGGGCAGGCTGCGATATTCATACACTAATCATCGGGGATAGCCCATCAGAGGACGCTTTGAAAAGTGTCGGAGGCCGATTTAAATTTGCGCTGCACAACCGAGCAGTCAAAAGATTGGCAAATCGCGATGGAATCTCTCTTCGGCGGTCTTATGTAAGAGTAGGATGCTGGACGACTGAACCTTGGCTCCTTGACGTAGAGGAGATTGGTGACTTCTTTAACCTCGAAAACTACCAACCAGAAAGAATATCTCATGACAAACTACTCCTATAAATGCCTGAAGATCGTTCAGCGTGATACCGCAGACAGTCCTAGATTTGTAATGTTCTCCGCCAAAGCGGGCGACATCTTGAATTGGGCTGCGATAGATCGCTTCACACCGGAATCACAAAATGGATCTCAACGAATTGACAAACCCTACAAAATCAAGGCAGTCCACTCGTTCTTTCAAGTAAACGAGTGTAATACAATTCCAACCGCAGTCGTCCTAGGGTTTCGTCAGGGAAAAATTTCCATCTCTGAGGTGTCCGACTGCCCTAATTTCCATGAAATTAGCTTTTCCCTACCAAATAATGCCGCCAAGGGGCAAGACATCAGCGTTGCGACCGTTGTCGACGGACAGCATCGATTACTCGGTATGAAGTCATTTAACCCGGATATTTTTGTCAATGTTGTTGGAATATTGGAGGCCGATGATGTGGAGACGGCATTCCAATTCATAGTAATTAATAACAAGGCAGCTAAAGTTTCTTCCGATCACCTACGTGCGCTGTCATTGCACTACAAACCGGATGAGCTTGCTGATAGACTTCAAAACGTAAGACTAAATCTTAACGCAAACCTAAGATTTGTCGGATTTGCCAATGACCTTAGTGATTCACCGTTCAAAGGGATTCTGAATTTACCGAATAACAAAGAGGATCAACGATGGATTGCCCCTGCTGCGATTGAAGACGCAGTAAATTATATGCGTTCACAAAAGCTCCCCGAATTTATCGAAGGCGATGACATGCTTCTTGATATATTTTTCAAAATATGGTCCACGATTAAATCTAAATGGCCTGATTTATGGCAACCTGGATCAAAGTTATTTTCCAAAGTCTCGATTGTATGTCTAACACAGTTTTTAATTGACAATTTGCTGAGACAATATGACTGGAATGGGCTCAATATATTCGATCCAGAGGCAGTGCAACCGGAAATCAATAGGATGATTGGGGTATTGAGTCAAGAATTCTGGTCTTTATCAACAGAGTGGACAGCTAAGGGGCTCGATACACAGGCAGGGCGAAAACTTCTGTTAGACGCGCTAGAACAAATGGTTCGCAATAATCGTCAACAGGAGCCTTGGTATAGTGACATTGGCATGATCCGATTGGGGGCATAGAACCATGCAATATAAAGGCCTGATCTATTGGGCTCTTAGCGCCAGTTTTGACGAAGTTTCAGAAGCAGATAGTTCGCGACTAATTGGCAATCTTTAGGCGTATTCTGGACCTCGTTCCACTTTCTGGATACCCCACCGCCAAATTCCCAAAAGCCGTTGGTCCATGCGCAGTGCTCGCGGATGCCTTCAACACATTCTGCAAAAACGGTGGATCGGGGTTGATGCGTCTTCAGGTGGCGGTCATAGGCCGCGTCCATGATATAACCAAGGCTGGTAATCCCCACTCCGTGTGAAAGTCGTGATTTTCGGGGAGGCAGGTTCCATGCCTCCGGAAATGCTTTCGCCACGCATCGCCAGAACTCGGACACGCAGTCGAGCATGGATTGTTCCTTTTTCTCGTCCGGGGCGGCCATTGACTCACGATAGAGTGCCCCATCATTGAGACTGGTAGAAAGCATCCTTAGAACGGAATTGTCCTGAATGTATCCGTCTGGAGCAGTGGGCGTCTTGATTGTTTGATAGAATGGGGATCCCGGTCGTTGGTTCAGCTTATGCAGAAGAATCGACGGCGCTCTTTTCTGTTCCAAGGAACGTGAGAGGATTGCATCGGTTCCGGGAAGAAGTTCGTAGATCAATCCCTTGGGGAGTGGCTTGGTTGAATTCACAAGGATGAATTGCTCACGCTGCTCCTGCAGGCTGTTTGCTGCGAAGGCGGTAACAAACACTGGAAACGAGTTCACCCGTGCGTCGCGAAGGGCTGCACTGCGTTGTTGTCCATCAACGATCCATCCGGGTTTTGCATCGAGATCGGGGGGGATCGGAATTTCGAGTTCACCTGATTGGGCTGTTCCCGTAGCTGTCCCGGTCTTGTGAAATCGCACGGTCTGGTCGAATGCGATTACGATGGCATTCGGAAGCATTGGATTCGCCGATTCCAGGTAGTTACGAATTTCCGCGATGTGGGACTGAACTTCGGGGCGTTGGTACCCGACCAATTCAAAATCCTCGCCCCTGCCGATTCGGGAGATCTGTGCAATCGAGTGGAGTTGCTTGCCATCGATGGCAAAGGTGTAAAGCGTGTGATCTTTTCCCTGCCGGATTGCGATGCACGGAACTCTTAGTGAATTTTTCATAGGGTCAATTGGGACGAAGTTTGGAAAGTTTTTCGTGAAGCACGAAAAGGTTGTGAAAGCCGCGACGACGGTTGCGATCGGCACCGCGAAAGATGACTACATGCACACCTAATTGCCGGCATATCGAACACGGGCACCTTTCCCAAGGACGTAATTCCAGGGTAAACCGATACCGTTCGGAATCGTCCTTCTTGCCGCTCCACAAGGTTTCATAGGTTCGCAGATCCCTCACGGCATCATCCAGACTGCCTGCCTTTCGGGCATAATCTGTTACCGATTTCATGCAGGCTCTCTCCAAGCCAAGCGCTTCGGAAAGATCAATTCTCCCGGCGAGGATGTTTCTCTTCAACTGGGGATTGCCATCGACTTGCGGGATTCGAATCGCCGTAAAGGGGCCTTCCGGAGTATGGTAGTTATTCTTATCGTCCATGAAAGCTTGCTTGAGAGGAGACGTGCTGTCCAGGCTGGCAACCCCGTGTTTCGCGAAATCCTCAAAGCACTCCAGCCGTGAAATTCCAAGAAGATGGATACGGGTTTTCTTGTTCCGGACCGTTGAAATCGCCGTAAGAACGTCGAGGATTTCTCGGGTTTTCAATGGAACAAGACCTCCAACGGCGATGTAGTCATAGCCCATTTTCTGAAGTTTCTCGACGGAATCTCTATAGCTCTGAGGATCCCATCCTTGGGCTGCGCCGAGTGGAGTGAAGTGCCGAAGATGGCCGGTTTTGAGGCGAAAGTCTGCGGCAAGATCCGAGGTCATTTGATGTCGGCGTTTCCAATCTTCCGGGATCTCTTTTTTGGTGTCCGGTTGGTAGCCGAGGATAACATGGTCCAACGAAATCCCATAGTCAAAACCACATTGGTCATAGAAATCCACGATCTCGTCCACGGAGAACGGCGGTTCGGGTTCGCTGGCAAAACTGAATGAGCCACAGTCACCCATTGCCGTCAATTTGACACGTGAAGGCCGCTCGTTGAGACGGAGGAACTTGTGAATGCCATTGTCCATCAATGACCGAACCTGTCCAAAGTTGTATCGTGTGTTCTTATTCCTTCCATCAATGACGGCCTTGGAGAGCAGCATGCCATCGTAGGGTGGAACTTCGAGTGCTTCGTGCGCGTACTGCTGGGACCGCTGACGGCTTCCATTGTAGGTCCGCTGCTCGGTTTCGAAATCAAACGAAGGGTCAACGAGGTCGTGACTGTCCGGAAAATAAAACTTCATGATGGCTTACCGGCGGGAGGATTTTTCCAGATATTTCCGGACGAGGTAGTTTGCCAGGACAGAGTGATGTTTGGGCACATTTTGCAGTTCGTCGAAACCGATTCCGCCAATCTCCTCCCAGTTCCCCGACGTCCAGCGGCAGTATGGAGCCACCAATGCAAGTTCACGTTTGAACTCCTTGACCGCATTCGATTGAACTCCAACTCCATTGCCGGAAGAGATGATCCGATCCATTAGTTTTCCCATTGTCCGAATGCCAACCCCATGCATGAGGCGACTCTTCGTAGGCGGGAGTCCCCAGGCCTCGGGAAACGTTTCTTTCACCGCTGTCCAGTAGGAGACAAGCAGGTGCCAAATCATGTTGTGGTCACACTCTCCGGTTGCTATATTTCGATAGGGGAAAAAGCATCCTGAGGTTGAAGTCAGGCTCTCTTGCAGCATCTTGATGAGGACCGTGTCCGTGATTACGCATTTTTTCTTTTGTGAAGCGTCAAGGGAAGATCGCCGGATGAGTCCTTTGAAGGGCGAGGCGTCCTCGCGGTTCAGGAGATCACAAAGCGCGGCAGGAATCCTCTTTGCTGCCATGTTTGCCGGAAGATTGGTACTTACTTCGGGAAGCAGTTCGGTCACCAAACCACGCGGAAGGGGACGTGAGTTATTGATGCGGAGGAACTGATCCCTCTGGATTTCGATGTCATCAGCGATGAAGGCGCAAATCGGAACGGCGAAGTCCTTGTTTTTGCAGAGACTAATCGCTAGCGCTCGTTGCTGTCCATCAACGATCCAAGCGGGTTTTGCATCGTTGCCCTTGGGGGTCGGAATTTCGAGCATTCCAGCAACAGCGAGTCCATCGCCAGTTTTACGACCACGACTCGAAACGAATCTGACTGACGAGTTGAACGAGAGGATAATTGGATGCGCCAGAATCATTCCGGGACTTTGAAGGTAGTCAGCGATTTCGCGCACATGTTTGCGAACCTCCGGTCGTTGATAGCCAATCAATTTCCCATCATCATCTCTAGAGACTCTCGATATTCCGGCGATTTCCAGCAACTCATCACCATTCAGAGTCAGTAGGAAGAGATCCGTTCCTGACGGTTGAGCAATACGAAGCGCCTTGCGCTCGATATGGCGCGATTTTCGCCGGACAACTTTTTTTGCAGTTTTTTTCATACTCATTTAATGTAGAATGCTCTAAAGATTCGGTGAAATCTCTTTTGTTCACAGGCAGATCCTTCGTCTCTGAGGAGTCGAAGCAAACCCGAGGCACTTGGCCTCGAAATAGATTTCGACTTCTTGCGAATGAAGGCGGTGACTTCCTTGTCGCTGAGCAATGTCCTTTTGTAGGATCTTATACCAGCAAGCCCGGGAGCTGCAACATTTAGTGATTTCGAGATCTTCTTCGAGGTGAGACTTTTCATTGTTGAGTTCTCAACAATGAAGCGGAGCATCCGCGCATTCAGGGTCGCACGAGCACCGCCAACTAGGTTTTCGAATTTTGCGTCGATTGGTAGAAGCGAGTCCCCCAAATCTGGGATATTTCTGACTCCGGCGGAGATGATCAACATGTTTTCAGGCGAAGCTAAACGTGCTCTCGCTGCAATCAGGTCATCTCTTAATACGTCTATGTAAGGTGAACTAAGTGCGATCAAAAAAACGGAATCCGGATTTGCACCGGCGAGGTCGGAAACGTTGCCGATTCCGCTAGATCCTCTGCGCCACTCAACCAGCAAGTTCCACCATTCTGATTTTCCAAAGCGATCAGTCGCCACGGAATCTGGAGAGTTATTGACGAAAGTTGCCGAGTAGTTGGGAATTCTTAGGTCGGCGGGAATAAGCCCAAGACCTGCAGAAACAATCCACAGTTTACTTTCGTGTCGTGGAGATTTTTCAGCGGTTGTTACTTGTGACCAGGCATCACCCGCGTAGCACTCGCGGGCAGGAGTCAGATTGGTTCGTCCCTCAACTGCACTTCGCCACCATCGGAAGCGCTGGCGCACTGTGCCACTCCAATTCCTGAGGTTCACTGGTTCACCCGCGGACAGACGCTTGGTCGCCGAGCAATTCGTGATCAGAAAAAGTGTTGAAGCAGTGCGCATACTTGATGTGCATTAAATGCTAAAATTTAGAAAGTCGTGCAACACATTAATTTCTAGAACTACTGAGCCGACAGTCAAATACAGAGGTTTTTCTCCTAAAATTCAGGGGTGCCGGGCGTTCCTCAGCGGTTTCAGGGCGTGAAATCACAGCCGTAAGTGGACAGGGATCGGAGCAATGTTGCTCAAAAACACCCGGTTCCATTCCATGCCTCTCGCCAGGCGGCGAATGGTCAGGAACCGTGCTCTTTGTCTCCTGTGTCCGCTTTTTTCCGGGCACGCTGTTCTCGCCTGCGGGCGTTTTGCGCGGCTCGTTTGGCCTCTTCGGCTGCCAGTTCCTCCAGTCTCTTTCCGTGAATCCTCTGGAGTTCCAATGGGATCTCCTCCCGCATCAGGTGTGCGAGTTCTTCCTTGAGTGCTGCCGGGTCATCACTTTTCACCGTGTACCAGTTACCGCCCAAGCCGGGGCCTCCCCCTCCCCATTCCCTGAGGTCGTAATCAAGGTGTTGGCATCGGTCGATGAGATGATCATCGAATGAAAAGTGATCCCAATACTTGTGCTCATCCCAATCGATCTCAATGCCTGCCCACTCCAAGACCAGGTTTCCGATTTGTGAGTCATCCCCTGAGACGATCTTCCGCCATGTTGGCATCTTGACCCTGTGGGCTTCCCCATAGGATCTGATGAAAATAGCGTAGTGCATGGGCGCTGGCATTTCGGTGGTATGGATGGGATCTGCCGGATCCTCGGGCACCAAATGCCAGTATGCCCTCACCCTGCCACCGGACCACGGATCCGGTGGCTTGTCGGATACCTTGTGGACGATGGTGGCGATCGGTGTTTTGTCACCCTCAAGGCAAACGACCTCCATGACCGCTCCCCCCTCGATGCGGAGGGATGGATACGGGGTCACCTTGCGGAATCTGATGAGGGAGCGGTAATTGTCTTCGCTCATATCGGGGCCTCCTGTGAAAGGATACGGTCAGCACGCGCTCCGAGCGCGATACGGGTAGCGTCCTTGCAGTCCACAAGATCGATCCGGGCGGGAAGGAAGTGGAACAGGGCTTCCTGCTGGAAACGCCGGCCAAGACGTAGAGCCGCGGCTTCATCGATGGGTGCAGCCCACCCGGCCTCCGAGTGGATTTCGTCCGGTGAAAAGCCGGTGATGCGGATCGGCGCGTGGCCGAGCTTTTCCAACTCAGCGAACAGTTCGGCATCCGCCGCCCTGTTCAGTTCATCCGTCGAGTCGATCCCGTCCGGGTTGAAGGCCGTGATGAGCCAGAAATCGTCCGGGAGTTCGACCGCATCGCAGCGGAAATGGGTTTCTATGTATTCGGCTTTCATGGGGATTGTTTGTGCAGTTAACCGGATTCAGGATAGATCGCCGAAGTGGGAGATGAAAAGCTCTCTCACCGTTGCCCTGTCGGACTCCGATGCGCGGGGGATGAACTCAACAAGACGGGGGTGGATTGTCGCAAATGAGGTTTGGGGGAGTTTGTAGCTTACGGTCTCGGCATCAGCCGATGCGAGCCAGATGGATTTCGGCTTATTGCGGAAGCCACTCTCCAGATGAAGGGAACATCCGTTGAACAGCCGGAACCACTCCGAGGAGTTCTCGGATTTTGAAGGCAGGGGATTCAGGCGAAGACCGAGAGGATCCGGATTTACCGGAAGGGTCGGAAAAGGTTTCGTTCCACGCGGGTTGGCAAAGTTGACAATTTCCCCGGTATCTCCCGGCAGGATGAACCCGACATCGAACAGTCCCACGGTATCTTGCTCCCGATGTGGGTTTTTGAGACGAAGGTTCGATCCATAGGGGCCGCCGCCAATTTGGACGAAGGGGTATAGCCTATTGCGAATCGCACCGTAAGTTCCCAGATGGAGGTTGCCCGGCGGAATGATGGCCTCTTCTTCACCCCATCTCACCCGGGCGTAATTTTGCGTCAGCTCAATGACTTCGATGAGGGCGAGGCAGATCGGGATGCCCCCGGATGTTGGAAACGGAGTGAGGGTCAATGGGCGGCCATAGGGATCGACCTCGTAGCGCGTCGCGTCACGGATCGATGGGGCGACCGCTCCTTTTCCTTTCACATGGTATCGTTCCGCGCCCCCGGAGTCCTTGAATTGGAAGACCACAGGGCCGGCGTTGATGATGAGGGGGGTTGTTTTGCTTGATGTTGATGTGCTCATAATGGGTA